>Ga0182024_10004108_pt1 | contig 33915 bp, 29 predicted proteins | sample P32metaG_FD_120480 | JGI IMG/M metagenome (GOLD analysis project Ga0182024, IMG submission 120480) | Permafrost microbial communities from Stordalen Mire, Sweden - P3-2 metaG (Illumina Assembly) | ecosystem: Environmental > Terrestrial > Soil > Wetlands > Permafrost | place: Sweden: Stordalen... | reverse complement strand
TCACCCACTTGTTCTTGGTCGGCGTGAACTCGTCGAATGCTTCGTCCAGCACGACGAGTCCCAGTTGGTCGCACAGATCGAGGAACTCGGGCGCCGGAGGGTTGTGGCTGGTGCGGATAGCGTTGACGCCGAGGGCCTTCAGCGCGCGAAGGCGCCGCTCCCACACGGCTTCAGGCACCGCCGCGCCGACGCTGCCGGCATCCTGGTGGACGCACACTCCCTTCAGCTTGATCGGCTGCTCGTTGAGGGAGAAACCCCGGTCCGGCTCGAATCGGATCGTCCGAATGCCGAACGTCGTCTCGACGTCGTCGGTGACCTCGTTGTTTGCCCGAATCCGCTGTCGCATGACGTACAACTCCGGCGACTCCGTTGACCACCGCTCAGGGCGTGCGACGTCGATCTCCTGGACCAAGGTCTGACTGCCGCCCGCGCCGACTGTGCCCGGCGTGATGGACCGGGCGACGACGATCCCGCGCAAGACGACCTCGGACTCGAGGGCGAATGCGCGCGCGCCAGTCGACGCATTGTCAATCGTGGTCTCCACTCGCACGCTGGCTGACGCCGCCGTCACGGCCGACGACGTCACCGACGTGCCCCAGTGCGCGACGCGCAGCGGGTCGGTGAAGCGGAAACGGACGTGCCGGTAGATCCCCGACCCGGTGTACCACCGTGAGTCGGCAAAGCGGGAGTGGTCCACACGCACCGCGACGACGTTGTCCCCGCCGCCGAAGGTCAAGAACGGCGTCAAGGGACACTCGAAGCTCGAGTAGCCGTACGGTCGCCCGCCGACGAAGTGTCCGTTGACCCAGACCTCGGAGTAGTCGTAGATCCCGTCGAACTCGACCGCGCCGACGTTGTTGGCCAGGCTGGCCGGCAGCGCGAAGTGCTTCCGGTACCAGGCGATCCCTCCGGGCGCATAGCCGTTGCCGCTACCGAACTCCGCGCTGAAGGGTCCGTCGGCGCTCCAGTCGTGCGGCAGATCGACGCGCGTCCAGCCCGCGTCGTTGAACGTCGGCATGGCGGCGGCGCCGACGTCGCCGCGACTGAACAGCCAGTCAGGATCGGCGCTCAGAATGATTCTCGCTGCCGGAGGGAGCACCTGCGCGTCGGCGGGCGGGCCCGCGTCGCCGCCGACCGCGGCGAGGAGCCCCAACGTCAGCCACATCGCCTGACGCAGCCCACCGCCCGGCAGGTGGAATCTCATCGGGCCGAAGTCTACCGTGGGCGAGGTCGCGTATGGTGGAGGGGTGCGAGCCATCGTCTCGGCGGTCGTGGTCGTCCTGGGCGCCCTTCTCCCGGCGCAGAACACCGCCCGAGCGAGCGCCCCGCAATCGCCCGGGCCGACGGCGCTCGACGCGACGCATCCCATCACGTACTTCATCGCGGCCGGCAGCGAGCAGACCGGCTTTCGTCCGTCCGATCGCCAACTGGCGCTGTGGGCGCTCGAGGCGTGGCGGCGGAGCGCTGCCAACGCGTTTCGGTTCGAACCAGCCGCCGAGTCCGATGCGATTGTCCGGCTCTATTGGGCCGGGCGATCAGAGGGCCAGTTCGGAGAGATGCAGCCGCTCGTGATCGGCGGCCGTCCGGGTGCGGCGGTCTTCATCCGGCCCGACATGGAGTCGTTCGGGCCGGACATCGCGCGTCGCGCCCTCGGCGACTCCTTGTTCCGAGACACCATCGTCTACCTGACGTGTCTTCACGAACTCGGTCACGCGCTGGGGCTCACGCACACGAACGACTTCCGGGACGTCATGTATTTCTTCGGGTATGGGGGAGACATCGGCGAGTTCTTCGGTCGCTATCGTGCGCAGATCCACGCCAGGGGTGACATCGCGACGGTCTCAGGATTGTCGGCTGGGGACGTGAGCCAGCTCAGAGCCAGGTACGGCTTGAAATGAGCCGCCGCCCCGAACCCGGCGGCTGCGGTCGGTGTCTAATTGCTCGCGATGTCAAATGCCGACGTGACGCAACCCGTGCGGCCCGGTGAGGTTCTCTCGGTCCCCATCATCGTCCCGGCGGTGGCGTGGGTCTGGGTCTCGTTTGCTGAGCCGGTTCGCTTCAGCACGGCGACCCTCGTAGGGATCGCGGCCGCAGGCGCGGCCGTCTTCGGCGTTCCGGCGTGGTTCTGGGCCGCCGATCATGTCTGGACGCGGCTGCGTGGTCGACTGGTGCTCGGCGGCGCGGCCGGGCTCGGGCCGCCGATCGCGGTATTGCTGAGCGCGACGCTGGGGGGCCTTTGGCGCGACGGGGCCGGCGACCTCGAGCAGCTCTTCGCTCAGGGCGCGCCGATTCCAGGGTACGGCATGTTGCCCTGGCCGGTATTCGCCGCGTTCTCGGCGCAAAGCTGGTGCGTCGGCGCGGTTAGCGGCGCGATCCAATGGGCCATCGTCCGCAGCAGGGGAGTCCGCTCTGCGGGCCGGCGCAGGCTTGATGGCAGACTAAGAGGTACTTCGGAGGACCTGTGATGAGCAATCAGCCAAACGGCAAAGAGAAGGCGACGGCCAAAGCCGCGCCAGTGACGCATCAGCAAGCGCACGAAACCCAGCCATTCGGCCAGCTGGTCAGCATGCCCATCGCCCTGTCAGAGACAGTGCGCCGGGCGTCGGTCGACAACCTGAGCCAGATTCTGGTGGACACCGTCGTGCTCAAGGACCTGTACAAGAAGCATCACTGGCAGGTCACGGGTCCCACGTTCTATCAACTCCACTTGCTCTTCGACAAACATGCCGGAGAGCAGGAGGGCTGGGTGGATCTCCTGGCTGAACGGATCCAGACCCTGGGCGGCGTCACCCTGGCGATGCCGCACGACATCGCCGAGCGGACGCTGATTCCTCGACCGCCCAAAGGTCGCGAAGAGGTACCGGTCCAAATCTCGCGCCTCCTCCACGGGCACGAGGTGGTGCTCGAGGAGGCACGCGCGATGGCTCGGCAGGCGGCGGCCGCTGGCGATGACGGCACGAACGATTTGATCGTCGGGACCATCATTCGGGGCAACGAACTGCAGGTCTGGTTCCTGGCGCAGCACGTGGTCGACACGCCGCTCGTACGCGCCAAGTGACGTCGACGCTCGCGAGTGAGGCGCCCTGATCGCACGGGGTAGAAACCCTACCCGGTCTCAGTAGCTCCATGCTAAACTGGTCAATCGAGATGTCGCATCTGGCGCGAGAGAAACTCGATCTGGTCACCCGTACCAAGAAGATCCTCGGGCAAGTGGAGTCCGTGGAGCGGGCGCTCAATGAAGACGCTCCCTGTGTGGATGTGCTGCAGCGCCTGGCCGCAGCCCGGGGCGCGATCAACAGCTTAATGGCGGAGCTGATGGAGGATCACATCCTTCACCACATGACCGGGAAGAAGACACGGTCAGGTGAGGACGCCGCCGCGGACCTGATCGAGATCGTGCGGTCGTACCTGAAATAGACGTGGGTCGGCGACCACCGTCGGATGGACTTTACGGCTCGAGCGCTGGCTTCCGGCCGCCTAGGCCGGTCGCTTCCTCGATGACGCGCGCGACGACGAGCAGTCCGGCCTCGTCGTACAGGCGGCCGGCGAGCGTGAAGCCCGTGGGCGTGCCATTCGGGCGGAAGCCGGTCGGCACCGCGACGCACGGGTGCCCCGTGAGGCTCGTGATCGGGTTGAGGCTCGTCGAATCCAGCGTGACCGCGCCGCCGATGACGACGTCGACCTCGCGGGTCGCGCGGGCGTAGGCTTCCATCAGGCGCAGCCGCTCGCGGTTGGCCTGCAGGTAATCGACCGCCGTGACGAGGTGATACGCGCGCAGGTCGTTGCGGACGCGCTGTGACACGAGCGCGTCCTGACCGGATCGTACGATCGCCTCGAAGCCCGCCGCCCGCTCCGTATACTCGATGAAGTACGACAGGTCGCTCGTCGGCGGGTCGATGACCCAAATCTCGAGGCCTGCCGCCTTCATCGCATCGATCGCCCTGGCGTTGTTCGCGCGTACGGCGGCGTCCGTCTCGCGCTCGAGCATGCCCGCGACGACGCCGACTGTACGGCCCTTCGGCGACTCGCGTGCGTCCCACGCATACGGCACGTCGGCCGGCACGGACAGGTCGTCGCCATCCGGGCCCGCGATCGCGTGCAACACAATCGCGCAGTCCTCCACCGTGCGGCAGATCGGACCGATCTTGTCGAGCGTCCAGCCGGCGGCCATCACGCCGCGCCGGCTCACGCGCCCGAACGTCGGCCGCAGGCCCACGACGCCGCAGCGGACCGCGGGGGAGAGGATCGAGCCGCCGGTGTCGCTGCCGATCGCGAAGCCAACGAGGCCCGCCGCGGTCGCCGCGCCCGATCCGGCTGACGATCCGCTGGATCCTTCCGCGGGATTCCAGGGGTTGTTCGTGCGCCCGCGAAACCACTCATCGCCAAACGCGAACTCGCCGCTGCTGAGCTTGGCGGCGAGCACCGCGCCGGCCGCCCCGAGCCGCGTGACGACGGCGGCGTCCTCGTCAATCACCCGGGTCTCGAAGGGCTTCGCGCCCCAGGTGGTGGGAGCCCCCCGGGCGGCGATGATGTCCTTCACGCCGTACGGAATGCCGTGAAGGAGCCCGCGCGAGTGCCCGGCCGACAACTCGCGGTCGGCGGCGCGCGCCTCGGCGAGCGCGCGCTCCCGAGTGAGCGTCACGACGCAGTTGAGCGTCGCGTTATGGCGCTCGAGCCGGCCCAGGTAGAGCTCGGTGAGTTCAACGGAGGTCACCGCGCGCCGCTGCAAGAGATCCGACAGCTGCAGGATCGACCAGAACGCCACGTCGTCGAGCGCGGCCGGGCGGGTTTGGCGGGCTGGCGTGCTGGGCCGATGCACGCGAGCCGGGACGCGCACGGGGACCCCCGGCACGCGCGGATTGAAGGGCATCGGCGAGGGCGCGTCGTTCTCCGGCGGTGCCTGGTGTAGGTCCATGGCCCGGGCGAGAATTCGGTTGAGTGAGCCGAGCATGCCTTGCAGTTCGGCGTCGCTGAAGGTCAGGCCAGCGACCGCCGCCGCCTCGCGCGCCATGGCCGCCGTGATGGTGGCGGCCGGCGCTTGCCGCGCCTGCGCCCACAGGGCCCGCGCGAAGGGCGCCGACGTCAGGCCCATGGCCGACAGTCCCGCGACAAACCGCCGTCGTGACGGGGGCGGCATGAATGGATTCAGGGCCATCGCGCGAGCGCGGGCGGCGACTCGACGAGTCCCGCGGGGGAGCGGATGACCGGAAACAGGAAATCGTAATCGGCGCCGGCGGGCTTCCGGTAGTACTTCTCGAGATACAGGCGGACCGCCTCTTCGTAACTCAGGTTCGGCTCTGCGGACCGTCGCCAGCGCACGTCCACCCTCTGCGCACTTGGGGGAAGCGTGACGGCGCCGCCGGCGATCGTCGCCGGTTTGCCATCGATCGTCGCCGACACGCCCGTGATGAACCACGGGAGGTGGAACACGACGGCCGTCGGGCCGGCGTTGTCCTTCCAGTGGTTGGCCAGCAACAGCGTCGCGTCGTCCTGCCGGCTGTCGAGCGTGTAGCTGACCGAGCCGAAAAAGGTCGGAGCCCCGGTGACCTTGACCTGCTGGCCTGGCCTCACCCAGCGCGGAGCCAGCGCCGAGGCGAGGTGCACCTCCGTTCCGTCCTCGCGCACGAGGAGATTGCGAATCTGCTCGATGTAGCGGGCGGCGAACCAGCCGTGCGGCATGAAGTTCGATCGGGGGTCGCGACTGCCCCAGGCCGGAATGCCGAACTCGAAGCCGCTGTTCGTGCTGCCCGTGTGCGCGAGGATCGCGTACAGGTCCTCGATGACTTTCTGCTGTTCGCCGAGGACGGTGTTGCCCTCGGTGACGTAGAAGGTCTCATAGTGATGCAGGGTGCCGTGGGGCTTGGTGCTCCCTTCCAGCTTCTGTTGCCTGGCCACCCAGGCGTTGCCGCCATAGGTCATGATGCCTTCCTGATAGTTGTAGCCGCGGACGATCTCGAGTGTCCTGCGGGCGAGCGGATCATCCTTGGCGAGCGCCTCGAACGGATACAGGCCGCCGCTCGCATTGTCCCAGTCGTTGCCGTCGGTGACTCGATCCATGCCAGGTGGGATGTAGCCGTCGGAGGCGGCCGTCAGCGTGCGCAGCTCGGCGAGGAAGTTGGCTGAGTAATCGTCGTGGATCTTCTGCCACCGGGCGGCGTCGGCCTGGCGGCCCATCGCGTGCGCCATGAACACGGCGTACTTCAACCCGAGGAGCGCCCAGAAGCTGTGTCCCGTGTAATGGCCGGTGATGGCCTCGTTGTCGTAGGGACCGGCGACGGGCCAGAGTCCGCGCGGGTCGGTCGCGCACTTGGCGACGAACTCGTCGACGTGCGGGCCGAGCAGCGGATACACCTCGTCGAGCAGCGCACGATCGCCGGTCGTCCGGATGTGCGCGCCCACGGCCCAGAGCACCTGTCCCCAGTAGTCGTCCTGCACCGACAGCCGGGCGCCGGGCGGCTGCGGCGCGCCGGGCTTGAAAAAGCCGACCGGCCGGCCATTCTCCCGGACCAGGAACGCGTCGAGCGTTTCGCGCGCAATGGCGGGGAGGCCGAGCATGTCGTACATGCGGACGAAATAAGACCCGTCCCTGATCCAGAAATAGTTGTAGTGAATCCGGTTCACGCGCTGGTAGACCTGACCGTCCTCGCTCACCTCCCGCGCGACCAGATCGTTGACCAGGCTGGTCCTCAGGGTGTTCATTACCTTCGGGTCGGCCACGGAGAAATGGTCGGCCCCGGCCAGCTCGGCCTTCCAGAACGCGATCGTCCTCGCGCGGTAGTCATCGTAGTTCGCGGCGGCGATCTGGCTGACGAGGCTGGACTTCGTGAGGGCGACGGGGACGGCCGGCATCGCGAATCGGAAGGCCCGCGTCTCGCCGGGCCGCAGCGTGAAGTCGTATTCGACGGCCGCTTCCTTGAACGCGCTGTTCAGCCCCGGCAGGCCCGGCCGGGCCCCGTCGCTCGGGCCGGTGAAGACCAGGTGGCCGGCCTGCACCATCTTCCCTCCCTCGAACGACACGTCGCGCTTGCCCGTCGCGAACTGCGCTTCGTCGATGAAGAGTCTGCTGTGCCAGTCGGACCGCTGAGTCTTGAGCGCGTCCTTCAGCGCTTGCCGCTGGCCCTTGAACCAGTCATAGGCGGGATCGACATTGATGTCGGAGGCGATGTCCCCGTAGTTGGCCCCGAGCGCGCCGGCCCGGGCCTCGCGGCCGGGGTTGCGAACCGTGACGGCGACGAACGTGATGAGATTGCCTCGCGCGTCCATGCCGGCCGGGGCCGCAAAGGCTTCGACGTCGTACCGCAAGCCGTCGCTATCGAACCCGAAGCGGATGACCGGCAGGTGGTCTTCGAGGAGCGTCTTCACCCGCTGGTTCACCGGCCGCAGAGACGGCGGGGCGCCGGTATAGAAGGACAGTTGGCCATAGGCGCTCACGAAGGCGCCGTCGTAGGTGACGATCGTCGATCTCGGAGAATTCTTGAATCCCAGTTGATCAGTGGGAGCCCGGAAATAGCTGAACGGCTCGGAGAGCTCCCGCCGGATCGACGCGTCCGCCTGGTCCTGGGCGGAGGGCGTGGAACGCGCGCTCGGGAGCCCCAGGGCCAGCCCAACGGCGGCCAGGACCAGCGTGCGAAGACCCGGCCTCATCGGTTTCGACCGCCTCCAGTCGTGCGAACGCGCCGGATCATATCGCGTCCTCACGGTCTCGACGACCTCGCCCGATTCGGGGATGCGGTCATGCGGATCCGGTCAACACGAGGTTCGCCGGCGTGTTACGCTTCACCGCCTCGGCTGGCAGTGAGGGCGGCAGCATGGAACGTAGAGCCTTTCTCCTGAGGTCGGTGGCGGGGTCCGTCGGCGCGGTCCTCGGACTCCTCGGCGGCCTATCCAGGCGCGTGTCGGGCGCCTCGAGTTTGGTTGCGCGGCGAGCCGCGTCCCGCTTGGTTGCGCAGCGAGGCGCGTCCCGCAATCGGAAGATTCTTATCGCCGGTGGCAACTTCGGTGCGCCCTTCATCAAGTACATGGCGCAGCTCACCGGCAAGCCGCGGCCGAAACTCCTGTACTTGCCTACCGCGTCGGCCGACTCGATGACCGACACGCTCACTTGGTACCGCACCTGCGCGCCGCTGAACGTCGAGCCGTCCGATCAGGTGAGCTTCATCGCGAGTGCGAGGCAGACGCAAAGCTGGGCGGACGTACTCCTCTCGGTCGACGGCATCGTTGTCTCCGGCGGCAACACGCTCAATCAGCAGGTGATCTGGAAGGCCCAGGGCATTGATGTCGTGCTCAGACAGGCCTGGGATCGCGGCATCGTGCTGGGCGGCGCGAGCGCCGGCTCGCTCTGCTGGTTCGAAGAGGGGACCACCGACTCACGGCCCAAGGAGCTGTCGACCGTGCAGTGCCTCGGGTTCCTCAAGGGCAGCCATTGCCCCCATTACGACGCCGAGCCTGGCCGGCGGCCCCTGTACAGACACCTGATCGAGACGGGTCAGATGAAGCCTGGCTACGCCTGCGACAACAACGCCGGCCTCTACTTCGAGGACACCGACGTCAAGCGTGTGGTGGCGAGCCGTGCCGGATCGAAGGTGTACTACGTCAGCCTGGTCAGCGGCAACGTTGTGGAGAAGGTGCTCGAGCCGGAGCTCATTTCTTAAGTCATCCGAGCACGATCTGCACGTCGTGAGTCCGGCCGTCGTTGACCAAGGGGATCGCGGCCGCATCGACCGGCGCGCCGTCCAACGTGGCCTTCGCGACACCTCGGCACCGTCGCAGGGGGTTCGAGACCGTGATGGCGTAGCAACTCTCGAGGTACCGCCACGTCATCCCGTACTCGGGCCACGACGACGGAATGCACGGGTCGATCGCGAACGTCTTGCCACGCCGCCGGAAACCGAGAATGCTCTCGGTGCCGGCCCGATACATCCAGCCGGCCGATCCCGTGTACCAACTCCAGCCGCCGCGGCCGGCGTGCGGCGACAGCGCGTAGACGTCGCCCGCCATCACGTACGGCTCCGTCTTGTAGCGAGCCTCGTCCGTGGCCGTGCGGCCGTGGTTGATGGGATTCAGCATGTGAAAGAATTCGGCGGCCTCGTCACCGCTGCCGAGGCGCGCCAGGGCCATCACGATCCAGACGGCTGCGTGTGTGTACTGTCCGCCGTTCTCTCGAACACCAGGCGGATATCCCTTGATGTAGCCCGGATCCTGCACCGATCGATCGAATGGCGGATGGAGCAGCAAGAGCGTCTGCGATCCGCGCGCGACGAGAGACGTGCGGACCGCATCCATTGCTCGCTCGGCAAAGCGGATCGGCACCGCGCCGGAGAGGACCGCCCACGACTGCGCGATGGAATCAATGCTGCACTCATCGTTCTGGGCCGAGCCGAGCGGCGTGCCGTCGTCATAGTACCCGCGTCGGTACCACTCGCCGTCCCACGACCGGGCGAGCGAGGCGGCGAGTCGCCCCGCTTCGGCCAGGTACCGGTCCGCTCGAGCGCCATCCGCCCGCCCGAGGCACAGCGGCACAAAGGCGCTGAGCACCGTGTGGAGGAAGAAGCCCAGCCAGGTGCTTTCGCCTCGTCCAGCCGGCCCCACACGGTTCATGCCGTCATTCCAATCGCCACTGCCGATGAGCGGCAGACCGTGCGCTCCCGCCGTGATCCCTCTGTCGATCGCCCGAACACAGTGCTCGAAGAGCGTCCCGTCCCGAGAGGACACGCGTGGCTGACTGTACGAATCCTGCGCGTCTGGCGCGAGGACCGGTGCCTCGAGGAATGGCGTGCGCTCCTCGAGCACGCCGACGTCGCCGGTCGTGCGGACGTACTCGGCCACGGCGTAGGGCAGCCAGAGCAGATCGTCGGAGCAGCGTGACCGAAGGCCGCGCCCGCTCGGTTCGTGCCACCAATGTTGGACGTCGCCTTCGACGAATTGCCGGCCCGCGGCTCGGACGAGGTGCGCCCTGGCCAGCTCGGGCCGCGCCAGCAACAGCGCCAGGACGTCCTGCAATTGATCGCGAAAGCCGAACGCGCCGCCCGGCTGGTAATAGCCGGCGCGCGTCCAGAGGCGGCAACTCATGTCCTGATAGACGAGCCACCGGTTGATCAACACATCAAACGAGTCATCCGGTGTTCGGACCTGGATCGTCTCGAGCGTCGCGTCCCAGGACGTCTGGACTCGTCGCAGGGCCGCGCCGGCGTCCTCGACCGTTCCGTGACGGGCGATGAGGCGCTCGACGTCGCCGGCGTCCGTGCCCTGGCCCAGGAGAAAGAGGACGCGGCGACGCTCTCCCGGATTCAGGACGACCTGCACGTGCAGCACGGCGCAGGGATCGAGTCCTGCGCCAAAGTGCGGTTCGAGGATCAGGTGGCGCAGCGCGGCCGGCCGGGACAGGGCCCCGTTGCGGCCGATGAACGACAGCCGATGGCTCGTTGCCGAACGGGGCGTCTCGCTGGCATGCGCGAACGCCACGCGACGCGCGAACTCGTCGCTGTAGGCATTTCGCGCGAGGATCGTCCCGCGTGTAGCGTCGTACGTCGTGGTGACGTGCCCGCGCGCGCTCTCACTTGGGGGGCCCAGGACCCAATCGTTGTAGGCGAAGAGACTCAGGGTCCGCGTGGTCTCGCCGTCGTTGACGAGCGTGAGCAGCGAGAATTTGACGGGATCGTCGGCGTCCACGAAGACGTCGAGCTCGTGACGAATGCCTCGCGTCATGCGCGAGAAATGCGTGACGCCGGCCGAGTGGTGGATGACGAACTGTCCGCTCGTCGGCTGGCGCGTCATCGGTCCAGGCGTGGGCGACCACGCGTCTCCCGAGTCGTCGTCGCGAATGAAGAGGGCTTCGGCCGTGGGATCGACGATCGGATCGTTGGCAAACGACGTCAGTCGGTTCTCCCGGCTGTTCTCCGACCAGGTGTTCGCCGATCCGGACGCCGTGACGATGGTGCCAAAGTGGGCGTTCGCGATGACGTTCGCCCAGGGCAGGGGAGTCTCCTGGTCGCCTTCGAGGACAATCGCGTAGGTTCGGCCGCGTGCCGTGAACCCACCGAGCCCGTTGGTCAACGTCATGGCCGGCAGCCCGATCGGCGGGTCGTTGACCGGCGAGACGGTCGACGCGGAAAACGCGAAGGCCGGCGGCCGGTTCGTCTGGACCGGGTGCGGTCGATCGAGCTGCGCGCGAAGGTCGCCCCGGTTCCCCCCGAGGACCGCTCGCGCGACAGCCTCGATCAGCGTGCGGTCGGCGTTGCCGACGAGATCGGCACGCAGGAGGTACGCCCCGCCCGAACGATGCTTCCACATCCGCCACGGCCCGTTGTCGAGCAGCGCCGTGAGCTGCGCATGGATCTCGTCCAGATAACTGGAGGGGTCCTCATTCACGATGACGAGGTCGGCGCTGAGGCCCTTCAGACGCCAGTACTCCTGCGCCTGAAGCACCTGATTGACGAGCGCGACGTCCTCGTCGCCGGTGACACGCACCAGGACGAGTGGGAGATCGCCGGAGATGCCGTGCGGCCACAGGCCGGCTTGAGGAGATTCGTTCGACTGAATCGTGTCGGGATCCGCCCGGAGCGAACCGTCGGCGAACAGCACCCTCGACGCCAAGCGTTCGAAGAGGAGCGCATCGTCACTCGAAATGTCGAGATGACGAAGCCCGCTGACGGCCTGCGTGAAGGCGAGGGCGAACGTGCGCGACGCCGCGCTCGGGTCGCGGTACTTCTGCGCGAGCGCCTTGGCTGTCTCGCGATCCGAGGCGATGCCGGTGGCGAATGACAGGCGCACCGACGCCCCCGGGACCAGCCTGATCCGTTGGCGGAGGCTGAACACCGGGTCAAGGACGACGCCTGTCGTCCCGGACAAGGCGCGCCCGTCGAGCGCGACCGGGTCGTCGGTATCTCGGCCGCGACCAAGGAACCGTGCGCGGTCCGTTTCCCATTCGAGCGGCCCTTGCGGCCGCCCCTCGAGGCTCAAGACATGTACCGCCCACACGGCCGGCTCGTGGGGATCCCGCGCGCGCCGGTGGCAGAGCAGCGCCGCGCTGTCGGCCAGGTATTCGGTTTCGAGAAACAGCTTGCCAAAGGCCGGATGCGCGAGATCGTCGGCCGGGGGCGCCAGGACGATCTCCGCATAGCTGGTAACGTCGATCTCACGGATCCGGGCGCCCTGATTGACCACAGTCACGCGGCGGACTTCCACATCGTCCTCGGTCGAGACCGCGACGTCGAGCTGCGTGGAGATCTGGTCGTCGTGGCGTCGGAACGTGGCCCGGTCCGCGCGAAATTCGACCGCGTAGTCGTCCGGCTCCGCCGCGGTTGGATGATAGGTGGCGGACCACACCGCGCCGCCCCGCGCATCGCGCAGGTACACGAATTGGCTGCCTGGATCGCGCGTTGGGTCGCGCCGCGACTTCGTGACCGCGAGGCCGCGGCAGAAGCTGCTGCCGCCTCCGGCGTTCGTCACGACCGTGACATAGGTGCCGTTCGACAGAAACTGCGCGTGCGGCCAGACCGTGTGGGGCGATCGAAACTGCCGCATGATGACTGCCGGCGGCGAGGCGACGACGCGCATCTCGTCGAGCGGCCGCGGTTGAATCGTCGGCGTGTGACGCGGCACGCGCTCCTGCAGCAAGAGTTCAGTGGCCTGCACGCGGGGATCGGCATGAAACCTCTTCACCATCGGATCGTCGAGCAGCGCATTGGCCAGCCCAACCACGGTCATCCCGGCGTGGTGAGCCAGGTACGTGCGAACGACCGTGCCGGGGGCCGGACGGTCCGCATGAGGCCTGCCGTCCTCGAGGAGGTCCGCATCGCGCGTGGTGTAATCGACGGCGTCAAAGAATCCGTAGTCGCCCTCGAGGCCCGCAGCAACCAACCGTCGCAGGTTGGTCGCGCTTTGCGGCGCGTCGATCATAGCGGCGAGGGCCGTTGCATAGGGCGCCACCACCAGCTCGTCGCCCAGCCCGCGCTTCAGACCGAGCCCCGGGATGCCGAAGGCCTTGTACTGGAATGTGTCGTGTCGGTCGACGACGTTGTATGCAGACTCGGAAATGCCCCAGGGGACGTCGTGGGCGGTGCCATATTCCATTTGCCGGCGCACGACCATCCGGCACGAGGCATCGAGGAGTGTGTCTGGATAGCTGCGCATGACGAGCAGCGGCATCAGATACTCGAACATCGAGGCGCTCCACGACAGGAGGACCGGCACCCCACGGACACCGGTCACCGAGCGTCCCAGGTGGAACCAGTGGGATTCAGGAACGTCGCCTTTGGCGATCGCCAGGAAACTGGCCAATCGCGACTCGGAGGCTAGGAGGTCGTAGTACGACTGATCGAGGCGGCCTGGCCCCTCCGCGTCCGCGAGGCGGAAGCCGATGGCAAAGAGCTGGCGTTGGGCGTCGTACAGGAACTTGAAGTTCATGCCCTCGAACAACGCGACGGCTCGACGGGCCAGGTGGTCCAGATGCAGCCGCTCTAACCCCACGGCCAGCGTCAGGAGCGCCCCCGCAAGGTTGCCGCTGTCGACGGTCGAGACATAGGGGGGCGCGAGTGGTGCCAGCGTCCGCGTGTCGTACCAGTTCAGCAGGTGCCCCTCGAACCGCTCCAGGCTTTCGATGGTGGTGAGCGTGGCGGTGATCCGCTCAGTCAACTCCTCCGTGCTGATGAACCCCAGGTCGTGCGCCGAAAGGGTCGCGAGCAGCGCCATCCCGATGTTCGTGGGCGACGTGCGGTGCGCGATCGTCAGCGTCGGGACCAGCTGGACGTTGTCAGGCGGGAGCGCGTGATCTTCAGGTCCGACGAACGTCTCGAAGTAGTGCCACGTCTTCTGCGCCACGGACTGGAGAAACTCTCGATCCGCCGTGCCGAGCGCCGCGTGACGGGTCGGCACCGGCCGGCTGAGCCCGTACGCAATGAGGGGCGCCGCCACCCACAGCGCCAGGACTGGCACCGCCGCGGGCAGGGCGTGCGGCCGGACGAGCAGGATGAGGGCCACGCTGCCAAGGCCGATCGCCGGGCTCGCGATCATGTCCTTCACGAACACGGAGAGGCGCGGGGGCCCGCCACGGTGGGCACTGGCCGCAGCCGTTTCCCACTCGAGCAGTCGGTGCTTCGTGATCCCGAGCCGCACGAGCGTCAGCGTTATGGCGTGAACCATCTCGTACGCCTGGTTCGCCAGAAAGGCGACCTGCAACGAGACGCGCGCGAGATCCGTCCGTAGATCTTCAATCGAGGCTCGCAGGAAGGCACGCCCGGATTCCAACCGCGCGGGCCCACCGAACAGTTGGACCACGCGCAGGCCGAGGGGCCACGCGGCCGCGGCGAGACCGATCGCCGTCCATACGATCGGAGGACCCGGCAGGACGCACCAGCCGACCAGGAGCAGGGCGACCGTCGCCGGCGCCATCAGGCTGCGCCGCAGGTTGTCGAGAATCTTCCAGCGCGACACGAGCGGCAGGCGATTGCGCTCGAGGCCGGTGCGGGTCGGGACGAACGGCAGGAGCCACCACAGGATCTGCCAGTCACCGCGCACCCAGCGATGCTGGCGTCGCGTGTGCGCGAGGACGCTCGACGGATAGTCATCGACGACCTCGACATCCGTGACGAGGGCCGTCCGCGCATACAGGCCCTCGAAGAGATCGTGCGACAGCAACGCATTCTCCGGCACACGCCCGTGGAGCGATGCCACGAACGCATCGACGTCATAGAGACCCTTGCCCGTGAAAATGCCTTCGTCGAACAGATCCTGGTAGAGGTCCGAGACGGCGGTGGTGTACGGGTCCACACCCGTATGGCCCGCGTAGGTCCGGGCGAACAACGATCCGGCCGCGCTGGCCATGGTGACGCTGACGCGAGGTTGCAGGATCCCGTATCCGTCCATCACGCGGCCTGTGCGCGCGTCAAAACGCGGACGATTCAGGGGATGCGCGATGATGCCGACGAGCGCCTTCGCCGCGTCGCGGGGGAGACGCGTATCGGTGTCGAGCGTGATGCAATAGCGCACGGATGGGAGAATGGATAATTCGCCGACTTGGACGCTGAAGCTCGTGTCGCCGGCGCCCCGCAGCAGCCGATTGAACTCTTCAATCTTGCCCCGCTTGCGTTCCCACCCCATCCACGTGCGTTCCCGGGCATTCCAGCGCCGGGCACGGTGAAACAGAAAAAAGCGATCCGCGTGCTCGGGACCAAACCGTTGGTTGAGCGTCTCGATGCCCGTCCGCGCGGCGGCAAGAATCGGGTCGTCGCCGGGCAGGTCTTGCGAATCGGCGTCCGTGAAATCGCCGAGGATCGCGAAATGGATGCGTGGATCGAGGTTCCCGAGCGCGAGGACCTCGACGTGCTCCAGCAACGCGGCCACAGAGGCCGTGCTTGTCAGCATCGTGGGCACGACGACCATGGTGCGGGCGTCGTCTGGAAGGCCAGCGCTGAAGTCGAGGCGCGACAGACGACGAGGTGGAATCAGCCAGGCGATCACGCGTTGAGCGAGCGCGATCGCCATGTCGGCCGCGGGAATCAGGAGGAGCAGGACCAGCGCTGCCAGGGCACCTCGAGAGGCGCCTTCGTGCCGGGCGTACGCCGCACTCGCGGCCAGCAGGGCAGCCGTCAGGACCGCGATTGGTCCCAGGTAGAGAAATATGGCGTGGTCGAACAGGAGACGCCGGGCCCGGCGCGCCAGACGGGGCCGATACGCGACGTCCACCTCGAGGTCGCGCCGCCCCGCGCCGATGAGGTGGTCGCCGACATGGGCCGCCCGGTCGGCAGGCGATCCCTTGGCGGCCGCCTGGCGACTGCTTTCGATCGCCCTGAGGGCGACCCGCACCTGAGCGTCGCCGCTCGGCGCCGCCAGCTCCTCCACGGCCTGGCGCTGACGGTCCCGGCTGAGGAAGTCCATTCGTCCATACGCGCCGGCCGGATCCCGCTGCAGGACCTGCTCGACCAGACTCACCGACTCGACGTATTGGCGCCAGTCGATGGCGGAGCAGAGGCGCAGGCTCGTAATGGCATTGGCCACAGAGACCTGGTCTGCCGCCTGTCGTTGGTGTTCGCCGCGAATCGCCGCCTCCGCCGTCGTCTCCTGCGCCTCGAGGCGCTTCTCGATGGCCGTGCGGATCGACGACAGCCGGAGACCATATTCACGGACGCGATGGAGGAGCTGGACGACCGACGCGGTGTCGAGGGCCGACGGCAAGGCGCGTGTGGTGTCTGCGGTGTCGCGGGCGATCCGTGCCACGTACGCGTCGGCCGCCAGGCGCGCGCGCCGCGATTCCAGGGTCAGGACGGCCAGACGCCTCAGGTTTTCAATGAGCGCCAGCCTCAGCATGCTCGGCCACGCCCAGAGTTCGCCGATCGTCAGGGGCGCGACTCGCTGATAGCTGTTGACGAACACCGCGAGCTGCGAGCGGTCGATCCGACTGTCGCTGTGGCGGACCAGCTCGACCGCCATGGCGTAAATCCGCGTGTGACCCGCTTGCTCACGCGAGGCCAGCGTGGGCAATTGGCGATAGTACGCGCCTGGGAGATGCTGGTGGATGTCCCGGATTTCTGACGTCACCAGATAGAAGTTGTCGAGCAGCCACTCAGCGGCGGCGGTGACGAACTGCCCGGTCCGCAGGTCCTCCGCCAGGGTGCGGTACGCCCCGCGCAAGACGCGGGCGTTGTCATCGAACCGAGGGAATAGGGCACGGGCCCGACGCCGCGGGTTCGGGTCGATTGTGAAGCTCGCCGCCAGGGCCAGCGCGCGTTCCTCGAGTCGCGCGATGCTGAGTAACTCGTCACGAAACGGCCTCTCCGGCGACGGCGCCTGAGTGCGCCACAACGACACTAAGAGTGGGCTCACTGGATCGGGATGAGGTTGGCGGTCTTAGTCGCCATTCGGGCTGGGACGCATCGTGGCCTCGATGTGCTCGATCAGGACGACGGCGCGCGCGCGGAGCTCGGCGGCGTCTCGAGCAATTCGCGCCTCGCCCGGCCGCTCGGGCCTCGGCGCACGGAGATCGATCGCCTCGACGAGGCGATGGAGATCGCCCAACATCCCTTGCGCGAGTGAGAGGGCATCGGCGGCGGCGATGGTCATCGCTTGATCCTTTCCGAGACGGCCTTGGCGGCCTTCCAGACGTGATGGCACTGCGGACAGCGGAAGACGTCCACGCGCATGAATTGGAGGCTTAACGCCTCGAGCCGATCCGAGGGCGTGCGACAGTGCGGGCACGTGGACTGCGATGGTTTGATGAGCAAGATGAGCCTGCTGCCACACTCGGTGGACGTCGGGACTGGCCGGGGTGGTGCGGTCAGTCGCGAGCCGAAAGCCAGCCGTATCGGGGCGGCCGCAACGTCAGGGCATTCGATGGCAGGGTCGAGTGACGAACGACGAATCTCGGCTTGTCAGGAAGCGCTGTTGCCCAAGTATGACCGATCCAGCGGGCGGGCCGCCACGTGTGCAATTCGGGATAGCGTGCTCAACCGGTTCAAGCCACTCTCGTTCGTGGCCGTGACAGATCGCGCCCAGAGCAGGCTGCTCATCCTGCAGATCGATCGAGACTTGCTGACGCCAGCGAGGCTGAACATACTATGGGCGGCAGCGCGACCCAACAAAGCTGCTTCGCGTCCTCCTCGGTCCAGTGCATGCGCTTGAGGCCATTCCTGGCCCTGGCGCCGGCCTCGACGTAGGAAGATCGTCCGGTCCATGACAAACCACATGACACAAGAGAAGAAAGCCAGGCGAGCGTCGTCCCGAACGCTCTGCAAAGCGTTCACCGGAATTCAGGGGTTGGACGAAGTCACCGGGGGAGGGGTGCCTGCCGGGCGTCCCACGCTGGTCAGTGGAGGCGCCGGTTCAGGAAAGACGCTGTTCGGGCTCGAGTTCCTGGTTCGAGGCGCGACGCAATTCGGCGAACCCGGCGTGTTCATATCGTTTGAGGAGACGATCCCGGATCTGACGAAGAACGCGGCGTCCCTGGGTTTCAACCTGGACCGGCTCGTGGCGGAGAAGAAGCTGTTCCTGGACCACATCGCCATCACGCGTGGCGAGATTGCGGACACCGGGGAATATGATCTCGATGGCCTCTTCATTCGAATTGCCGACGCCGTCCAGACGATTGGCGCGCGGCGAGTCGTCCTGGACACCCTTGAAGCGCTCTTCGGCGAGCTGCCAAACCAAAGTATCCTCCGCGCCGAAATCCACCGCCTGTTCGCCTGGCTCAAAGCGCGGGGGTTGACCACGGTCATCACCGCCGAGCGGGACGCGCCCGACAAGCTGACCCGGCACGGCATCGAGGAGTTCGTCTCGGACTGCGTGATCGTGCTGGACCATCGGATCCGCGACGAGATCTCGACCCGTCGCCTGCGCGTCGTGAAGTACCGAGGCTCGACCCACGGCACGAACGAGTATCCATTCCTCATCGATGAACAGGGTATTTCGGTCCTGCCGATCTCCTCACTGGGCTTGGACCATGCGGCGCCCATCGATCGCATCTCGACCGGCATCGACCGGTTGGATGGGATGTTGGGCGGCAAAGGTTTTTATCGGGGCAGCAGCATCTTGTTGTCCGGAACGTCCGGCACCGGGAAGACCAGCGTCGCCGCCCATTTTGTGGTGGCGGCCTGCCGCCGTGGCGAGCGCTGTTTGTATTTCGCGTTCGAGGAATCCCCGCGGCAGATCGTCCGCAATATGCGCTCGATTGGCATCGACCTCGAGCCCTGGGTGCGCAAAGGTCTCCTGCGATTCCACGCGGCGCGTCCCACCTACGGGGGGATTGAGGAAATCCTGCTGGTGACCCACAAGCAGATTTCCGGTTTCAAGCCCAGCGTCGTGGTGGTGGACCCGATTACGACCCTGCTCACGGTCAGCACGCTGGGCGAAGTGCGGTCGATGCTCACGCGGCTGGTTGATTTTCTCAAGACCGAGGAGGTCACCTCGATTTTTACCAGCTTGACGGCGCCAGGCGGCTCCTTGGAAGCCAGCGAGGCGGATGTCTCCTCTCTCATGGACACGTGGCTCCTGCTGAAAGCGATCGAGATCGGAGGCGAGCGGAACCGCGCGCTCTATGTGCTGAAATCGAGAGGCATGGATCATTCCAACCAGATTCGCGAGTTCCTGCTCACCGACCACGGCCTCCACTTGCTCGACGTCTACCTCGGACCCGAGGGCGTGCTGACGGGTTCCGCCCGGGTGGCGCAGGAAGGGCGCGAGAAGGCCGAGGGCACCTCCCGCCGGCAACAACTGGAGGGCCGCGGGCGCGAGCTGCAACGCAAGCGACAGATTTTTGAAGCACGCATGACGATGCTCCAGGCCGAATTCGAAGCGGACGAGGAAACCATTCAACAGAGCATCTCCGAATCGAAATTGGTCGACCGGGAGCTGGTGCTGGACCGCGGGCAGATGCGGATCGCCCGGGAACCACACGGCTCGGCCGCCGCAAGAGGGGGGACCGCGCCGCGTACGCGGACACGTTGAATGCCGACAACAAAGACGAAGCCTCCGGCACGGCCGGGTAAGTCGAAGCCCCGGCGACCCTCGGCTTGGAACCTGAAGCTCTACGTCGCGGGCCAGACGCCCAAGTCGATTCGCGCCTTTGACAACCTCAAAGTGCTGTGCGAACAGCACTTGAAGGGTCGCTATCGGATCGAGGTGATCGATCTGTTGGAGCATCCGCACTTGGCTCGTGGTGACCAGATCGTGGCCATCCCGACGCTCGTCATCAAACTGCCGCCGCCTGTCCGGAAGATAATTGGAGACCTCTCCAACGCTGATCGGGTGTTGGTCGGCCTGGCTTTGCAACAGGTCGTCTGACCCGACTCGGGAGGGTCAGGCAGAACATGTTGACTCCGATGACTCGACTGCCAGTCCGTGAGCCTATCGAAGACCACAAGGCCGCGGTTGCCGTCGCGACGAATCCAGGCCTGCCAGTCGATTGGGCCACGCTCCTGGCGGGAGTGTCGACCGGAAAAACCGTTCTCACCTACCGGGCGAACCGCACGATCTTCATGCAGGGGCAGCCGGCCGATGCCGTGTACTTTCTCCTGCGAGGCAAGGTCCAGCTCGCCGTGACATCCCAGGAAGGCAAGGAAGCGATTGTCGCGACGCTGGGCCCCGGTGAGTTCTTCGGTGAAGGATGCCTCGCCGGTCAGCCGGTGCGCATGGGAACGGCGGTGGCAGTGGGCGCCTCCACGCTGATCAAGGTCGAGAAGCCGGTGATGGCGCGACGACTGCGCGAAGATCAGGGACTTGCGGAGGTCTTCATGACGCACCTCCTGGCCCGCATCGTCCGATACGAAGCCGATCTCGTCGACCAGATTTTCAATTCGAGCGAGAAGCGGCTGGCGCGAATTCTCCTGCTGCTGTCCCACTTTGGCAAGGAGAGCAAGACCGAGACGGTCGTCGCGGGGATCAGTCAGGAACACCTGGCCCAAATGGTCGGCACCACCCGATCGCGAATCAACTTCTTCATGAACAAGTTCAGGAAGCTGGGCTTCATCGACTACAACACCGACGTCGGGCTGATCGTCCGTCGCGGCCTCCTCAGCGTCGTCCGGCGCGATTGATTTAAGAACGCGTTTCAGCGCTCGTCCAGACGGGTGACGCCGAACGGGGCCGCCCCGCCCGGCGCGGAGCCGACATCCGTGACAAACGGCTTGCCGGCGAGCACCGGGTGGGGCTGTTCGGCGGCAGGACCCGTCTGGACGGGTTCTGAAACGCCGTCGCTGTGTCCGATTGAACATCCCGGTCGCCCCCGAGAGGTCTACCGTGGAAAGGACGTGATCCGCATCAGACGCGCAGCGGCCGTGCTTGCGGTGTGCGCGGCGCTCGGCTGTGCCGAGCGCGACGTGGCGGCCAGCCCGCCTGGGCCGTCAGACGTCCACGCGCTGCTTGATGTGCCGTACCTGTCTCAGACGCCGGCGCTCTGCGGGGGAGCGGCGGTCGCCATGCTCATGCGCTATTGGGGCGAGCGCGGCGTATTTCCACAGGACTTTGCCGCCCTCGTGGGGCCGGGCGAAGGCGGAATTCTGACAGGCGTCTTGGCGTCGGCCGTTCGCGACAGGGGCTGGCAGGCAGTCGTCCTCCCTGTGGTCAGCGAGGACGCACGCGCGCGGATCCGATCGGAGATCGATCAGGGCCGGCCCATCATCGCGCTCATCGAGGTCGGCCCGCGGACCTATCACTACGTCGTCATTGTCGGCAGCACCGACCAGCAGGTGGTCGTGCATGATCCCGCGCGAGCGCCGTTCCGAGTACTGGCGTGGGCCGACTTCGACAAAGCGTGGGCGGCGACCGGGCGGTGGATGATGCTGGTTCTTCCACCCGACGGATTTCGGCCTCGCGGTGACGCGGCGCCGGCGACTCCTCCCGCGGCCGATGTGGGAGTTCCAGCCAACCTGACGCCCTGCGGTGCGCTGGTGGCGCGCGGTGTGGACTTGGCGATCGCGGGTGACCGCGAGGGAGCCGATCAAGAGCTCATCGCGGCCACCAACCTGTGCCCCAACGATCCGGCCTCATGGCGGGAGTTGGCCGGATTGCGCTTCACGCAGGCGCGGTGGTCGGAGGCCGAGAGCCTGGCGCTTTCGGCCGTTCGCCTCGCGCCTGACGACACGTACGCGTGGCAACTCGTCGCGACCAGCCGATACCTGATGGGCGACTTGACGGGGGCCCTCGCGGCCTGGAACCGCACGGGCGATCCGCGCATCGACGCGGTCGACATCCACGGCGCGGGGCGGACGCAGCAACCGGTCGTCGCCCACGCCGCCGGCCTGCAACCCCGAGCGGTGCTGACGCCCGAGGCGTTTGGCTTAGCGTTGCGCCGGGTGGGCGACGTGCCGGCCGGTTCGAATGTCCGGATGAGCTACGAGTCTCTCGATGGCGGTCTGGCGAAGGTCAACGTCTTTTTCGACGAGCGCCCGCTCGTGCCGAGTGGGTGGGTCACGTTCGCGGCGATGGGCGCGCGTGCGCTGCTGTACGACGAACTTCAGGTGGATGTCGCAGGGCCTCTGGGAGTCGGCGACCTGGAGAGCGTTCTCTGGCGATGGTCGGCCGAGCGCCCGCGCGTGGCGGTCGGTCTGGCGCTGCCATCACCTCGGGGTTTCGGTACCGTCTCGCTCGACGCGTCGTGGGAGGCGCAGTCCTACGACGCGACGCCGTTGTCAGGTGGGGCCACCGTGGTGCGGGAACCGCGCCGCCGCGTCGGACTGCACTTCGCGAACTGGTCCACGAGTTGGCTCCGGTGGCAGACCGGCGCCGCCCTTGACCGCCTGCGTGAATACGACGATCTTGATGAGTCCCGCTTCGAGCCCATCAATTATTTCAACGTGGACAGCGCGCTCGACCTCCGCCTGGCCGCTAACCGCCTCGCCGTGTCGGTGTCCGGAGGCTGGTGGGCGCCGTTTGCGGGCGGGGATCGTTTCGACACGGGCGCACTACTGGTGGCGTGGCGTTCGACGGACGACGCGACACGCCCATCCTGGTCCGCGGTCACCGGGTTCGAGGCCGCGAATCGCGTGGCGCCGCTCGCGTTGTGGTCAGGCGCGGGCATCGGCCAAGGGCGCGACGACCTTCTCCGCGCGCACCCGCTGCTCGACGACGACGTGATCACCGGCTCGGTGTTCGGCCGGGACGTGGCGCACGGCTCGTTCGAATACGATCGGCCCGTCGGCCGGACAATCGCGGGCGGCGTTGCCATTGCCGGCTTTGTCGACACGGCCCGAGCGTGGAATCGGATGAACGGTCTCGGGACGTCGCCGCTGTTCGTCGATGCCGGCGTCGGTGTGCGTGTGCGTGCCCTGGGCCCAAGCGGAAGTGTACGACTCGACCTTGCGCATGGTCTTCGGGGCGGGGGCACCACGCTCTCGGCCGGATGGGTTGCTGCGTGGCCCCGGTGAATCCAGCGCTGTGCTCTACAGGACAGCAGAATATCGTGAGTCTCGCTACGCTGAGGAACGCTGGTTCGACTGCCAGTCGCATCCCGAGGTCTTCATGCGTATCCGAACAACCGTCGTGACTCTCGTCGCCTCTTTGCTCCTGTGGAGTTCGCCGGCCCTCGCGCAGCAACGCCACGTGGTCGATCTCGCCGTCATGCACCAGGCCGTCGCCGACCAGGCAGCCACGGATCAACAGAATCGTGATGCCGTGCTCAGCGTGTTGCACCGCACTGAAATGCAGGATCTGGCGGGCCGCCTTGGACTCGACGTGACCCGCGCCGAGAACGCGGTGCCCACCCTCAGCAGTGCGGAACTGGCAAGGCTTGCCGGTACGGCGAACATGGCTAACGCCCAGTTGGCCGGTGGTTCCGATCGCATCGTCATCTCCATGACGACGCTGCTGCTGCTCATCATCATCGTGATCCTCGTCACGCGCTGACCGAACTCACCGCCGGGCGCGACACCGCGCCCGGCGCCATCATGCGCATCACGCACAGACATCGTTCACGTTCGTCCGGAGGCCATGTGCCCCTCGCATCACCGCTCGTCGCTCGCCGACTCTTGGCTGTCATGACCACGCCCGTCCCCGCGAGATTCGTGGGACTTACGCGCAACGTCTTGGTGCCCGGTTGGATCATGATCGTCGGGTGCGTTCTCCTTGTTGCCCAACCGCTCGGCGTGCCGGTGAGCCTCCTCTTGTGCGTGGTGGGGCTCCTCGTCATTCCTGCGCGAATCCTCATCCCGGCTGCCGTTCGCGTCTGAGCCGCGGCTTCTTCGATCGGGCGGTTTCTCGTCCCGTCAGAGAAAATCAGGGGGCGAGTCTGCAGGAGCGCGAGACGCCGCGTAAGGCGCGGTCTGGCGTGGGGCGCCGACAGCCGCGAAAACTGCTGGTTCAGACGCGCCCGCGCGGATGACGCCCTTTGGCAGGGCGTCGAGCGCGATGGTTGAGTCGCCCGCCATGAGCGCGAGGCGTTCGACGACCTCCTTCAGCTCGTGGACGTTGCCGGGCCAGGGATAGGCGACGAGCGCCTCCAAGGCCTCGGACGACACCACGCACGTCGTCACGTGGTGCACGTCGGCGTACGATTGCAAGAAGAAGTTCACGAGCCGCGGGATGTCTCCCGTCCGCTCGCGGAGCGGCGGCAGGGTGAGCCGAATCACCTGCAGCCGAGCATACAGATCCTCGCGGAACGCGCCCGCCGCAATCTGCGGCTGCAGGTCCCGGGTGGTGCCGGTGACGAGCCGCACGTTCACGCGCACGTGGGAATGGTCCGCGCCGATGCGCTGGGTGTCACCTGAGGCCAGGAACCGAAGCAGGGCCGCCTGGATGCGTGTGCTCATCTCGCCGACGTCGTCCAGGAATACCGTGCCCTGATCCGCGAGCTCGAGCAGGCCGGGCTTGTCGCGGTAGGCGCCCGCGAAGCCGCCGCGGACGTGCCCAAAGAGTTCCGACTCGAGCAGCACGTCCGGCAGCCCCGTGCAGTTCACGGTGACGACCGACGCGGAGGCCCGTCCGCTCCGCTGGTGAATGAGCCGAGCCACCATCTGCTTGCCGACGCCACGGTCGCCCGTGAGCAAGACGTGGCCATCGACACCAGCCGCGCGGTCGATCTCCTCCTCGAGGCCACGGATCGCGACACTGCGACCGATGAGTCGCAGGCGTGTCGGTTCGATCAATGTTGTTGGGGACACGTGCCTTGGACTACCGCCTCACGAAATGCAGCACCAGTAAGATCAGGCCCACCACGAGGGCCACGTGAATGAACGCGGCGGTGATGTGAAACGCGAAAAATCCAAGCAGCCACAGCACAATTAGAACGACGGCGATCGTTGCAAGCATCTGGTCATCCCCTTGGCGCCGGTGCGCGAGCACCTCGGCGCATCAGAAGCGTAATCACAAGACCGCCGCGTCTCTGTACCGTTGTGCACACGCGTCGACCCATGTGCCTCGGCGACGGGCACGTCGTGTCGTCAGACCCGAGCCATGTCGGAGAATCGCACGAGGCTCCCGCGACCCTGTGCGAGTCGACGCGCGTCGCGGTGCGCCTCCTCACGGGTTTCTTCGCAGGGCTGGCAGCGCACGGCAAACGGTAGGGCGCGCAGTCGCCGTGTGGCAATCTCGCGCTCGCAATCCGCACAGAGCCCGTACCCGCCCGCGTCGAGGCGAGCGAGCGCCGCGTTGACCTGCACGAGCGCCTCTGAGCGCATCTGCAGGAGCGCCAGCGCGAGGTCGTTTTGGATGTCAGCCTCAGAATGCTCGAGGTCGTCGGTGCCCTCCTGCGTGCGGCGCGCGCGGCCGTCTCGCATACGGGTGTAAAGTTCGTTCTGCAGTTCGTGCCGGCGCTCGTGCAATCCTTGCTTGAGTGTGTCGGCCCGGTCGAGGCGCTGCGGCTCGAGGGTCGGCGTGTGATGGGTCTTCGCCTGAATGGTCTTCGGCATGTAGCCTCCTGAGGCAGGCATCGTGGCCGATCGGCGCGCGGGCGTCTGTGCCGTTCGGCACACTCCGACAGCCGGGCAGCGGCGCATAATGGGCCGGTGAAGCAAGGTAGCAGCGCGCGCCGAGGGGCGAGGGCGGTTCCGGTGTTCGACGCCCAGGCCTTCCTGGAGTCGGCTGGGGTCGCACGGAACGTCGTCGACTACGCGCGGGGAGAAACAGTCTTCGCGCAGGGCGATGCCTCCAAGCACGTGTTTTATATCCAGAGCGGCGGCATCAAGCTGTCGGTGCTGTCCAAGAGCGGTCGCGAGGCCGTCGTGGCGATGCTCGGTCCGGGCGATTTCTTCGGCGAGGGATGTCTGGCGGGCCAGACCCTCCGCATGGGCAGCGCCACGGCGATAACCCCGAGCGTGATTCTTCGCGTCGCCAGGGAGAAGATGGTGCAGTTGCTGCACCATCAGCATGCGATGTCCGATCGCTTCATCGAGCACATGCTCTCGCGCAACTGCCGGATTGAAGAGGACTTGATTGATCAGCTCTTCAACTCGAGCGAGAAGCGGCTGGCCCGAGCCTTGCTGCTGTTTGCCCGCTACGGGAAGCAGAAGCAGCCGATCCGCGTGGTCCCGAAGATTTCACAGGAGACGTTGGCCGAGATGGTCGGCACGACGCGCTCGCGTGTCAATTTCTTCCTGAACAAGTTCAAGAAGCTCGGCTTCATCGAGTACGACGGCGAGACGCCCTTGAAGATCAACAGCTCGTTGCTGAGTGTCGTCTTGCACGACTGAGGGGCGGTCATGAAACCCATGGCGATCGTCGGTGGCGTCTTGCTCGTCCTCGGCCTCCTCGCGCTCGCCTATCAGGGCATCACCTACACGAGCCGAGACACCGTCGTCGACATCGGCTCGTTGCACGCGACGGCGGACCGGGAGAAGACCCTGCCCCTGTCGCCTGTGCTGGGTTTGGCGACGGTTGCCGCCGGCGTCGCGCTGCTCGTCGCCGGCGTCCGCAAGCGCGCGTAGCGTCTGGCCGTCGCGTCCGCCTATAGGGCAGCTGATGGCAGAGCGCGCAATCCTGGCGAATCGCGCGACCGTCACGCCTCTCGTGCGCATCGTCTTCTGCGCGTGAAGGCGCTGTGTCACGGCGATGGCTTGGATCACCTCGGGATCCGAGCGCGCGTAGGCCGTCGCCATGTGCGTGGCGATACCCGCCTGCGCCGCGGCGTCGTTTGAGTAACCGGCCGTCAGCGCGGCGACCATCTCGCGATGGACGAACGGCAGCTTCAGGCTGACTGCGCCCGCTGCGAGCGCCTCGTTCACGGCCCGGTCAGCCGACGACGAAGCTGTCGTCTCCATGAGGCTGTTCCCTTGTACACACCCTGTCCGTTTGTCGGCCCCGCCGGTGCGCCGGACGGCGGAGGGACGGCCATGTACCGTCTTGAACGGCTGACGTGTGTCGCCGCTTGAGATAGTCAGCTCATGACGAACGGTGGGCTTTCGCGCAGGATCGGGCTCGGCCCCCTGTTGCTGCTGGTTCTGCCGCTGGTGCTCCTCGTCGCAGCGGCCTATGTTGAATGGGGAACCGTTGGCCTTCCGGCGCTGCCACCCGGCCCACCGCTGATTCCCCAGTTGGCGGTGGAGCCTCATGGCTTCCCGCTCTGGCTGCGCATCGCCCACTACGTCAACTTCTTCTGCTTGATCCTGCTGATCCGGAGCGGTGTGCAAGTCCTCGCGGATCATCCACGCCTCTATTGGAATGTGCACTGCACGCCCGGCACCGAATGGCTCCGGCTCACACGCGTCGAAGTGCCCGCCGATCGCGTCTGGACCGCGAAGGAAGACTCACGCCACCTCTCGCCGTGGATCGGGCTTCCCGGCTACCGGCACACGGTCGGCATGGCTCGGCACTGGCACTTCCTCAGCGTCGTGTTCTGGGTAGGGAACGGCGTCGCGTTCGTGGCGTTCCTGTTCGCGAGCGATCAATGGAAGCGCTTGGTCCCTCGGTCCTGGGCGATCGTTCCTGACGCCTGGGCCGTCTTCGTGCACTACGCGACCTTCCACCTGCCGCCAGAGCCCAACGGCTTTTATGCCTACAACGCGCTGCAGCAACTCGCGTACTTCGGCGTCGTGTTCATCCTCGCCCCGCTCGCCATCCTGACCGGTCCTTCGATGTCGCCGGCGTTCACCGCCCGGTTCCGCTGGTATCCCAAGTTACCCGGCAACCGCCAGGTCGGGCGTTCGCTCCACTTCCTCGTCATGTGTGCCTTCGTCGTGTTCATCCTTGGACACGTGGCGCTCGTCGTCCTCACCGGCTTTGTGCGCAATATGAATCACATCGTGATGGGCACGGACGGCCCGAGCCTCGTCGGCGTGTCTGTCGGCCTCCTTGGGATTGGCGTGGTCGTGCTGATGAACGGGCTTGCCAACTGGTTGGCGTGGCGGCGCCCTCGAGCCGTTCAGCACGCCGCCGCCGCGGTCGTCAGCCCCGTGATGGGCTTCCTGCTTGACGGCTCCGCTCCGGTAGCCGAGTTTAGCCGCGAGCACATCTCGCCCTTCTTTTGGGTCAACGGTGGACTGCCGACCTCCGACGAATGGAGGAGGCTCGCCGCCGGCGATTTCAAGGACTATCGGCTCACGGTGGGTGGTTTGGTGGAGAGTCCGGTCTCGCTGTCGCTCAAGGATCTTCGGGCGCTGGGCCAGAGGACTCAGATAACGCTGCACCACTGCATCCAGGGGTGGTCCGGCATTGCCCAGTGGGGTGGGCTGCCGCTCACGGCACTTATCACGCTGGTCCGACCCAAACCCAACGCCAAGGCGGTCGTGTTCTATTCGTTCGGCGAAGGCATCGAGTTGAGTACCGGCGTCGCAAACGGCCAGTACTACAACAGCCTTTCGATCGCGAACGCGCGGCATCCTCAGACCATGCTGGCATATGACATGAATGATGCCCCGCTCCGTCCTCTGCACGGGGCGCCGCTCCGGCTTCGCGTGGAGAACCAGCTGGGCTTCAAGATGGTCAAGTCGATTCAAGCGATTGAATTCGTCGAGGACGTCCGGGCGACCTACCAGGGGGAGGGTGGCCACGCCGAGGACCACGAGTACTTCGGGACCCTCGCCAACATCTGACGCCCTGCCGGCGTGATCGCGCCGGGACGGTGTGCATAAGGGCACAGACACGCCGCCCGCCGGTCGGACATGCTGTCTGATGCAGGAGCCCATATGCCGAACGTCACTCAGATAACGACCCTGCCGCCGCAGGGTCAGTACCGGGCCTTCACCCTCAAGCAAGGACTGCTCGAGCGCCAGCATGAGCTGCGGAACGACGTCCACAACCGGAGGCTCGAAGAGGATCAGGCGCAGGCGCTGCTGCGGACACAATCAGAGACGCTCGTGGGCATCGACGCCGCGCTCGCTCGACTCGACGCGGGAGGCTACGGGCTCTGTGTCGCATGCGAGCGCGAGATTGTCACTCGACGGCTGCTGGCGCTACCGTTTGCCGAGCGCTGCCAGGCGTGCGAAGAGAAAGCTAAAGAGTCGCAAGGCGACGCCCATCAGCTCGCAGACGGCGGCGGACGTCTCCTGCGATTCCCCGAGATGGCGAAGGCCTGACCGCACGTCGAGCGTCCCGGTTGACGTGGTCCAAGTGTGCTCATGCCAGGGGGAGTCGCTGTGAAAACTAAAGACGATGGACGCCCAGTCCCTTCCGCAGATCAGGTCTCCCGCGCCGATCTGATCCGGTTGCTGAATGACGATCTCTCGGGCGAATACCAAGCCATCATCTCGTACGTGGTGTACTCGCAGGTGTTGCGGGGAGCAGAGTACATGAACATCGCCGCAGAACTCGAGGCGCATGCGGCAGAGGAGCTGAGTCACGCCCTGATCATCTCGAAGCAGATTGACTACCTTGGGGGCATGCCGGCGGTCCAGCCGAAGCCGGTTCGGACCTCAGACAAGCCGAGGGACATGCTGCGATTCGATCTCGAGAACGAGATGGTGACGATTCACAATTATCGCGAACGCGTCCGCCAGTGCGAGGGCTTGGAAGAGTATGCGATGGCCGAACATATCCGCGAGATCCTCAAGGACGAACAAGACCATCTGATCGCTCTCGCCACCGCGCTCGGCGAGGACGTCCCGGTGGTACGCCCCGGCAGCAACCGGCCCTGAGCGTTCGCGGTGGTCAGGATGCCCACGCTCGCAGAGATACGCAAGAGCTCGCAGCAGGTCCAGCGGAACTCCGACGCGATCGCGAACCTCGAACGGTCGGCGCTGGAACACGCGGGTAAAGGGCCCTTCGTTCACCTCACCGCGCCTCGTAGGCTCCAGCGCTCTAGAGAAGAGCGCATCAACTGGATCGAGTCGATCCCCTTCATTCTCATCCACGTCGCAGCCGTGGCTGGGATTATTTGGGTGAGGCCCACGGTGCGTACTGCGCTCTGGGGAGTCTTCCGGTACTACTCGGGGATGTTCCTGGTCACCGGCGTGTACCACCGGTACTTCTCACACCGCAGCTACAAGATGAACCGCGTGTGGCAGTTTGTCGCGGCTTTCCTGGCCTGCGCCAATGCCCAGAAGGGGCCAATCTGGTGGTCTGGGATGCACGAGTGGCATCACCTGTACGCAGACGAACAGCCAGATTGGCATACTCCATGGAAGGACTTCTGGTGGGCTCACGTCGGCTGGATTCTCTGCGACGCGACCAAAGTTGCGCCGGCACGGTTTACGAGGCGGTGGGACGAAGAAAGATTCCCCGAACTCAACTGGCTTGACCGGAACTATCTCGTCCCACCGATCCTCCTGGGCGTGATGACGTTCTTGCTCGGCGGTTGGAGCGGCCTGTTCTGGAGTTTCGTCATCCCGACGGTCGCGCTTTACCATGGGACGTTCTTCATCAATTCGTTGGCGCATTTGCCCCGGCTAGGAACTCGCCGGTTTGACGTCCCGAACACCAGCCGCAACATCTGGTGGCTCTGGCCCATCACCCTCGGAGAGAACTACCACAACAACCATCATCACGAGCGTTGGGCTGCGAGGCAAGGCATCAAGTGGTGGGAGATTGATCCCACGTACTACGGTCTGAAACTGATCAGTTGGATTCGGATCCCTTGGATCAAGTTCAACACAATCGGCCAGCGTCGCTTGACTGTGATGCGCATTGTCAGCGATCTAAAGCCTCATTCCGAGAAAGCGCTGCTCACGGCATAACGGGCACAGACCGCTTGCGTTCTCAAAGGATTCTGCCGTCGGTCGTGTCCGGCATCTGTCGCTGATTCCGACTCATCGGCATCTGTGCAATCGAGGACAGCGAAGCGGCGCGCCGCCTTCGTATCATCCCGAAGTTCAGCCGTGATTGTCGGCGGCTGGGGATATTCTCTCTGGCGCAGCTAGTCTGGCCAGAACGACTCGCGAATGGGCCCTTGGGAGTCCGTGAGGAAGGACAGAATGGCAGACACGGGAGGTCCGATGAGCAGAGGAAAGCTGTCAAGGCAGGACGTAAGAGTGGGGCTGCGCACGCTCGATGGCTGGCGCGTAGTGAAGGGACATTTGCACCGCGTCTTCGAATTCAAGGACTTCACGCAGGCATTTGGGTTCATGAAGCCCGTCGCGCTCGCGGCCGACAAGATGGATCATCACCCGGACTGGTCCAATGCGTATGACACGGTCACGGTGGATTTGTCCACGCATAGTGCCGGTGGCCTGACGAAGAACGACTTCGAACTGGCCGGGAAAATCCAGACAATCTACGGCCACTAACTCGGAGTCCCAACGTATCCGGCTCTCCTCTTGGACGCGCGCGAAATGACGGCTGAAAGAACGTGCCTCTAACCGCGCGGCGGATGTCCATCGGAAACTGCAGACAATCGAGTGTGTGACCGTCTCCGTACCCGGGGTTCGCGTCGGCGTCGCGTCGCCGGCCGCACGGACTCCATTCCGCAAAATGGCTGAACGCGCTCACGCCTCGCTCAAGGTCTCCGCTCTTCGCCGCGTCGTGGCCGCGCTTGGGCCCGGCGTCATCACGGGTGCCGCCGACGACGATCCGTCGGGCATCGCGACGTACTCCATCACCGGCGCGCAGTTCGGTACGCAGTTTCTCTGGACCGCGCCCGTGCTCTGGCCGCTGATGGCGGCGGTGCAAATGATGTGCGCTCGAATTGGGCTGGTCACCGGCTGCGGGCTGGCGGGCGCCATGCGGTCGAAGTATCCGCGATGGTTGCTCGCCACGGCCGCCGGCGCGCTGTTTGTGGCCAACACCATCAACGTCGGGGCCGACTTGGGGGGCATGGCGGACGCGGCGCGGCTGCTCACCGGCGTCCCGGCGATCGCTTGGGTGCTGGCGTTCGGCATCGGGATCACCATTGCGACGGTCCGGCTGAGATATGCGGCGATCGCCAATACGCTCAAGTGGCTGGCGCTGGTCCTGGGCGCGTACGTGATCGCGGCCTTTGACGTCCATCCCAACTGGCGGGCCGTGCTGCAGGCGACCGTCGTGCCGCAGGTCCCGCACAGTCGCGACGCCTGGGCCACGCTCGTGGCCATTCTGGGGACGACGATCAGTCCCTACCTGTTCTTCTGGCAGGCGTCGCAAGAAGTCGAGGAAGAAAAAGCGGCCGGCCAGCTCACCCTCAGGGCTCGGCAGGGAGCAACCGCCACGCAAATCGGCGACCGGCAGGTCGACATTGGGCTGGGCGCGTTCTTCTCGAATGTCGCGATGTTTTTCATTATCGTGACGACGGCGAGCACGCTGCATGCACACGGCCAGACGCAGCTCGCGACGTCGGCGGACGTCGCGGCCGCGCTCCGTCCGCTGGCAGGCCGCTTTGCGATGCTGCTCTACACGATCGGCATCGTCGGCACCGGACTGCTCGCGATTCCGACGCTCGCCGGTTCCGCCGCGTACGCGTTCGCCGAGACCTTCGATTGGCGGCAGGGCATCGATGAGACGTTCACGCGGGCGCACGCCTTCTACGCCGTCGTGGGCGTCTCGATCGCCGTGGGCATCGCCATGGATTTCCTGGGGATCAGCGCGGTGAAGGCGCTCTACTGGACCGCCGTCATTAATGGCCTCCTGGCGCCATTTCTGATGGTCGGCATTCTGCACGCCGCGACGGATCCCGTCTTGATGCGTGGCCAGCCGAGTTCGTGGCTGGGGCGCGTGGTGGTGGGGGTGACGACGGTGGCGATGTTCGCCGCCGGGATCGCCATGTTCGTGGTCTAGAAAGCGTCGGTCGCCCCGGGCGCCGCCATCTGTGCAATCTGAGACACAACGGCGCACGCGAGTTGGGCCAGAGTGGAGAGGTGCGCCGCGGACCGCCCGTGGCGAAATCGACCAACGAGGAGCACGCCCATGACCGACTCCAGCAAGTGCGCCCACCCGGCCTGTAAGTGCATCGTCCAGAAGCACGGCGAATACGGCAAGTACTGCAGCGAACATTGCAAGGAGGCCGCGGACGAAACCGTCCTTCGCTGTGAGTGCCAGCATCCGACCTGCCGCTAGCGGAGACGGGGGATTCTCATGAACCGACACGAGACGATCGACGCGCAGATGGGTGAGCTCGAGGCCGACCCCGGCCAGGTTGGACCGGACAGCGCGGGACAGTCAGGCGACGCGCAGGGACTCTCTGCAGTTGCCGACGCGGCCGACGAGAGCGTTGAAAGACCCGTGCCCACACATCCGACTCTTGAGGAACGAATTCGGCGCTCCGATTGGAGCGCCGGCTTCAGCGCGAGTTGTCGCACCGCCCAGACCCCACATTGATCTCGTTCAGCGCGACCGAGGGCTCCACATGTCAACCAATAGCCTCGCGGCGGAACAGTTGCGTTTGCGGGCCGAGCACGTGCGCGAGCAGGCAGAAAGTAACCGTCAGGGCGCCGAACAGGGCCGTGAGATCACTGAAGAGCACCGCGACTTGGCCGAATCGTCCCGGAGAGCCGCCGAACAGTTCAGGCTCCTGGCGGAGGAAGCGAGGGAAGTCCGCGACAGCTATCGGGAGGAGCTCGAGCTCCTTCGGCAGGACCAAGAGCGGCTCCGTCGGGCCGCCGAAGACGCGCGGTCTGCCACCGAGGTCGCCCGACAAGCCGCGGAGGACGCCCGGCACGCCACGATCGAAGCGGTAGCGGCTACGGCGGACTCCTTACACTCCACGCTCGAACAGATGAAGTTCTTAGAGGAGGCTCGGCGCACCATACGCGTTCTGCAGGACATGAAGCCATCGGAAGGCACCCACTAACCAGCCGGAAAGCCACGCCAATTCCCTGAGGCCAGTGAGTTCGTTCGCTCCAACCGGCGGCCTGAACAGATGGCCTTGTGCCTCCTGTCCGCGAGCTCGATAGCGCTGCAGGGCCACCTATCGCCCGCTTCACCAACTCAGCCTAGTGGTCTAGCCGCATCGGGGCTGTTCGATAGGGGACGCTGCCGACGAACCGGGCGCGTGCCGCGGCTCGTGGGATAATCCGACCCAACGTTCGATGGCGACCAAGGCGACCAAGCCGCAGCCGGCGTTCGATGCGGACGCGTTTCTGAGTACCGCAGGCGTGACGAAAGCCGTGGTGTCCTATAAGGCCACCGACGTCATTTTTTCTCAGGGCGATGCGGCCG
>Ga0182024_10004106_pt1 | contig 33930 bp, 20 predicted proteins | sample P32metaG_FD_120480 | JGI IMG/M metagenome (GOLD analysis project Ga0182024, IMG submission 120480) | Permafrost microbial communities from Stordalen Mire, Sweden - P3-2 metaG (Illumina Assembly) | ecosystem: Environmental > Terrestrial > Soil > Wetlands > Permafrost | place: Sweden: Stordalen... | reverse complement strand
GCTCTGTCGCGGTAGAATCGGTCAAGCGAAAGCCTCTCATTGTGCCTTAGACACTGTCTAGTCAACATGTTTGTAGCACAAAAGGCTTTCGCTAAATCAGCCTTCACGAATTATCCGGGCTAGGGCTCAAAAAGCATCGATTCGTTCGCTATCCCCGCCGCTGTCTGGATGCTGCGTGGGCTGTGGCAGGTCACTTTCAGCCTGGGTGTATTTTCGTCCTGCCGCTTTCTGCCGCGGCCCACACGCGCAGCCGCATAGCCCGGCGCCAAGAGTGCATTGCCTGTTCGCAACACCTGGGCACTCAGATCGTAATTCGTCATGACTAGACAGTCATCTCAATCTCAGCGGAAGGCCCGTACACCGCACCAGATTCTTCCAACACGGATCAGGCCGCAAGTCGTCGAAACATGGGCATAGTCAGAGACGCAGAGCGCTCGTCGACGATACGCCTCCTCCAATTGTTCGAACGCGAAGGTCAGGTCCCCAACGCTGATCTACAAAGACGCCGTGCACTGAAGGAGAACAAGAATTGGAAATTCGAAGGCGCGCGTTTTTTGCTACGCTTCTCGCGCTGATTGTTGCTTCAGTGAGGGCTTCCGTCAGACTGCAAGGGATAGAAGCAGAGTGAAGATGAGCGCCGAGACTGAAATGATGGTTTCGCAAACCGACCATGTCTTGAGGGTTTGCGTCACGCTCATATTGAAGTATTCCTTTACGAGCCAGAATCCACCATCATTCACGTGCGAAAAGATCAGCGACCCGGCGCCGGTCGCGATCGCAAGGAGTTCGGGATGCACGCCGGCACCATGGGCTACGATTGGAGCGACGATTCCGGCCGCGGTGCTCATGGCCACGGTTGCTGAGCCCGTAGCGAGCCGAATCAACGCCGCCAGCAGCCACGCCAGCAGCAAAAAGGAAACGTGGCTCATCAAGGCAAGAGAAACGATTGCCTGGGAAACGCCGCTATCCTGAAGCACTCTGCCAAAACCTCCGCCTGCACCCACAAGAAGTGTGACGGTGGCTGTTGGCGCGAGACACTCGTTGCAAAAGCGTTGGATGGTCTGCCGATCGAATCCTCGCAGTTTTCCAAGCGTGACAAAACTGAATAGCACGCCGATCAGCAATGCCATATCGTCGTTGCCCACCAGACGCAATCCCTGATTCAGCATGGAGGTCTGCGCGGACTGCGCGTTGGCCCAGCTACCGATCAGCATGAGGCCGACCGGAAGGAGAATTGTAGCCAGCGTGAGTCCGAATTTGGGCAGGCTGCGTTCCGCGCCGTGTTCGACAAACTCGGCTCCGATGCCATTTTCCGGCGCGAGCCGGACATGCCTTGCGATGAGCTTTGCGTAGAGCGGGCCGGCAATCACCGCGGTAGGGATGCCAACCAGCAAGGCGTAAAAGATCGTGCGTCCGACGTCGGCTTTGTAGATTGAAACCGCGAGCAAAGCCGCGGGATGGGGCGGCACCAAACCGTGCACCACAGACAGGCCCGCAGCCATCGGAAGGCCGACCAGGATGAGGGATGTTCCGGTGCGTCGAGCCACGGTGAAGGCAATCGGCACCAGCAAGACAAATCCGACTTCAAAGAATGCCGGTAGACCCACGACCAGTCCGATGACCATCATTGCCCAGTGCACGCGCTTTTCGCCAAAGAGGCGGATAAGCGTGTGCGCAATTTGGTCCGCGCCACCCGACTCAGCCATCATTTTGCCAAGCATGGTGCCCAGCGCAACAATGATCGCAATGTGGCCCAGTGTTCCTCCCATGCCGGCTTCGAAGGAGTGGATCACCTGGGAAACAGGCATGCCTGCGGAGACAGCCAGTGCGAGTGAGACCAGAAATAGAGCCAGGAAAGGATTCAGCCGTACCACGGCAATGAGAAGGATCAGACAAACGACTGCCAGGAGGGCCGAAACGAGCAGAAAAATGCTGTGAGGATCGATCATAGCCTCGCGGATGTTGCCAGAATTCCGGTTTCAAGATTCTATGTGAAAGAGTGCCGCTGCTGGATTCAGGTGTTCGACCTCTTATAAGCCACGCAATCAATCTCGACCTTGCAGTCCACAACCATGCTGGATGTGACACAAGACCGCGCTGGAGGATGTTCCCCGAAAAACTCCTTGAACACCTTGTTGAAGGAACCGAAATCGCGCGGATCATCAAGCCAGACGCCGCAACGCACTATGTGCTCCGGCTCATATCCCGCCTCTTCGAGGACCGACAGAAGATTGCGAATCGCTTGTCGTGCTTGCACGGCAATGTTTCCCGCCACGATTTCGCCCTCGGCCATTGGAACCTGGCCTGACACGTAAAGCCACCCATCCGCCTCCACTGCACGCGCAAACGGAAGGTGCTGTCCGCCTGCTCCCATGCCACCTTCCACACCATATCGTTTGATCTTCATTGCGTGTCCTCCGCCCTCGATCTGTCACTGTACCCATGTCGTTCTTGCTCGCCTCAGGAAACGCCCCGCGCGTCGTCGCGTGAGCCCTCCGGAGTTATAGGTGAGAACCCCATTCACCCACACGCGCTCAATTCCAACGGCCGTCTGCACCGGATCGGAGAAGGTTGCGGTGTCGATGATGGTCTTCGGATCAAAGAGAACCAGGTCGGCGCAATACCCTTCGCGGATCAACCCGCGGTCTGCGAGCCCGAATCTTTGGGCCGGCATTCCAGTCATCTTGCGAATCGCATCCGGTAGCGAGAACAGCATCTCATCGCGGCAAAAGTGGCCAAGCACACGCGGAAAGGTTCCCCAAAGGCGCGGGTGAGGCCGCGGATCACAGGGAAGCCCGTCCGACCCGATCATCGTTGCCGGGTGCGCCAGAATGTGTCGTAGGTCCTCCTCAGAGATGCTGTGATAAATTGCTCCCGCCGGCTGCAGCCGGCGTGCCGCTTCCAGCTGCGTCAGGTTCCACGCTTCGGCAATTGCGCCGAGCGACTTTCCCCCCATCTCAGGATGCGGCGTGCTCCACGTGACGGTAATTTCAACGCGAGGATCCACTTGGCGTAAATCGAGGGTGCTCGATCCGGCAGCGTAGGGATAGCAATCGCAGGCTGCCGGCTGGGTTTTCCGTGCTTCGTTCAATGCGTCGAGAACCTCATTGCTACGGCCCCAATTGGCGATTCCTGCGCACTTCAGATGCGAAATCACCACCGGTACGTTCCGTTCGCGTCCGACGCCGAATGCCTCTCGCATCGCGTCCAGGATCGTCTCGGCCTCGGATCGCATGTGGGTAACATACAGACCACCTAAGGAGGTCAGGGGTCGCGCCAGCTCAAGCACCTCTTCGGTTGGAGCAGCATTGGCCGACAGGTAAGCCAGTCCGGAACTCAGCCCAAGCGCTCCGCCCTCGAGCGCATCAGTCAATTGCGCCCGCATCGCGGAAATCTCATCCGGGGTCGCCGCCCGATCGAGTTGCTCCATGTGATTGTTGCGCAGTGCGGTATGACCAACCAATGCGCCGACATTGACAGCGGGACCGGTCGTCTCGATCGCTGCGCGATAGGCGGCAAAGGTCGGATAAACGAATTCCGTCGAGTCGCCCAGCAGATTCATTGGGTCAGGTAGCCCTCTGTGCAACTGGACAGGCGACGCGCTGATACCGCAGTTGCCTACGATCACAGTCGTCACCCCTTGCGATACCTTGGCCAACATGCCGGGGTTGCGAACCAATTCGATATCGTCGTGCGTGTGGGTATCAATGAATCCGGGGGAAAGTGCGAGTCCCTGCGCGTCGACAACGGATTCTGCGCGGAACTGCAGGTTTGTCCCAATTGCGCAAATCCGCCCGTCGCGAATCGCAATGTCCAGTAATTCGGAATCAGCGCCGCTGCCGTCCAGAACGCTCGCATCTTTGATCAAGGTTTCGCAGATGACCATCTCGGCTGGTTCAAACTATAGACTAGTTCTGTGGCACGCTCCAACCTTGAACCCTCGGTCCATCCGCGCTATGAAATCAAACTCATCCATCGATCGAAGAACTCGGAATGTTGAAGTCATTTCCGCGGTTCAACCCCTGAACAAGGGGATTGGATTCCTTGAGCATGCCGCCACCCCTGCGGATATCGCCCGGCTGGGTTGGAACCTGCTGCGCGAAGATCTGAGCTTGCCGACGGCAGTCTTGTACCTGGAAAAGCTGCGGCACAACCTGGATTGGATGCAGAAGTTCATTGACGCCTACGGAGTCCGGCTGGCGCCGCACGGAAAGACGACGATGGCGCCGCGTCTTTTCAAGATGCAGCTCGATTCCGGCGCCTGGGGAATCACCCTCGCGACCGCGCATCAGACTGCGGTTGCATATGCCCATGGCGTGCGTCGTGTCCTCATGGCGAATCAGTTGGTCGGAAGAGAGAATATGGCGATTGTGGCGCGACTGCTGCGCGACCCGGAGTTCGAATTTTACTGTCTCGTGGATTCGGCCGCGAACGTCGACCAACTGGGTCACGCATTTTCCGGTCTGGCGAAACCTCTCCCGGTATTGCTTGAGCTCGGCGCAAAAGGCGGTCGAACCGGAGTGCGGGATGAGGAGCAGTTGCACGCGGTGTTGGGCGCATTGTCTCGCTGGACCGGCGCGATTGCATTGAGCGGAGTCGAGATCTACGAAGGCGTCCTGAGCGACGAAGCCTCGATCCGTGCATTTCTGGAACGCGCGGTTGAGGTCACGCGGAAGTTGATCGCCGAAGAACGGTTTCAACGCGAGCCGGTCATTCTTTCCGGTGCCGGCTCCGCGTGGTACGACGTCGTCGCCGAAGTTTTTTCTGTCGCCGATCTAGGTGATTCAGTTGAAATCGTCCTCCGGCCCGGCTGCTACCTCACCCACGACGTCGGAGCCTATCGCCAGGCCCAGGAGCGAATCCTTCAGCGAGATCCGATTGCGCACAAGATGCATTCGGGTCTCGTACCTGCACTTCACGTGTGGGCCTATGTCCAATCCATTCCCGAGAGCGACCGGGCTATTGTTGCTCTGGGAAAGCGGGACGCCGCGTTCGACGCAGGCTTGCCTGTTCCTGCGTTACATTACAGGCCAGCCGATGTAGCACCGAAGCCTGTACCAGCTCACTGGTCCATCAGTCGGATCATGGACCAGCATGCCTTTCTGCAGATCGCTGCGCGCGATGATCTGCGTGTCGGAGATATGATCGCCTTCGATATTTCGCATCCATGCCTTACTTTCGACAAGTGGCGCGCGTTGCCTATTCTTGACGTGGGATATAACGTCGTCGATATCGCCCAAACGTTTTTCTAAGGCCGCCCTTTCCAGATCGGGCTTGAGTAGACGATGACCGGCTACACGGAGCTGTACTCGAAAATCGGCGTTCTCTACGGTTCGTCCACGCTCCGGGACTTACCGGCACATTAGAGATCGAATCAGAGGCCTTGGAGGTTCTCCCCTTCAGCTCAGGATGTTCCCATAGCGCTCGAATCTATTGGGCGAGACGATGCCGCTGATTCAACAAATTCGCGATTGCAAGTCGTCCAGATCAACGGGCCTGGCCGGTGCGTGCAACGCCACGTCCTGGCCGGAGTTCCTTAGCCAGCACCGATGATGCCCTGACGCAAGGCGACTGTCGCAGCCTCAGTTCGATCCGCGACTTGCAACTTGGCGCTTATGTGGTTGATATGATTCCGAACCGTGTAGTGACTGATTTGAAGGATCCGGGCAATCTCTTTATTGGTCAGCCCTCTTGAGACCATCTCGAGAATCTCAATTTCACGGGCACTCAAGCCCGATCGACCTTCTCGCTCCTCAATCCAATGAATGATTCGTTCAGGAAAGTAAGTGCCCCCGGCTGCCACCATTTCAATTGCAGCGAGAATCTCTTCGCGGGGCGCATTCTTGGAAAGATAGCCTCGTGCGCCTGCTTTCACAGCCTGGTAAATCTCTTCTTCGTACTCGTAGCTCGAAAGAATGATCGCTTTGGGCTGGTCGTCGTGAGTCTTCATTAGATTCAGCAGATCAATGCCACTCACACTTGGCATGCGCAAATCCAAAAGCATCACATCGACAGTGGAGCGTTTAATCACTTCTAGCGCCTCTTCACCGGAATGGGCCGCTCCAGCGATTTTCACTCCGGGTTGCCTGCGAAGCAGTGACACCAATCCAGCGCGAACAACTGGATGATCGTCAACGATGAGAATCCGAACAGCTGTTTTAGCTCCTGACGCGTTCAACATGGGTCTTCCTCATTTGAATTAGCCACCGGCGCGAGAGCGCCTGCAGGAAAGACGGCGGCAATGGAACCAGCGCGTGGACTGCCGTCCCCTTTCCTGGAGCGCTTTCAATTCTGCAATGAGCGGATATGCTGTCCGCTCGCTTCTGCATTCCTCGAATTCCGAAACCGGCCGAATCACTTGAAACGACGAAACCCACTCCGTCGTCTTCAACAATCATCTCTACCGTGGATTTTCGATACACGAGTGAGATCTTGAGCCGCGAACATCGAGCATGGCGGATCGCATTTGCAATTGCCTCGTAGCCGATGCGCAGCAATGTATCAGACACGCGCAACGGGATGCTCTGTACGGTTCCTTCGCTCGCTGTTCCGATTTCAATGGAAGAACACTGAGAAACCATGCGTCGGGCGCACTCTTCGAGCGCAGACAACAGCCCGACGGACTCCAGATGCTCCGGCCGCAACGCCGAAATGCTCCGCCGCGCTTCCTCGTGACTGGTACGAACCATGTCCTGCGCCAGTTCGAGCTGCGGCGTGATGTCGAATCCGTCCTTCACGTCGTCACGAATGGCCTGAAGCTGAAAGCCGAGACCGGCAAAGCTTTGAGCAAGCGTATCGTGCATTTCATGAGCCAGACGTTGTCGTTCGTCGAGTACGGCCCGCATACGCCAGCGCTCCACAAAGAAGAATCCCATCATTCCGGCAAAGGAGAGAAGGAGTATGCAGATTACAAGACCAAGAATGTGAGCCGGAGTCCACCATGGCGGACCCTCCATCACCTCAATATCCTCTGAGGATGGAAGAAGTAGCGCGAATGCGGTTAGATCATGCGTGTACGTGGAATCAGTGACACAGATCCCGCGCAATCGCAACTTGCTTTTCTCTTTGAGTGTCTTGAGATGAGGCGAGCGACCAACTCCATTCACCACGGCAAGGAACGACTGGCTCCCGTCTTCCAATGTCAAGATTTCAGCTCCATCGCCGTCCTCGTGTTTTTCTTCAAGTCTTCCCTGTACTTCTACGTATTGGGCGTCGAATGCTCCCGTTGCGGCCTGCGACGCCGCAACCGCAACTGGAGAAACCGGCGTATGGGACCAGAGCAGGTGGATGTCCGCATTTTTCACCTCAGAGCTGAAATCGTGCAAATTTGCATCGCCCTTGGCCTCGATTTCGTCCCCGATCTGGAGAGGGGCATGCGGATGACTGCTGGAGATCGCAATTCCACCGGTCGAGTCCTGTATGTAGAGCATTGGCGAGGTGAGCGTGACGACACCCTGGACCGTAACGGAGCTTGACACATCGGGGGACAAGACCCGAAGTCCGCTGATTGCCTGTGCATTCACGACTGAACGGTGGGCTTGTAGATCGCGCTCAATGGGCTCTAGAAAACGGTCATGCGGAGCAGGCTCCATGCCGGATGGGAGTTGGTTCGGCACCGCCAATTGAGGTTGTATATCTCCGATCATGGAACGCAGGTCACGTTGCGTCGCCGGCCGAGTCTCGACATTTCTCCACTGCGCGCCCGTGTTATACGACTTGAGGCCGAATCGTCCAGACTTTATGCAGCCAGGATCCCGAATTGCGATTGTGGTTGTTTCACCTTTTGGGGAGGTAGCACTTACCGCGAAATCGCACTTAAAGGCGAGAAACTTGACGTGATACCACTGCTCTGCAAATACACGGGGCGACACCGCCGTCGCTGCATATTCTCTCCATCCGTAGTCGGCCCGCCCCATCATCAAGGTGTTGTCGAGGTCACGCAATCCGGCCATGTAGCCGTGATAAGCATCCACCCCTGTTTCTTCGTCGCTTGCACGGATGATCAACCCTGCATCGCCATACTGCCCAAGCAAAAGCACATCAGCTTCAACAGAGTAGTTAGTCCAATCATCGGGGCCAGTCATTAACTTGGCCCCACGCTCGTCGGAGTTATTGGTCATGACGCCGTCAACATACTGCCAGGTGCCGCCAAAAGCTTGCCAGGCATCCTGCTTCTCAAGCGAGATGATCTGGTGCTGCATTGGTTCCCTGCTCACGATCGATCGGTACGCGAGGACAGCTATCGCAAGCAGGGCCATCCCTGCTGCTCCGAGCAGAGCGAGAAGGACATACCGTTTCGCGACATTGAGGGTCATTGAGGCGGCCACCATGACATGGTCTCGATCTGACGGATCTCGGCCGAGTCCACGTTTTCGCGCGTCATCAGGACAGGCTCAGTAGTGAATTCTCTGGGCCCAGACACATTGTGGATCTCACGGTTCATAAGCTCCATCGCAATTCGCCCCATCGCGAAGGTATTCTGCACAACAACAGAGTCAATGCCTCCGTCTCGAATTGGCGGGATCAGGTCCTGGTCAAATCCCACAAGCTTGATTGTTCGTGCCTTGCCAAATTCTGCTAGCGCGTAATATGTGCCTCGAGTTGCCGCTAGCGAGAGTGCCACAATTGCGTCGAGTGATTTGCCTCCGGCCAGAAGTTCTTCCGCATTGTGCTGCTCCTGCGGCACACTCGAGAGGCCCAGTCTGCGCGCGGCAATGCGGATTCCCGGGAATTCGCTGTTGAGCGTGGATTCAAAGCTCCGCTCCCGCACGGTGTTGCCGTTGAGTTCGGGCCGGATTCCAACAATTGCGATATTCCCCTTGCCCTGAAGGATCAACCCAACCCTGCGCGCGGCGATCCGTCCTCCTGCAGGTTCGTCGTTCAATACATAACCGAGTTTCGGTCCGGATGGGATGCCGAGTTCGGTGTCTATCACGACCACCGGAATGCCTTGCGCCAGAACCCGGCGGATGGGCGTTCTCATGGGGAGTGTTTGGATGGGCGAGACTATGATTCCAGCCATTCCTCGATCGACAGATTTTTCGATCAGAGAAATCTGAGTCTGCATATCATCGTCCCGCATCGGTGCGTTCCAGTAGAGATTCAGCCCGGCCGAGCGTGCTACTGCAGCGGCGCCTGCATGCTCCGGTTCCCAAAGGGCAGTCCCGCATGTGCGGGGAATAACAGCCACAGTCAGAGGGATTCGCTTGCAGCCGAGATCGGAAAGCGCGACTAGGACCAACACGCCCACAGGCAACTTTGAAAGTAAGCAAACCAGAATGCGGCGATTCCAGCGATCATCCCTTCGCCTCATCATCACGTGACTTCCTCTTGCCCGGCTCGTACTTGTCTCGACCAGCTCCGCAGCTCGATCAACAGTTATCGTCTTCCAAGAGAGTGGGTCATTTGACCCATAGGAGGAAGACGAAAAGGCGCTCGTGTGTTTCCGCTTCGCGAAGCAAACGTCGGGCAATTATACGGCGCGTCTAGATTTGTACGATGTGAGTGCGATTCATCCGATTCGGCAAGGGAGCGGACAGGTCTGACCCAGGAGCCGGGATCGATTGCACGATCAACAACAGGATGCTATAGTCGCGAATCATCCGTGATGCAAGGTCCACGGTGAAAGTTATTCTTATCTATTAGCCGCGCGTCGCATTAACGATGTCCGCGGCACAAAAGATCGGGGAAGCCAAGAGCATAGGTGACGTGGAGGATAGTTGTAGATGAAACCCGTGCGATATGGTCTGAATCAGGGATTGGCTCTCGTTAAAGGCACAGCGGCAATGCGCAATGTGAAAGTATTCCTGGGAGTTGGTCTGGCCGTGGTTCTCGCGTGGAGCACCATCGAAAGCCGCGTAGGAAATGGACGCTACGCCTTCGCGCAAACTCACACCGATCCGGCCGCGATTACTGTGGACTATCCGGAGGATGGGTCGACCTTTCCGCCGGAGATCACACCTCCAACTTTTATTTGGCATGACGAATCGAATGCCGCCGCGGCGTGGACGATCGATGTGTCCTTTAGTGACGGCTCGCCGGCTATTCACTTCCAATCTCAAGGAGCGCGCCTTCGCATCGGTGAGATCGACCCGCGCTGCGTTTCCCCGAGCAATGAACCGCCCGCGCTCACGCCCCGGCTCGCCACCGCGCATACGTGGACTCCGACAGCAGAAGCCTGGCAGGCGATCAAGCTGCACTCAAAGGAACATGCAGCCACTATCACAATCGCGGGAGTCCAGACTGAGCTTCCGGGTGCGGCAGTCTCTCGCGGCACCGTGACCATAGAGACTTCCAAGGATCCGGTGAGCGCGCCGATCTTCTATCGCGACGTGCCATTGATTCCGTCCAAGGGCGAAAAGGGGGTGATCCAGCCGCTGGCCAAACAAGATCTGCCCCTTCTGGCCTGGCGCCTGCGCGATATTGGCCAACCCGCCAGCCGTTTGCTGCTTACCGGGATGCACACCTGCGCGAATTGCCATTCGTTCTCACTCGACGGAAAGACGTTCGGAATGGATATCGACGGCCCTGCAAACGACAAGGGGCTCTATGCGCTCGCTTCCATCAAGCCGCAGATGGCTCTGCGAAATCAGGACGTCATCTCCTGGAGTTCTATCAAGGACAACACGGCGTCGCCGTCCAGAATCGGCTTCATGTCCCAGGTGTCCCCTGATGGAAAGTACGTAGTGACCATGTTGCGGGATCTGAGAGCGCAACTCGCGAAGAGCTACTACCTCGTCAACTTCCAGGACTACCGTTTCCTCCAGGTCTTTTATCCAACGCGGGGAATCTTAGCCTGGTACGACCGAGCCACGGGGAAAAAGCAGCCTTTGCCCGGCGCAGACGATGAGCGCTTCGTGCAGACCAACGCAGTTTGGAGTCCAGACGGCAAGTTTGTGGTCTTTGCCCGTGCTGACGCGCGCGACCCAGAGGCGCCGGGCCAGAATGTGCCAAAGCATGCCAACGATCCAGAGGAAACTCAAATCAAGTACGACCTGTATCGAGTCCCCTTCAACGGGGGCAAGGGTGGTGTCCCAGTGCCGATCAAAGGCGCCTCCAACAATGGTATGAGCAACAGTTTTCCGAAGGTCTCTCCCGATGGCCGCTGGATCGTCTTCGTCCAAAGCCGTAATGCAGAGTTGATGCGTCCTGACAGCCAACTCTATATCGTCCCCTTCGAGGGCGGAGTGGCGCGTCGTCTTCGTTGCAATACGCCACTGATGAATTCGTGGCACAGTTTCTCGCCGAATGGCCGTTGGCTGGTTTTCTCCTCCAAGAGTCGTTCGCCCTACACGCAGATGTTTTTGACGCACCTGGATAAGGAAGGCAACTCCAGTCCCGCAATCTTGATCGACAACGCAACCGCGGCGAATCGAGCGGTCAATATTCCGGAGTTTGTGAATATACGTTCGGATGGATTAATGAAAATTGACGTGCCGGCGGCCGAGTCCTACCGCCTTCTGGATCTCGCTTCTGGTCTTGCTGAGCAGGGCAAGATCGACGAGGCAATTGCGGAATGGGGAAAAGTTCTGGAAATGGACCCACGAAATGCCTCGGCACATAACAATCTTGGGGCTGCGCTCATGGTAAAGGGGAATACCGCCGAGGGAAGGAAACATCTGCAAGAGGCACATGAGATCGATCCACTTGCCCCCAACCCGGAGGAAGTGGAGATCGCTTTCGAGTTGCAGTCGTATTATCGACAGCAATTCAGCGCCGCTCTCGCGAGTTCCGACTGCAAAGAGACCGTTGCTTACGGCCAGAAGCTCCTCGCTTCGAGCCCGGACAGTGAAGTCGACAGGGCGATGAAAGACTGCGCGTCCAAAGCTACGCGCGTGCAACCGTAAGGGAGAGGATCAGGGATCTGAAGTTAGGCGGGCGAGACCCATCGAGCTCAGCGCGCTACACTAATACCCGCCTTGGTGCAAATTTTCAGGCGGTCCATACTCGGCATGGGATGTCCTGTTATTTATGCTGGAAAACGAAAAAGAGGTGCGAGAGCCATGACTGCGAATTCTGTTTCAAGCAGAATTCAATTGGCCCTGCTTCTTCTTTTCCTGCAATCGGGGATTTTCGGGCAAACGCCGAATGAGCGCGTCCAATCGATTACCTCGGCCCTGCAAGACAGGGAGTTTGGCAAGGCTCTGCAGTCTGTGCAGTCTGCACTCCAGGGCTCGCCCAACAATCCCCAATTATGGATGCTCGAAGGCCTAGCATATTCGGGTACAGGCGATTCGAAATCCGCACTTGCTTCATACCAACATGCGTTGAAGATTTCTCCGGACTATCTTCCGGCATTGGAAGGAGCGGCTCAGATCGAGTATGAAGCTGGAAGTAAAGACGCCATTCCCTTTCTTGAGCAGGTGTTGAAGATTCGTCCGAACGATGTTACTTCTCACGCGATGATTGCCGTATTGGCCGAGAAGAATGGCGACTGTACAACCGCTGTCAATCACTTTTCGAAGAGCGGGCCCATGCTGGATTCTCAGCCCGAAGCACTGCAGGGCTATGGTGTCTGCCTGCTGGAACTCAAGCAGAATGACGAGGCGATTCAAGTTTTCCAGCAACTGATGGCATTGCAACCGAACGACACGCGTTGCAGGCGGGCGCTCGCCGCCGTTCAACTCGCAGCGGGAAGACCGCAGGACGCGCTCACAACTATGCAGCCTCTGCTGGCTTCGGACCCGGATGTAAGCACAATGCGCCTGGCAGCGGCCGTGTATGAAGCGAACAAGGACACGCCCAATGCGGTAAAGATTTTGAGAGACGCGATCGTAAAGGATCCGCTGCAGACTGCGTTGTATGCAGATTTTGCTGAACTCGCCATGGATCACCAGTCGTTTCAAACAGGCGTTGAGATGGTCAATGCTGGACTGAAACTGCAACCCGGCGCGGCCCAACTTTACGTGGCTCGGGGAGTGCTCTATGTGCAGCTTGCCGATTATGAGAAGGCGGGGGCTGATTTTGAAAAAGCGGAGGAGTTAGATCCGAAGGAAGGAATGAGCGCCGCGGCGCAAAGCATGCTCGCCGAGGAGCAGAATCAGAACGATCCGGCGCAAGCGCTCGCGATCGTACGGGCCAAACTCGTGAAGCAACCCGGAGAGGCGTTTCTCTGGTATCTGCAGGCCGCGATCCTATCACAGAAATCTGCGGAACCGGGCTCGACTGAATTTCAACAAGGTCTCGATTCCGCGAAGCGAGCGGTCACACTGCAGCCCTCGTTGACTGCGGCTCACAATGTGTTGGCAAAGTACTATCTCGACTCTGGCCAGAATGAGCTCGCTGCCAAAGAGTGCCGGATGGTCCTTGAAAGAGATCCTTCGGATCAAAGCGCTATCTATCATCTCGTCATTGCGCTTCGCAAAACAGACAACCAGGCAGAAATTCCAGATTTGCTCAAGCGACTGGCGAAGGCGCGCCAGGAAGCGACACGACTGGAGGGCGAACGGAATCGCTACAAATTGGTTGTGTCGTCTTCAGAACCCACCAAGTAGTCAGGCGGCAAAGTCGTTTTTGGTAAACCTTTACGCAGGCACTCTTAACCACCATAATGGAAGCGACTTTCGATGACTATTAGCCGGCGCTCCTTCGTTTTACTCTCCCTTTGTGCTTCCGCCCAGCAACTTGTCGGCCAGGAGCAGGGAATGGCATCGCGCAACATTGCAGCGGAGCCAAAGCCTGCTCCGTCCGGCCGTCCATTCAATGCCCGCTTCACTGATGTCGCGAAGGAAGCAGGCCTGCATGCCCCGATCATTTACGGCGGTGTTGACTCGAAGAAATACATTATGGAGGCCAATGGATGCGGTTGTGCCTTCATTGACTATGACAACGATGGGTGGATGGATATCTTTCTGCTCTCGGGCACGCGGCTTGAAGGCGCCCCTCCCGAAGCGACCAATCGACTATATAAGAACAACCGTGACGGCACATTCACCGATGTGACGGAGAAAGCGGGATTAAGAGCGGTTGGTTGGGCCAATGGTGTGTGTGTCGGCGACTACAACAACGACGGCTTCGACGATATCTTCTGTACCTACTTTGGTCAGAACCGCCTTTACCGCAATAACGGCAGCGGTACTTTCACTGACATGACGAGAGAGGCCGGACTCTTGGACTCAGGCCCGGCAAGATGGGGAGCGGGATGTGCCTTTGTGGATTACAACCGCGATGGTCACCTCGATCTCTTCGTTTCGAACTACATTCGCTTCTCTTTCGAGCACGCTCCTGTCCCCGGTGAGAAATCCACTTGCAATTGGAAAGGGGTCCCGGTGAACTGCGGGCCGCGCGGGCTGCCGACTGGACGACACTCTCTCTACCGCAACAATGGCGACGGCACTTTCACAGAAGTTACGAAGCAGGCCGGCATTGACGTAGCTACCGAGAGCTATGGAATGACTGTCGTGGCAGCCGACTTTGATGAAGATGGCTGGCCCGATATCTTTGTCGCGTGCGATTCAACTCCCAGCTTGTTGTTTATGAATAACCATGACGGGACGTTTCGCGAAGAAGGTGTCACGCGCGGCGTTGCTCTAAGTGATGATGGAATGGAACAGGCTGGAATGGGTGTCGGGATTGGTGACTATAACCTCGACGGACACCTGGACCTTTTCACGACGCATTTTGTCAGCGACACGAGTGGTCTTTATCGGAATGACGGGAAGGCGAATTTCGATGAGGTGACACGCGCCGCCAGGACCGGTGTAGAGACGCGCTTCACGAGCTGGGGCACGGGGATGATTGACCTGGATAACGACGGATACCCAGATTTGTTCTTTGTAACGGGCAGTGTGTATCCCGAGGTTGAAAAGACGTTGCCGCAGTATCCCTACAAGACTCCGCGCGTGCTGTTTCGTAACCTTGGCAACGGCACTTTTGAGGAACTGGATTCGCAGGGGGGCGAAGGTATTACAGCGGCTCATAGCAGCCGCGGTTGTGCATTTGGCGATTTCGATAACGACGGCGACCTGGACATTCTTATCGTGAACATGAATGAGCCACCGTCTCTTCTGCGGAACGATCTTCAGGGCAAACAGAACTGGCTAAAGATCAAGCTTGAGGGAGTGAAATCGAATCGAAGCGCGATTGGAGCTCGAGTGATCGCGCATTACGGGAGCAAAGTCCAGGCTCAAGCGCTCGTCAGCCAGTCCAGCTACTACTCCTGTAATGATCCGAGGCTCCATTTTGGTTTAGGAGCTTCAACGGAAGCCGCTGTAGATGTTTACTGGCCGAGCGGTCTGCACGACCGATTTCAGCAAGTATCTGCCAACCAGCTGGTAACCATCCGAGAAAGCACAGGGATCGTGCCAAATAGGGGTTGGACGCGATAGTAGCTCTTTCTTTTTATGAACCTACAGTAATAGTACAAAGAACCCATTGACAGTTCATCAATGAATCCCCTACAAGCTTATCGATCCCGGGAAACGTTTTCTGACAAGTATCGAAAAGGAAATCCCGGCGGGATCATTCAGGAGGAGACCATGGCACAACGTAGAGCGGCTTTTGCCGCCCTGATGTGTTCTTTGTTGGCACTTTGGGTTGTTCCCGCCTTTGCACAGTTCACGGCGAACATCCAGGGCGTCATTCAGGACCCATCGGGGGCGGGAGTGGCCAAAGCACAGATCATTCTTGTCAACACTGGTACGGGAGTCCAGCAAACCGCGACTTCTGATCCCTCTGGCAATTACCGCTTCGTGAGTCTTGCTCCGGGGAACTACAAGATCTCGGTCGCAGCCACGGGGTTTTCCAAGGCTGAAGCAGACGTCGCGCTTCTGACCGAGCAGAACCTGAACCTTCCGATCTCGCTGAAGGTGGGCTCCGCCACTGAGTCCGTTGTGGTGAGTACCGAAGCGCCGATCGTCGACACGGCTGATAGCCGCAACGAACTCACCTTGGATAACAAAGGTGTTGCAGAGTTGCCGATCGTAGGGCGCAATCTCGTGACGCTCGTAACGATGGCCCCGGGTGTATCGGGTCTCGGAACCAGCAGTTCCGGAAGTCCGGCATCTGGCGTGGACAACTACTCCACGGAAGAGCAGGTGGACGCGAGCGCGAACGGTCAAGGGCAGAACAACAATCAATACGTGGTTGATGGTCTCGATGTGACTAGCGGAATCCGGCAGGGAGTTTTGAACCTGACCCCGCAGCCTGAGTCCATCCAGGAAACCAGCGTGCAGGTCAACACCTTCTCGGTTGAGCACAGCCGCGCGGCAGGTTTACAGACCATCTTTACGACCAAGTCGGGCGCAGATTCGTTCCACGGTTCGGCGTCAGACTGGTTTAACTACCAGGCGATGTTTGCGAGTCAGCATTTCGTTGGTTACCCATATCAGCCGTTCCACTCCAACAACATGGACTTTGCGGTAGGCGGTCCGATCTTTCCGCACCACCAAAGCTTCTTCTACTTCGCAGTGGAACCGTTGCGCTCGTCGGCCAGTGCGGGGGGATCCGTTACTTTTGCGGATCCCGCATTCATTTCCTGGGCTGCAACGAATTATCCCGCAACCGTGGGAACGCATGTCCTCCAGACCTACCAGCCTACAGGGATTGCTGGAGCGACAGTCCAGCAGACCGCCGCCGCTGTATTTGGCACCGCAGCGGGTGGCTGCGGCACAACCGCGGGACAGAATGGCGTTCCATGCACTCTGCCAATGATCGACATAGGTTCATTTGGCGCCACACAAATCAGAAACGGCACACAATACTTCGCCCGCATCGATCAGGGCTTTAAGAAAGAACGAATCTACGTTAGTCTGTACCGCACGCTTCTGCAGACCGGCGCGCCATCGTCCATGACCCAGTTCTCCGCTTTGAACAACACGTGGCAAGTTGCCGGGCAGGCAACGTGGACACATACTTTCTCGGACAACACGCTTAATGAGGTGACGGGTGGACAGAGCAGAGTTGAGGGCGTGTTGGGCACCGGTGCAAAAGATTACACAGTGCCCTCCATCTCGGTGAACGGGATCAACGCGGATAGCGGTCAGGCATACGGCGTTGGTTTCGCTCAAGGCGACTTCATCCAGCACAACTATCACTGGCGCGACGTGCTTACGCATGTGCGCGGTACCCATACGTTGCGATTCGGGTACGAGGGCTGGTACGGAGATGACGTCGAGCCGTTCCAGGGACCGTGGTCGCAGCCTAAGTTTGCCTTCAATAACCTGTTGAAGCTTGCTCAGGATGCACCTGCCAGCGAAGGCGGGATTATGTACAACCCTCAAACCGGAACTGAAGCTTTGTGGAACTGGGATGCGGCATCCAGGACCTTTGGGGCGTTCGCGGAGGACACCTGGCGAGCCAGCAAGAGGCTGACACTGACCTTGGGACTGCGTTATGACGATAGCGGAAATCCATGGTCGAAAAACGCCGCAACCGTCTTCGGCAACTTCTATCTCGGAACCGGGACAACAAGGGACCAGCAGATTGCCAACGGATATGCAAAGGCCACTCCAAATGCACTTCTTCACGCTGTGGACAACCTATGGAGTCCTCGCGCGGGATTCGTCTGGGACCCGTCGGGCAAAGGAGATTGGGCCGTACGCGGAGGTATAGGCATCTTCGACAACTGGCTTACCTCGGCGAATATCCAGGAAGAGTTCCGCGGGAGCCCTCCGGGATTCGTCGAGCCGAATTTTTTCGCAGGTACATCGACTCCTCCCATCTTCGTACTAGGGACGACAAATAAGCCGCCGTTCGGGTTTACGTTCCCGACATTCCCAGGTGGACTGAACTCGCAAGGTGGTGTAGTGGGGGCTAACTTCTCGATCGGCGGAATCGATCCGCTTGTGAAATCGCCAAAGTCCGATGTCTGGTCTCTGAGCGTCGAGAGAAGAATCAACAGAATATTCGCTGCTACCGTTGGATACAATGGATCCCACACCTACGATATGGTCGGCAACGAGAACTCGATCGGCGGCGTTTCCTATGGCGTGGACATCAACGTCGTTCCAGGAGACCTCATCGCTCATGAGAGCCTCGCGCCAACCGGGCTCAATCACAGTTTCGGATCAGTTCTTTATGCCGAGAATAATCGCTATGGGAACTATAACGGCGTGTTCTTCGACCTGAAGGGACGAGTAACGCGAGGATTTCTGGATGTCTCCTATACTCGTTCAAGTTCGAAAGACGACGGATTGGCTTATCCCTCGCCGGACAATTCTTCACAATACTACGCGCCGTCAATTTTCGACGCGCCCAATCGACTCTCACTTAGCCTGAACTATTCATTGAAAGGCTTAAATGATGGCAAGGGAGCTGTCGGCTACATGACCGGAGGATGGGGTATCAGCGGAACGAGCATCTTCCAGTCTGGCTATCCGCAGACGCCGGCCAACTTCAACGCCTACAACCCGATTTGCGCGAACACCGCGGCTGGTGCACCACCCTGTCCGTCGGCAGCGAATCCTGCCGTGGGATACGCCCCAGGCAGCGGTGACTATAACGCCGATGGCAACAACCTCGATTACCCGAACGCCACCAGTTACAGCCAGTCGACGGACAACAAGGCGTGGCTGAAGGGGGCTATTCCGCAGTCGGATTTTGCTGTTCCAACTTTCGGACAGGAAGGAAACGAAAAGCCAATGCAGTTCCGCGGGCCGAACTTCTTTGAGACGAATGCCAATTTCTACAAAGACACCCGGATCACGGAACGCGTAAACTTCCAATTCCGGTTTGAACTCTTCAATGTGTTCAACCGGGCAAACTATGCAGGCATCGACAACAACATTCCCGATGGGAGCTTCGGTGCTGCGAATTCTTCGCACGAGCCGAGGTTCTGGCAATTGGGTGGGAGACTCTCGTTCTAGCTTCGAGGTCCACAACCGCTGTACTTCGGATGGCCGGCGCACTCCTGATGCGCCGGCCATCCTTTTCCTAAACATGCAAAGTGGGCAACGGCCGAAGGGCTATACAATTCTCTTGATTGTCAACCGGTTTTGCACTCTCTCACTGCACCTGCGCGACCTCTCCTCAAATACTCCATGAACTTCGTTTCTCTCGCACGCTTCAGAGTTTTTCCTTGGATTGCCGTCCCCTTGTTTTTGTTTTCCACCGCCGTTGCGCAGCCGGGTGAAGATCGGGTGCCACAGATCGCTGCGGCTCTTCGCGAGGAGCAGTACGACAAAGCACTGGGAATGCTTCGCGCCGCTCTTCAGCAAGCGCCTTCCAACCCTGAGCTTTGGACGATGCAGGGTGTCGCGTACAACGGCGCGGGTAACAAGAGCGAAGCGCTCAGCTCGTTTCGACGCGCGCTCAAACTATATCCAGATAACGTTCCGGCGCTGAAAGGGGCCGCGCAGATTGAGTATGATCGGGGGGACGCTGCCAGCATTCCTCTTATCGAACGCCTTCTCCGCATTCACCCTGACGATCTAACCAGCCACGGGATGCTCGCCGTACTCGAGTATCAGCAAGGAGACTGCGGCGCTGCGGTGGTTCATTTTGAGAAAGCCGCCTCGCTGCTTGAATCGAGAGTCCCTGCTTTGCACGCGTACGGGACCTGCCTCGTAAAGCTCAAGCAATTCGATGCTGCGGCGAATGTGTTCAAGAAGTCTCTGGCTCTTAGTCCAGAAGACCCCCGCGAACGCCAGGTCCTCGCTTCAGTGCAGCTTATGTCGAGCCAGCCGGAGTCGGCGATCGAGACTCTGACTCCGCTGCTGAGCGGGACGCCGGATGCGGCAACTTTGGAGCTTGCATCCGCGGCCTACGAGGACGGGCACGATACAGACAAGGCGGTAGATGCTCTGCGCCAGGCAATCCTGCTGGAGCCGCAAAACGTAAGCCTCTACGCGGATTTCGCTGCGTTATCGGCTACCCACCAGTCCTTTCAGATCGGAATCAACGTGGTGAACGATGGAATCGCCGTGCAGCCAAAAGCTGCGCCGCTTTACCTTGCACGCGGCATGCTTTACGTTCAACTCTCTGAGTACGGAAAAGCTCAGGAAGACTTCGACACGGCCTATAAGCTGGACCCCATGCAGTCCTTGACTGCCGCGGCCCAAGACATGACTGCTATACAGCAAAACGATCTTACCGGCGCCCTAGCCGGCGTTCGGGAGAAATTGGCAAAGAGACCGAACGATCCAATTTTGCTCTACCTCCAAGCAGATGTGCTCGCCTTGCAAGACCCCACGTCCGGCTCAGCGGAATTTCAGACTGCTTTGCGTTCAGCAAAGAAAGCCGTTTCTCTCAATCCCTCGCTCGCTCCGGCGCGCACCGTATTGGCGAAGCTCTATTTGGAAGCAGGGCAACATTCAGAGGCAGCAGCCGAATGTCGCAAAGCACTGGAGGTCGATCCAGACGATCAGACCGCTCTCTACCTTCTGATTCGTTCCTTGGGAAAGACGGAACATAAAGATGAGATCCCAGACCTTCTGAAGAGGCTCGCGCTCGTGCGCCAGAAGGCAGCCAACAAAAAGCGTGAAGAGAATCGGTTCAAACTGATTCAGGATGAACCGGAACCCAAATAACGCCGCGCGGAATACACCGACTCACGTCGGCCAGGACCGCGGCTTTCCTGACTCAGGCAATCTTCATGCGGTACACACAGCGCTTGCCGCCACGTAGAATCGATTCCTCCAACTCTGCTTTGACAGGCCGCCCAAGTATCTCTGAGTAAGCTTCCTCCTGCCATCCCAAAGTGCAGTCGCAGAAGCTCCCAGGGGTTACACCCACCTTGACCATCGGACAACTGCACGAAGGTCCCTTGTCCACGATTCGGATCGTGCCTTTCGCTTCGTCGTAGTCCGCTTCGGCCATCCAATGCCGGCGGCCCTCTTCAAGAAAACCGCGGATGTTTCCTTTGTATCGATCGATCAGGTCGGCACGGTATGTGTCTGCACATTTGCCTCCAAGCACATGGAGAACCTGCTTGCGCTCCTGCTCAGGCAAACGTGCTTCGAGGATCTCGACCAGCTTCGAGAAGCGAAGGCGCGCGGCTTCGGCCCGGTTACTCACGTTCTCCAATTCCTTCGGATCGCATGTTTGCGATGCAGCTTCGGCAGCCATGGCCTCATGAGCCTTTCCTGCGCAACAAAAACCCGCCGCGCCTATGGCAGCGACGCAGTCCCTCACGAATTCCTTTCGATTCATCATGGTCGTAGCTCCTCCTTACTGTGAGCTGGGAACCAAATCTGCACGATCTCGAATCACGATGCCTGCGTGAGAGAGATCGCCTTGCCCCGTCCGCGCAGGGCCTCAACTACCGCTCAGCTCTTGATGCGCAGGTACGTGCTGTAACTCTCCTTGTCGATCGACATGAACGGCCGCATGGTTACCTGTCCGCCGTCCGCCGAAGTCGCACTCCAGTCTCCAGCCGCATTGTTCAGCGGCCTTGCGCGGAGAAGAGACTGTGCATCGAAAGTGGGCTGCATTTCGGCCACTGCCATGAGCACCACAGGACCTTGCAGCAATGCAACGAGATTCGGGTGATTCGCGTCTACCGCCTCCAGACGCAGCGGCATGGGCAACTCGATCTCGATGCGATCGCCATCTTTCCAGGTGTTATGCAGGGCCGCGAAGTGTCCCGGCTCAATTGCGTCCGCAACACGCTTGCCGTTCACCATAACCATAGGATTGGGTGTTGCCCACGCCGGGATACGCACGTAGATTGTGCATTCGTGCGGCTCGGAAGACGAAACCTGAATCTCAATCTTGTTGTCGAGCGGATACCTGGTCACCTGCGCCAATGCGAGCTTTGTCCCGCCGTCGGTCCAGCGCACGCTCGACGGTGTAAACAGGTTCACATAGATGCCATCGCGGGAACGGAGGTATGTGCTGATGTGGTAGTCAGCGGCAAGCTGAGGAAAAGTACCGGAGCAGCAAGGCCACTTATCCTTGTACCAGGCCTTTTTCCCCGTGTTGGCGTAATCCGAATAATAGAACGAGGTTCCATCCGCCTGGATGGGCCACGCGCCAAGAATCGTGTTGTAGAGCACGCGTTCCATGCTGTCGCCGAAGCGCGCGTCCCTGGTCACACGCAGAAGGTAGCGTGCGATCTTGAAGTGGCCGTAAGCTCCACAGGGTGTTTCGAAACTTGCGTGGGTCAGAGCCAGACTGTCTCCCAACTGGCCGGTGCCAGGCTCGCCGAAAGCTTCATTCGGTCCCCATCCTCCGGTCGCGAAGCTCTGCGTCTTCTGCAGCATCTCGAAGCCGTTCTTCGCGGCGCGCAAGTGCTTCTCGCTGCCAAGGGTGATGTACGCCTGCATGGCTGAGCTGAATGCATTCACGTGGCTATACGCGTGTTCAAAAGGAAGCACGTTATTGCCTTCTGCAAGCGGATTGAAATAGGTATCGTCCTCCAGGAATTTCTTGGCCATCTCGAGGTAGAGAGGCTTACCGCTCCGCTGGTAGGCGAGGAAAAGATTCTCAGGTAAAGTGTAGGTTTCGTCCCACGTGTAGGCAGTCTCCTTGTGCGGCCTGGACCGTTGTTCCGCACGCGACAACGCCTTCTCCGGGAGATAGCTGGCGATCGCGCGAGTGAGCCTCTCGTGAATCTCCATCGCCATTGGATCGTGCGCATACTCGTGTGCGTCAATCAGGCCACACGACAGCTTGTCGTACGTATATGCCGGAAGGCGGTAGTCGACAAAGAACTTTGCTTTTGGATCGAGTGTCTCGCCGTATCCCTTCACCAGGCGGTTGATCTTGGCGCGCGTTTCCTCCGACCCTGTCGCAGCATAAGAGCGGGAAAGTCCAGAGAGATATTGCCCAAACGAGTGCCCCGCGATGAATCCATGGAAATCATTCCGCTCCAGGCTGAACCCAGTGAGGTCGTACCAGCCTCCCATGTCTTCTCCGGGTGCAGGGAGCCCAGCAACCTGCCGAAAGACCTTCAGCATGCGATCTTCGTCGAGGTGCAGGTAGCGGGCATGATTCTCTTCAAACTGCCGCTTCATTGGCCCGTCATGCAACTGAACATCCCCATAGGGAAAGGTTGCAAGTGGAGTGGTCACCGCTACCGCGCCCTTTCCTTCCTCCGCCAGGCTGGGCAACGAGCTTGCTGCAACCATGCCAGCCGCGCCGACGCTCGCAGCCTTAAGAAAGGTCCTGCGGTCAATTCCATTTGCCATTGAGACACCGCCTATTCGACGCAATGAAAGCGTTTTCCCAAACGCTAGGTCCAAGGAGATGTTGTGTCAATGGGTCATTGATGCTATCGAGCGGAGTCGACTTATGACCGGGTTAATAACCGGGGCCCTTACGCTATAACTCGACCACGGTTAGGTGATTTCGAGGCGAGACAACTTTTGTCACTCCTGTGTCCATCGCCTGGATTCTTACCTCTCTCTGGGGAGATGGCATGCTTCCCGCAGCCAATTCGAGGGTCAGCTTTCGCATTGAATCCTGCCAGATGCAATCGAACGTTGTGAATTGGCCTTTACGATAAGCAAAACTGATCCCATCGTCTTCGTACCAGCTGGATCTTCCGTCTGCGCCCGGATAAACACGTAGAGTAATCGGCTCTTCGCTCGGCTCCATTGCATACTGCCGCACTGGTCCCATCGGAACGATGGCTCCTGCGCGCACGTAGAGCGGAATCGTGGAGAGATCGACTTCGCGTGCGATCTCGGCGCCACCTTCTGTCCTCTGATTGCCCCAGAAGTCCCACCATACGCCTGCCGGAAGATAAGTCCTCCTCCGCGTGGCACCTGGCTCGAGCACGGGCGCGACAAGAAAGTGATCGCCCCACAGATACTGATCTGCGACTAGAGTCGCTTTTTCATCCTGTGGCCAGGCAGTCCACAGCGCGCGCATCAGCGGCAACCCTGTCCTGTGTGCCTGTTCCACCGCTGAGTAGATGTAGGGCAACATCTCGTAACGTAGTTCGAGATATTTACGGCAGATTGGTTCCACCTGTGTGTTGTGCAGATCCTGTTGCAGAGGCCAGTCTCCCAGCGCTTCACTTCCTTCAAGCAGACCGGGCGTGCCCAGATTCCAGCCCCACGGCAATCGCAGTTTCCAAGTCCGGCCGTGCGAACGGAAGAGCGGACAGAACGCACTGAACTGAAACCACCGCACGTAAAGTTCTGCCGTAAGTTCACTCGTCGGAACGAAGCCGCCGGTATCCGTCCCCCAATAAGGAATACCGCACAGCCCAGCATTGATTCCGTTGGCAACCTGCGCGGCCAGTGTCTTCCAGGTCGAGTCGACGTCGCCCGACCAGAGCCACCCGTATCTCTGCAGCCCCGCGTATCCATTGCGGTGCAGGGCGAACGGTCTCCGCTCCGGATGTGCCTGTACCTGTCCCTCCCAATACATCTCATTGCGGTCAAATCGCGCCTCCGCGGGCAGGAGGTCTCCTTCATCGGGCCACCAGCCGTCCACGCCGATCTCTTCTGCAGGCATGTGCTCGGTCCAATAGGAAGCTGCATCGCCTGGCGTGCGTGCCGCGGAGGCCGCATCCGTGATCTTTCCGTGGAAGTCATAGGGCGGAACCACGTGCAGCGCGACTCTGAAGTGCTCTCCGTGCAATTGCTGCAGCATCACTGCCGGATCTGGAAAGACGTCGGCGTTGAACGTGAACGAACCGTGCCCGGTATTCCATCCCGATGGGCAAAAGCCCGTGCCTAAGTAAATCAACGTGTCGCATGGCAGTCTTTTCTCGCGAAAGGTCTTCGCAATGCCAAGCACTTCATCGCGACTTGCCAACGTGCGATGCGACTGCATATAGCCTAGCGACCACAATGGCGGTAAGTGCGGATAACCCGTCAGCTCCGCATAACCACGAAGCAGCTCCGCAGGCGTTTCACCGAGAATCACATAGACATTGCGTGTCGATGTCGCAACCGGGGAACGTACTACCCCCGTCTCGCCGGTCAGATCGAACGTCCCCATGGGCTGCCCAACAAAGACGCCCCAGCCTTCGGGGCTCACCACCCACGGAATTGGCACGCGGGAACCGGCAATGCGTAAATCAGACGAACCCTGTCCGTTGCGCATCCCATCTTTTGTTCCCCTGCGATCAAGGCCAGTCAGCCCCTCGCCCAAACCACAGACCGGTTGGCTGCCCAGGCGGAATCGCACTGCTGTGCTGTCCGGGTCAAATTGAATCTGTTGCCGTATCCGCTGAGCCGCATCCGTCACCGTAATCCGCAGCGGCTCTTCCTCGACGCGAATCTTGTACTCGCCCCAGCTCACGGCATCGGCGGCCGGACCTCCTCCGAGCGCGGACGCACGCGGACTTTCCACGACTCCCAGTTCCATGGACGGCGGTATCGCGATGGCTGGCACAATGCTGATCCTCAAGACACGCTGTGTCATTGCCGTCAGGCTCAGATCCAGTCTGCCTGGTTTGCCGGTTTGGACAGCCAACGAACTTGCGGCCTTCAGTTGCGTTTGAAACAACAGCTGTGCGAGGCCAGCGCCCAAGCCGCCTAGCACGCATCTACGTGTCGGTTCTTCCATCATTTCTCCCGCTTGGTCTTGCCGTGCTTCAGGAACTTGCTGGACGTGCTCCTATGACGGTGCGCCCAAGTACCGCTTGATTTTCAATCCATTCTCGGCAGCGCCCGACCGAGTGGGTAGCTGGTTGATCCACGCACGATCAGAGAGGTCTGCACTCTCAGCGCACTCTTAGGAATACGCCCCAGCGGATCCTCCATGAGACATTTGAGGGCATCGACCGCTGTCCCAGCAAACTCCCGGAGCGGTATTTGAACAGTCGTAATGGGGGGAACCATCAAATCGCAAAAGCGGCAGTCGTCAAGGCAGATAAAAGAGACTTCCTCCGGAACGGAGGTCCGTGTCTGCCCTAGGGTCCACAACGCGCCCAAAGTCGCAGCGTCGCCGGCACACATGACCGCCGTTGGTCGCGGGCTGAGCTCCAATAGCCGTTGCATACTTTGCATTCCAGCCGCAAATGACCCGTCCGTTTCGATCAACCAACTGTTGCTTGGCGTGCAGCCGATCTCCTTGAGCGAAAGCAAGAAGGCTTCGGATTTTGGCTTCATGGTGCGGCATTCGAGTGTGCTGCCAATGAATGCGATCTCTCGATGGCCCAGCAGCGCCAAGTGTTGGACACCTTCGCGAACGCCATGCCCGTAGTCGACTGACAAGCTCGCTCCATTGCGGATCGCATGAATCGCATCAAAGCAGACGACTGGGATGTTGACGCTCGAAAGTGCCTCCATCAGGTCGGGACCGGGATCAAGAATGAGAGAGGCAATTGCTTCGACGCGTCGCTCGAGCAGCATTCGCAGGCAGGAAATCGCCTGCTGCTTGTGACTGCGAATCGAGTAGGTCAGCACATCGTAGTCACGATCCCATGCGGCCTCTTGAAACCACGCAACTGATTCCGAAAGATGCGGTTCGGTGTGGGGGGAGAGCAACAAGCCGACAAGACGCCGCTTTGCAGAGAGCGTCTTGGCACGGGCAAGCGGAGACGGGCCGAGTTCCTCCAGTGACCTCTCATCCCTTTTGGTCGCGCCTTTGCTCACCGAGGTCACTCCGTTCGGTCTGCCAAGAGATTTGAATGGGGTCAATCCGCGCCAGTTAACGGGGCCACGAAAGCATCGCGCGCGCCGCGCCGCTTGTTCGGTGAACCAATCCACGGGGACCATCCTCCGGTTCTAGATCCACACCTTGGACTCAACAGGTGGTTTGGGACGACGCCAACGCTCTGGATCACGATCGCTGGGATAATCGGGCGGAGCGCCGACGCGATTCATGCGCGCGAAGTTGGGAATCGCAATCATCGGGGAACCATCCTGCCATTCACCCGTGATCACCATGACTCCGCCGAGCAAGTCGGGCCTCCATTCTGCCTTGAGGGGCGCATCGCCCAGCTTGCGATCGATGTTCCGGTTGTCTGCCGTCTCGACGTTGTAAACCAGCGGCCCATACTGCAGAGCCACCAAATCGACATCTGCCTTGATGCGATGATCGGCGAGCACGCGCTGCGGCTCCATGGCGAATTCCACTTCGATACGGTCGCCGTGCTTCCATTCCCGAGTTACCACGGCGTATCCTTTCTCGATATTCGGCGTCTGCTCCTGCCCGTTGACAGAGAAGTGCTTCACGCCTCGGATCGCGGGGCTCTCCTTGTAAAGCTTGCTCGTTGTCCGATCCGGCACGCGAACGTAGATCGAGAAGGTCTTTGTCTCTTCAGGGTTCACGGTGATTGAAACGGACCCATGCCACGGGTACTCTGTTTTCTGGATCACCTCGAGATTGGTGCCAGCTACCTGGCCGACGTGAATTCGGCTGCCGACGAACATGTTGACGTAGAGTGCGTCTTTACTCTTCACATAAGTCCAGGTTGGAATCATGAGAAGCGTACGTGACACATTGCCCACGCAACACGGGCACACGTGCCACTCGGCGCGTTCAGTATTCACTAGCGGATTGGTGTAGCAGAAGCTTTGACCGTCGAGCGCCACTCCGCCCAGTAGAGCGTTGTACATCGTCTGCTCGTAGAGGTCGGCGTACTTCGCGTCGTGATAGGCGAGGTTGAGCTTGTATTGGAAGAAGACCACGCCGCAGCTTGAACACGTTTCGCAATAGGCTTCGTTGCGCAGCGAATAGTTGGGCCCGAAGCCTTCTGAGGTCTCGCCACTGCCGATGCCGCCGGTCACGTAGTACTTCTTGTTGACCATGTTGTCCCAGAGCGATATGACTGCGCTCTGGTAGTCGCGATCCTGGGTTTCGGCGGCGATATCGGCCATACCTGAATAGAAGTACATCGCGCGGACGGCGTGGCCGACAGCTTCGTATTGCTGGCCTGGCGGAAGGTGGCTCTGGTCGTACTCCGATCCGCCGCGGCGCGAATCGAGGAGAAACTTCGCGAGCGAGATATAAGCATCTCCGCGGTGGTTGCCTTCCTGATCGTTGACGAAACGCCCGAATCGAACCAGAGCCTGTTCCATTTCCTGGTGCCCATCGAACCATTCCTTCTTACCTGGACCGATATTGGCCACCCAGCAGTCGGCGAGTTTCTTGGCGGCGTTGTAGAGGCGCAGGTCCTTCCCGTCTGTGAGCGTGTAGTAATTGATGGCCGATTCGATGAAATAGCCGGAGACATAGCCCTCGTGGTTGCCACGGTGATCCGGCGACCAGCGCTCCGGCCAGTCTTTCCGGTCGGCCAGAATGTATGCGGTCTGCAGATAGCCGTCGGGCATCTGCGCCGCAAGGATGATCGGGATCCAGCGCGCCAGAGTAGCCCGCATCATCTCCTGCGACTTGACGATCTCAGGATCCCCTTGAGGATCAACCATCGACGCGATGCACATGGATTCGACAGTCTGATGGACCCACGCATTTGAAAAGACGTAGCCCTTGTGCCGGCCATGGGGTTCGCCACGATTAGCCTTTCCAGCCTCAATAAAGTTGTCGATGCCGCCGTCTCCGCGCATAGGCGCAATATCGGTGCGCTCGCACATGGCAATGCAGTGAGGAATCCAATCGACAATCAGGGTCTTAGCTCGCTGTCGCCAAAGTTGGCCATCGATCGAGTAGCGGCGGGTGTAGACAACGTCCAGACGATCCGCTGGCGGAGCGGGCTCTACGTGGACGTTAATTGAGGGAGGTGCGCCCTTTGCATCCGACGCCTGGAGTGCAAGAACATAGTCACCCGGCTCCGAAAACGCGGCCGTCGTCACGAGCGAATTTGCGGCAGCAAAGGCAACCGTACCGGGCCCGTGGGTCTTCGCCCAGCGAGCGCTGTTTTCAGGAGAATCGTTCAGCCAAGTTGCCTTTCCGGAGAGATAAGTGCTGCCGTCGCTCACGACTGAACGGTCAACGCCCGCATCGACTACTGGAGGAAGCGCCGGAACGGGGCCGTAGTTGAAAACCCGCCACTCGAGAATTCCCGCAGGCCGATTCGATTGCGGAACAACCTCCAGCCGCAGTTTGTTGGTCAGCACAGGTTCGAAGACCGTCGCGTTGAACGTGTCCTGAGCGATCCCCAGACCTTGCGGCCGCGCAACTGGAGCGAAGTCGTTGCCATTCCAATAGAGGATCCGATAGCTCTCGGGAGTTTGAATCTGCGGACGCGCGCTGCCGGGTATCGCTGCGGGACGCGGGCGATCGGCTGCCCAATAGATCTCCACTTTGTTGACGTTTACTGGTTCACCCCACTCGTACTGCGCCCAGCTGGCTCGATCACTAGTCTCAGGCGATGTCCACAAAGCGTAGAGTGCGTGCGAGCGATCAAATGAGTTTTCGGGTACGAAGCCATCGTTCAAAGCGGAGATCTTGTTCTCGCTTTGCATGGTTCGGGCGGTCGGAACTGCTACTCGAGCGATATTAAGAGGGCCCTGGGTTGTCTGGGCAGACACTCCTCTTCCTGCCAATGCTGTCAGTACGGCAGCGCTTCCGAGTGCGCCCATGAATTCCCGCCGATTTGGACCAACCGATGACCGTTGATCTACCGGGTTTCCAGCTGCGCTCTTCGTGCAAGAGTCTCGATCCATTGGTGGCTCCAACTCCTAAAGTTCAAAGTTCCGTTACTTGCATTAGACGCTGCAGAATTAGCGGCACTCGCGACGGCCTTCAGATCACCGGCCAATTCCTATTCTGGGTACACTACGGTACGTCTTTCCGATAGAATCGCGCAATGGTGCAGCTGTACCATCAAGTGGCTGATTCGAATCGAATTCGGCGGCTTATCGCACTTACCTTGGGGACTTAGATCGAGACGAGATCTTCCCGTGCCACATCACCTGGTTCCGGCGCTGGATTAGGACTCGCGATTGGCTTCATCGTCAGACTGTTTACGTTTCTATTCTTGGGGTTGCCCGCCTGCCGGAAACCTATTGGAACGGTGTGCTCCATTGTGGACTACAACGTTGCACGCACTTGTGGTGTGGCTGGGATCGATTCCCTTGTATCGCCGCTTCTATATTTATCCTGACCGCAGTCCCGAGAAGAATTGAGAAATCGCCAGAGGCGGTCGCCGAATGACGTGGCCCGGTCTTCGACGCCTCAAAACGCTTTGAAACTCTTCTTCATTCCTCGCGCAACAGAACCAGGGGATTGACGGAGAGCGCGCGCTGCGCCGGAATCCACGTGGCCAGCAATCCCAGCGCGGCCATAGCCAGAACCACGCCGGCCAGGACCAGGGGATCGCGCGGCGTGGCTTGGTACACAATGAAGGCCAGCACCTTTGTCGCAAGAAGGCCCAGGACTAATCCAACCCCCGAGCCAATCGCCAGCAATTTGAACGCCCGCCCCAAAGCTGCCTGCAACACTTCCTTCCGCTGCGCACCCAGCGCCACGCGAATTCCCAACTCCTTGAGCCGCTTGCTCACCGAGTACGCCGCCATGCCGAAGATGCCGGTGATCGACAGCATCGCGCCCATCACGCCCAGCACGCCAAGAGAGATGGTCGCTATGCGCGGACCAAACAGAACGGCCGTCAGGGTCCTGTCCCGCGCTTCGATGGAAACCTGCAACCCTGTATCGAGTTTCCGCAAAGCGTTCCTCATCGCTGTTGCTGTCTGGAGCTGGCCGTTATCCAAACCGGGCCGCGCGCGCACCACCAGCATGGTCGAGGTGGAAGGCGATTGCAGGATCGGAAGGTACATCACTGTCACCGGATCTTCGGTGAGACTGTTATATTTCCCGTCTTCCGCAATCCCCACTACTTGAACGCGCGTCCCATCCTTCATCTTGTAAAAGTGGCCGATGGCGCTGTCAGCGGAGCCGAAGACCTTGCGCGCGAATTCCTTGTTTACCACCGCGACCTGCGGCGAGCTTTTGTCGTCCTGCCACGTGAATGCCCTTCCAGACAGAAGGGTCGTACCCGCCGCATGAAAGTATTCGGGAGAGATGTGGAACATTGCGGCATCCGTTGCGGCGTTCGATGGCCGCAGATCCGACGTATTGTCAGTGAAGACGATCGAGTCGCCGGAGCCGTTCACGGTTAGCGGCAACGAATCGGCCAATCCCACCGACTCCACTCCGGGCAAAGCCTTCATCGCGTCGATCATTCGCTTTTGCATCGCGGGGACTCGGTCTGCGCTGTAGCCGGCCATGCTCAGATCCGTCTCTGCGAGGGTGATGTTCTCAATATCGAATCCGAAATGGTCGTGCAGCGAGCGGATCAGCCCCCGTATCGCCACCAGCGACGACGTCACCAGCACCGCGCAGATGGCAATCTGCGCCACCAGCAGCACCTCGCGCGCGTTCATCCGCTTTCCGGCGATTCGTCCGCTTCCGGCCTTCACCACCTCATATGGATTCGTGCGCAGCACCTGCCTGACCGGCACCGCGCCGAAGAGGAGTCCGCTGACCAGCGCCAGCAGCACCGCCGCGGCATACACCTTCGCATCCGGATTTACCGCCAGGTGAATTGGATAGTTGGGAATCGGCTGCCATGCGCTGAGTGCGCGCAACAGCACTATGCTGCCCAATAAACCAACCGCGCCCCCGGCCAGCGAAATCATGGTTGCCTCAGTGAACAGTCCGCGCAGAATGCGTTTACGGCTCGATCCCAGTGCGAGACGCAGAGCGACTTCCTTAGAGCGATCTGCGGCTCGTGCGGCAAACAGGCTGCCCAGGTTGGCGCATGCGGCCAGCAGGATCAGCCCCGTCAGCAGCATCAACCCCGCCATGAATGCTTTCAGAGGCCGGCCAAGATAATCGCCATACAGACTCGGACGTCTCAGCACGAACGTCATCTTGCCCTCGTCTTTGGGATAAGTTTTTTGGAGATACGCACCGATCGAATCCAAATCGGCAGCGGCCTGCTCCGGAGTGACCCCAGGCTTGAGGTGGCCCATCGTCTGGAACAACCAGCGGGTTCCGCGCGCATTCATGTCATCGCCCACTAACAGTGGATCCTCGACAAGCGGCACAAAGAATCCCGGATTAAAAAACAGGAGCGTTCCGTGAAACTCCTGAGGCGCGACACCGAGGATTGTGAACGGATGCTTGTTCAGTAGCACGACACGGCCCAGCACGCCGGCATCGTCTTGAAAATGGGTGTGCCAAAACTCGTAGGTGAGGACAATATAGGGAGCGCTGTTGGGCCCGTGCTCATCGCTCGCATGAAAGAAATGGCCGAGGTATGGGTGCAGGCCCAGCGCGTCGAAGTAGTTCCCGCTGGCTTCCTGAATCCAGACGCTGGATGGATTGTTCCCTGTATCCAGCACCGCCGAGGCGAAGTTATATGCTATCAGCCCATTGAAGCTGCGGTTGCGGTCGCGCAGATCGAGATAGTCGGGATAGGACAGGCTTCCGTCGGGCGCATCTCCGTGCTGGAGCGAGTAGAGGCTCTGCGCGTCCGGCACGTTCAACGGGCGCAGAATAAATGCATTCATCACGCTGAAGACCACGGCGTTGGCGCCGATGGCAAGCGCCAGTGTGAGAACGGCTGCAACCGTGAATCCTGGAGAGCGCCGCAATTGGCGATGTGCAAATCGCACGTCGGCCCAGACCGTTGCCATTCTTGGCCATTGCCACACGGCACGGCTGCGCTCCTCGACAAGCGCCAGGTTGCCGAAAGCAATCCTCGCCTGCCGTTCGGCTTCCTTTTGGGTCAAGCCCTCGCGCTGCAAGTGTTCCACTCGCTCTTCAATATGAAGCTGCATTTCTTCGGAGAGATCGTCGAAGAGTCTGCGGCGATGAAAGATGGTCGGGATCCAGTTCATTCGAAGGACCTCCTAGCTGGCAGGGGACTTGCCCGGGTTGAGGACGAGCGCAATGCCTTCGAACATACGTTCGAAGCTGGAAATCTGCTGTTCCAGATGGCGAAGGCCTGAGGCTGTGATCTGGTAAGTTCTGACCCGGCGATTTGTGGAAGAGATACTCCACTCGGCTTTGACCAGTTTTGCCTTGAGCAGTCGCTGGAGGGCCGGATAGAGCGAGCCCTCTTCCACCTGCAGCAGGTTGTTGGATCGCTGCTGGATGTGCTGGACGAGCGCATATCCATGCGCCGGCTGGCGGCGAAGCGACTCGAGAATCATCATTTCGAGTGCGCCGGGAAACAAGTCGCGAGGTGAGGTTTCCGTCATAGGCCTTTTTGCTACAGGCCTAGAGTAAAATGGTATGTATTCCTTGTCAAGAAAAAAACTCAGTCATTTCGAGCGGTTTTCTATTGCCGGATTGCCCGAGTTCGCGGGTGGAAGTGCGGTCAAGTCCAAGTTGTGCATCACCAGGATTTGCCACTGCCCATCGTTCTTCGCCATTACGAAACTCAGCAAACCCAGACGATCGGGTCGCGGGTTTCCCTGGGGATCCGTCGCACCCGTCATCGCCCAATGCACATCGACGGCGGCCACGTCCGGACGAATGAACTTGGACTTGATGGCTGTATAGGACAGGTGACTGTTCTTGAAAATGGTCGCGAACATCGGTGCGTGGAATTCTTCAATCTTCGATCGTCCGCTCGCGCCCGTTCCGCGCCAATTCGTGAAGTCGGCGTCCTCAGCAAAAACCGCCGCGAATGCCTTGGCGTCGTGCCGATTCCATGCGTCCATGAACTGGTCTACGACCGCAGTAATTTCCTGCTGATCTGTTTCCACTTTGCTCTGACCTCGAATTGTTGAATTCAAACCGGCAAACGCGAGGATAGCAATGAATAAGTAGAGATTTTTGGTCGTCATAATTCTCTCTGACTTCGCTGCGTGAGTTTTTGAAAAGGAGAATAAAGGGCCGGGATCACAGCGAAACGAAACCCCTCGACCTTGTCGGGATCATTACCGCTCCAATTCGTCGAAGGATGAGCGGGTGATTTCAGACGAGTGTGATCCCTTTGTAAGCGAGCGTCAAACAGATTGTGCGCAAGCAAACTGCGGAGAAAAGGAGCAGAGCTACGGTTGAGCGTCTACAGTGCGCAGGAGGTCGACGATTTTTGGCGCAGCGATGTGCTGATAGTCGCTCGTTAACAGGCCATAGGTTTCGACTGCGTCATACTTGCGGCCAACTCCCGTGGACTGCGTGCCATTCAGCGGCCAATAACTCCACGAAATTTGTGGGTTGTCCTGGAGCAGGCGG
>Ga0182024_10004105_pt1 | contig 33930 bp, 26 predicted proteins | sample P32metaG_FD_120480 | JGI IMG/M metagenome (GOLD analysis project Ga0182024, IMG submission 120480) | Permafrost microbial communities from Stordalen Mire, Sweden - P3-2 metaG (Illumina Assembly) | ecosystem: Environmental > Terrestrial > Soil > Wetlands > Permafrost | place: Sweden: Stordalen... | reverse complement strand
GGTGGGAATGTGGACGGTTAGCCTTCCGTTGGCATCCAATTTACCGGATTGCTCGGAAATCTGGTCGCCGGCGTAGTCGTTTTCGTCTTCGCCTGGCGAACCCTCGGAATCGTAGGGGGGTGCGCCGGCTCCCGCATCGCCGTCGCTATCGCGTTCGATGAACGGCGAATCGTATGGCGAGGTGTGCACGACGTAAGTGACGTTCGCGCCGGCAACGGGCTCGCCAAAGTAGTAGTGCGCGTCGATGGTCGCGTCGATCGTGTCGTCTTGTAGAATTCGTTGGCGCGCAGGCGTCACTTTCACTTCATATTCGGGCTTTTTATATTCCTCGACGTAGAAACCTCCAGCGATTTGATAGTTCACGCCGGCTGTAGTGTTCACCGAAATCGAGTAATAACCGAGCGCTGCGGCGGCGGACAATTCCAGATCGCCATTCACCGTCCCCAAGGATGAGACCGGCAGGCTGGTGCGGAGCACCGGCTTCGAATCCGGGTCTTCGATCAGGACTTCGACCGTCTCGCTCGTCGGCACCTTGTAATTTTCGCCATCGCGCGACCGTAAAATTATTTTGAAATGCACGGTGTGCGTAGGTCGATAGACGGGACGGTCGGTGTAGACGTATCCGGCGTGATCCTCGGCGGGATTGCTGCTGAGACTGTAGGTGTAGGGCGCGACCAGGGCTACATCGTCGCCATGCACCGCGATGATCCGGGCGTCTTGATAGTGATCTTCAGGGATGGCCGTCCGCGCCAGGCCGTGCGCATCGCTCCGCAGTTTGGCGGTCTCTTTCTTGTCCAACCATACGCGGACATCCGCGGCAGCGACCGGCGCACCGGTTTTTCGATCCGCGGTGAACGCCAGAATTTCACCGGGTGCTGCCTTGGCGATCAATCCTAGATCACTGACCACGATGATGGTATACGCGCGGAGAGTGCCGTCGGTGGCTTCCAGCATATAAATACCGTTGGGGAGCGCATCCACCGGAACGGTTGCGGATTGAAAATCGAATTGAGGATGCACCAAGTCCTGGTGCCAGCGCGCGACTAACTGCGAGGGATTGATCAAAGGGACCTGCGCGAAAGTAGTCCCGCTGAGCGTGCGCGACTGTGCGCTCGCCTCCGATTCGCGAATTGTGGCGCGCGAGCGCGGCGAGAATTGTGCGCGGAAGAAGTTACGAAGCTCGATCCATTGCCAGTGCTTCCAGTCGTGGAAACGTTCGATGGCCGTGGGCTTATCGATCTGTTCCTTGGGGGGCATGCGTCCGAAGTCATGGACGCTATCCAGCCGCTCGAAGAAGGTCACCGGGTCCTTAACTTTGTACAGCCGAAATTCGAGGCTCTTGACGTTGCTGGCGTTCATCCGAATCCCGATCTTTTCCCCCGGCAGGAACGTCTTGTAAGTGGAAATCGAAAAATATGCGGCGCCCTCACCCAAGGCCGGGGCGACCAGAATCAGCGGGAGCAGAAGAAACAGCAGCCGGAGGTGGAGGCGGAGAGAGAATTTTACGCGCACTAGTTTGCCCCTCTTAAAATGTTCCAGCGATAGACGCCCAGAAAATTGCTGTTGCCGGCCACTGGCCGCCAGCGCGGCGAGGGATATTGCCGCAGGTCGGCCAGAGCCAGCCGGCGCATCCCCCCGCGCGTTTTGCCTTCCGGCCCGGTGTGATAGACCACGAAATCGCCACCGCCTTCGCCAATCCATTGGCTGCGGCCGACGAATATCATGGAGTGAAATGGGGAATCCTGCTGTAACTGGCGATAGAAAAGAATGTCGCCGGGGCGCGCGGCGTGAATGTCGCGCGAAATGTAGTGGGTGTTGAACTCCTTCAGCGTTTGGGCATCGGCGAATTCGGCGAAGCCGCCGTTATGTGAATCTTCGGCGGTCAGCGGACCCGGGCGCACCCGAAACAGCGCGGCGCCAAGCGGCGTGAGGGGATACTGATACTTTTCTATGGCGCCCAGCGCGGATGGCGGCACGATGTCTGCTTCCTTCAGCCACGCGGCGTCATGCGCGTGCAGCGCGCTGCGGTAGGAGTAGCGCAAGAGAGCGGCACAGTCGTTGATCTCGCTGGGAAGCACGGCCGGAGCACGCAAGGCCTGAAATTCGGCGATCAGCGTGAACCAGCGGCGGAAGGATTCCTGATCGGAGGGCGAATCGAGGCGCAGAAAATCAGGAGTGCCATCGCCGAAGCGGTCGGTCCATTGGACGTCGGCGCTGGGGTTGTGGCGCGCGCCATCCTGCAGCGTACCTTTGCTCGCCGCGGCGCCTGTGGCGGCTTGCATCCCGCTGTCCAGCATTCTTCGGTTATGGATTGGGGCGATCGCGACCGCGGCCAACGAAAGAGTCGAAAGTAGCAGAGAGTGCATTCGCATCATCGGGCCAGTAGAAACCTTCGATCGCCAAGGCTGAATACCGTGCTGGGCACCGGCGATCGGCTGGTCTATCAATTCCGAATGTGCTTATAGCAAGAGCATGGCCACTAACGAACCAATTTCTGGAAGCAACTGGGATTCCATCGCCAACCTCGTCCCCTAGCGGGAGTAAGGCTATCCCGTTACCAAGCGCCTTCCGCCGGCCATTCATAGCACGGAATGCGGCACGGGGATATGTGTCCAGTGGTGAGGACGTTCGTGTGCGGGAATGCACAGGTGTGGCGGGGAGGAAACGAAGGCCGCCGGGACCGGTTCAGGACGCGATGCGGGCTTTGAGTTTTACGCGTCCGTTGTCGAGGCTGACCGAATATTCAATCTCGCGAACGCCATTCTTCTTCAGTTCTTCGGTGCGCTGGCGCACCAGTCGTTCGAAAGCGGCGAAGCTGGGTGGGCCGGCATGGTCGCCGACTTCCTGGCGAAGATCCACGAGCTGTTTGTATAGCGCCTGGACCTTTTCGCCTTCGCGCTCGGGGTCGGCCACGGATATCGCGAAAGACGCCAACGGTGATGGCGCAGGCGGAGTGAGCGGAGCGGTGGGCGTAACGTGCGCCTGATCGGCCAGCCGCTGTTCCAAGATCGCTCGTGCGGCTGCGCCGAAGTGCCGACGCTGCTCACCCGATTCCTTGCGCTGCGTGCGCTTGCGCCAAACCTCTTTATACTTCACATAAGTCTGACTGATGTTGGTGAGTCGAAAACGCTGACTGACGTTGAACTGGGCCATGCGGGCGGTAAACTTCTCCACTTTGTCGTCGACGAGCCACTGCGTTTCGGAGGGAATGCGCCGGCGGCCACCAGCGAAATATTGTTCGTATTCGGCACGTAAGCGGCGAATATCCGCTTCGAGCAAGGTCAATTCGTTATCGAGTACGGCGCCGGGCGGCATTTAGGTTTGAAGTTCCCAACTTCCAGAGTAGGTCCCACCGCACCGTGAGTCAACCGCCGCCGGTCACCTGGTTGCGAAAAGCTACACCGCGCGTTGAATGCCGGGCAGGCGTATGTTGAAATAGCCGGCGGTGCGTTCGCCCCCCAAATTCGGAGTGCCAGCGCGGCCGGCAAAGGCCAAACGAAAAGCGCCGTCCGTACCACCAGCAGAGAATGGCGCAAGTTTGCGGCGCCAAATTCCCTCCGTGGACGAGCTGCTCTCGCGTCCCGAACTGCAAAAATTGGCGAACCGCGCGGGGCGCGCCTGGGTCACCGATGCTACCCGGTCGGTGCTGGCGGGATTGCGCAAGAAATTGGCCGCCGCGCGGTGCGGGGAAGAGATTTCAGTGAATGCTCCGGAGATTGTGGCCGAAATCGCCTGCGAAATTGAGCAGGGCCTGGCGCCGTCGTTGGTACCGCTGATCAACGCGAGTGGGGTGGTGCTGCACACGAATTTGGGGCGCGCTCCGGTTTCTGTTGAGGCCGTGGAAAATCTGCGGGAAGCTGTGACGCACTATTCGAATCTGGAATACGACCTCGCCAGTGGCAAGCGCGGGAAGCGCGACGTGCACTCATCTTCGATGTTGGCCAAACTGGCTGGCGCCGAAGCCGCGATCGTGGTGAATAATAACGCCGCGGGAATTTTCCTGGTTCTGAATACGCTGGCCAAGGGCGCGGAAGTGATCGTCTCACGGGGCGAGCTGATCGAAATCGGCGACGGTTTCCGGATTCCTGACATTTTGGCGGAGAGCGGCGCGATTTTGAAGGAAGTGGGCACCACCAATCGAACGCGCATCGGGGATTACGAGCGCGCGATCAACGAGCGCACGCGGTTGCTGCTGCGCGTGCATCGATCGAATTTCCGGATTACCGGATTCACGGAACAGGCTTCGCTCGAAAGTTTGGCGGCTCTCGGAAGGAAATTTCGGGTCCCGGTGCTGGATGATCTGGGCTCCGGGTGCCTGGCCGACCTGAGCGCCTACGGAGTGGACGAGCCGGTGGCCCGCGCCAGCATTACGAAGGGAGCATCGATCGTTGCGTTCAGCGGAGACAAATTACTGGGCGGGCCGCAAGCCGGAATCATCGCCGGAAAGAAAAATCTGATCGAGCGGGTGCGGCGAAATCCGATGTTCCGTGCATTGCGCGTCGATAAGCTGACGATTGCGGTGTTGGAAGTGACGCTGCGTGCGTACATGCGAGGCCAGTGGGACGAAATTCCCGCGCTGCGCATGATTCGGCTGGGCCCTCAGGAAATTGGCACGCGAGCGGCGGCGTTCGTCGAGCGCCTGCGCAGCGAGGTGCCTCCGGGCACGCAGATTGGCGTTCGCGGTGGAGCCTCGGTGATCGGCGGAGGTTCGACACCGGAGCAAAAATTGCCTACCCGGCTGATCGCGATTGCGGGTGGAAGTGGACGCTACTCCGCTGGCGAACTGGAAAAGCGGTTGCGGCGGCCGGCCAGCGGAATTCCGGTGATTGCGCGGGTGGAAGGCGGCGCCCTGCTGCTGGATCTGCGCACGGTGTTGGAAGAGCAAGAGCCGCAGCTTCTAGAAGCCGTGGCCGCAGCCCTGAGCTGAACTCTCTTACAGGCGATTGATGGCGCTGGCTACGCAGCCGGCGCCGAATCCGTTATCGATATTGACCACGCTGACGTTCGAAGTGCAGCTATTCAGCATGGAGAGCAGCGCGGCCACGCCGCCGAAACTGGCGCCGTAGCCGATGCTGGTTGGCACCGCAATCACCGGCACTCCCACCAAGCCCGCCACCACACTCGGCAGCGCACCTTCCATTCCCGCAACGCAAATCACTACCCGCGCCTCCGCCAGTTTCGGGCGGTGGTGAATCAGACGGTGCAGGCCGGCGACGCCTACGTCGTACATCGGTTCGGCGCGATTGCCGAGCATTTCCGCGGTGACCAGCGCTTCTTCCGCCACCGGGATGTCGCTGGTCCCCGCGGTGACCACCAGGATCAGGCCTTTGCCCAGAACGTTTTTGTTGCGGCGGATGGTGATGGTTCCGGAGAGCGGAAAAAACTGCGTAGCGGAGGCGCGTCGCGGCGACCGTCGCGTGAGTTTCGAGACAGCATCGAAAGTTTCTTTGGTCGCGCGCGTGATCAGGATATTGTGCGCCGATTTTGCCTGCAGCATTCCGCGCACGATCCCGGCAACCTGCGATGGAGTTTTGCCGCGTGCGAAAATCACTTCAGGATAGCCGAGCCGCAGGCCGCGGTGATGATCGATTTTCGCGAAGCCAAGGTCTTCGAACGGCAGATTTTTCAGCCGCTCAACGCCCTGCTCAGGCGTGGTTCGACCTTGGCGGACGCTTTCGAGAAATGCGAGCAGTTCGGCGTGATCCATAGCGGGAACCAGTCTATGGGAGTCGGTGGCGGATAGTCGAGGCGCGAATCAAGTCGCATCGGTGGTCGGCCACTGGCCTTCTGTAGCTAGCCCAACTTGACCAGTTGGACGCCTCTGGTCCAGTTAAGTGCTTTGGAATCAGCCGAGGCTAGTGATGGGTCTCCACCACAAACGGCTCTCCTACCGGACAGCTTGTACCTCGATTTCGTTGCTCTCTTTTTGCGCAGTGAGGCGCGGTGGCGGTTGGCTGGGCAACTGCAATTTCGAGACGTTCGCGAAAAAGTATTTTCCGGGCGTGGATCCGTTGCGGCAGCGCCTCCTCGTCGAACAGTTAATTCCAGGCGTTACCAGGCTGGGTCCTTACATCGAATGGCTAATCGTGGGTGTCTACCATAACGTCCACAACGGAGGTCCGAAGGACGAGGGCTTTCCCGAGATTGACGTGCCCTTCTGGCAGAGCCCCTGGCCGTCGGCTTGCATCGCGGTGCGGGCATCGATCAATCCAGCTACGTTAAGCAAAGAGATTTCCGATATCGTCCTATCGATGAATTCCAATCTGCCGCTCGCGGAGGTCAAGACCATGGATCAAATCAAGGACGAATCCGTGGCCGGGGACCGCTTTACGGCGTTTTTGTTTGGAGGGTTTGCGGGTGTGGCGCTGCTGCTTTCAGCGCTGGGAATCTATGGGGTGATGTCGTTTGCGGTGGCCCAGAAAACGCAAGAAATCGGATTGCGCATGGCCCTGGGCGCGGGTCAAGGCCGGGTGCTGGCGTTGATACTGCGCGAGGGAATGATCCTCGCGGCGATTGGCTTGTTGCTTGGGTTGGGCGGCGCGTATTTTGTCGGTCGCGTGATGCCCAGCCTGTTCGCCGACGTGGGCGTGATCGACGTCAAGGCATTGAGCGCCGTCACCGCGATATTGCTGGCGTCGGCTTTGACGGCTTGCTATGTTCCGGCGCTGCCAGCCGCCAAAGTCGATCCGATGCAGGCCCCGCGCGAGGACGAGCATGATTCTGTTTCGTACCGAGCGGCCTCAATCTTGGCGAAGCGTGCGTGCCAGGTCGATCCGCAAGGCTCGCGCGCCAGGGATAGCACTGGCGATTGCCGCGACGGCGAGCAAGAAAACCGCTCCCCCGCCGAAGGTGACCGGGTCAACCGGCGAAATGCCGAACAGCAGCCCTGTTGTTAGCCAAGATCCCGTTGGGCAGCAGATCGCTGTCCGCCACGCTGCCCTTCGACGAATTCGTCCATCGTTTGCACTTCCGCGAAGGGCATGTCGGGATCCAGGCAAGTGTCGTAGGTTAACACACGGTCATCGCGAGCGCGCGACGCCGGGTGCGGATTTTCATTCCGCAGGGACTTCGACAGTGGTACCCGCTGGCGGTCCGGTGCCAGCCAGAAAGCTCGACACCCGCGGTGCAATTCGATCCGCGCAAGTCTGCGCTGCTATGTGCCCGCAGCCGTCGTAGATCTCCCAAACCGACTGGGGGGCCGCTTGGTGCATGCGCTGGCCGATCGTCAGTGGCGTAAGCACATCTTGCTTTCCCCACACCAGCAATAGCGGCATCTTCAAAGCTGCAAATTTCTGGTCCAGTACATCGGCCCCGGTTTCCATTGAGGTCAAAGCTCTTTTGACCACCCAACCATCGCGTTGCGCTTTGCGGATCAGGTCGAGTTTTACACAGTCTGGAATAGGCGGCGGACGAGGGGTCAGAATCGCCATCAGGCCATCTACTTGTGCTTTGGTCTGCGGGGTAAAGAGTGCGAGATCAAAGGCAGGACTGAATGACAGTCCCGCGCTATCGAACAAGATGAGTTGGGAAGTACGCTGCGGTTGGTCGAGAGCCACCGTCGCGGCGATCCATCCACCCATTGACGCACCGGCCATGGCCACTCGGTCCAGATGTTGGGCGTCTAGAAATGCCTCGACGAATTTGGCTTGTTCCGCGATCGAATAGCTTCGGTCACCTGGTTTTGCGGATTCACCATAGCCTAGCAGATCCACCGCGTATACGTGATGGCCGCTGCGCACCAAAGGCGGCATCAGGTCTCTCCAATTGTATTGTGCCGATCCTCCTAGTCCGTGCAGCAGAACAAGCGGGTCCCCCATCCCGGCCTCGATGTAATGTACATGCTGGCCATCCAGGATCATGGCATAGCTATGAATTCCCTGGCCGTAAAGCTGTGCTTGGATCAACTTTGAGCCAACCCAAAGCGGCGCGCGCAATGCCGTGATTGCCAGAGTCGCGGCAGCGATGGCCAGTACCGCAAGCAGGCGCACCATTACCCGGACAAATCCGCCGGATTTTTTTTGATTCGTTGCGTCGATCGGGGCCACAAGTGCACTCACCACAGATGGTCGGGCATTTTAGCGCACTTGACGATTTTGGCGTTTGTTTGGTGGACTACCACTCACCAAGCGCGGCCACCACTGCCGATCTGCCGGGTTGGTTGACTTTGCGCGGACGCGCTGCCTACCATTGCAGATTCAGGTTGCGGTTACCGGCCTTCGATCGATGATCATCACACTGGGAATAACCGGGGCGAGCGGGGCGATTTACGCCCAGAAATTGTTGGGGCTGCTGGATGCGGACGCTCGCGTGGAGCGCGTATACCTGGTAATCAGCGAGACTGGCCTGCGCTTAATTTCGACGGAGCTGGGGATCGTAGCTTCCGATCCTAGGAAATTGCCGGGGCTGCTGACCGGCACACCGGCCGCCAAGGTGAGCTATCTGCCGAATAAGGATGTGGGGGCGACGGTCGCGTCCGGCAGTGCCATCGTGGATGCGATGATCGTGCTTCCCTGCTCGGCGGGCACGGTCGGAAGTATCGCCGCGGGAACTAGCGACGATCTGCTGGCGCGCGCGGCGGACGTCTGCCTGAAGGAGCGCCGGAAACTGGTGCTATGTCTGCGGGAGACGCCGCTGAACCGCGTACACTTGGAAAATTTGCTGCGAGTGCACGATGCCGGAGCGATTGTGATGCCCGCGATGCCGGCATTTTATTTCGAACCGAAGAGCATTGATGACCTCGTCCAACAATTTGCATTCCGGGTGCTCGCGCAGGTGGGCCTGCCGCAGGACGCGCAATACCGATGGCCGGGTGGGGCGGCGGGGAAGGACAACAGCTAGACGCCGTAGCGGTGTGTTTTCGGTGCTCTGTGAAGCTGGTATCGGAATGATTCTATGATTGCGATCTGGAAAAAAATTCGCACCGTGCTCGAGATGATCAAGTTCGAGCACTCCGTATTCGCGCTGCCGTTCGCTCTGGTCGGCGCCATGCTGGCGACGCGCGCCTCCGGTGCGCGGTGGCCGGGCGGGTGGCAGATTTTCTGGATCGTGGTGGCCATGGTAGGGGCGCGGTCGGCAGCCATGACTATGAACCGTATCGCCGACGTGAATTACGACCGCGAGAACCCGCGAACCAAAATGCGCGCGCTTCCGGCGGGCCAACTGACCCAGGGCTTTGCTGCGGCGTTTACGGTGGTGGCCGCGGCGGTGCTGGTGCTCGCCGCCTGGAAGCTAAATTCGCTTGCCCTGAAACTTTCCCCGGTTGCGTTGGCGATGCTGTTTCTCTATTCCTACACCAAGCGATTTACGATGTGGTCCCACCTGGTGCTGGGATTCTGCCTGGGAATATCTCCGGCAGCTGCATGGATTGCGATTCGCGGCTCGCTCGACCCGCGCATGTTGATTCTGTGCGGAGCGGTCACCTTGTGGGTGGGTGGTTTCGACGTCCTCTACGCTTGCCAGGACATCGACTTCGATAAGCAAGCCGGGCTCTTCTCCATCCCCAAACGCTTCGGAATAGCGCGTTCGCTGGGAATCGCGCGAGCGATGCACCTAGCCATGGTCGCTCTGCTAGCGTGGCTGGCCTGGAGTTTTGCGCTGGGATGGCCCGCCTGGGCCGGGATCGTGGTGGTGGCAGCCCTGCTGGGTTACGAGCATTCACTGGTGAAGCCCAATGACTTGAGCAAAATGAATGCTGCGTTTTTCACCGTCAACGGATATATTAGTTTGTTGTTTCTTTTGTTCTGGGGCGCGGCCGTAGTGGTCTCGGCGCACTAGAATCGGAGCCATTAAATGCAGTCAGGACTGCAGATTAGCGACGCTCGGCTGGAGCCGGTCGCCAGGAAAGTGCTGGCCGGGGAGCGGTTAGAGGCAGCCGACGGGCTGGCGCTCTATGAGTCCCACGATTTACTCGCGGTGGGCTGGCTCGCTAACCATGTGCGCGAGGCGCGCCACGGCGACGCCTGCTATTACAATATCAACCGGCACATCAATCCCACCAACGTCTGCGTCGCTCATTGTCGCCTGTGCGCTTTTGGAAGGTCTCCCGATCAAGCCGGCGCGTATACCTACGCCCTCGATGAAGTGTGGCAGCGCGCAGCCGAAGGTGTAGCGGGCGGCGCCACCGAGTTTCACATCGTTGGCGGACTGCATCCCGATCTGCCATTTGACTACTACCTGGATTTGATTCGCGGGCTGAAGCAGCGCCACCCCCAAGTCCACCTCAAGGCCTTCACCATGGTGGAGGTGGGCTACTACGCCCGGCTCACCAAGAGCTCGATCCGCGACACCCTGCTGGCGATGAAGGCTGCGGGCGTCGATTCGTTGCCGGGCGGCGGGGCGGAAATTTTCAACCCGCGCGTGCGAAAAGTAATTTGCGATCACAAGGTGAGCGGGCAGCGCTGGCTGGAAATCGCGCGGACGGCGCACGAGATTGGGCTACGGTCCAATGCCACCATGCTCTACGGCCACATCGAAACGAATGAAGAGCGGGTGGAGCACCTGATCCTGCTGCGCAACACCCAGGATATCACTCACGGATTCCAGACGTTCATCCCTCTGGCGTTTCATCCCGACAACACCGCGCTCAGCCATTTGCCCGGCCCTACCGGCATCGACGATTTGAAGATGATCGCGGTATCGCGGCTGATGCTCGATAATTTCGACCACATCAAGGCCTACTGGATTATGTTGACGCCGCGAATCGCGCAAGTGGCATTGCGGTTCGGTGCGGACGACATTGACGGAACGGTGGTGGAAGAAAAAATTTATCACGACGCCGGCGCGACCACTCCGCAGCATTTAACGCGCGCCGATCTCGAGCGGCTGATCCGTGAAGCGGGACGCGTGCCGATTGAACGCGACACCCTGTACAACCGCGTGGATCGCTCCCAGACGCCGCCGATGGTCGAAAGGCCGGCGCGTCCCGCGCCGGGCAACAATTTCATTCCCACCGCTACACTCACTCTTAACGTCTGATTTTTTTCGCGGCGGCGGCAGTTGTTGGTGAGTCCGATTCGCCTGCTTTTTCCCGTGATGTTCGCGGGATCGGCCTTTCTCGGGTGGCTGAACCGGAGACATCGAAAGCAGGGTCGCGGCACGTCCTATCGCCGAATTTGGCAGCGGTAACCACGTCACCTCCGGCCGCCCCGCCGGCTCTGGTGGCGGAGCGAGCGCTGGGAAACGCGGTGATGCTGGAGGCGACAGTCGTAAGGTTTCGGCGCCCCCCGCCGGTGTGCCGCTGGAGAGCCCAACACGGGTGGCGACAGACGCTGCTCCCCTGCCGGTCCGGCCCTCACCTGACACCGGCGCGGAAGGCGACGGCGGTGGTGATCGCAACGCAAAAGCTACAGGAGGCCCAGCGAAAGATCGACGACATACGTCGCGAGTTGAGCCAGGCGCAATGGGACTTGAACTTGTGGCGGCAACCGGCCTCCACAGGAATGGCGGAAGGTGATCGCGCCCGCCCGCAAGTGCAAGACATTACCCAACAACTCGACAGAACTGCCTGGATTTGAATGCCGCGCAGGGCGTTACCCAAAATCTTCGACGCGATTCATCCGCCGAGCAGCGTCGACTCGAGGAACTTCTCAAGCTCCAGAACGCCTGTCAAAGCCAGACTACCCGCCCAGCCCATTAGTCCCTGCGGTGTTGCGGTGCCCGGGGCCCCATGACTGGTATTGCGGACCAGGATGGGGCCTCCCCCTCTCCCGTGCTTCTGCAGCTGATCCTGACCATTTGGCAATTAGTGATCGCCGGCTACATGCCCGGCGCGAGCGTGCTTCGCGGCTGTTTGGGCGGCATGCGGCTAAACAGCAGCCAGGCGTAAAACGGAGCGTAGGTGAGGAACACGTATGCCGGTTGGAATTGAAAATTGCCGGAAACCTGGTAGTCGATCAGCACGTGGTAAGAGAGAAACTGAAGAACGGTGAGCAGAAGCCAGGCCGGGTTGGGAAACAGACATAACAACGGCACCATCCAGGTAAAGTACCAGGAATAGGCATTCGGGGTGAACATCAGGATCGCGCCAATGATGATGTAGCCGGCCCGCGCCGGCTCCATTTTGCGCATGGCGGTCCAGCAAGCCAATCCCACCGTTATCCCCACCCCGATTCCAGCGGCGACCTCGTGCGAGCCCGTCGCTGCTCGCAACAGCGCATACAGGCTGGCGTTATTGTTCTGCCAGCGAGATTCAAAGTAACCCATGGTGACCGCGACCTGCCGCAGGGCGGATCGGTACGGCCAGGCGCACAGCGCCGCGAAAAACGCGGCGGCGACCCCCTCCCACCAAGCTCGTGCCCGCTGCGGCCATCCGCGCCAGCGCAACCATACCGGAATCAACATGACCGGGAACGACTTGAGCAGTGCAGCGCCAGCCAGCACCAACGTTGACTCTCGGGGTCGTGACCGTATAATCACCAATGCGCCGACGAGCAGCATTAGGGCCAGGGCGTCGGAATGGCCGCTACCCGCGAACTCGACAATCACCAGCGGGTTCCAGGCGTAAATGGCGAATTGGTAGTTGCGCGCGCCGATCTGGCGCAGCCAGGCTGCCAGCATGAAAAGCGTTAGCAGGTCCGCGCCGGCGGTGATGGATTTGAAAAGCCGAGGGGTGGGCAAATAGCGCGCCGCTTCGCGAAAGGTGAGTTCCGCCAGGGGCGGGTAGATGGCGGGCATTTCCGGGGCGGGGAAATGCGGCACCGCGGGTTCGTGGAGAAACTGCAGGCGCGGGTCATTCGGCCTTATCGCGTATGGGTTCCAACCCGCGACTTGCACCCGGCCGTCCCAGCGATAGCGGTATAGATCTTCCGAGAGCGTGGGAGCCAGTGGCCACAGCGTGAGGCGAAACAGCACCGCCGTCGCCAGGATCAGCCACAGGCCGGCCCGCGAATCGTGCGACTGTTCGAACAGGTAGAGAGAAATAAAATAGAGCACGCCCGCGGCGAAGCCGGTGGCGATGAAGGCGACCACGAAGGTTTCCAGGTTTCCCAGCCGGCGCAAGTAGAGGTAAGCCAGCTCGAGCAGGAAGCCGCCCGCCACTGCGAGCCATCCCTGCGAAGGGAACCATCGCGGCGGGATTCGATTTTCGCTCAACATGGAAAGGCGGACAAAAGTTGTTCAGGCTTTACCAAATCGCGATGGTGCTGCTGGCCAGCAATAATCCACTGCGAGGTTATTGGGACAAGCTGACCAATCGGACGTTCAGCGGAATCTACCAGCCGAACATGTTCGATGTGGCGGTGATGTTGCCGTATTTTCTTGTGCTGGTGGTATTGGCGGCGTACGGAATTCATCGCTACGTGCTGGTGTACACGTATTTTAAATATCGTCATCGAGTCCCGCCAACGCCCCCGGTTCCCACGGAGTGGCCCAAGGTTACCATACAGCTTCCGATCTTCAACGAACGCTACGTGATCGAACGGCTGATCGAAACGGTGGCCCAGTTTGATTATCCGCGCGATCGTTTCGAGATTCAGGTGCTCGACGATTCCACCGACGAAACGCAGCAGGTGGCATTCAATTGCGTCGAACGCCACCAGCAGCTTGGCCTTCCAATTTCCTACATCCACCGTACCAACCGCGAAGGATTCAAAGCGGGGGCGTTGCAGGAGGGGCTGCAGTCCGCGACCGGCGAATTCATCGCTATTTTCGACGCCGATTTTCTGCCGCCCGCCGATTTTCTGCGGCGTACCATGCCCTATTTTATCGATCCCCAGCTGGCCATGGCGCAGACGCGCTGGACGTACATTAACCGAGGCTATTCCGGACTCACCGAAGCCGAGGCCATTTTGCTCGATGGTCATTTCGTCATCGAGCATTCCGCGCGCTATCGCCGCGGCCTATTTTTTAATTTTAACGGAACGGGTGGAGTGTGGCGCCGCGAAGCCATCGGCGATTCGGGCGGCTGGCAGCACGATACCCTTACCGAAGACACCGATCTTTCTTACCGCGCGCAACTGCGCGGATGGAAGTTTATCTACCTGCCGGAGATCGAGTGCCCCTCCGAGCTGCCGGTGGAAATGAACGCTTTCAAGTCGCAGCAGGCGCGCTGGGCCAAGGGCCTGATGCAGACGGCGAAGAAGATTCTGCCGCGGGTAATGCGCGCGGATGTGCCCAACCACGTTAAGGCCGAGGCATTTTTCCATCTCACCGCGAACATCAGCTATCCGCTCATGGTGTTCCTCTCGATCATTCTGCTGCCGGCGATGGTGGTGCGCTTTTATCAGGGATGGTTCCAGGTGCTGGTGATCGATGTTCCGCTGTTTGTGGCTTCCACATGTTCCATTTCCAGTTTCTACCTCACGTCCGAACGGGTCTTATATCCAAAAACCTGGAAACGCTCGATTCTTTACATGCCGTTCGTCATGGCCATCGGCATCGGGCTTTCGGTACGCAACGCGGCGGGAGTTCTGGAAGCGCTATTCGGCGTCCAGAGCGAATTTGTGCGCACTCCGAAATACAACATCGAAGGGCAGGGCCAGGCCGGCGGCAACTGGTCGCAAAAGAAATACAAGAAGAGCGCCGGGTGGATGCCCTTCGCGGAAGTTTTTCTGGGATTGTATTTTCTGGCTACCGTTGGCTATGCGATTCAAAATGAAAACTATGCCACCGTTCCGTTCCTGCTGCTCTTCGTGTGGGGATATCTTTACACCGGCCTGATGTCGCTCGCGCAGGTGTACCTGGAACGTTTGCGCTTCGGCGTGGTGGATGCGGGTGAAGTGCGGCCGGCAGCCACCGGCGCGCCGGGTTTTTAGCCGGCGGCAGCAGGGTGAGAATTTCGGTAGGGGATCTATCGGACGTAGCGCATGGGTGCGCCGAGGCTGGCCAAGGAGGCTGGATGAAGCGGCGGATAATTGCAGCAGCGGCGTTGGCGGCAACGGTGTGGATGTTGATTGTGTGCGTACCGGCAGCGCACGCGCGGTTTCGCCAGCCCAACAGCGAGTATCAAGAACGCCGGTCGAGATTGGCCGCAGGCGCCGATGGCCCGGTGGTCGTCTTTGGTTATACCGGCCACGAAGATGCCTCGGAAGTCGCCATTTTCTTTCAGGAAGAAAGTTTTTACTACCTTACGGGGAGCAGCCAGCCTGGCGCAGCCGTCGTCCTGCTGCCCAAAGCGCCGAATGGCAAGGCCACCGACGGCCCCAGCGAAATTCTCTATCTCGCGCCGCGTGATCTGAAGAAGGAGCGCTGGGAAGGGCCGCAGCTCGGTCCGGACGATCCGGCCGCGAGCGAGAAAACCGGTTTCGCGGAAGTGCGCTCGTTCGATAAGATGGAAGGCGATTTGCAAAAACTGTCGGGAACGTACTCCAATTTCTACACGCTCCTGCCGCCGAAGGGAGAAGAAGGCTACCCGCATCTGGGCAACTGGACGGCGTGGATGCACCGGGTGGTTCCGAACGCCAAATTGAAGGACATTGGTTACGCGATTTTCGCGATGCGCCAAGTAAAGTCTCCGGGAGAGTTGGCGCTGCTGCAAAAAGCGGTGGACCTCTCGGTGGACGCGCACCTGGACGCGATGAAGCGGATGCGGCCGGGCCTGTTTGAATATCAGGTGTCGGCGCGCATGAAGGAAATCCACGAATTCGGCGGCTGCTCGCGCGAAGCGTATTCGCCGATCGTCGGCACCGGACTCAACTCCACGGTATTGCACTACGCGCGGTTGGATGACCAAATCGAGGACGGTGACGTGGTGGTCATCGATGTGGCGGGGGAATACGGCGGATACGCGGCAGATATCACCCGCACTCTGCCGGCCAGTGGAAAATTCGCCGCCCGCCAGCGCGAAATCTACGAAATCGTTCTCGGCGCGCAGAATGCCGCGATCGACGCGGTGAAACCCGGAGCGCGGATGTATGGCGAGGGCCACACGCTGCAGGAGATCACCCAGAAGTACATCGACAGTCACGGCAAAGACAAGAACGGCAAATCGCTTCTGCCTTATTACATTCACGGCGTGAGCCACCATCTGGGATTGGACGTCCACGATCCCGGCGAGCGCGATCGCAAACTCGAGCCTGGGATGGTGATCACCGTTGAGCCCGGAATTTACATTCCTGAGGAAAAGATTGGCGTGCGCATTGAGGACGACGTTCTGGTTACCAAAGACGGTCACCAATTGCTCACCGCGCGGCTGCCCCGCTCCGTCGACGAAGTGGAAAAAGTGATGGCCGAGGGCCGCGCGGCTTCCTTGAGCTCCGCGGCGGGCGGCAATTAACGGGCCCAGCGTCACCGCAGCTTACCAGATCGAATCGCGGCCGAAACAGTGGCGGCGCGGCGGCCGCGCAAATACCGCCAACCAGCCGAACCCGATGAATCTGTGGAATGGAGTGGCGAACCGATGCGCATTTTCATCCTAGGGGTAGGCGGGGCTGGCTCGTTGCTGGTGCAACTGCTCACCCGCGAAGGCCACACGGTTTGGTGCGGGGATAAAGACGTGGCGCGCGCCCGGCTGTTCCTGGGAAAGAAAAATCGCTGCGAAGTGTACGAGGTGAACGCGCGGAATTTGTGGTCGATCGTGCGTGCCGGACGCGGCTGCCATTTGTTGGTCAATGCCTCGCCCGCGGTATTCAACGAAATCGTCCTGCGCGCTGCCCTGCGTCTTGGCGTTCACTACCTGGACCTCAGCTCCCATCTCACTCGCAATCCGTTCAAGGCCGAGCAACTTCGGTACGACAAACGATTTCAGGCCAAGGGCCGCGCGGCGGTGATCAACGCCGGGGCCGCGCCGGGCCTGACGAATTTGCTGGTGACTCGGGGCTCGGAGCTGCTGGACAACGTCGACAGCGCTTCGATTCGCTTGTACGAAAATACTTCCAGCGCTGACCCGGTGTCGATGTGGTCGCCGGAGGCCGCATTTGACGAAGCTATCTCCCACCCGCGGATCTACCGGCAGGGAAAATTCCTTTTTGCCCGCCGCTTCAGCGGGCGAGAGATTTTTCGATTTCCACGGCCCATCGGCGAGATTCCGGTATATCTTGCGGCTCAGGACGAAGTGGTGACGCTTCCCCGGGTGCTGCCGATGTGCGACTTCGATGCGAAAATCGGCGGAAAAGACATCGAGCACCTGCGCCGATGGTACCGCCAGGGCAAACTCAGCCGTTCGCGCGGATTGGTTCGGAAAAGATTTCCGAAAACGCCGACGCCGCATATGGTCGCCAAGCTGATCCGCGATGGTGTCCTGGAGAATTCGCGGTTTGCCGCGGCGGTGCTGGTATACGGAACCAACGATGAAAAGAAACTGTTGATTCGCTGGGATGCCGGATTCCCCACTCTCTATCAAATCCGGGCGCGGGGTTTGCTGGTGTCGCCGATCGCCTACGGCACGGCACACGTCGCCTCCCTGTTTATCAAACACTTCCCGAAAGAACTCGCCGGCGTTTTTCCGCCGGAGGCCCTGCCGGCGAAAATTCGGCGGGCGATTCTCGCCGATGTCCGTTCGCGGGGTATTCGCGTGAGCATGAAAGTGAAACGGATGAAGATCGACGAGCACGAAATTCAGTGAGCCGCGCGGCGTCGCTAACCGGTGGTTTCCGCGGGGACTGCTTCGGGCACATTCGGCGGCAGGCTGCGCGCGCGGACTGTGCCGATCAATAGTTGCAGGCAGGTGATCAGGATCACGCCAAAAGCGTACGCGGGTAGAAATGCAAATTCCTTGCCGTGGACATCGACGATCTCAAACGCCAGCACTGCGGTAATCAGTCCACGTGGAATCAGCAGCACCGCCACTTCGATTTCCACCGGATGCAGACCGCGCCAGGCGACGCGGCTGAATTGAACGGCAAGCCAGCGAGCCGCAATCAGCACACCCACTATTCCCAGGGCCGGCACCATCGCGGCGCGCATTCCCCGGAAGGGCACGATCGATCCCAGCAGAACGAAGAAAAACGTCCGCACCAGGAACGCCAACTCGGAATGGAAAAGGAGCAGCTGATGGCGTGATTTGTCGGAGTCGCTGGGCTGCACAACGAATCCCCAGGCATTTTCCAGTTCTTTGCTCGCTTCCCCCGGCAGGTTGGCGAGGGTAGCGCCAAATGCTACTACCGCGAATAAGTCACTGCCGCCCACCGCGTCCGACGCGGCGTAGACCAGCAGTACCGCCGCCAGCGTCAGCACTTGCCAGAAGCGCTGTTCCGACAGCAGAGGCAGCGCGCGCACCCACACGAAACCCGCGACGTACGCCACCGCGATCGAAATCAGCACCCGCGCCAGGAATCCGCTGACCACTCCTCCGGCGATCGATCCGCCCGTCCCGTGAATGATTCCGGAGTGGATGAGAAAATTCGCCACCGAGCCTGGTCCGCCCAGCGGCGCAGCGGACGTAAGATCGAGCAGGATTCCGACGGTGAGAACGCCGAGCGCATCGCTGAGCGCTGCTTCGACGATCAATGTAGTTCGCACCGCCGGACGCAAATCCAGATGCTCCAGCACCGGAAGAATGACCGAGCTGCTGATGCACGCAAACGCCGCTGCCGCCAGCAGCGCCGGCAGCCGGGCCATGTGCTGCGAGACCACCAGGAACGCAGCGATGCCGATCAGGCTGATCCCAAAACTCAGAATCGCCAGCACGATGCCGCCCGGGAAATGCCGCAGGGTATCGCGAATGTTCAGGTCCATGCCCGCTTCAAACAGGATCAGGATCAGCGCGAAGGTGCCGAAGCCGTGCGCGAACGACTCGAATTTCGAAGTGTCGATCCAGTGCAGGATAGGACCGAGGATCGTGCCGGTGGCAATCAGCACCAGCACATCGGGAACCCGTGTCCAGCGCGCCAGCCGATTCGCGACAAACGCCAGAACCAACAGGCCGCCGAGCAGGCCGAAGAAGTGCGTCAGGCTCATAAGGGTTGAGCGATAGGATACCGGAGAAGTGCCGCGTCCCTATCCGTTATCCCTGGTACGCGGACGCCCATTTATCCGGTAGAAGATGCCGCGGCGACCGAATCAGTTCGGGGCGCGCTCGCCGCTGTGGAATTGCGTCCATGGGCCGGCGATCATGTCGTGCAGCAGCGGCGCCTCCCACGAATATTCAGGATGATGCAGCAGAAAATCCTTGGCGTGAAAATCGGCGCCGCAGGGATGTCCCATGCGCGCCACAAACGACATTTTTTGCGCCATGCCGCTATCCATCGCTTTCCCTTGCACCGCGCCGCCGGGATAGTAAGGCTGCCAGTTCCAGTCCTTGATGCCGTTGGCGCCCACATCGCCATGCCCGCAAAGCGTGCGAGGGCTCGCTTGGTCCTTCTTCGCAAAAGTATCGAAGTGATCGGAAAGGAGCTGTTGCGCCATGGCCACGTCGAGCTGGCCCTTGGAATTCGCCATCAACTCTTCCCATCGGGTGTGACGCGCGTTCGGAGAACTTTCTGGATTCTTGGTATCGAAACTGGTGTCCGCCGCCAGCACCTTGGGATCGCTGGCGAAGTTCGAGCCGACGTAGTAGCCGTCCTTGGTGCGCCAGACGCGGTAATGTTTGAGCCCCAGCTCGAGCCGTGCGATCTCGCCGGTCTTGCGATCGCCGAGCAGCCAGTCGTTGGCATAGCCGCCGTTGTTTCCGTCCAGCATGATTTTTACGTAGTCATCGATCGATGCGGCATACTGCATGGCTTGGCGCGCGCGCACGAACTCCGGCTTGCCGTGGGGGTCCCAGCCGTTGAATTGACTGATGGTTGTTTCGGTCACCATCAGACCTTCGGAATTGACGCCGAAATCATCGTCGCTGGCGACCACTCCCGGAAAGCCGTCCATGAAAATGCGAAAACCGTGCGCGGGAACGATGTCGAAGACGATGCGCCAGCGCTCGCCGTTCATGTAGCTGGTCCAATTATTGTGAGCCATCACGATTTGGTGGTCCTTCGTCCAACTGCCCACCGCGACGAACGCGCTGCAATTCAACGGGCTGTTGATGTGTGGCGCATTGGCCAGTTTCTCTTTCGCGTTCAGCCACGGAACGTAATAGCCGGGGAGTTCTTCGAAGGCGTTCATCGCCACAACATCGTCCAGATCCATGGCCACGCCCTTGGACTTCAATCCGTCGGCGATCCCTTGCAACTCCGCCTGATATTCGGCGTCGATGTGCGGCCACAGCATTTTTCGGCTGGCCTGCCGGAAAAATTCCCAGTCGCGCCGCGTCGCATAGGTGGCGTCCAGTTTTACCGACTGGAAAGCATCCTCAATTTCCGGCGCGAGCAGGGAACCGTGCTGGAAGCCCACCGTTCCGGGGTCCCCTGCGAGGTGCACGTAAATCCAGCCGGATTGGTCGAATCGGTAGGCGCCATTCAGGCGCGCATCGGTCGGCACCGCGGGCGCGGCCGAGACGCTGGTATTCAACGCGCGTCCGGCGCGCAGCAACAGCGCCGCAGCGACAGCGCAGAAGCAAACCAGAACGGCCACCACCAACAGAAAACGGATACGCGATAGGTTCATTCCAACCTCCGACCGGGTGTGCGGCCATAGCTGTGCTGCGGCCAGGCGGATTCCGCTGGAAGGGAAACTTCCGGCGAACAAGACAATATTCCAGCCTGGGCTAAAGTGTCAAAGCACCACAACAGGCGCAGGACACGGCGCCTCGGTGTCTAAGTGATCGTGCTCATGCCTCGGTCGTGGCGGCGCGCGCTTCTTTGGAAATTGTTAGTCTGCTAACCATCAATGCTCGTTGCCTTCCGAGCACCTCCATGTTTAGATCGTGGGGTTTCCAGTGATCGAAATCGTAGGAGGAAGACCTGGCGGCGCCTTACGATCTTCGTCCATTGAGTCTGGGAGAAATCCTGGATCGAGCCTTTACGTTGTATCGGAATCACTTTCCGCTTTTTGCGGGAGTGATGGCGATCCCCGCGGCGCTGCAAATTCCCACCAATCTTTACGCCTTCAACATCTGGGCGAGAGCGCTACGGATGGAGGCAGGGCACGGGCCTCCATTTGATCTCGGCGCCTTAGGGATCATTTATCTGATCATTCTGCCGGCAATGGTGGTGGCCGGCACCTTGGGGCTCGGAGCCATTTCCGTCGCGGTTTCCGATGTGTACCTGGGCGGCGTGGCCAGCATTCGAGGTTCCTACCGCAAGTCGCTGCGAAGATTCAGGAGCCTGCTGGGCCTGCTGATCGTACTGTTTTTTATTTTTGCCGGGATCATGACCGTCTTCGTAATAGTGATCGGGCTGGTCGCTGGGGCGTTTGGGGCACTGGGCGTCGGCCGAGGCACCGGCACCGCGGCGGCGATAGTGGTTGTAGTGGCGTTTATCTGCGTCGTGGTGGCCATCGTTGCCGCGATGGTATTTTTCTTTATGGTGTTCTCGCTGGTTATTCCCGCCCTGCTGCTGGAAAATGCGAGTGTCGGCGGTGCGTTGCGCCGCAGCATAACACTGACGCGAGGGCGGCGCTGGCACATTTTTCTGGGTGTGCTACTGATGATTTTCGTCAGCTATGCGGTGGTATTGATCGTTCAGGGTCCATTTTTGTTCGCGATGTTTTTCTTCGTGGCACAGGGCAGCAGTCCGCCGTTTTGGCTCTCACTCGGCACTTCGATTTCCGCGGCTTGCGGCAGCGCCGCCAGCAGCCCGCTGATGATGATCGCCTTTGTCCTGTATTACTACGATCAGCGAATCCGCAAGGAAGGTTTTGATTTGCAACACATGATTGCGGAGATCGAAAGCGCCGCGCGACCCGCAACTCCGGGGATCGTTTCCGGTTAGAATTGATTGGGCCAGGATGGTGTAGGGCGATCGGGAATGAATCCTATTCCTCTCGAATTGATTGGGAAGCAACGCCGCTTCGGTGGATCGGATTTGCGAAAACCTCGAATCATCCTAATGTGGTTGGTCTGCTCTTTAGCTATCTCGCCCGCCGTGCGCGCGGCTGGCGCGCCATCCGATGCGCCGGCTCCGCCGTTGACGCTTCCGCAATACGTCTCCGAGCTCGATCGTTGGACCCACGCCGTCCAAAACGCGCCGGAAGATTCCGAGGCGCTTAAAGCGCTGAGGAAAACCGTTCCACCGGAGTGGAACGTCGCCGTGGATGGGGCTCCCGTAAGGGTTTCCACGAGCTGGCTGACTCGCGCGCTGTACGACATGCAAATCAACGCCGCTCACCGGCCGGCGCGCATCGAGGAGACCCAGGCGCACCTCGCGACGCTGCGCCACGAAGCGGCAAGCCTCGCCCTCGCTCCTCGTCCGCGGGCATCCGCGGACGAAGCCCACAAAAAGCTCGATGCCATTCTCAGTCGCAAGGAATTTGCGGGAGCGCAGGGCCCTTCGACCCTCGATCGATGGATCGCCAAAGTGGAGAAGTGGATTGACCACGTCCTGAACAAGATTTTTGGCAAGGTCCACATTTCCGGCCACCCCGGCAACTATTTCGCATGGACGGCCATCATCGTGGCGTTCCTGGCGCTGGCATGGTGGACGGTGCGCTATTTGAGCGAACGCGCACGCCAGCAGAATCTCGATCTTCGCGGAGCGTCGCGGCCGCCCGCTGGCTCGCGCCAGTGGGCCCGCGAAGCGGTGGCCGCTGCACAGCAAGGTGCGTACCGTGATGCCATCCATTGTGCTTACTGGGCGGGGATCGCGCGCCTCGAGGAATTGGGCACTCTGCCGCCGGATCGCGCGCGCACGCCGCGGGAATCGCTGCGCTTGCTGGATGCGAAACTCGCACAGCGCGAACCACTGGCGAATTTGACTCAGCGTTTCGAATGGATTTGGTACGGCGATCACGCTGCCACCGCGGCGGATTGGAACGAGGCCGTCTCGCAACTTGAAAGGATCGGATGCCTGTTGCACTCGACACACGCGATCGCCGCCTCCTGATCGTCGCGGGTATGGTTCTCGCCGCTCTGCTCATCGCGGGCGCGGTGGTTTCCGGACCTGCCCAGAACGGTCCGGGCTACCCATCGAGCTATTCCACCGGATGGCGCGGAGCCAAGGCGGCATATTTGTTGCTGACCGACCTCGGCTATAAGGTCGAGCGCTGGGAACACTCGCCCTCCGAGCTGCCCGCGGATTCCCAGAACACGATTCTGATTCTGGCCGAGCCAAGGGGGTTTCCCGGCGATGACGATAAGCGAGCCTTGCGCCGATTTATCCGCGCCGGCGGGACGGTGATCGCTACGGGAGCCAACGCAGCGAAATACGTTCCGAACGGCAGCGCTATGGGAGGCAGCGACATACTCGCCGACCCCCAGGAATATCACGCCATGTCGGCCAGCGCTCTCACGCGGAACGCGCCGAAAATAACCTTAGCGAATCCGGCTTTCTGGTTCGACGACTCATTGGCGCCGGTGACGATTTACGGAGACCTCAGCGAATCCGTGGTGCTGCTCTACTCCGAGGGAAAAGGTTCAGTTTTGTGGTGGGCTGGATCGACGCCACTGACCAATGGTGCGATCGCCGCCAGTGGGAATCTGGTGTTCCTTCTGAATTCGTTAGGCGCACCGGGGCGTAACCGTATTCTGTGGGACGAATATTCTCACGGGCAGCGCGATTCCCTTGGCAATTACGTCACCAGCACGCCCCTGCCCTGGGTACTGGCGCAGATGGCAATTCTTTTCGTCGCGCTCTTGCTTACGTTTTCCAGACGTAGCGGACCGGTGCGTGCCGTCGCCGTCGCCGCTCGCCTTTCGCCGCTTGAATTTGTGGAAACGCTCGGGGATCTGTATCAGGATGCCCACGCTGGGAATGCCGCAGTCACCGCCGCCTCGCAACGCTTTGGTTATTTGTTTGCGCGGCGCTCGGGCCTGCCTCCGCGCGCACGAATTCCCGACGTTTGCCGGACCGCCGCCTCGCTGCTGGGTTGGATCGAGCCGGCCCTGCAAGACACGCTGGTGCGTGCCGAGCGCGCGTCGAGCGGCTTGGCGGTATCCGAGCCGGACGCGCTGGACCTGGTGCAGCGCCTGCACGATTATTCCGAACGTCTTGAAGGGCGGCGGGGCTTGCGTTCTTCCGCCGCCGGCAACCAATAACCCGAAACCGGAACGAGGAGAATGGACGAATGACCATTGCATCCGAACTGGCTCAGCATGTTCGCGACGAATGCGCCAAAGTGATCGTCGGACAGCGCGAGCTGATCGACGACCTTCTGCTCGTGGTTCTCATCAATGCCCATGCCCTGATCGAAGGCGTGCCCGGCCTGGCCAAAACGCTTGCGGTGAAAACTCTGGCCCAGCTCTTTCAATTCCAATTTCAGCGCGTGCAGTGCACCCCCGATCTGATTCCCGCGGACATCCTGGGCGCCAATGTTTTCAATCAGTCGCTAAATAGTTTTTCCCTGCATCGCGGGCCCATCTTTACTGACCTGCTGCTGGTGGACGAAATCAACCGCACCCCGCCGCGCACCCAATCGGCGCTGCTGGAAGCGATGGAAGAGATTCAGGTAACCATCGACGGCACCACCCATCGGCTCTCCCGACATTTCAGCGTGTTCGCTACACAAAACCCCATCGAATTCGAAGGCACCTACCCTTTGCCGGAGGCTCAGCTCGACCGCTTTCTGATGAAGATTCGCATTGGCTATCCCCAATCCGCTGAGGAACGAACCATCCTGGACAACTATCAGGCCGGCTTCGAGCCGCGCGCGCTGGACCGCGCCGGCCTACGCCCGGTGGATCCCGCCATGCTCGAAAATGCGCGCCACGAAGTGAAAGCGGTGCGCGTGGAGCCAGCGCTGCTGGACTACATCATCTCGATTGTCCGCAAGACCCGGCAGGCGCCGGTGGTGAGCCTGGGAGCCAGCCCGCGTGCCGCGATTGCACTGATGTTCGTGGCCAAAGCGACCGCCGCCATTGAGGGCCGCGACTTTGTGGTGCCCGACGACGTCAAAGCCTCCGCGCTTTCGGTTTTGCGCCACCGCCTCACCCTGAAACCCGAAGCCGATCTGGAAGGTCTGACCACGGATGACGTAGTCCGCGAAACTCTTGCCGGGGTCGAAGTTCCGAAGTGAGCGCGGCGAACCATCTCGTTCCCGCGACGGTCGAATCGCGGGCCATTCCCGGCCGGCGCTTCTCCGCCGCGTTTGGTCCGCGCTTCTACCTCTTGTTGTTGCTGGGGTTGGTATGGATCGGGCCGGCGTGGGCAAACCATCGCTTCATCACCGCGATGTTCGGGTGGGATTTTTTGGCGCTGGTAATTTGGGCGTTCGATCTGATGCGCTTACCCCAGCCCGCGGATCTCACTCTGCGCCGGGTGTGGACTTCTCCGGTGGCGCTGGCCACGCCGGCATCTCTGAGCCTGGAATTGGAAAATCACGGGGGCCGCGCGGTGATCGCCACCATCGTGGACGACGTCCCGGGAGTGATCCGCGCCGATCTGCCCGAACTATCGCTGACGGTGCGGGCCGGCGAAACAGGGACCACGTCGTACGCGATTGAGCCCAGCGAGCGGGGGGACGCGAAATTCGGCCGCGCGGGAATCCGCTACCAGAGCACCTTGGGCGTTGCGGAGCGCTGGGCGGCAGCGGATATTCAACAGACCGTGCGCGTCTATCCCAACCTCGAGGAAGCCCGCCGCCAGAAAATCTTTTTAATTCGCAGCCGGCAGATCGAACTCGAAAAGCGCTTAAAGCGTCAGCGCGGGCAGGGCCGGGAATTCGAATGCCTGCGGGATTACCGCGCCGGCGATGAGTGGCGGGATGTTTGCTGGACGGCCACCGCGCGCCGGGGCACGCTGGTGACCAAAGTATTTCAGACCGAGCGCAGCCAGACGGTGTGGATTCTGGTGGATGCCGGCCGGCTGCTGCGCGCTCGCGTGGCCCAATTCAGTAAGCTCGATTACGCGGTGAACGCTGCGCTGAGCCTCGCGCAAGTAGCGTTCTATTCGGGTGACCGCGTGGGCATGCTGGCCTATGGCCGGCGCCCGCAACAGCGTGTGGGAGCAGGGCGTGGCGGGTTACATCTCCGTTCGATCATCGAGTCGCTGGCGCAGGTGCACGGCGAGCCCTACGAAGCCGATCACATGCGTGCCGCCGATACATTGATGGGATCGCAACAGCGGCGCAGCCTGGTGGTTTGGATCACCGACCTCGCGGAAACAGCGAGCACTCCTGAAGTGATCGAAGCCGCTGCTCTGCTGGCGCGGCGACACCTGGTGCTCCTGGTGGTGATCGCGCAACCGGAGCTTCGCCAGGCGGCCACCGCAAAGCCCGCGAACCTGTCTGAAATGTATCGTTACGCCGCGGCGCTGGAAGTGGTTCAACGGCGCGAGATTTTTTTGCGCCAGGTGCGCCAACTCGGCGTGCTCACGCTGGAAGCCGAGGCGGGAAAACTCTCGATGTCGGTGATCAATCGATATTTGGAAGTGAAGGAGCGGAACTTGCTGTAGCGGGTTGTGCGCTGGATCGTTTCTTTCGCGAGAGATAAATTACCAGCAGCACCGCCAGCGCTCCGGCCAACGAGAATTTCAGCGCGGGATTCAGATCGCTCGGAGAAATGAAGCCTTCCACGATGCCGGCCAGCACCAGGATGGGGAGCATGCCCAGTACCAGACGAACCGACTTGGCTCCGGCCACCTCGACCGAAGCCCCGCGCGGCAGATGGCCGGGAAAGAGCATGCCGCGCGCCAGCAAAAGTCCCGCGCCTCCGGCGATGAAGATGGCCGGCAGTTCCAGCACGCCGTGGGCCGCAACGAAGGACCACAGCATGAAAGTCATTTTTGCGTCCAAGCACGCGGCGTTCACCACGCCGAAGAGCAATCCGTTGAGAAGCAGCATCCATGCGGTGCCCACCCCCGCGGTGATGCCCAAGGCAAAAGTAACCAGCGACACCGAAATGTTGTTGGTCATGATCTGGCTGGAGGCCAGCGGCTTGATGCTAACGATGGAATGAGTCCACATCTTATGCTGGGCAATGGTGTCCATCATTTGCGGCCCCAGCAGATAGCGTTCGAACGCGGGGTTCGCCAGACACATCATGAATCCGGCGGCCGCGCCGCCCAGAAAAATAACGAACGCGGCGAAAGTGTAAGAAAAAGTTTCGTGGAAAATTTCCGGAAACGTTTCCAGGAAAAAAGGCCGCAAGCCCCGGGAATGTGGCTTCCGGCTCATGTAGATGATATTGTGCGCGCGCCCCATCAGTTGGTTCAGATACAGGGTCACCCGGCCGCTGGTGGAATCCTCGCGCACTACGGAAAGGTCCGAAGCGGCCTGGCGGTACAGCAGCGCCAGCTCCTGCAGTTCGCGGTGAGCGAGGGCCGAAGCGCCGGCACGTCCGGCGTGCCCGAGTAATTCTTCGAGCCTCTTCCAATGGGGGCCGTGCTTTTCGAGCCAACGCGCGGAGATCACAATGTCCTCGCAGGACCAGCTTACCATCGAAACTCCGGAGCAGACGCCGCTGGAGTTTGCGGTTGCCGGAATCGGCAGCCGATTTCTGGCGCTAGCCACCGACGCCCTGATCCAGGCCGTCACCGTCCTGGCATTCGTGGTGATATTTGAGATCACCGCGCCCAGCGTCAGCTTCATCAGTCAGCACACCCAGGTGTGGCTGCAAGCAATGTTCGTGATCCTGTTGTTCCTGATTCAATTCGCGTATTTCGCGGTGTTCGAGTCGGTGTGGAATGGGCAAACGCCCGGAAAGCGTTTCACCCACCTGCGCGTGATTCGCGACGACGGCCGCCCCATCGGCGTCTACGAAGCGGTGGTGCGCAACCTGCTGCGGACGGTCGATGCGCTACCCGGAATTTATGCCGTGGCGATCGCCTGTGCTTTCTTTAGCCGGCAGAGCAAGCGGGTGGGGGATTGGGTGGCCGGGACGGTGGTGGTTCGCGAAGCGCCGCTGCGGGGCATTGTACCCGCGAGCCACGCGACGCCCGCGAACGCCGGCATGACTGGTGACGCGCGCAAGATTTCCGACGACGAATTGCGCTTGATCGAAGCGTTCCTGGACCGCCGCGGGGCTCTCGATCCTGAGGTGCGTCGAAAAACGGCGTACCAGATCGCCACACACATGGAAAAACTGCTGGAGGTACCGCCGGAAAATCGCCCTGACAACGAGAAATTCCTGGAAATGCTGGCCGAAGGGAAACGCACCGTCTCGCGATATTCCTGACGTTCTCGCTCAGGAATACTGCGAAATCAGCGCAGAGAGTTTATTCCTTGGGTGTTTCGGGGACGCCCATCACCTGGACGTGAATGGCGCGCTCTCGCGGACCATCGAGCTCCGCCAAAATCACGGATTGCCAGTAGCCCAGCGCCACTTCGCCGTTCCGTACCGGCAGCGAAATGGTGTGGCCAAGCAGCATGGCGCGCAGATGCGAATCCGCATTTTTTCGCGGGCATTCGGAGAGATTGGGATCGTTGTGCCGCCAATATTCGAAGCGGCCCACCAGACGCTCGATGAACGATTTGATATCGTCGAGCAGCGCATGCTGGAATTCGTTGATGAACACGGCGGTGGTGGTATGCAGCGACTGCACCAGCACGAAGCCAGCCTTCAGGCCGTGCTTTTTCACCACGTCATTCAAGTCCCGGGTGATGTTGATCAGCTCCAGGCGCTCGCGCGTCTTGTAAGAGAGAGTTTCCAGATACATCTGCAGCGTGGCGGCAGGCCGAGCTTCTGGTGCTATTACGGGATTCTTGACAATCGCCGGTTTCATCTATGATGACCTCGGATAGTACGAACGAGAGCCCCTGAAAACGTATGACATCAGTTGGATGCCCGGCGCCCGCTTGAGTTGCTCAATGCCTAAAGTATAGATTCCCCGCGCGCAGGCGTCTATCACATAAATTTGGCGCTGTGCCGTCTCGTGCATTTGCGCGGTTATTGATCCCTTCGATCGTCGATAAAACATCGAAGAATGCTCGACTTACAGGGAATCCCCGGATCAACAGCAGCGATTGGGTGTGCGATATCGTTGCTGGATTCGCTCCAGGTAAAACTCTTCACGCGTTAACACTTTTTGCGATTCTTTCGGCCCACCGCTACGCTGGCAATGTTGAACGTAGACGTCGTACGCCGCGTCTCCGCTCATTTGCCTGAATCCCCACCACAGCTTTTTAAGAATTGCCCATCGCGTACCGTCTGGGGCATTCACAGTATTCACAGATCCGCCTCCGCCCACTTCGTCGCCACGTACTGCGCTTCATGCAACACCGCGGGTTTGGTTCCGCGCACGATAGCGATCCACTCCCCGATCGCTTCGATTACCAGAACCAGAATCATCCCCGCCAGCAGCAAAGTCACCGCCGCGTCCAACCGATTATTGAAAATAATGCGATGGGTCGCCGCCACCTGCTCCGGCGGGATCGCGCCGGTAGCCAACTGCGCCGAGAGCACTTTCACTTGCGCGAGAAATCCGATGCGTGGATTGGGGTGAAACACTTTCTGACAGCTGGCGGTCATGGTCACCATCACCAGCCACGCCATTGGCACCAGCGTGATCCACACCCATCGAGGCCCGCGCATTTTCAAAATGATGGTGGTGGCCACCACTAGCGCCACCGTGGCCAGCAGTTGATTGGCAATTCCAAAAAGCGGCCACAGCGAATTGATTCCGCCTAAAGGGTCCTGCACTCCCTGCCACAGAAAAAATCCCCACGCGCCTACAATCAGGCCGCTGCTGATCCACACGCCCGGCGTCCAGTTGGTGCGCCCCAGCGGCTTCCAGAAATGCCCGCCCAGTTCCTGCACTATGAAACGTCCCACGCGCGTGCCGGCATCAAGCACGGTGAGAATGAAAAGTGCTTCGAACATGATCGCGAAGTGATACCAAATACCCAGCAGGCGCTCGCCGCCGATGGTGCCGCTGAATATTTGTGCCATGCCCACCGCCAACGAAGGCGCCCCGCCGGTGCGGTCGAGCAACGTGTGCTCGCCCACGCGGCGCGCCAGATCGGTCATGGTTTGCGGGTCGAGCGGAAATCCCCATCCGCGAATGGTGCTCGCCGCAGCTGCGGTGGTTCTTCCCACGATTCCCGCGGGACTGTTGATCGCGAAGTAGACCCCGGGAGTAAGCGCGCAGGCGGCCACCATGGCCATTACCCCCACGAACGATTCGATTAACATCGCCCCGTACCCGACCAGCCGCGCGTGCGTCTCGCGCAGAATCATCTTGGGAGTGGTGCCCGAAGAAATCAGGGAATGAAACCCGCTGATCGCTCCGCACGCGATGGTGATGAAACAGAAGGGGAAAATCTTTCCGGCAAAAACTGGACCATTGCCATCGACGAACCGCGTGAGCGCCGGCATTTCCAGCACCGGACGCACCCAAACAATCCCGCCTGCGAGCAACACCATCGCCCCGATCTTGACGAACGCGCTCAGATAATCGCGCGGCGCCAGCAGCAGCCACACCGGCAGCGCCGACGCGGCAAGTCCGTACACAATGATCGCGATTGCCAGTGCCGAGCCCGACCAAGTGAATGCCGCCGACCACGCCGGCGACGCGTTCACCCACTGCCCGCTGACTACCGCCAGCAGAATCAACGCAAATCCGGCCGCAGACGCTTCCAGGACCCGTCCCGGCCGGACGTATCGCAGATAAACGCCCATCAGCATTGCGATCGGAATGGTCATCGCCAGCGTGAACGTTCCCCATGGTGATTCCTTCAGCGCTTTGACGACCACCAGCGCCACTACCGCGAGCAAGATAATCATGATCGCCAGCACCGCCAGCAGCGCGATCGATCCGCCGCGCTTGCTCACTTCCTCCCGCGCCATTTGTCCCAGTGATTTACCGTCGCGGCGAATCGAGCACACCAGAATCGTGAAATCCTGGACGCATCCTGCCAGTGCCGCGCCCAGAATCAGCCACAGCGTTCCCGGCAGATAGCCGAATTGCGCTGCGAGCGTCGGACCCACGAGCGGCCCCGGCCCGGCAATCGCTGCGAAGTGATGGCCCATCAGCACCCACTTGTTGGTGGGCACGAAGTCGCGACCATCTTCCAGCCGTTCGGCCGGTGTGGCACGGCGACCGTCGAGCATGAAAAGTTTGGCGGCGAGAAACGCCGAGTAGAAGCGGTAAGCGACCAGATAGGTGCAGACCGCCGCGATTAGCAACCACCCAGCGTTCAGCGGTTCGCCGCGCTCGAAGGCGATCGCGCCCAGGCCGGCCGCGCCGCCCAGGACGATGGCGGTCCACAGCAGGATCGTAAGTGCTCGCTTCATCGCGCCTCGCGCCAACGAATCTCGATCGGCTTCCGCGGAACTGGCGCATGGTACGCAACCCGGCGGAGCGCGTCAACCAGCCAGAAATTGCGACAATTGTGGCAATTGCCCTCGCGGGCGGGCGCCGATCAACGGTACAATCTGTCACCGATTTGCAGCCCACCGAAGCAGCCATGAAAAACCTGACTCGCTTGATATTTATTGCCGCTTTCGCGGTGCTGCTGGCCGCAAATCCAGGGCTCTCCGATCCGACCGCCAGTAGCACAGCGCCAGTCGCCAAGAAGATCCGTGCCGAAAAGCACATCAACGGAGGCACCTTGGTGGATGACTACCAGTGGTTGCGCGAAAAATCCAATCCCGAAGTGGCTCAATATCTCGAGGCGGAAAACGCCTACACCGACGCCTTTATGAAACCTACCGAGCTTCTGCAGATGAAGCTCTACGACGAAATGATCGGCCACATTAAGGAAACCGACGTGGACGTCCCCTACAAGAACGGGGAATATTTTTATTATTCGCGCTTCGAGGCGGGGAAGCAGTATCCGATTCACGCGCGAAAGAAATCCAGCCTGGACGCTCCCGAGCAAATCACTCTGGACGTGAACGAACTCGCCAAGGGTGAAAAATTCATGGCTCTGGGCGGCTACGAGGTGAGTGAAGACGGCAACCTGCTGGCATATTCCACCGACAACACCGGATTCCGGCAGTACCAATTTCACGTCCGCGATCTGCGCACCGGCAAAGACCTTCCCGACACAGCGGAAAAAACAGGGTCGATCGTCTGGGCCAACGACAATCAAACGATTTTCTACAGCGTCGAGGACTCAGCCAAGCGCCAGTATCGCCTGTACCGCCACAAGGTCGGAACCGACACTAAGAATGACCAACTGGCTTACCAGGAAAAAGACCAGCGGTTTAATATCGAAGCGGACAAATCCCGCAGCCGCAAATACATTTTCCTGGGCACGGCGAGCCACACCACTTCGGAATTCCGATATTTGGATGCCGCAGATCCCGCTGGACCATGGAAGTTGATTGCGCCGCGCCAGCAGGATGTGGAGTATTACCCCGACCATCTCGGCGATCGGTTCTATATCCGCGCCAATGACCAAGGACGCACCTTCCGGCTGGTGACTACGCCGGTCAGCGACCCAGCGAAAAAGAACTGGAAGGAGATTGTTCCGGCACGCGCGGATGTGATGCTCTCCGGCTTCGAGCCTTTTCAGGGATTTTATGTCCTGGTGGAGCGCGAACACGGATTGCCAGAGCTCACCGTCGTGGACCTGGCCAGCGGCGCGGCGCAGCGAATCGCTTACACCGAGCCGGTCTATTCCGCTGCTCCGCAACGCAACCGTGAATTCGATACCAAATTCTTCCGCTACAGCTACCAGTCGCTGGTCACTCCGAGTTCGGTTTTTGACTACAATGTGCAAAAGCACAGTTCGACGCTGCTCAAGCAAACCGAAGTTCCCGGCGGATTCGATCCTTCAAAATACAAATCGGAAAGAGCGTGGGCCAGCGCAAGTGACGGCACCCAGCTTCCCATCTCCGTTCTTTACCGTACGGATTTAAAGAAAGACGACGGATCGAACCCGCTGTACGTCACCGGATACGGATCGTACGGGTTTTCCCTGCCGGTGTCCTTCAGCGCCGCTCGCCTCAGCCTGCTCGACCGCGGGGTAGTGATGGCCTACGCGCACATTCGCGGCGGTGGAGAGATGGGCAAGCCCTGGCATGACGCCGGGCGCATGATGAACAAGATGAACACCTTCACCGATTTCATCTCCTGCGCCGAATATCTGGCCGCGAACAGGTACGGATCGCGCGACCGGATCGCCATTGAAGGCGGCTCGGCGGGTGGATTGCTGATGGGCGCAGTCACCAACCTGCGTCCGGACTTGTTCAAGGTGGTGATCAGCCACGTTCCCTTCGTGGACATTATGAACACCATGCTCGATGCGTCGCTTCCGCTCACCGTTGCCGAATATGAAGAGTGGGGCAATCCCAATGAGAAACCGGCCTACGAATATATGCGGACGTACTCCCCATATGACAACTTGAGGAAAGGCGCGTACCCAGCCATCCTGGTGAAGACTTCGTTCAACGACAGCCAGGTAATGTATTGGGAGCTGGCAAAATACGTGGCCAAGCTACGCACCCTAAAGACCGACAACAACATCCTGATACTGAAGACCAATATGGCCGCCGGCCATGGCGGATCGTCCGGCAGGTATGATCAGTACAAGGAAGTTGCGTTCGACTACGCGTGCCTGCTGACCCAGATGGGAATCGAAAAATAGGAATTTCTAGCGGTACGCCTGGCGGCACGTTTCGTGCTCGCGGCAAGTGCGCGGGCAATTGGTGTGATCGATCAGAATGTAGTTCCGGCAACCAGCGCAAAGCACGCCGTAAATCGTATCTGAAAATTGTTCGTGCCCGGTTTCGCCCGCGTGGCTGGCGCGGGCTTGTTCGCGAGAGATCGGCATCGGCCTATTTTAGCTCAGGTTTGCGGCCTCGTCCGGAATTATCGCCGGGTGCTTTTTAGCTCGATCGGCACGTTCAGGCATGCGCCGCACGCACAACGAGATGCGTTTCTCGCGCGTAGATTCGCGTTTAGCCGCCTCTACCCACCGCACGATCGCCGCACTCAGGTTGGTCGTAAGGTTTCGAAACACACCTAGAGCGGGCGGCGCGTCTGCCAGCGCTGGCGCCAAATCTTCCGGCACAACCGGCTCGCGCGATTCAGGGTCAAACTGCAATCCCACCTCGACCGCTGCGCCCGCGTCCCTGCCCAGCTTTCTGCAAATCTTGCTATGAATGTGTAGCCGGAACGCTCCGCGTCCGCGCGGCACCAAGCTGCC
>Ga0182024_10004104_pt1 | contig 33932 bp, 18 predicted proteins | sample P32metaG_FD_120480 | JGI IMG/M metagenome (GOLD analysis project Ga0182024, IMG submission 120480) | Permafrost microbial communities from Stordalen Mire, Sweden - P3-2 metaG (Illumina Assembly) | ecosystem: Environmental > Terrestrial > Soil > Wetlands > Permafrost | place: Sweden: Stordalen... | reverse complement strand
GCGATGGAGTGATATCCACGAGCAGTCGATCACGATCGACGAGCGGTATTGCAGGGGAGACTGGGCGGCGCCGAAGAGCGATGCCTCCAACACGACCATTCCGGTCAACCGGAAGGTCATCGAACGGATTCAACGTCTGCGAACGTTGGTCGTGGAGGTGAAGGCGGGCAGGGCAATCAGACGTTATCAGGCCGTGAAATCCGACGGGCCTGACGATCTGGTGTTCCAGTCTGTCAAGAGCGGGTGTCCGATGCGTGACAACAATATCCTGGCACGGCATATCAAGCCGGCGGGAAGGAAACTGGGGATCGGCTGGATTAACTGGCTGGTGCTCAGGCGGTCTTACGCCACCTGGCTCAGGATGGTGGGGACTGATCCTCGCGACAGGCAATCACTGATGCGGCATTCCCGATTCACGACTACGGCCGAGATCTACGAACAGGATCTACCGGAATCGCAGCTTCGGGCTGTCGAGAAGCTCAGTGCGTTAGTGAATTGAAAACGGAATTGGGACAGTAGTGGGACAACGGGACAATTGAGGTGGCTGTAAGTGCTTTAGAATGTGGTGGCCAGGGACGGAATCGAACCGCCGACGCCAGCCTTTTCAGGGCTGCGCTCTACCGACTGAGCTACCTGGCCGAATTTCCGCTGGAACACGATTATTGTACCATTCCAATATGCTTCACGCCTGCGCCCTCGCCCTGCTCTGGTTACCCACCCTTCTCTTCGCCGCTCATCCGACCCACACCCACAACGTCATCCTTGTCACTGCCGACGGACTCCGCTGGCAGGACCTTTTCCATGGCGTCGACCCGCTCCTAGCCCGCGAAAAATCCGCCTCCATGGACCCCTCCAGCAAGGACGCCGACGACCGCCGCACCCGCTTCGCTACGCGCGAGAAACTCCTGCCCTTCTTCTGGACCCACCTCGCGAAAAACGGCGTCGTTCTCAGCGACGTCAACGTCACCAATGCTTATCGCGTATCCTACCCCGGTTACTCCGAAATCCTCACCGGTCGCGCCTCCGATGACACGATTAAGGGCAACGATCCCATCCAGCAACCCAATGAAACCGTCCTCGAATTCCTCAAGCGCAAGCTCTCGCTCTCGAAGGACCGCGTCGCTCTCTTCTCAAGCTGGGACCATTTTCACTACATCGCCGAGCGCACTCCGGGAACTGTTTTCATCAACGCCGGCTATCAGGACCTTCCTTCCTCGCCCGACCTCAGCCGCCTCCAGCACCTCGCGCTGAGCCCTTGGGACGAGGCGCGCCACGACGTGTTCACCTTCGATCTCGCGCTTGCATATCTTAAGCAGCAGAAGCCCCGCGCGCTCGTCATCTCTTTCGATGAGACCGACGACTGGGCTCACGCCCGCCGCTACGACCGCGTCCTGGACATGATTGCCGCCTTCGACGGATTCCTCAGCCGGCTCTGGACCACCCTTCAGAGCATGCCCGAATATCGAAACTCCACCACCCTGATCGTCACCTCCGACCACGGCCGCGGTGCGACGCTCGCCGACTGGTCCGGCCACGGCAGCAAGGTGGAGGGTGCCGACAAAATCTGGTTGGCGATCCTGGGTCCAGACACGCCCGCCGCAGGCGAAGTCGGCGCTCATGCCGAACAGCGCGACATCGCCCCGACGATCGTCAAACTACTCGGCCTAAATCCCGCCGAGTACAAAGGTGCGACCGGCTCGCCCATCCTCGCCGCATTCAAGCCCTGATTCCTGGCTACTTCTTCACGTCCTCGCCATACACCGCGTTATGTTTCTCCTTCTCCTGCTCCCTCTCGATGTAAGGAATCCCTTTCTCCATCCACGCCGGTTTCGGAGCGTCCTTCAGGAAATAGTCGAAGAATTCCTGCATGCGCACCGTGTAGTCTTTCTGATCCGGCCTGCGCCGCAGTCCATGAGGCTCGCCGTTGTAATTAAAAAGGTACGCCTCTTTTCCCAACCGCCTCATCGACAGGAAAAATTCAATCCCCTGATACCACGGCACCGCATCGTCGCCGTCGTTCTGTAGGATCAACACCGGAGTCTTCACCCGATCCATTTGAAACACCGGAGAATTCTCAATGAACCGCAGCGGCTCCTCCCACAGTGTCCCTCCGATGCGGCTCTGCGTCTTCTCATATTGGAATTGGCGCGGCAGCCCCGTACCCCAGCGAATCCCGTTATAGGCGCTGATCATGTCCACCACCGGCGCACCCGCCTCCGCCGCGTGGAAAATATTCGTCTGCGTCAGTAAGTATGCCGTCTGATACCCGCCCCAGCTATGCCCCTGAATCCCGATCGAATTGCGATTGACGTACCCTTTCTCCAACACGGCCTCAATCGCCGGCAGGACGCATTTTAGCGCGCTTTGTCCCGGATGCCCGGTTGTATATACAATGTCTGGCGTCAGCACCACGTACCCGTTGCTCACGTAATACGCAATGTTGATCGACGTGCCCGGCGCGGGCCGTACGAAGCTGTGTACGTTCTGCGACAGCCGCTCATAAATGTAGACCATCATCGGATACTTCCGCTGCGGATTGAAATCCTCAGGCTTGTATAGTGCCGCCTGCAACTCCGCGCCGTCGTCGTTGTGATACTTGATCAGCTCGCCAGTGCCCCACAGAATCGCCGCCTGCTGAGGATTCGCGTCCGTCGCTTTTTTCATCGCCCGGAACGTCGAATCCGTAATCTGAATATCCGGCTGATCGCGGAACGTAGTCGCCGTCAGCATCACCACATCGGCGTCCTTCGCCTTCCCCAGCGCTCGATAATTCTTCGGACCCATCAACAACTTCTGCGGCGTGCCTTTGTCTAGGCTCGCCAACGAATAAAACCCCGTGTCCCGCGTTTCCGTATCTTCCGCCCGTAACAACAGAGGCTTCGCCGGATCGATCCCGCGCTCCTCTTCGCCGTCATCGACATCCAACCGCACCACGCGAAATTGCAAATGGGAAGAACGCCCGTCGGTAAGCCTCTTCATCGCAAGGCCATCCGCCGAAACCCCCCATACGTCGAACTCGTCGTACACAAGGGCCCACTTCCCGTCTTTAGTCCATCCAGCCGACCCATACGCTGGAGGAGTATCCGGTGTATCGTGCTCCTCATTGAAGAACACTGCGCCGGTTTTTTCGGTCAAATTCGTCATCGCTCCATCCGGCGTCCGAATCGACCACCAGTGCTTATCCTTGAACGCCAGGAGGTATTTTCCATCCGGCGAAAACTGTACGCCTCCGCCCCCACGACCTCCGCCTCCACCGCCCCTTAGCTGCTTCACCAGCAGCTTCCGCGCCCCCGTCACCGTGTCGACAAGATACACATCGTTGTATGTTCCGTCGTAATCCACCATGTGCCGCAGCGCCCGATCGTCCATGCCGATCGCATACCGCCCGTCATCGCTCGGCGTCAGCCCGATCATCTCCGGATCGGCAAGCTGTAGGAATTTCTTATCGGCTAAATGCAGCACCGCCCGATACGAGCGCGCCCGCTCCTGCGCCGCCCGCACCTTCTGCATCGGCTGAATGTAATCGTCGTTCCATCGCCACAAATCCGCGACCACCTTCTCTTCGTTAGGACCCGGCGTCGCCGTACTGATCGGCGTATCGTTCTCAGCCGCCGCCACCGTTCCGACGGGCGCCGCGCTTAAGAACAACCGCGATCCATCGCGCGAAAAATTCACCGTCCCGCGCTCGAAAATCGCGTAACCCGACCGAAATCCCGGAGTCGCCTCCGACACCAGCTCCGCAGCCGTACGCCCTTGCCGGTCCCACAGGTAAACTTTGTACTTCGGTGGCTTCGCTCCCGCATCGTCGCGATCGCTCAAAAACGCCATCTGCTTCTGCGCGAAATCCCAAGTCAGTTTCGAATACCGCCCCTTGCCCGTCAGCAGCGCGACCGGAGCAGAGTCCGTCCCCGGCGCCACCGCGTACGCGCCATTCGATTCTTCTTTTTTCGATGCCACCGTGTATGCCAGCGTCTTCCCGTCCTTGCTCATCGAGTACTCGGCGACATCCTCAAACGTCCGCTCTTTCACAGCCTGCGCCCGCAAATCGCGAGCAACCAGATCGGACCCGTACTTCGCCCGCGCTCCGCGACCACTCCCTCCGCGCCCTCCGCGCCCCTGATCCTGATTACTCTCCGTCGCAGCCGCCGGCGTGGCTCCCGGCTTCGGACCTTTCAAATACGCCAGCAGGCTCTCTCCATTCTCAGGCACCTGAAAACTGGCAACATCCGCAACCCGCGTCGAAGTCATCGCCCCCACATCGAAAATCAGGAGGCTGGCCTTCGGCATCTCATCGGGCTTTTTCTTGTCCTTCTTCGCCTGATCCGTATCCACCTTCCTAGCAAACGCAGTCGAGATCAAGAACTTGCTATCGGCCGTAAAAGCCAGCCGAGCGCCGCGCCCCCCTCCGCCCGGCGCCTCTGCCGGAGTCTCAAAATTCTGCGTATCGGGAGCCGGGGGCAGGGACCCCGCATTCTCCCGCGATTCTTTCCCTGTAGCCAGATTGCGCACCACGATCTCGCCATCCCCTTCTTCCGGGAACAACGAATAAGCAAGAAGTTTCCCATCGCGCGATAGCACCTGCCCGGAGATCGCCTTCCAGGGATCGTAATCGCGATGATGCAGCGGACGCTTCGAAGCAGTCTGAGCAATCCCAGCCAGCGCAAAAACGACAAGGAGGGAAATTCGATAGAACCGGAGTTTATGCATAGTGGAGGACCTTTCAGAGATTATAAGCCCAACAGCTACCGCGAACCCCTGGTTAGGATACGGGATGTCTCAATCAACTGGATTAATTGTTCGCGGGGAGCAATGTGAAACAAAACCTGGAGCCCTGCCCCGGCGCCGATTCGACCCAGATTCGACCGCCATAGGTTTCCACAATCCGCTGACAAATCGCAAGGCCGATGCCTGTTCCCGGATATGCATTCCCGTGAAGCCGCTTGAAGACGCCAAACACCTGTTCCGCATACTCAGACGGGATCCCGAGGCCGTTGTCCTGTACCGCGAATAGCCACTGCTTATCGCAGGGCTGGGCGGTGATCTCGATGGAGGGCGCATCCTCACGGCGGTATTTGATCGCGTTGCTGATAAGGTTCTGAAACAACTGGACCATTCGGACTTCATCCGCCTGAACCGTTGGCAGATCTCGCCAGCGGATCGATGCCGCGCTCTTTTCAATCGAGACGTGGAGATTCAAAAGAACCTGCTCGATCACCGCTTCGCAATTGACAGGAACGGACGGGCTGGCCAGCGAACCGGCCTGAGAATATGCCAGCAGGTCCTTCAGCAACCTCTCCATTCGGATCGCGCCACCCACGATGAAGGAAATGAATTGATCCGCTTCTTCACCGAGTTCTCCGCCGTAGTTTTCCTGAAGCATCTGGCTATAGAGCGCAATCATCCGAAGCGGCTCCTGCAGATCGTGACCGGCTGCATACGCGAACTGATTCAGGTCGTCATTGGATTGCCGTAGCGCTTCGTTCGATTCCTGAAGCGCGCTAGTCCTCTCGGCGACCCGTTGCTCCAGCCGTGTATTCAACTCGCGAATCTGATTCTCCGCCCGCTTTCGCTCGGTAATATCGCGTATTGCCGAAATAACCAGCAGCCCCTCCTCCGTCTGGAGAGGCTTAAGATTGATCTCGACGGGAAAATCCGCGGCGCCCTTCGGCCGCATTCGACGTTCATTGCGCAACCCGACAGGCTCTTCACTGGGTAGCACGGTATGCGCAAGCGGATCGACGGTCCAGTCGGGCACTACCTGACGAATATCCCGGTCAATGAGCTCCTCGCGCGGGTATCCCGTCAAAATTTCGGCTTGCGAATTGACCAGGTGGACCCGCCCAGCCTCGGAGCTGATGATAATCGCGTCCGGAGCCGCCTCGAGTAGGGATCGGAATTTCTGCTCCGCCTTGGTCAGCACCGCCGTTTGACGCTGCAACAGCGCCGCATGGCGGCTCAGTTCGACGAATACGCTCACCTTCGAACGCAGGATCTCCGGCACGATGGGCTTAAAAAGAAAATCCACCGCTCCCATGTCATAGCCGCGAAACAAGTGTTCGTCGCTTTTGTAAGCGGTGAGAAACAGAATCGGCGTGTGGCGGGAACGCTTGCGCGCCCGAATTAATTCCGCCGTCTGGAAGCCATCCATTTCGGGCATCTTCACGTCCAAAAGGATGGCAGCGAAATCCGCATCGAGTAAATGGCGCAACGCCTCCTTGCCGGAGCGAGCCGTCACCACTGCTTGCCCGAGTCCTTCGAGCGCCGCTTCGAGCGAGATCAGATTCTCGGCGGAATCGTCGACCAACAGGATTTTTTCAGTATGGGTCGGCTCGACATTCGGTGACCCCTTTGCGGCTCCCATCAATTACTCCTGGATGAAATCAAGAATACTCTATCGCGGCACGGCGAGTGGCGCGTGCTCCCGCCCCTCGCTGACGGAGACGCGAAGAACCGAGAATAACTGGTCCAGATCGACGGGTTTCGTGACATAATCGGAAGCTCCTGCCTCAATGCACTTGGCGCGGTCGCCCTTCATCGCCTTCGCGGTGAGCGCGATGATCGGAAGCGAGTGGAAATGCGGCAACTTCCGGATGGCCCTCATCGTCTCGTATCCGTCCATTTCCGGCATCATGATATCCATCAGAACGACGTCGATTTCGGGCGTCTTCTCCAATAGCTCGATCGCGGCGCGGCCGTTTTCCGCATGCAGAACATTAAGATGATGATCTTCGAGCAGGCTGGTGAGCGCGAAAATATTACGCACGTCGTCATCCACAATGAGAACGGTCTGACCCGACAACGTGAGATCGGTTTGCCGCAGACCCTCCAGAATCCGGATTTGATCGGGCCGAAGTTCGCTTTCCGCGCGGTGCAGCAGCAGCACGGACTCGTCCAGAGCGCGTTCGTGGTTCTTGACCAATCTCACCACGCCCGCGCGGTTCACCTCTTTGAGCAGCCCTTCTTCGCGGGACGTCAGATCGCGCGAGCTTTGCAAAATGATGGGCGGTACCGCGCTACCGAGACTCGCTTGAATATTCGCTACCAGTTGTAGCGGCTCGATATCCTTCGTCTCCCAATCGATCACGATGCCGTCCATCGCCTGGTCTCGCAATTGAGCCAGCGCCTCGGCGCCGGAACTGGCAACGACGATTCTCACGTCGGGAGCCTCCAATGCTTCCACCAGCGATGCGGCTTCCGCGGATTGTCCGCAAACGACCAACACGTTCTTTACCCGCTTTTGCACCGATTGCTCGATCGAAGCGAACGCGTCTTCGAGCGAATCTCCTACCACGGCCTTTTCCAGGTAGCTCATTGCTCCCAGCGCGATGCCGCGCCTGCGATTCTCGTCTCCGGAGATAATGTGGATCGGAATATGACGAGTGGCGGGATCGTGCTTCAGCCGGTCGAGAATGGTCCAGCCGGCCATGTCGGGAAGCGCGATATCCAGAGTAATCGCCCCAGGCTGGAACTCGCGCGCCAGAGACAAGGCGCTGCTGCCTCGCAACGCAACCAGCGCTTTCAGTCCGCGCTCATGCGCCAGATCGACCAGGATCCGCGCGAACGTCCGGTCGTCTTCCACAATCAATAGTATGGAATCTCCCGGTTGAATCAGAATACGATCGTCGTCCAGCACCAGATCTTCCACCAGTTCCTGATCCGTGCCCGCCGCGGGCGCGAGAATCATGTCCACCTCCTCGGTATCGGGATGCGCCGCGGCCTGTTCCATCAGGACCGGGGTCGTGTGGAGCGCCTCGCTCCTCAGCGGTTCGTGTGCGATGTAAACCTGCGGCAGGTACAGCGTAAACGTGCTTCCCGCCCCCGGCGTGCTCTGCAATCGAATCTCGCCTCCCAGCAGCCGCGCCAGTTCACGGCTGATCGAAAGTCCCAATCCTGTGCCGCCGTATTTGCGGCTGGTGGTTCCGTCGGCCTGTTGGAATGCCTCGAAAATGATTCTTTGCTTGTCGCCTTGAATCCCGATCCCCGTGTCTGTCACCGAGAAGGCGATCACGGTTCCCGCCCGTGAAAGGATCATGTGATGAGAACTCCATCCGCTGGTCGCTTTATCGAGAGTTAGTTTCACGGAGCCATGCTCCGTGAACTTGAGCGCGTTCGATAGCAGGTTCTTCAGCACCTGCTGCAGCCGCTTGGCATCCGTATGGATAATCTCCGATTGCAAGGAAGCTCCCACTTCAATGCTGAAGTCCAGGCCCTTTCCGTCCGCCACATGACGGAATGTCTTCGTGCAGTAATCCTGCAGTTCGGTAAACCGCACGCCACCCACTTCGACGTCCATCTTTCCGGATTCGATCTTGCTCAAATCCAGAATGTCGCTGATCAGCGCCAGCAGGTCGGTTCCCGAAGTGTGAATCGTCTCGGCGAACTTCACCTGTTTCGGCGTCAGATTGCGATCCGAGTTTTCCGATAACATACGCGCCAGAATCAGCAGGTTGTTCAGCGGCGTGCGAAGCTCATGGCTCATGTTCGCCAGGAATTCGCTCTTATACTTCGAGGTCAGCGCAAGCTGCTCCGCCTTCTCCTCTAGCGCCTGCTTCGCCTGCTCCACCTCCAGATTCTTGGTTTCCACCTCGGTTTTCTGCTCCGCCAGAAGCTGCGCTTTTTCCTCCAGTTCCGCATTTGTTTTTTGCAGTTGGAGTTGCTGGCTTTGCAGCTCTTCGGCCAGTGCCTGGCTTTGCTGCAGCAGTTGCTCGGTCCGCATCGTTGCGGCGATGGTATTCAGCACAATGCCGATCGATTGCGTCAACTGGTCGAGAAATGCCAGATGCACGTCGCTGAACTTGCCGAAGGAGGCGAGTTCGATCGCTGCCCTCACATCACCCTCAAACAGCACTGGCAGCACCACGATGCTCACCGCCGATCCGCTGCCCAGACTGGAATTGATGCGCACATAACCGGCGGGAACATTGGTCGAGAGGATGCGCTGTTTTTCGCGCGCGCATTGTCCTACCAGCCCCTGACCGATGCGAAGCAGCTTCGGTACGTCGTCCCGGTCGTCCACCGCATAACCCGCCATCAGCTTCAGCACCGGAGTTTCATCCACCGAATCGGCGATATAGAAGGTCCCATGCTGCGCGCCGATCAGCGGCGTCAGCTCAGAGAGTAGAAGCTGCGCGACGGCCAGCAGATCGCGCTGCCCCTGCATCATGCCCGTGAACTTCGCGATGTTCGTTTTCAACCAGTCCTGTTCGTTGTTCTTGCGGGTGGTGGCCGCAAGATTCACAATCATTTCGTTGATGTTGTCTTTGAGCGCCGCGACCTCGCCCAGGGCCTCCACCGCGATCGATCGGGTCAGATCGCCCTTGGTCACCGCCGTGGCCACTTCCGCGATGGCGCGAACCTGAGTTGTCAGATTAGCGGCAAGCTGATTTACGTTATCGGTAAGATCGCGCCAGATTCCGGCCGCGCCCGGCACACGCGCCTGGCCGCCCAGCGCGCCCTCAAAGCCCACCTCGCGCGCCACCGTGGTCACCTGATCGGCGAACGTCGCCAATGTATCGATCATGCCGTTAATCGTGTCCGCCAATTCCGCGATTTCGCCCTTGGTTTCCAGAATCAGTTTCCGCTTCAGATCGCCATTCGCCACTGCCGTAACCACCTTCGCAATGCCGCGCACCTGGGTTGTAAGATTCGCCGCCATGAAGTTCACGTTGTCGGTCAGATCCTTCCATGTGCCCGCAACGCCCTTCACTTCAGCCTGGCCCCCAAGCTTGCCGTCGGTGCCCACTTCGCGCGCCACGCGCGTCACTTCGCTCGCGAAAGAGTTAAGCTGATCCACCATCGTATTGATGGTGTCCTTCAGCTCCAGAATTTCGCCCTGTACGTCCACCGTGATTTTTCTCGAAAGGTTGCCGTTCGCTACCGCCGTCGTCACCTGCGCGATGTTGCGGACCTGCGCGGTAAGATTGCCCGCCATCGAATTTACGCTATCGGTTAGATCTTTCCAGGTTCCCGCCACGCCTCGCACCTCGGCCTGGCCGCCCAGCTTGCCCTCCGTTCCCACTTCGCGAGCCACACGCGTCACCTCCGATGCGAAGGAGCTGAGCTGATCGACCATCGTGTTGATCGTATTTTTCAGCGCCAGAATTTCGCCGCGAACATCCACCGTGATCTTTCTCGATAGATCTCCCTTGGCAACGGCCGTCGTCACTTCCGCGATGTTTCGCACCTGGTTCGTCAGATTGCCCGCCATGAAATTGACGTTGTCCGTCAAATCCTTCCATGTGCCCGCGACGCCTTTCACCTCGGCCTGTCCGCCCAGGTTGCCTTCCGTGCCCACTTCGCGCGCCACGCGCGTCACCTCCGATGCGAAGGAGCTCAGCTGATCGACCATCGTATTAATTGTGTTCTTCAACGCCAGAATTTCACCGCGCGCGTCCACGGTAATCTTGGTGGTTAAATCGCCGCGGGCCACCGCGGTCGTCACACCGGCGATATTGCGCACCTGGTTGGTCAGGTTGCTCGCCATATAGTTGACGCTGTCCGTCAGATCTTTCCACGTTCCAGCCACTCCGCGCACATCGGCTTGACCGCCCAACTTGCCTTCGGTTCCTACTTCGCGCGCCATGCGCGTTACTTCCGATGCGAACGCGTTGAGCTGATCCACCATCGTATTAATAGTGTTCTTCAGCTCCAGAATTTCGCCGCGCGCGTCGACTGTGATTTTTGTTGAGAGATCGCCTTTCGCCACCGCCGTCGTTACTTGCGCGATGTTGCGGACCTGAGATGTCAGGTTGCCACCCATGAAGTTGACGCTATCGGTAAGGTCCTTCCACACGCCTCCGACGCCCTTTACATCCGCCTGTCCGCCCAGCTTGCCTTCGGTACCCACTTCGCGCGCCACGCGAGTCACTTCTCCGGCAAAGGCGTTCAACTGGTCGACCATCGTGTTGATCGTGTTCTTCAACTCCAGAATTTCGCCGCGCACGTCGACCGTGATTTTGCGCGACAGATCGCCCTTGGCAACCGCCGTCGTCACTTCAGCGATATTTCGCACCTGGCTCGTAAGGTTGCTCGCCATCGAGTTCACCGAATCCGTCAGATCCTTCCATGTGCCGGCCACACCATGCACATCCGCCTGGCCGCCTAGCTTCCCTTCCGTTCCCACTTCACGCGCCACGCGTGTCACTTCAGACGCGAAGGAGCTGAGCTGGTCCACCATTGTATTGATGGTATTTTTCAGCTCCAGAATTTCGCCGCGCACTTCCACCGTGATTTTGCGCGAAAGATCGCCTGTCGCCACCGCCGTCGTTACCTCCGCGATGTTTCGCACCTGATTGGTCAGGTTGCTCGCCATGGAGTTGACGCTATCGGTAAGATCTTTCCACGTGCCGGCGACTCCTTTCACCACCGCTTGGCCGCCCAGTTTTCCTTCCGTTCCCACTTCGCGCGCCACGCGCGTCACTTCGCCCGCAAACGCATTGAGCTGATCCACCATGATGTTGATCGTGTTCTTCAGCTCCAGAATTTCCCCGCGCACATCCACAGTGATTTTGCGGGACAAATCCCCGTTCGCCACCGCGGTCGTCACCTCGGCGATGTTCCGGACCTGCGCCGTCAGATTTCCGGCCATCGAGTTCACCGAATCCGTGAGGTCTTTCCAGACGCCGCCGACGCCTTTCACCTGCGCCTGGCCGCCCAGTTTGCCGTCCGTACCCACCTCGCGCGCCACGCGCGTCACTTCGCTCGCAAACGAGTTGAGCTGATCCACCATGGTGTTGATCGTGTTCTTCAGCTCCAGAATTTCCCCGCGAACATCCACCGTGATCTTGCGGGACAAATCGCCATTCGCAACAGCGGTCGTCACCTCGGCGATGTTTCGGACCTGCGCGGTCAAATTGCCGCCCATGGAATTCACCGAATCCGTCAGATCCTTCCAAACGCCGCCGACGCCCTTCACTTGCGCCTGGCCGCCGAGTTTTCCTTCGGTTCCCACTTCCCGCGCCACGCGCGTCACTTCGCTCGCAAACGAATTGAGCTGATCCACCATCGTGTTGATCGTGTTTTTCAGCTCCAGAATCTCGCCGCGCGCGTCCACCGTAATTTTGGTGGAGAGATCGCCCTTGGCGACCGCCGTCGTAACTCCGGCGATGTTACGGACCTGGTTCGTCAAATTGCCCGCCATGGAATTGACGCTTTCCGTAAGATCGCGCCACGTTCCCGCGATGCCTTCCACCTCTGCCTGGCCGCCCAGTTTGCCCTCGGTTCCAACTTCGCGAGCCACTCGCGTCACTTCAGAGGCGAAGGAACTGAGCTGATCCACCATTGTATTGATGGTGTTCTTGAGCTCCAGAATCTCGCCGCGAACACTCACCGTAATTTTGCGCGACAAATCGCCCTTTGCCACCGCAGTCGTGACTTCAGCGATATTACGAACCTGTGCGGTGAGGTTGCCGGCCATGGAGTTTACCGAGTCGGTCAAATCCTTCCACGTTCCACCGACGCCAGGGACGTCCGCCTCGCCTCCCAGCAGCCCTTCCGTACCAACTTCGCGCGCCACGCGCGTTACTTCCGCCGCGAAGGAACTCAACTGGTCGACCATCGTGTTGATTGTGTTCTTAAGCTGTAGAATTTCCCCGCGCGCATCCACCGTGATCCGAGTCGAAAGATCGCCTTTTGCCACTGCTGTAGTCACTTCCGCAATGTTTCGAACCTGATTGGTCAAATTGCCAGCCATCGAATTTACGGAGTCGGTCAGGTCCTTCCATACACCCGCGACACCCTTCACTTCCGCCTGGCCGCCTAACTTTCCTTCCGTTCCAACCTCGCGCGCGACGCGCGTAACTTCAGCAGCGAAAGAGCTTAGCTGGTCCACCATGGTGTTGATGGTGTTCTTCAGCTCCAGAATTTCGCCGCGCGCATCCACGGTAATTTTCGTGGTCAAATCGCCCTTGGCGACCGCCGTCGTCACGCCGGCGATGTTCCGAACCTGGTTGGTCAGGTTACTTGCCATGGAATTAACGCTTTCCGTCAAATCCTTCCAGGTTCCCGCGACGCCCGTCACCACCGCCTGGCCGCCGAGTTTGCCCTCTGTTCCCACTTCGCGCGCCACGCGAGTCGCCTCGGAGGCGAAGGAGTTGAGCTGGTCCACCATGGTGTTGACGACGCGCGCCGTGTGCAGAAATTCCCCTCGCAGAGGACGTCCATCTACTTCAAGCGACATGGTTTGCGAGAGATCGCCCTTCGCAACCGCACCGATCACGCGAGCCACTTCCGTCGAAGGCTGCACCAGATCCCCGATCAAACTATTCACCGAATCGATGCAATCCGCCCAAGCCCCAGTCGCCGACCCGAGCGACGCTCGCTGGTTGATTTTGCCGTCTTTTCCGACGGAACGGCTAATTCGGTCGAATTCGCTTACCATGCGCTGATTTAGGGCTAGAATCTCGTTTAGCGTGTCTGCGATCTTGCCGTCCAGGCCGGATTCATCGACTGGCATGCGAACCGCTAAGTCACCGTTTTTGAATGCGATAAGCGTCTTAAGGAGGATATTGGCCTCCGGCTTTTTCGGTGCTCTCTTGGTGGCGGGTACAGCTTTCATAGCGAACATTCTCCTTCAACCGGTCCAAACTACAATAGAGTCTACCCCCATCGAGTCCGTTACGCACCATAATCGGCCTTAAATGACGTTGGATGAGGCCTTACAAGCCCTTAATTGACCTTAAAAACACCGATTTCGCGCGAAACTTTCTCTGCGTTTATAGATCCATTAGAGCCCGCGCAAGAATGGCCGACGAAAAAAACGATGGAAATCTGACTGACGGGGAGATTCCGGCTGAACCACATAAAAAAGAGGATCAAAAGCAGAACGAGCCCGCACCTCCTCCGGAGAAACCAAAAAACCCGCGGCGGAAGTGGTTCTGGGCCGCGGCCTTCGTACTGGCGCTCGCCGCCATTTTTCTGTTCGTCCATTTTAGAAGCAAACAATCGAAGAATGCGGTGGCCGCCAAGCCCGGGGACATCAACATTTACATCAACGCACTTGGAACGGTGACGCCGATCTATACCGTGACGGTTTAGTAGCCAAATCACCGGCAAGGTAATGTCGGTTCATTACACGGAAGCCGCGCAAAGATACGTTGACATCGCCGCGGCGCGGTACCAGACCGGCCTCGATCCTTACCTCAACGTGATCACGGCGCACACCACGCTGTTGAGCGATCAGCAGACCCAGGTGACGCTGCGCGTGAGCGAGATGATGGCGGCCGTTCAATTGATCCAGGCCCTTTCGGGGGATTAAGCTAGTAGGTTAAACCGAAGCCGAATTGGAATTGCTTGGGCCAAGTGAACGACAGCTTGCCCGTGGGCTTATAGGCTCCGAACAAAACGTCGGCGATGCCTTCGCCTTCAGTACCGGGCAGCCACGCGGCGACGATCGCATCGGCTTGATCGAGAATCGGGTCCAGGATCAGCGGGCGGCCCGAGATTACGATCACGACGACCGGGACGCCGGTGCTTTTCATCCTTTTCACCGCGGCGATGTCGTCGGCGGAGAGCGACAAATCGGTGCGATCGCCCATGCCTTCGGCGTAAGGAGTCTCGCCGATGACCACGATTCCGACGTTTGCGCCATCGGTAGTCACACTCGCTCCGGCTTTACGCAGGGCGCCGAGAATGGTCGTGCCTCCGGGTAGCGTGTCGCTACTCTTCCCTTGCCAGGTGATGGTCCAGCCGCCGCATTGATTGCCGATATCGTCGGCGCTCTTTCCCGCGATGTGAATGCGCGCCTGCTTCGATAACGGAAGCGTGTGGTTATCATTCTTCAGCAGCACCAGGGATTCACGTACCGCCTGGCGGGCTAGAGCGCGATGCTCGGGCGTGCCGAACGCGAAGCTTGATGGCGGCGCAGCGGGCTTGCCGTCCGTCATCCCCGTCTTCTCCATCATGCCCATCGCGAATTTTACGCGCAGAATCCGCGTGACGGCGTCGTCGATGCGGGACATCGGCACCGTGCCTTCCTGCACCAACTCCTTAAGGTTCTGAATGAATTGGCGGTAGTGGTCGGGGACCATCACCATATCCATGCCGGCGTTGATCGAAATGCCGATGGCGGTCTTGTAATCCTTGGTGATCTGGTCGACAGCGTTGTAGTCGGAGATAAGGAAACCCTCGAAGCCGATCTCCTGTTTAAGAATTTCCGTGAGGAGGTGTTTCGACGCTGAGACCTTGACACCGTTCCAACTGTTGTAGGAAGGCATGATGGTACCGACGCCCGCGGGAACGGTGGACAGATAGCCTTGCAGATGGATGCGGCGCAGTGTCGGTTCATCGACCCTCATGTCGCCTTGATCAAGAATGTTTTTCCCAAAACCGCCGGTGCCGAACGTGGTGCCTCCGTCGCCGACATAGTGTTTCGCGCATGCCAGAACGGCGTGCGGATCTCCCAGTCCCTTGCCTTGCAGGCCGCGCACGGCTGCGGCGCCCAACTCCGCAACCAGCTTCGGATCTTCGGAAAATCCTTCATAGGTGCGGCCCCAACGAATGTCCTGGGGCACGGTGACGCAGGGGGCGAAGGCCCACTGGACGCCGATGGCTCGCACTTCTTCGGCGGTGATCTTCCCGATTTGTTCGACCAGTGCGGCGTCCCGTGTTGCGCCCAACCCGATGTTGTGAGGAAATATCACCGCACCCAGAATGTTGTTGTTCCCATGCACGGCATCGATGCCATAGAGCAAAGGGATACGCAACCGGGTTTTGAGCGCACGCGCTTGAATCGTAGTGGCGAGATTGATCCACGCTTCGCGGCTGTTGCCATCCTTTGGATCGGAGTCGCCTCCACTGAGGATCGAGCCGAGAAAATATTTTTCGATATCCGATGGATCCTTCACGAACAGCTGATCGGCTTGCGTCATTTGACCTATCTTTTCGTCGAGGGTCATGCGCGCGAGCAACTCCTTCGCCTTGGCATCGAAGGAGGAAAGAGGAATGGGTTTGGTTTGGGCCATCAAAACGGAGATGCTAAGGACGAGCAATAGTCGCTTCATTTGAGATACCTTCTCAGTTCTCAATAGTAGCGTAGCGGCGCCCGGTATCGTCCCTCGTCGATCACTTCAATCGCGTACACGCATGCGTGGTTGTCGACAGGCACCCAGGAAATCACCAGCTTGCCCGGGGCATTCGGATGGAGCTTGTGGAAGGTGCGGTCGACAGCGCGGTCCGGGCCGCCGGCTTCCTTAAAAATGTCGAACCGGCGGTTTCCCACACCGCCCTCCACGGGGTGGCCTGTCCGAACCAATTTCATTGTCACGAAATCGCCAAAGCCACATGCGTCAGCCGTGGCGCTCTGCTGAAGATTCCCGAGGCAGACCCCTGCTTCGAGTTCGGCCTTTTCCTCTGACAATCCTACCGTGGAACGCATAAATAAATCGCCAAAAGCGGCACTTGCCGAGCCTTGCTCTCCCCAGAAAACCCGGTGGTTCCCAGGTCTGGTTAGAGTGTAATCGATTGGCGTCAGGACCTTCAAGGAAGCAGGGCGAGATCGTTAACCTGTTAGTAACATTATTGAAAACATTGATTGTAACTACTGTAACTACTATAAACCAATAAGATTAACCGCATTAGCCTTTCCATCGGCCTCATCTATGGATATTATCTTGAAAGTCCTCCGTGTGGTGGGTAGTCTTTGTATGCAAGGAAAAAGTACGACCTCCGTGTCGGAAACGCAAAGGTCGTCATACAACTTTTTGGGGAGAGAAACAACTATGTCAGAAACACTGAGATCCAAGGGGATCTGCCTGCTGTTGGCAGTCGCATTCTGCGGCTTATCGCTGTTTGGTCAGAGTTCAACTGGAAACATCAGCGGAACGGTGACAGACGCGACCGGCGCCGTCGTTCCAAAAGCCACCGTGACGCTCACGGACGAGGCTACCAACTCGAAGCGCTCGACAGTGTCGAACACCTCCGGCATCTTCAATTTCGCGGCCGTCCTCCCCGCTACCTATACGGTGAACATCGAGGCCGCCGGGTTCAGGCCGTGGGAACAACGGACCATCGTCCTGACGCAGGGCGGCAATCTCAACATCCCACAAATCGCCTTGCAGGTCGGAACGGCTAAGCAGGAGGTGTTCGTCGTAGGTAATGAGGTCGTCGTGCCGACCGATACCGGCGCCGTCACGAACACGCTGAACGAGCAAATGATTACGGAACTCGCCATTCAGGGCCGCGATGCCGCTGAGTTGATGAAAATCATGCCTGGCATGGGCAACGCGCAAGGTCTGTCTCAAAGCATGTTTAGCAGCCTGACTACGCAGAGCAACACCGGCCCCATCGGAACCATGTCGGCGCAAGGGACGCAGCTCTACGGCGGCTTAACAATGATGGCCGACGGCGCCAGTCTGCTGGATCCAGGCAACATGGGAACGCAGACCGCCAACATCAATCAGAACCAGATTCAGGAAGTTTCGCTGTTGACGTCCGCGTACGGCGCGGAGTATGCCAAGGGCCCCATCGTCTTCCAGGCGATCGGCAAGAGCGGATCGAGCGCCTATCACGGCGGCGCATATCTGTATGCCCGTAATGGCGTTTTCAACTCGGTCGATTCATACAGTAAAGCCATTGGAGTGCCGAAGCAAAATGACTCGTACTACTATCCAGGCGGCGATCTTGGCGGACCGGTGACCATCCCCGGCCTCCATTTTAACCGCAATCACGACAAGCTGTTCTTTTACGCCGCATACGAGTACATGGATCAGAATCCCGCAGGCAGCATCAATCAGCGCTTCATCCCGACATCCCAGATGATGGGCGGGAACTTCAGCCCGTCTTATCTGGCCAGCCTGGGTCCCCAGCTTGCAAGCGGTCCGTTTGCCAATAATACCGTCGTGCCTTGCCAAAATACGTGCACCAATAACACGACTTTCCCGGGCGGCATTATTCCCACTAACTTGCTCGATCCGAACTCGGCAGCGCTCTACAAAACGATGCCGCAACCGAACACGGACCCGCATTCCAACCCGCAGGGCGCGAATTATACGCAGCTTTTGAACCTGCCCGTCAACCGTTGGGAACTGCGTCTGCGCGGCGATTACAATATCAGCCAGAAGACCAAGGCGTTTTTCTCCTGGAACAAACAAAATGAAACCGACCTTAACCCGAACAACATCTGGTGGGGCACCGGGAACGATCTGCCGTATCCGTCGCAGATGCCTGCGCATCAGGTGTCGAACGTTTACAGCGCGAACGTAACGCACATCTTCTCGCCCACGTTGACCAACGAGTTTGTCTTCGCGGACGCCACGTTCCTCAACCCCATCGCGTTGTCGAACCCGGCCGCAGTGGATCCCGCCAAGGTTGGTTTCCACATGACCGGCCTCTTCGCCGATGCTTATGCTCCCCAGATCCCGAACACTCTCAGTTGGGGCAAGGCCGTTCCCGGTTATTTTGCCCCGACCTTCGGACAGCCGTTCGAAGGTGGAGACTTCGGCAAGCTCTCACAGGCGCCCAATATTTCCGACAACATTACAAAAGTGGCAGGCAAGCACCTGCTGAAGTTCGGCTTCTACTGGGATTTTGCCCGGAACTTCCAGGCCAACAGCGGTTTCCAGAACAACAGTCAGGGCACCGTGGAATTTGAGACGTACGGCGCCAACACCACCAGCAACGGCGCGGCTGACTTCGCCGCGGGCCGCATCACTGAACTCTATCAGCAGAGTTCCGCTCCGGTGCAGGATGTCAGGTACTATCAGTACGCCTTCTACGCCAACGACCAATGGAAGGTCTCACGGCGGCTGACCTTGACCTTGGGGCTCCGTTTCGACCACCTTGGAAACTGGGTTCCCACGAATAGCGGGAATCTGGGCCTGGCGGTCTGGAATCCCGCCACCTACAATAACAGCGCCAACGCCCCTGGCTTCACCGGTATTACATGGCACGGCGTTAACAGCGCCATCCCCTTATCCGGTGTGCCCTCGAAGGCCTTCTTCGCAGAGCCCCGTGTTGGTGTCGCGTATGACCTGTTCGGGACCGGCAAGACCGTCTTGCGCGGCGGCTTCGGGATCTACCGTTATCAGGCTTCAGCCAACAACGTCAGCAGCGCTAACTACAACGTACCCCTTGGCGTGGTATCTGAAAACACTACTTGGAATTGCTGCATTGGCTACAACTCGTTTAACCAGTTCTCTCCCTCACTCGGAGCGCCCGGCCTTGGACTGGCACAGAACGGTTTGGATCAGGAAGGCGACTCCAGAACCCCCTATTCCATGACGTACAATTTCACCATTTCGCAGCGGGCGCCGTGGAGATCGGTCCTCGAAGTACAATATTCCGGCAGCGCCAGCCGCGATCAGATTCTGGATGGAGCCCTTTCCGATCAGAATCTCATTCCGGTGGGCGCGTTCTTCAAGCCCGACCCCATCACCGGTACGGTCGTTAGCCCTTACAGCTCAAGTTTCACCCTTCAGGATTACTATCCGTTCCACAATTACCAGGGTCTCCAGTTGTTCTCCCACGGTGGCTACTCGAACTACAATGCGTTCATCACTACGTGGCAGAAGCAGACTGGCCGGACGACCTTCACGACGAACTACACTTTCAGCAAAGTGATGGGTACACGCGACGGTCAAACCTTCAACGGAAATTCCGCGGGCTCCAACGAATACCCGTACGCCCTCGGCCCCAATTACGGCGTACTGGCGTACGATCACACGCATATCTTCAATGCGGCTTATGTCGTGAACCTCCCAAGTCCGATCCACGGCAATAAATTCGCTGGCGGCGCGGTGAATGGATGGGAATTTTCCGGCATCACGCAGTTGCAAAGCGGACCGCCGCTCCAGGCCAACACGAACGGGCTAAACGTTCAATATGGCAACAATGCGCCAGGGCAGTCGACCAGCGCCCAGACCTACCTGGGTACCACTTCCATGGGGTTGCTTCCTGTGTTGACCTGCGATCCGCGCAATGGACTTAAATCCGGGCAATACTTTAACCCCAACTGCTTTGCGCCGCCCGCTCCGGGTCAGGTTGGAAACATTATCTGGCCGTACATCAAGGGTCCGGCGCTCTTCAATAGCGATCTGTCGCTCTACAAGAACTTCAAGTTCAGGGAAAAACAGAAGATTCAAATTCGCTTTGAAGCTTTCAACTTCTTGAACCACCCGCTGCCGGAGTTCAACGCGACGGGTAGTTCACCCGACACAACCTTGAGGTTCACAGACGCCTCCGGGAACCTAACTAAGACCAATCAAAACCCGCTCACCAGCGGAACACCTCTTTATACCGTCAACCGTCGCGTGATTGAGTTCGCGATTCGGTATATGTTCTAAGGTCGTTTAACCTCATCATCAAAAAAGAGGGGCGGGCACGTGCCGCCTCTCTTTTCATTGGCGACTACCAGTCGCGGAATCCCCGCCCTCACGGAACGGGGTTATAACCCCTGGCGTGAGCCAGGGGATTAGCGCTAACAGAATCGCTAGTTGGTGGTCCCACGTTATTCTTAGTTTATGAACCCAAAATCATCGGTCGCGGCAGGCGGCGTTTTGCTGGTCCTGTTCAGCGCCGCGCTGGTGGGTTCCCGATCCCCGATATTTTTCTCCCTCAAGTCGATCCCCTTCCGGCTTGAGAACGCGGAAACCGAGTCCCGTCACTTACCGGCGACCATGGCCGGAGGCGTCGCCATCTTTGACTACAACAAGGACGGCCGCCCGGACATATTCTTTACCAACGGTGCGAATCTAGCCACATTAACAAAGGACGATCCCAAGTACTCCAACCGCTTGTTTCGTAACGATGGAAACGGTGTGTTTACGGACGTTACCGTCCAGGCGGGGCTGGCCGGCACAGGTTACGACATGGGTGTAGCTGTTGGCGACTTCAACAATGACGGATATCCCGATTTGTTTGTCGCCGGAGTCCATCACAATACCCTTTATCGAAACAACGGCGACGGCACGTTCACCGACATATCGGCGAAGGCCGGTTTCAATCGCCCGGATCCGGAATACGGTCCGCACTGGGGAGTGACCGCGGCCTGGGTCGATGTGAATGGCGACGGTCTGCTGGATTTGTTCGTCGTCAACTACGTGCGGTGGAATTACGAAAAAGAGCCGCACTGCAATCACGACGGTCTGTCGGAGTATTGCAATCCGAGGTCGTACGAGGGTCTTCCCGATCAGCTCTACCTGAACAAGGGCGACGGGACCTTCGAGGATGTATCCGAGCAGTGGGGTATCCGCAAGCACATCGGGAAGGGGATGGGGGTGGGCGTGGCCGACTACGATCGCGATGGACGTCCCGATATTTTTGTCGCCAACGACACCTTCTACACGTTCCTGTTTCACAACCTGGGCACGAAGTTCGAAGAGGTCGCGTTCCCGATGGGCGTCGCCCTGCCAGAGGACGGCACTTTCATCGGGGGGATGGGTCTCGATTTTCGCGATTTCGATAACGACGGTTGGCCGGACATCTCCTATGTGGCGTTGAGTAAACAGACGTTTCCTTTGCTCAAGAACATAGAAGGGCGCGAATTCCGGGAGATAACGGTGGAGACCGGCATGCGTGCCCTGACGTTGCCGATGTCCGCGTTCGGCTCCGCATTCTACGACTTCGACAACGACGGCTGGAAGGATCTGTTCGTCACGCGCGGGGATGCCGTTTCGCGCCCGCTGCCAGGGACGATCGTCGACCAGCACAACACCGTTTTTCGAAATCCGGGCGCCAGCGGCAAATGGCAGGCATTCACGGAAGAGGCGGGGCTTGGCGCTGCCGAGATCGCGCGCAACCGTGGATGCGCATTCGGCGATCTGGACGGCGACGGGCGCATCGACGTGGTGGCCACCGCCCTCGGCAAACCCGCGCAGATCTGGATGAACCGCAGCGAGGATAGCGGACACTGGCTGGAGATTGCGCTTGAGGGAACCAAGAGCAATCGCGACGGCATCGGCGCTGCGATTAAGGTCACGACCAAGAGCGGCAGCCAGTACAATCACATGACCACCAGCGCGTGCTATGCGTCGTCCAGCGCCGGCCCGGTGCATTTCGGGCTGGGCGCAAACGACAAAGCGCTGGCGGTAGAGATCCGCTGGCCGTCCGGGGTCGTTCAAACTCTGGAAAATGTCGCGGGTGACAAGGTGATCCACGTGAAGGAATCGGGGCGCTAGTCACTTGTCCGCGTCCGGTCCCAGTTTCTTGCCCTGCATGTACAGCTTGTCGACAATCGCTCGTTCTTTTTCGCCATCGCCGGGACGGTGGAGGCGGTAGTAGAGGGCGGCTAATTCGATGTGCGGACGCAGCCAATCCGGCTCCGCGGCGATCACCTTTTCGAAGTTGAGAACGGCTCCCTCGATATCGCCCCGGGAGCGCTCGACACGGGCCATCTGATAACGCGCCAAAGGCGACGTGGGCGTGATTTCCAGGGCGCGTTTGGCATGCAACTCGGCGCCGTCGACGTCGCGCTCCAGGTTGAGAATCGCGGCCATAGTCACGTGAGCGTCGAAATCCGAGGGATCTTCAGTTAACGCCTTTTCAAGATCGGCCTTGGACCCGGGAAAATCGCCGAGGTACTGTTTGATTCGCCCGCTGAGGCTATGGAGGCCTTTGAGCTGGGGATTCAGCCGCAGGGCCGCATCCGCGAATACCATCGCGCGCTCGAACTCGCTCAATCCGAGGGAGGTACTCGCGGCAAGGAAATTCGCCTCCGCACTGTGTCCCTTGTCGGCGACCATGACCACGCGCTCTAAGCCGTCGGCGGTCCGGCCCGCGTGAATCAGCGCCGAGCCCAGCGCCCAGGCGACGTTCAGATCGTCCGGATGCGCCGCCTCCGCCGGCGTGAGGGCGGCAATCGCATCCTGATCCCGGCCCATTCGCGAATAGCAGTCGCCCAGCAGCGTCGCCACCCGCACATCGCTGGGATCGGCCTGTCGAAGAGGATCCAACTTTTCGGACGCCGCCTTGAGATCGCCCTTCTTGTAATAGGCGAGCGCCAGGTTCAGACGCAATCCTTTGTTATCCGGCAGCTTCGCCAAGGCGACGCGATATTGCTCGATCGCTTCATCGTATCGCCCGGCGTGGGCCAAGGCTGCGCCCAGATTCGCACGAAGCTCGGCCGCGTCCGGGCGAAGCTTGATCAGCTCCCGATACTTGGCAATGGCAGTCGCATCGTCGCCTCGCTGCTGGGCAGCGATTGCGTCACGAAAGATCTGTTCGGCGCCGGGCGCCTGCGCCAGCATAACCGAACAAACCACGATCGCGAGCCACAAGAAACGCATCAACTTTTATCATAGACTGCGTTACGCTAAGAGAAATGAAGCTTTTCCGGGTCTCCGCGGCGGGATTGGCGTGCGTGATGCTCGCTCGAATGACCGCTGCGCAGGCGCCCGCTGAAAACTTCGAGGATCTGGCGCGCCGCGCCGAAGCGGCTCTGGACAGCGAGCCGGCCAAGGCCGCATTGCTGTTCAAGCAAGCGCTGGAACTGCGGCCATCATGGCCGGAGGGATGGTTCTATCTAGGCGGAGCCTTGTACGGCCTCGATCGCTACGAGGAGGCTCGCGACGCATTTCACAAAGGGCTCGATCTCTCGCCGAAGAACGGTGTTGCCTGGGGATTCCTGGGTCTCGCCGAATATTCGCTTGGCCATCTCGATAGCGCGCGTGCAGCCATCGACAAAGGGGAAAAACTAGGGCTCGGCCCCAATACTGGATTTGAAGCAGCCGTGCGCCAGCGAGCGGCAATGATTCTGATCCGATCATCCCTATTCGATCAGGCCATGTCTCAGTTGCAGCCGCTCGCAAAGCACCAGGAAAACTCGCCCGCTGTTGTCGAGGCGGTGGGGCTTTGCGCGCTGGCGATTGCCGCGGAGCCTTCCAAGCTCCCGGAGAGCAGGCGGAAGGTCGTCGAAATGGCGGGGAAGGCGATGTGGGCGGCCACCAGCCAGCGGCCGCAGGATGCCAAGGATGGTTTCGATCAGCTCCTGGCCGCCTATCCGAACGAGCCCGGTGTGCACTACGCTTTTGGGCTGTACCTCTTGGATTCCGATCAGCACGCGGCGCTGGTGGAGTTCCGGAAAGAACTGAGCGGTAATCCGAATCACTGGCCGACGCTGCTGGTGTGTGCATTTCTCGAGACGCGGCAAGGCACTCCGGAAATCGCCATGCAGTTGGTGGAGCGGGCAAGGAAACTGGCGCCCGCCAGCTATTTTTGGTTGTGCGATGCCGAGATGGGCCGCGCGCTGCTGGCCAAGGACCAGCCTGAAAAAGCCGTCACCGTATTTGAAGAGGCCGTGAAACTTCAGCCGGACAACGCCCAAACTCATTTTTATCTGGAGCAGGCCTACCGGCGGGTGGGCCGGAAGAGCGACGCGCAGCGGGAGAGAGCTGAATTTGTCCGCCTGAAAGCGCAGCAGGATCCGCGCGCCCTACCCGGCATCGGCACGAACCCATAAGCGAGCGCTCAGTGTACCGGAATCGTGAGCGAACCGGCGACGTTCGAGCCTTGATCCATCACGATGACCCGCAGCTTCTGGATGGAATCGTTGATCAAGTGATCCTGAGGGAGCGGAAAGCCCTCCTTCAACGCGGCCGTGTATTGTTCACGCGAGAGCTTGACAGGAGCGCTGGAGATCACGGGGTCGCCCACCGGGCCCGTTGCGCCCATATCGGCGACCAGAAACGTCACGACGCCCGTAAAATTGTCTCCTTCTTCGTGAAGGAACAGGTCCGCGGGATCGATCCGGATATCGAGGTGCACGCTTTTCGCGGCGTCCGGACCGGGCTTAACAATCGCGCGCAGGCCGATGCCGGGATCGTCGGACCGGCTCTGGAACGCGGCTTTCAACGCCTGCATCGCCGCATCCGGCCTTGGGAGCGCGTAGTAACGCTGTTTCACGCGCAGCTTCAGGCCCTTGCGCTCCGTGGTCACGCGGACCCGGTGCCACTTGGAGTCCCAGTTGTCCGCCGGCGGATTATAGAAGATTGAATAACTATAGACGGCATCCTTCGCTACTTCCTTGAGGACCGTGCGAATCTCGTCGCCGAAGTATGGCCATCCTCCCGTCAAGAGAGCCAGCTGTTCCAGGTCTCGAGTTACGTCGGGACTCGGGCTGCTGGTGTATGAAAACGGGTCGATAGCGACGTTGGCTGCTGCGAGCGTTACGGCCAGATGCGGCACGTACAGCGCGCAATCCACCCAATCCCCATTACACGGAGTTTTGACATTCCACACATTGGGCATGGTGTTGGTGATCCAAATGATGTCGCGCCGTCCAGGGAACACCGCGAGCTGATTAGCGAGCGTCTCCAGCGCCACGTAGGTCTTCTTGGTAATCATTTCCTCGTCGTTCATCTGCGTCGGCCGGGCATGGCTCGCGGCCTTCATCGCCTTGTCGAAAGTTTTCTCCACCGTTTGAGTCCAGGTCGTATCGTCTCCAGCCTTGCCGCCGATCTCGTGAATCGGAATCAGGTTGCCTTCGAGAGCGAGCAGATAAAAGTAAATGGAATCGCCGGATTCGAGTTGTTGCAGGGAGCGGCCGAGCTTATGCCACGCGTCCAGCCGGTCCGCCTGGTTCTGATTCAGCAAATCGAAGAGAACCACAACGGTGTGTGGCGGGGCGCTCGCGGCCCGATTCGAATATTCATGCGGCGCGAGCTGCGCGGCGGGTGTCATGCTCGCATTCTTTCGGAAAAAGACAATCGGCTGTGCTTTGCCCTGGTCCGAGACCTGAAAGTCCCCGGTCTTCAAATCCTCGACAGGCTGGCCGCCGGCGTCGAGCGCGGTCACGCTCAGCCGGATCAGGCCCGATGGAGCCTGTGCCAAGAGCACGGAAGCGGCCAACGCCAAGCTGCAAATCAATTTTTCGGTTATCGCCATAAATTCTCCTTCAACGGTTCGGCTCGGTGATATCCATCACGCGATCCACAGCCACGTCATGCAGCACTTGCTTGCGGCCGCTGGGCCACACGATCTGAATTTCCTTGGCAACGCGCGAGGCTCCCAGGCCAAAGTGGACCCGGGGATCGCTCGAACTTGCGTAACCGGTGCTGGTGGTGACGTGATTATATTGCATCGAACCATTCTCCGCCGTCACCCGGATCTGCGCGCCGATTCCCATCCGGTTGCTCTTGACTCCGGTCAACTTCAGAAGGAGCCAGTGATTTTCGTTCCTGGTGGTGTTGTGAAACACTTTCGCCTGGCCGTTGAGTACGTTCACCACCAGGTCCATGCGGCCGTCGTTATCAAGGTCGCCGAAAGCGGCGCCCCGGTTGACGGACGGGATCTGGAAAGCCGCGCCGCTCGAGGAAGTCACATCCTCAAATTTCCCCGTTCCGAGATTGCGGAACACCGTATTCGTTTCCGCGTACTGGCGATGCGTGAACAGCGCCACGTTGTCGATTACATTGGAGCGCGCGACATACAGGTCCTTCCATCCGTCGTTATCCAAATCGACGATGGCATTGGACCAGCCCGACATCTCCGCGGTAGCGAGGCCCAATCCCGCCATCGATGTGGCTTCGGCAAACTGGCCGTGCCCCAGGTTCTTGAACAGCGGAAACGTCTGCTTTTCCATGGCCGTGATCCAGATATCCGGAAGGCCCCGGTTGAACAGATCCCGGAAATCCACGCCCATGCCGGAGATGACGTCGCCCCCTTCGGTCAACGACACGCCCACATCATCGGCCACCTCTTCGAATCGCTTGCCGCCCCGATTGTGAAAGAGCTGGTTGGGAAGATCGTCGTTCGCCACGAAAATATCCGGGAAGCCGTCGCCGTCGAAATCGGCAATCGCGACGCCCATCCCCCGGCCCGGGTGTGCGGCGATCCCGGTCTCGACCGACACATCCGTAAAAGTGCCGTCGCCATTGTTCCGGTACAGCGTATTGGGCAGGGGTTTATACATGCGCGGATTGCAGGATACCCGATTTCCGTTAATGAGACACGGCTGCTCTGTATTTGGATCCCATTGGCAGTAATTCACCACAAACAGGTCCAATAATCCATCGTTGTTGTAATCCACCCAGGCCGCGCCGACGGACCACATTTTTTTGCCGGCAAACAGTCCCCCGGCGACGCCCGCTTTCGCCGTTACGTCCGTGAAAGTACCATCGCCGTTGTTCTGGAGCAACTGGTTCGCGTTCACACTCGTGACGAATAAATCGGGTCGGCCGTCGTTGTCGTAATCGCCAACGGCGACCCCCATTCCATAACCCGATCCCGCAACACCGGCCTTGTCGGTTACGTCCGTGAATGTGAGGTCGTGGTTATTGCGGAACAACCGGTTCTTAAACTGCCGACCGGTCTTTTCTAGGGAAGGCATGTCCGCGCCATTCACAAAATAAAGATCCGCAAAACCGTCGCCATCGAAATCGAATATCGCCACTCCTCCCACCATTGGCTCAGGCTGATGTTTTTGGGGCGTTGGAGAGCTATTGCTTACGAACCGGACTCCCGCGCGGTCCGCAATCTCGTTAAACGTGATAGGCGCAGTCGGCGCAGTGGCTGCCAGCATCGCGATCGGCAGGCACTGCAGAAGACGTCGGGCGAGCATGACTTCTAAGTTTAATCCAACCGTATGCTATTTCGCCGCGACCGTGTATTTTAGACTTCGAATCGTGGATGAATTGCCTTGCAGTGCGGTGATCCGGAGCTCGCAATCGCCCAGCTTTGCGGGAGCACTGATCTGCATCAGGATCGCCCCTGTTGCGTCCGGCGCCGGGAGATCCGCCATTTGCTTGCCCAGCACCTTGCCGCCTAGCAAAAACTCCGCCTGGATCTTCGGCTTGTCCGCGATCGCTTTATCCGGATAAACCACGAAGAACACGGAGGGAGTGGCTGTGGGGGTCAGGTTCGTGCCCAATTCCGGGACGAGGCGCTCGCCCACCGTTGGGTCGAGCTGAAACTCGAGCGGGTCGGCGGGCGCGACTTTGCCTTTCACCGGCTCCTTGTTTTGCAGCAGTAAAATGCTGCTCAGACCCACTCCCTTTTGCTCGGGACTCTCGAATCCGATCTTGCTGGTACTGGATTGATTGGCTTCGCGGTCGAGCACCGCCATATCCACCGTGTAGTGCCCCGGAGGAAGAGACAGCGGATGAGTGAACGTGATGGTAGTGGCGCGCGCCTTCGCCAAATTTTCCTCGGGAATCTCGTATGGCGAATCCTGGCTGAACTTGTCCACCACCTGGCCGCTCGAATCCTTCACCAGGGCCAGCAGCGACACATGCATCCGGTACCGCTTCAGATCCGGAGAAGGTGTCGCCTTCAGGTTCGCCGCCGGGATCTCAAATATCACGTCATTTTGAGAACTGGCCGAGCTGGGCCTGAACTGATATGCGCCGGCTTTGTACTCAAACGCATGCGGCGGCTGTTTCACATTGAGCGCGGCGAGGCCGGCCATCTCGAACGGAGCCAGTTGCGTGGTCGAACCAAACGCCGGCAGTGCGAAGTATCCGGTGCGGCTCTGCAAACTCAAATCGGCGCGCGGTGTCTTTACCTCGATGCTGCGCAGCCGGCCGTCGTACTTATCGGAACTGGGGTGGTAAATAATTTCATAGTGCGTTTCCACATCGTCCAGCAGACGTTGAAAGGACTTGCGCAGATCGTTGGTGTTGGCGATCAGGAATCCCCCGGTGCCCTCGGACAATGCCCGCAGGCTCGATTGCGTATCCGTGGTGCGGACGGCATCGGTCACGTAGTCGTCTTGACGCATCTTTTCCATGTTTTGGGCCGCGCTGCCGCCGCCGGCCGACTGTGAGCCGCTCAGAGATGTCGCGTGCTTCAGAGCCGCGCTGGAGGCTTGGCTTTGATCGAGCGAGGGGTCGAGGCCGTTCACATCGACCGCATAAACCGTCACGTCCGCCTTGTTCGCTTTATCCAGCATCGACTTGAACTGGTCCGGGTCGCCGATCGTGACGAATCCCGGGCTCAGCAGCAGCACGGACTTGCGCCCCGGGAGCGTCCCAAGCTGCCGGATCATCGCCAGCATCTGCTCCATTTGCCGCATTCCCTCGATGGCTCCGAACTGGCGGCGCTGACCAGCCAGATCGCCACGTTGCGCATTCGCCGCCTGACCGGTGGCAACATCCGCTCCCATAACCGACTGCTGATTCAGTCCTCCGCCCGTCGTTTTGATCGAGGAGCTTACAGTGATCCCGGTCGCGGCACTCCCGGTCTGCGTGACTTCGATACTCGTTACGCTCGGCGACGCGTTCAGAACGGCGGTGGCCGCTTGCGCGAAATCCGCCGCCGCTCCCGTGAAAGATCGGTTGGCGGCCTCCAGGACCTCGTTTCGATTGGTCGTGAATGGCTGTAGCACGTTAAGCTGCGACGACAGATTGAACACTGCAATCCAGGTGTCGGGCTGGATCTGGCTCTTCAGAAAATCCTTCACCGCGTTCACCGCGTATTGCTTCGAATTTGAGAACGCGTCGAGGTTGGCTAATACGATGCAAATCAGGTTGACCGCTTTCAGCGGATTCGCGGGGGTGTTAGCCGTAGTGGTCGCGGTCAGCGTCCCTGAGGCGCCCTTCCCCTTGGTCTCCATGTCGCGACCCTGAATAAGCTTAAAGGCGCGAATCTCCTGCCGCGTGCCGTCCTCGAAGACTTGGACGTCCCCCGGTTTCAGGTTCTTCACCACTTTCCCGTGTCCATCGCGCACCGTTACTTCGAGCAGCACTTCCTGCACCGATTGCCGGATTGTCAGACCCGTATCCTGCGGAGCGGCGGCACCCTGAGCGCGTGCAACGGCCGCGGGTAGCAGGAACGAAGCGACGAGGCAAAGCGAACCCAGCAAAGTTTTCATGGCACCTAAATTTTATCACCACACGGCACCGGGAGCGCCTTTATTTTCAGTGGCGGCGTATATAATACTCGGGTAGCTTCATGATTCAGGGCCGCACTGTTTTTCGCGCCGGTTTGACGGTCTGGATCATGACCGCCCCTTTGCTTTTCGGCCAATCTCCTGATAGCGTCTGCGCGCCCTGCCATGCCCGGGAGACGGCGGCTTATCTCAAATCCCGGATGGGCCACTCCATCGCGCCGCCCGAGCCTTTGGCCGGTGGAAACTTTGCCCGCAAGGCGTCCAAAATAGAGATCGCGATCAGCCAGCGCGACGGCCGCATGATCCACTCCCTCACCCAGAACGGTCTCACTGCTGAATATCCAGTCGCCTACCAGATCGGAGCGGGAAAAGTCGGCTACACCTATATCGTGCGGATCGGCGACTACCTGTTCGAATCCCCCGCATCCTGGTATCGCCAAACTGGCTGGGACTTCTCGCCCGGCTATCAACACATGCCCGCTGTGGATTTCGACCGGTTGATCGATTCCCAATGTCTGTTCTGCCACGCCGACAACGCCAGGTTCCTGGCCAGCGATGGCCGCCGCTTTTCCGGCGCGCCGCTTGAGCCGATTGGCTGCGATCGCTGCCACGGACATTCCGAGGCCCACGTCCGCCAGCCATCGGCGAAAAACATCGTGAACCCGTCCAAGCTCGCGCCCCGCGCCCGCAACAGCATCTGCGAGCAATGCCACCTCGAAGGCGAGACCCGGTTGCTGAATCCCGGCAAAACGTGGCAGGATTTTCATCCCGGCGAGGAGTTGGAACGCACCGCCGTTACCTACCTCCTCACCGAAAACCATCAGGAAGTAAGAGCCGTGGCCCAAGCCGAGCAACTGGCTCTCAGCACCTGCGTCCGCGCCAGCGCCGGCAAGCTCTGGTGCGCCACCTGCCACAACCCGCACGGAGAAACGAAGGATCGGAGTGCCGAGATCCGCGACGTCTGCCGGTCCTGTCACGCCACCGTGTCGAAAGCCGCCCATGCATCGGTAACCGAGTGCGTAACCTGTCACATGCCGCGCCTCACCCCGGACGATATCCCGCACACCGCCTCCACCGACCACCGCATCCTTCGCCGCCCCGCGCCCCTTCCCAATGGCGATCGTGCCGCGGCCGAGATCTCGGCTTGGCAGGACCCGCCGCCGCAGTTTCGCGAACGCGACCTGGCTGTGGCCGCGCTGGTTGTTGGAGGAACGCACAACCTGCCATCCCTCCGCAACACAGGCGTGAAGCTTCTCGAGGCGCTCCCTCAACACGAAATAGAAAACGATCCGACCGTCCTCTCCAGCCTGGTCTCCGTCAAATTGAAAAACCGCGAGGCGGATAAAGCCCGGGAATTCGCTCGCCGGGAGATAAAGTTGCGTCCCGATAGCGCCTTCGCATCACTGGACTTTGCCAACGCCCTCGAAGACGGCGGCGACGCGCCTGCAGCCGAACGACAACTTCTCGAAACCATCGATCTCGATCCGTCGCTCCAGCAAGCCTGGACCAACCTGACATTCCTCTACGAGAAGCAGGGCCGCCAATCCGACAGAATCGCGATCCTCGACCGTTATCTCAAGTGGAATCCCCAAAACATCTGGTTCCGCCGTTTGAAGTCGATACTTTCTCAGCCTTAGGAGAACGCAAGGGGGACAGCGCAACGACGCACAGCGCGAAAACCGGCACTGACCACTTTGTCCCAAGGCGCCAGGAGTTCCCGCGAAAGCGCTCCCACGCCTCAGCGCCGCGTGGACAGAGCGGTCTGTCCCGGCTTTCGCCCCATGCTAACGACCCACGCCCCCACAGTGTTATAGTGCGACTGGAACGCGTGCAATGAAGGTTCTCGCCCGAGTATTCCTGTCCTCGATCGCGTTGCTCGCGGCTTCCCCAGCTACCTTCGAAGAATTGGCCTCGCAAGCCACCGCCGCGCGTGAAGCCAACAACATCCCCAAGGCAATCGACCTCTATCGGCAGGCCCTCCAATTGAAGCCCGCATGGACGGAGGGATGGTGGTTTCTAGGCACGCTTTCTTACGATGCCGATCAATACCAGAGCGGCGCGCAGGCCTTTGCGGAGTTCGTCAAACTCGACGATAAGGTCGCCATGGGATGGGGTTTCCTCGGCCTGTGCGAGTTCGAGACCGGCGATCGTCAGCACTCGCTCGAACACATTCGGCGCGCCCTCGAGATCCGCACCGGTCTGGAGCCCTCTATGGAACAGGTGCTCCGATTCCATGAAGCGCTGGTTCTGACGCGCCTCGGCTTGTTCGATCAGGCCATGCCACGATTCATGCCGTTCGTGCGCCGCGGAGTTCGCGATCCAACGTTGATCTCCGGCATCGGCCTGACCGCGCTCCGCCAGCCGATGTTGCCTGGAGAAGTGCCTGCCGCGCAACAGCCCTTGATCGCCGCCGCGGGTCAGACCGCCTATCTTTGGATGACCGGAGATACCGCCAAGACCGAACCGGCATTCCACGCTCTGATCGAGACCTATCCAAAAGCGCCGGGCGTTCACTATTTCTACGCGACGTACTTGCTTTCCTTCCGGCCGGCGGAGGAAGCTGTCGCGGAGCTGAAGCACGAGCTCGAAGTAAATCCGCGCAGCGCCGATGCGCGAGCCATGATCGCCCTTCTGATGGTCCGCGCAGGATTGTCGTCCGCCGCGACGCCGTTGGCGCGCCAGGCAGCCGAGGGCGGCCCCACCAGCCCGATGGCGCAGTACACCTACGGGCTGATCCTCGCCGGAAATGGAGAGCTCCCCCAAGCCATCGAACACCTGGAGGCAGCCGAGCGACTGGATCCAGCCAGTGTCGAATACCATATGGGTTTGGCGAGTGCATACTCCAAGGCCGGCCGTCATGAGGATGCCCGGCGCGAGCGCAAGACCTCTATCGCACTCGCAAGGGAAAGCGATTCAAGTGGTTCGCGGTAGTCTCGCCACAGCGGCCGCAATGTGCTTGGCGTTGTCGGCGCAGCCCGCCGCCAAGTGTGTGAACTGCCACAGCGCGGAAGCGCGATCGCAGCCCCACACCCCCATGGGCATCGGCCTCCAGTTGCCCGCCGAGCAGTTGGTGCTGAAACAGCACTCCGGGTTGACCTTTCAGGCGAATGGCTACAAGTACGTCATCGAAAACAAGGACGGTGTGAACCTGTACACCGTGAGCGACGGCACAAATTCGCTGGCTCTGCCGATTCGTTACGCGTTCGGAGTCACCTCGCAAACGTTCGTCTTGGAGCACGGCGGCCACTTTTATGAAAGTCTCGTGAGCTACTATCCAAATGCCAACGGTCTGGCCATCACCATGGGCAGCGAGCGGGTGCGGCCACGCACTCTGGTTGAAGCGATGGGCCGGGAAGCTCCCGAAGATGAGATTGTTTCCTGCTTCGGCTGCCACAGCTCCGGTGGAGTGATCCAGGGTAAATTAGCGCTCCAGTCGATGAAGCCGGGCCTCGATTGCGAGCACTGCCACTCCGGTTCCAACGCCCACATGGAGGCCCTGTCGCAGGGCAAACCGGCCGCGATTCCCAAAAAGCTCGGAGACATGGCAGCCGAGGACATGTCAACTTTCTGTGGCGGCTGTCATCGGACCTGGGACACCGTCGTGCGCATGAAAGTGTGGGGGGAGTTGAATGTGCGTTTTCAGCCCTACCGCCTGGCCAACAGCAAATGCTTCCTGGGCAACGACAAGCGGATTAGCTGCACAGCCTGCCACAATCCCCACGCCGATCTGGTGCGAGACGACGCCGGCTACGACCGCAATTGTCTGGCCTGCCACAGCGCGCCCCAAAAAACCTGCCCGGTTGCGACTGCGAAGTGCGTCACCTGTCACATGCCGAAAGTGGAACTCCCGGGAAGCCACAGCGTCTTCACCGATCACCAGATCCGCATCGTCCGCCCCGGCGATCGCTACCCGAATTAGCGATTCCCCCCGATGTAGCGCCCCCAGGCGTGCCGCGTCGACACTCCTGTTTCCGATGGGCCAATCTTGTCGCACCGATAGCAATGAAAACCTCAGCTCTACCGAGCCGCGACCACAGGGAGTCGATCTGCTCTTGTCCTCCGCAGCGCGGCGCCGCCCACAGTGCTCTACCGAGCCGTGACCGCAGGGAGTCCCATGAGCCTGCGCGGCTCACCGATGCTGATGAAGAACGACGGTGGCGCGAGCTTCAGCTTGCAG
>Ga0182024_10004103_pt1 | contig 33936 bp, 29 predicted proteins | sample P32metaG_FD_120480 | JGI IMG/M metagenome (GOLD analysis project Ga0182024, IMG submission 120480) | Permafrost microbial communities from Stordalen Mire, Sweden - P3-2 metaG (Illumina Assembly) | ecosystem: Environmental > Terrestrial > Soil > Wetlands > Permafrost | place: Sweden: Stordalen... | reverse complement strand
TCCTGGCCGGGCCGCGGGCACCGGCAGCAGCCGCCGGCCCGTGACCGGCCCGGCCGCCCAGGTCGCCGAGCCGGAGGACGTGCCGCAGACGGCGAGCGGCATCGGGCGCGCCGCGATGCTCATCGGCGGGCTCACCGTGCTGGCCCGGGTGGTGGGCCTCGGCCGCCAGATCGTCTTCGCGCACACGGTCGGGAACGCCTGCCTCGGCACCGCCTACGCGACCGCCAACCAGCTGCCGAACATCATCTACGACATCGTCCTCGGCGGCGCGCTGACGTCCATCATGGTGCCGGTGCTGGCGCGGCCCGCCGGGCGGTCCAGCACCGACCCGGCCGCCGCCCGGGAGGTCAGCCAGATCAGCTCCGCCCTGCTGACCTGGACCATCATCATTCTCGTGCCGGTCAGCGCGGCGCTCGCGATCGGCGCGGGACCGCTCGTCTCGCTGCTCATCCCGCTGGGCAGGTCAGGCTGCCCGCACGCGGACCTGGTGGCCGTCAGCTCCCGCATGCTGGCGGTGTTCGCCCCGCAGATCCTGCTCTACGGCCTGGCCGTGGTGCTCTACGGCATCCTGCAGGCGCACCGCAGGTTCACCGCGCCCGCGCTGGCGCCGGTGCTGTCCAGCCTGGTGGTCATCGCCGCCTACCTCGCCTACGTCCCGCTGCACGCCGGGCACCCGACCCAGCTCGCCGGGCTGTCCGGGACCGCTGAGCTGACCCTGTCGGCGGGCACTACGGCGGGCGTCGCGGCACTGGTCGTGACCGCCCTGGTGCCGGCCTGGCGGCAGCGGCTGCGGCTGCGCCCGGCGCTGCGGTTCCCCGACGGCGTCGCGCGCCGGGCCCGGGCACTCGCCGGGGCGGGGATCGCCACGCTGGTCGCGCAGGACGCCTCGGCCCTGATCGTGACCTGGCTCGCCAACGGGCACGGCGGGCAGGGCGCCGTCGTCCTGTACGGCTACGGCTGGCAACTGTTCACCTCGGCGTACGCGGTGCTGGCGATCCCGGTCGCGATCAGCGCGTTCCCGGCGCTGGCCGCCAGCCGGGGCAGCGCGTTCGACGACACGGCGGCGAGCTCGGCCCGCGCGGTGCTGCTGATGTCCTGCCTGGGGGCCGCGCTGCTGGCCGGCGCCGCCGTGCCGGTGTCCCGGGTCTTCGCCTCCCCGGCCCAGGTCACCCAGCTTGCGCTGGCGTTCGCCGCGTTCGCCCCAGGCCTGATCGGGTACGGCCTGGCCGCCTGCCTGTCCAGGGCGCTGCTCGCCGACGGCAGGAACCGGATGGCCGCCGCGGCCATGTCGGCCGGCTGGCTGCTGGTGATCGTCGTCGACGTGGCCGCCGTCGAGCTGGTGACCCCGCGCTGGGTCGTGCCGGTGCTCGCCCTGGGCAATACCGCGGGCCTGACGGTCTCCGGCGTCGCCTTGCTGGCGGCCGTCCGGCGGGCCAGGGGCGCGGCGGCCTTGCAGGGCACGGTGCGCGCCGGTGCGGCGGGCGTGACGGCGGCACTGGCGGGAGCCGGGGCGGCCGCGGCACTGTCTGCCGCCGTGCCGGCCGCCGGAGTCATCCCTAACGGGCTCCTTGCGGTGGCCGCCAGCGTATGCGCCTGCGCGGTCTTCGGCGCGATCGCCTACGCGCTCGACGGCGGCGATCTGCGTGCCGTGGTGGCACGGGTCAGGCGGCGGGCGCAGCGGTGAGCGCCATGCGGATCGCTTACGTGCTGGGCACCACGGCCGGGGGCACCGGCCGTCATGCGGGCATGCTCGCGGCAGGCTGCTCCGGCCGGGGCCTGACGGTAAGCACGTTCGGCCCGGCAGCCAGCCAGCAGGTGCTGGCACCAGGCTCGTCCTCGTTCGTGCCGGTGGAGATCGCGGACCGGCCGCGCCCTGCCCGCGACGCGGCGGCGATCCTGCGCCTGCGCCGGCTGCTGGCAAGCTTCCGGCCCGATGTCGTGCACTCGCACGGCCTGCGGGCTGGCGCGGTCACCGCCCTCGCCCTGACACCGGCGCCCCGCCAAGGTCCCGCGCTGCTGGTGACCGTGCACAACGCCCGGCCGGCTGGCGCCGGCGCAGGGACGGTCTATCAGGCGCTCGAGCGGATCGTCGCCCGGCGAGCCGACGCGGTCCTTGCCGTCTCAGCGGATCTGGCCGACCGGATGCAGCGGCGGGGCGCCCGTGATGTGGGGCTGGCAATCGTGCCGGCCCCGCAGCCGGCCCCGCCATCGGCGGCGGAGATCGGGAAGGCGCTGGCGGACATCGGCGCCAACGGCGCTCCGGTGGTACTCGCGGCGGGCCGGCTCGCGGAGCAGAAGGGCCTCGCCGGACTGCTCGATGCCGCAGCCGGGTGGCAGGACCGCGATCCGCGGCCGCTGCTGGTGATCGCCGGGTCGGGCCCGCTGGCCGACCCGCTGGCCGGCCAGGCCCGCGCGCAGCGGCTGGCAGCGCGGTTCCTCGGCCAGCGCGACGACGTGCCGGCCCTGCTCGCCGCCGCTGACGTGGTCGTGGTGCCGAGTCACTGGGAAGGGCAGCCGCTCATCGTCCAGGAGGCGCTGCGGGCGGGCACGCCGCTGGTGGCTTCCCGGGTCGGCGGAATCCCGGACCTCACCGGCGAGGACGCGGCACTGCTGGTGCCGCCGCGCGATAGCGGCCTGCTGGCCGCCGCGGTGCTGTCGGTGCTCGGGGACCAGGAACTGGCGGCCAGGCTGCGCGCGGCGGCGCTGGCGCGGGCGGCCGCACTGCCGTCGGAGTCCGACGCGGTGGACGCGGCGATCGCGCTGTACCGGCGGCTGGCCGCCCGGCGCGGCCAGCCGCGGTGAGCGCGCAGGCCGGCCTGCGCGCCGTTTTCGCCGGAGGCGGTTGGCCGCGCTGGGCGGCGCTGGCGGGGCTTGCTCGTTTTACCGGTGTGTCAGTTACCGGTGTGCCAGCTAGCCAGCCGATTGCTTTTCGCAAGATGCAGACAACAAATTGCAAATGTATATTTCCATGACACATTATAGCGTTTTGGTAACAACGGCGTATTTCGGCTGAACTCGCTGGTCAGCGTGTGCTGGGCTGGCCGATTGAGGCCACGTCTATCCCCGTCTGCGGCCTCATGGGGGGTTACCGCGCATGGGTGAGCCGAGCCGTGCCCAGCCGCCGGACAGGTGGCCAGGCAGCGACGGCGAGGCGGAGCCTGCGCGCGAACTGCCGGATTCCCCGGCCGAGCCGTCCTGGGCGACCGTGCTTGCCACCACGTCCCGGCTCTGGCTGGAGCGCCGGGGGCTGCGCAGGCCGGTGAGCACCGACGCCCTGCCCAGGTCGGCATGGCGCAGGTTCGGCCTGCTCGGCCTCGTGCTGGTGGTCTTCGCGGCGGGCGCGCTGACGGTCGCGCTGATCAGCCAGACGGCAAAGGACCCCGCTACGGATCCCGCCAGCGGCAGCCTGCGCGCTGCCGTGGCCGCCCGCGGCGAGGCAGCGGCCTGGATCGTCCGGCAGGTCAGCCCGGGCGCCATCGTGGCCTGCGATCCGGTCATGTGCTCCGTGCTGCAAAAACGCGGCTTCCCGGCCGGGAGCCTGCTGACGCTGAGCCCGTCGTCCGGCGATCCTCTCGGCTCCTCCGTCGTGGTAGCGACAGCGGCGCTGCGCAGCCAGTTCGGCAAACGCCTGACCAGCGAGTACGCGCCCATCGCGATGGCGGGCTTCGGCTCGGGAACGGCCATGGTCCAGGTCCTCGTGACGGCGCAGGATGGTGCCGCGTCCTACCTGACCGCCCTGCGCGCCGACCAGCGGTCCCGGCGGCTGGACGGCGCGCAGTTGCTGGGCAACGCCAATATCAGCAGCTCGGCGGCGGCCGGCGCGGCGCTGTCCGCCGGGCGGGTCGACACCCGGCTGCTGATCACGCTGGCGGCCATGGCCTCGCAGCAGCGGGTACGCGTGCTGGCCTTCGGCGGCGCGGCTCCCGGCGCTGGCCTCGGCGTCCCGCTGCGCACGGCTGAGCTGGCGGTGCCGGCCGGCCCGAGCGGCCGCGGCTACCTGCACTCAGTGCTGGCCTTCCTGCACGCTCAGCGCGCTCCCTATCTCGCCTCGAGCATGACGACCACGAGGCTGGCCAGCGGCAGGACCGTCCTGCTCGTTGGATTCGCCGCACCGAGCCCACTCGGGCTGCTAGGCCCGGGCACGCCCGCGCCGCACCCGAAGAAGTCATCCCACCCGAAGAAGCCGGCTCACGCGAGGAAGTCATCCCGGAAGAAGAAGTCGTGACGCACGAAGCAAATACAGGACATGGAAGATGACAGGCCGCCTGGCCGGTCATGGGAGGGAAAGAAAACAATGAGACCTACCAGGAAGATCGGGCTGCCAGCCAGGCTGGCCGCCGCCCTAGCGCTGGCATTCGGCCTGATCGGGCTCGCCGCCCCGGCCGCATCGGCGGCCGTCGCCGGATCCGCGTCGGCCACCGCGCCCGCGTCGTCGCCCGTCGGCTGGCTGCGACTTGCCCACCTGTCGCCGAACACCCCCGCGGTGGACGTCTATCTGTACTCGTTCGGCAACCCCAGCGCCCTGGTCGTGGTGAAGCACGTCACTTACGGCACGGTCTCTGCTTATCAGCCGGTAAAGGTCGGCGAGTACACCGTCGCGATGCGCGGGGCCGGCGCTCCGGCCAGTTCCAAGCCGGTGCTGTCGACCACCGTCAACATCGCGGAAGGCAAGACTTACACCGTGGCCGGCATGGGCCCGGCCTCCGGCCTGCGGCTGCAGATTCTCAGGGACAGGCTGACCACCCCGCGCGGCAAGGCGCTGGTCCGGGTTATCCAGGCGTCGCTGCAGCAGCACAAGGTCACCGTGACCGCGGGCTCGGATGTGCTGGCGCAGAGCCTCGCCTTCGCCTCAGTCACGTCCTACCAGGTGGTCAGCCCCGGAACCTGGAAGGTGCGCGCGGCCGGCGAGACCGGCAGCGCCACCCAGAGCATCCACCTGGCGGCGGACACCATCCACACCCTGGTTATCCTCGACGACCCGGGCAAGCTGTCGATTGACAACCTGCTCGACGCCGCAGGCAGCCGGGTGCTGCCCGATGGCGCCGCGGCCACCGGCTTCGGCGGCACCGCAGCGGTCCCGGGCTCGTCGCTCATCCCGTGGCTCATCACCCTGGCGGCCGGGCTGCTGGCCTCCGCGGCCGGGATCGCCCGGCTCCGGCGGGCACGCGGTGCCGCCCTGCGCGTGAGGTGAGATGACGAAACTGGCCGGCCGGCACGTCGCGGCGGTTCGCCGCGACGTGCCGCCTGCGCCCCCTGCGGCCCAGCGGCAGCGGCACCGCCGCCTGCGCCCCGTCAGCCGGCGGGGCGGGGTGGCGGTGCTGCTGTGCGGGCTGCTCGCGATCGGGACTGGCGCGTGCGGCATGGCCATCGCCAGCAACTCCGGTCACCCCGCGTCGCCGCCGGTCGGCAAGCCGAAGCTCGTTCCGGTCCCGCGCGGTGACCGGGCGCCGGTGCCGAAGCCAACCAGCAGCGGGAAGGTCGCCAAGCCGGCCAGCCTGATCATCCCGGCGATCGGCGTCAAGACCAAGCTGATCAGGCTCGGGGTCATGTCGTCCGGCGCCCTGCAGGTGCCGGTCAGCACGGCGGTGGCCGGCTGGTACACGTTCAGCCCGCGGCCAGGGGCGATCGGCTCCGCGATCATCGCCGGCCACATCGACTCCTACCGCGGCCCCGGGGTGTTCTACCGGCTGCGGCAGATGAGGGACGGCGAGCGGATCTACGTCCGGCGGACGAACAAGACGCTCGCCGTCTTCCGGGTAACCGGGAAGCACATGTTCCTGAAGAGCCATTTCCCCACCCAGGACGTGTACGGGCCGACGCCGACCGCGCAACTGCGCCTGATCACCTGCGGCGGCACGTTCGACGCGGCCACCGGCCACTACCTCAGCAACGTCATCGTCTTCGCGGCGCTGGTCAAGTAACGACCCCTTGATGCGGGGCATCGCAGCCCCATGGATCCGCGCTTTGATGATGCGCTATGCCCATCGAATCCCGCATCCTTGGGGTCGGCTGGCGGGGCTGGCGCGGCCTTGACCGGAGAGTATGAGTGGCTGAGTCGCCCGGCGGCGTTACCTGGATCCGCCGCCTGCGGCCGCTCGCGGGCTGAAGCGGCCCAGGCCGAACCGGGACGCCGGTGATCCGGCCGCCGGGAAGCCGGCCGGATCACCGGCGGCCAGGCTGGCCAGCCAGCCGCCGAGCAGCGGCCCGAACTTGAAACCGTGCCCCGAGGTTCCGCTGCCGACGACGATCCGGCCGGCCCGGTCAACGATGAAGTCATCGTCCGGGGTGTTGTCGTAGATGCAGCGCTCGATCCGCACCGGCTGCGGGCGGTAACCGGGCACGTTCAGCGCCGCGAGCCGGGCCGCCTGCCTGGTCAGCCCGGTGTCCTCGTCCTGGCCCTGGCTGTCCGGATCAGCGGCGGGCCCGCTCTGGTGCAGCCCGATCTTGTACAGCGCCGAGTCCGGCACCGGCAGGCCGTACGGCATCGGGGGAGCCGAATGGCTGATGAAGATCGGCATCTCCGGCGGCGGATCACCGGCCGGCTCCAGGTAGGCGACCTGCTCAAGAGTGGGCGCCGACGGTACCGATATCCCGGCAGTGGCGAGCAGCCGCGCCGTCCATGGCCCGGCGCAGACGATGACATGGCGCGCGGTCAGGACGGAGCCGCCGTCCGCGCGGATGGTGACCTGCCGGCCGTCATCCTCGATGCCGGTGACGCGGACCCCGGCCCGGACCGGCAGCCCGCCGGCGGCCAGCCCGGCGCCGGGGCCGGCCAGCGCGCGCAGCGCCTTGTCGGCGGCGATCACGCCGGACTCGGGCTCCAGCAGGGCGGGCCCGCCGGCCGCGATCCCGGGGAACCTGGCCGCCGCCTCGCCGGCCGTCAGCAGCTCGCAGGGCGCGCCCGCGCGCTGCATCCCGTCCATGACCGCATGCAGCCCGTCGCCGAACGTCAGGTGCGGCACCGGGCGCAGGATCCGCTGGCCAGACTCGTCCTCGAGCTCGCGCCACAGTTCCCTGGCCGCCCTGGCCATGGCGACGTATCCGGGGTCGTCGTAGCCGAGCCGGAAGATGCGGCAGCTGCCGTGCGAGCCCGCGCCCTGGTGGCCGATCCGGGCTTGCTCCAGGACGAGGACGTCACGGCCGCGGCTGGCCAGCGCCCGCCCGGCCGCCAGGCCGAGCAGGCCGGCGCCGACGACGACGAAGTCGTGATCCGGCGGCATTACCAGCCCCGGGTGCGCCATTCCGGTACGTGCGGGCGCTCGGCGCCGATGGTGGTGTCCCCGCCATGCCCCGGGTACACCCACGTTCCGTCCGGGAGCTCGCCGAAGATCCGGTCCTCCAGGTCGGTGATGAGCTGGCCGAACCGCTGCGGGTCGCCCTGGGTGTTGCCGGGGCCGCCGGGGAACAGCGAGTCGCCGGTGAACAAGTGCGGCTCCGCGGCCAGCGCGCCGGCCGCGTCATAGCAGAGCGCGATGCTGCCGGGAGTGTGGCCGCGCAGGTGGATGACGGACAGCCGGGCCTCGCCGACGGCGATCTCGTCGCCATGGCTGACCAGGTCGCTAACCTCGACCGGCAGCGCCTTCGCGTCGTCAGGGTGGGCGAATGTCGCGGCCCCGGTGGCCCCCTGCACCTCGCGCAGCGCCTCCCAGTGGTCCCGGTGCTGGTGCGTGGTGACGATCTTGGCGGGCGGGGCGTCGCCGATCAGCCTGAGCAGGGTGCCCGCCTCGTTCGCCGCGTCGATCAGCAGCGACTCACCGGTGCTCGTGCAGCGCAGCAGGTAAGCGTTGTTGTTCATGGGGCCGACGGCGACCTTCGTGATGGTGAGCCCGGGAAGCTCCCTGGTCTCGGCCGGGCCGCCGACGCTGACGTCTCCTGTGTAGCTCATGCTGAATTCCTACCATGCCGGCCGGACGGGGAGCGGCCCGGGCGGGTCGGCGGGGAATGCGCGGGGCCGCCGGGACGTTGCCGCAGGGGTGCCGGCAGCCAGTGCCGGATGCAGAAGCGCCGTGTTTTGTCAGACGCCCCGGATACCATGAACGGGTCCCGTGATCCCGGGGGTGCTGCCTGCCTGACCCCGGAGAACTTCGTTTCCCGACCCCGGAGAACTGAGCGGAAGTGGCTGATCGCCTCGTTGTTCGCGGTGCGCGCGAGCATAACCTCAAGGACGTTTCGCTCGACCTGCCCAGGAACTCCCTGATCGTCTTCACCGGGCTGTCCGGGTCGGGCAAGTCGAGCCTGGCCTTCGACACCATCTTCGCCGAGGGGCAGCGGCGGTACGTGGAGTCGCTGTCCGCCTATGCCCGGCAGTTCCTCGGCCAGATGGACAAGCCCGACGTGGACTTCATCGACGGGCTCTCGCCGGCCGTCTCGATCGATCAGAAGGCAGCCGGGCGGAACCCGCGTTCCACCGTCGGCACGATCACTGAGGTGTACGACTACCTGCGGCTGCTGTACGCGCGGGTGGGCAAGCCGCACTGCCCGATCTGCGGCAGGCCGATCGCGCGGCAGAGCCCGCAGCAGATCGTCGACCGGGTGCTGGAGCTGGAGGAGGGCACCAGGTTCCAGGTGCTCGCCCCGGTCGTGCGCGGCCGCAAGGGCGAGTACGGCGAGCTGCTGCGGGAGCTCCAGGCCAAGGGCTACTCCAGGGCCAGGGTGGACGGCGTCGTCATCCGGCTGGACGGCGCCGACTCCGCCGCGACCGGCGGCGGGCTGCCCGCGCTGAAGAAGTACGAGAAGCATCACATCGAGGTGGTCGTCGACCGGCTGGACGTCAAGGCGTCCGCGCGGCGCCGGCTCACTGATTCCGTGGAGACCTCGCTGGCGCTGTCCGGCGGGGTCGTGGTGCTCGACTTCGTGGACCTGCCGGAGAGCGATCCGCACCGTGAGCGGATGTACTCCGAGCATCTCGCCTGCCTCTACGACGACCTGTCCTTCGAGGAGCTTGAGCCCCGGTCGTTCTCGTTCAACTCCCCGTGGGGCGCCTGCCCGGCCTGCACCGGCCTGGGCACCCGGATGGAGGTCGATCCCGAGCTCGTCGTCTCCGATCCGGCGAAGACCCTCGCCGACGGCGCGATCGGGCCGTGGAGCGGCGGCCATGTCAGTGACTACTTCGTCCGGCTGATCGAGGCGCTCGGCGATTCCGTCGGCTTCACCATCGACACGCCCTGGCGCCGGCTGCCCGCCGCCGCCCAGCACGCCCTGCTGCACGGCCATGACCAGCAGGTGCACGTCAGGTACAAGAACAGGTACGGCAGGGAGCGGTCCTACTACACGAACTTCGAGGGCGCGATCCCCTACATCGAGCGCCGGCACGCGGAGGCGGAGAGCGACTCGAGCCGGGAGCGGTTCGCCGGGTTCATGCGCGAGGTGCCCTGCCCGACGTGCGGCGGATCGCGGCTGAAGCCGATCTCGCTCGCGGTCAAGGTGGACGACCGGTCCATCTCGGATTACTGCGCGCTGCCGATCGGCGAGCTGGCCAAGCTGCTGCTCAGCCTGGAGCTCTCGGAGCGGGATCAGCACATCGCGGGCCGGATCCTGAAGGAAGTCAACGCCAGGCTCGGCTTCCTGCTCGACGTCGGGCTCGACTACCTGTCGCTGGACCGGGCATCGGCGACGCTGGCCGGGGGAGAGGCGCAGCGGATCCGGCTGGCCACGCAGATCGGCTCCGGGCTGGTCGGCGTCCTGTACGTACTCGACGAGCCGTCCATCGGATTGCACCAGCGGGACAATCACCGGCTGCTCGAGACGCTGGTCCGGCTCCGCGACCTGGGCAATACGCTGATCGTCGTCGAGCACGACGAGGACACCATCCGGGCTGCCGACTGGATAGTCGACATCGGCCCGCGGGCCGGCGAGCACGGGGGCAAGATCGTCGTCTCCGGCTCCCTGGACGACCTGCTCGCCAGCGAGGAGTCGCTGACCGGCGCCTACCTGACCGGCCGTGAGTCGATCCCGCTGCCCGCCGTGCGCAGGAAGCGGGTCCGCGGCCGGGAGGTGGCGGTCAAGGGCGCCAGCGAGCACAACCTGCGCGGCGTGGACGTCGCCTTCCCGCTCGGCTGCTTCATCGCCGTCACCGGCGTCTCGGGCTCGGGGAAGTCGACCCTGGTCAACGACATTCTCTACAGCGCGCTGGCGAAGGAACTGCACGGCGCGCGGACGGTGCCGGGCAGGCACGTGCGGGTCACCGGCATGCAGTACCTCGACAAGGTGGTGCACGTGGACCAGGGGCCGATCGGCCGGACCCCGCGGTCCAACCCGGCCACCTACACGGGCGTGTTCGACCACGTGCGGAGGCTGTTCGCGATGACGACGGAGGCGAAGATCCGCGGCTACCAGCCGGGCCGGTTCTCCTTCAACGTCAAGGGCGGCCGGTGCGAGGCGTGCGCGGGCGACGGCACGATCAAGATCGAGATGCAGTTCCTGCCGGACGTGTACGTGCCGTGCGAGGTCTGTCACGGCGCCCGGTACAACACCGATACCCTGCAGGTGCACTACAAGGGCAAGACGATCGCGGACGTGCTGCAGATGCCCATCGAGGAGGCCGCGGAGTTCTTCGAGCCGGTGCCCGCCATCCACCGGCACCTCAAGACGCTGGTCGACGTCGGGCTCGGCTACGTCCGGCTCGGCCAGCCCGCGCCGACGCTGTCCGGCGGCGAGGCGCAGCGGGTCAAGCTCGCCTCCGAGCTGCAGCGCCGCTCCACCGGGCGCACCATCTACGTGCTGGACGAGCCCACCACCGGGCTGCATTTCGACGACATCCGCAAGCTGCTCGGCGTGCTCGGCAGGCTGGTCGACGGCGGCAACACGGTGATCGTGATCGAGCACAACCTGGACGTGATCAAGACCGCGGACTGGGTGATCGACCTCGGCCCTGAGGGCGGCTCGCGCGGCGGCAGCGTGCTCGCGACCGGTACCCCGGAGCAGGTGGCGATGGCCGAGGACAGCTACACCGGCCAGTTCCTGAAGAAGCTGCTCAAGATATAGCCGCTGCCCTCTGACAGTGACCGCAGGCGCCGGCTCATCGCGCATATTCTGAACGGATGAGGGTGTTGCGGGTCGCCTTATCGGCGACGGCCGCGGTGCTGGCTGCCGGCTGCTCGGCAGGTTCAGCGCAGCAGGTGGCACTGGCCAGCCACGGATCGTCTTCGCCTGCCGCGGCCGGTATAGCGTCTTCGCCTGCCGCGGTCCGGATAACGCGGCCGCATGCGGTGCCGGGATGCAGCACGGCCACCGCGCATGCCCATGCGCCTGGCGCGGCCGGGACCTCGCTGGAGCACGTGCCAGGGAACCCGTTCGCGGTGGTCGTCACTTCCGATGGGCGCTTCTCGTTCGTGTCGCTCGTCAATTCGATTGCGGTGCTGCGGTCCGGCGGCCAGCCCGCCCCGCCGCTGATCCGGACTATCCCCGTGCCGGGACGAGGTGCGGCGCTCGGCGAGGCACTGACCCGCGACGGGCGCTACCTGCTCGTTGCGGATGCCAGCGGCGCGGCCGTCATCGACGTAGCCAGGGCCGAGGACGGCAGCCCGCACGCCGTGCTCGGGTCGCTCGCGAGCAGGGGCGGCGGCGCCATTGAGGTCGCGCTGTCGGCGGACGACCGGTACGCGTTCGTCAGCCTCGAGGGCAGCCAGGAGATCGCCGTCTACAGCCTGCAGCGGGCGCTGGCGCGCGGGTTCGGTCCGTCGGACTTCATCGGGGACATCCCGGCGGGCCTTGCCCCGGTAGGCCTGGCAGTGTCGCCGGACGGCCGGTGGCTGTACGCAACCAGCGAAATCGCGGCCGGCACGCGAGTGTCCGGCGGGGGCCGCCTGGACGGCCAGGGAACGCTGGAGGTCATCAGCATCGGCCGGGCCGAGACAGACCCCGGCCGCTCGGTGGTAGCCGCGGTCTATGCGGGCTGCCAGCCGGTGCGGGTCATCACGTCAGCGGACGGGAGCGTGGTCTGGCTGACGGCCAGGGCGGGCGACAGGCTGATCGGCTTCTCCGCGGCCGGGCTGCGCTCGGATCCGGCTCACTCGCTCATCGCCAGGGTGCCGGTCGGCGAGGCTCCGGTGGGGCTCGCGCTGGTCAGGAACGGCACCAGGATCGTTGTCGCCGACTCGAACCGGTTCAACGCCCGGGGCGCCTCCTCGAGCCTGGCGGTGGTGGCCGTAACGGCGGCGCTGGCCGGGAAGCCGGCCCTGCTCGGATACCTGCGGGCCGGGGGTTTTCCTCGCCAGATGGCGCTGGCGCCAGGCGGCCGGACCCTGCTGGTCACCAATTTCAACTCGTCACAGCTTGAGTCCGTCACGGTCGCGGATCTGCCCTGACCGTATCCGCGACATGGGCAAGGTATTCGACTGACGGGCTGGCGCCGGTACGCTGCCCGACGCGATATGAGACCGCCCGGAGTGGAAATCTGCGCCGGGTACGGTCTGGCGCTGGCTGAGTTCGATCAGCCCGGGAGTTCCGTTATTCCCTGGCCGTGATCGCCGGTGCAGGCGTGATCAAACATATTCTGAACGGATGAAGGTCCTGCGGGCCGCCTTACCGGCGGCGGCCGCCGTGCTGCTGGCGGCCGGCTGCACGGCGGCCGCGGCCGGGCATGCCGTGCCGTCAGGGCGCTCGCCGTCCCCGCCGTCCGGCCCGGTGCCGTCCCCGCCCGCGGCGGTGCGGGTAACCCGGGCTCATGCGGCGCCCGGATGCAGCACGGCGACCGCGCATGCGCGCGTGCTCGGCCGGACCGGCGCCTCGCTGGAGCCCATGCCGGGAAGCCAGCTCGGGGTGGCCGTTACCCCCGGCGGCCGCTGGGCGTTCGCATCGCTCGCAGACTCGATCGCGGTACTGCGGTCCGGCGGCCGCGGCGTCCCGTCGCTGGTCAGGACCATCCACTCGCCAGGCCAGGGCCCGTCAGGCGAGGCGCTGACCAGCGGCGGGCGTTACCTTGTCGTGGCCGCGGGCAGCGGCGCGGAGGTCATCGACGTGGCGGGCGCCGAGCACGGCTCGCCGCACGCCGTGCTCGGCACATTAACCAGCAGGAACTCGGCGAGCGCCATCGAGGTCGCGCTATCTCCCGGTAACCAGTACGCGTTCGTCAGCATCGAGTTCAGCGACGAGATCGCGGTGTTCAGCCTGCGGCGGGCGCTGGCCGACGGGTTCGGCCCGTCGGACTTCATCGGTGATATCCCGGCCGGCCAGGGAGCGGTGGGCCTGGCGGTGTCACCGGCCGGCCGGTGGCTGTACTCCGTCAGCGAACTCGCGGCCGGCCCGCAGCAGTCCGGCGGCCTGGACGGCCAGGGAACACTGCAGGTCATCAGCATCCGCCGGGCCGAGACCGACCCCCGCCACTCCGTGGTCGCCACGGTCAGCGCCGGCTGCGAGCCGGCCCGGGTGATCACGTCCGCGAACGGGCGGGTGCTCTGGGTGACGGCCAGGGCAAGCGACACGCTGCTCGGCTTCTCCGCCGCCAGGCTGCGCACCGATCCGGCACGCTCGATAATCGCCCGGGTACGGGTAGGCGAGGCCCCGGTCGGGCTGGCCCTGGTCAGGAACGGCACCCGGATCGTCGTCGCCGACTCGGACCGCTTCTTCGAGACCCCTGGTGCCTGGTCCAGCCTTGCGGTGGTGCAGGTGGCGGCCGCGCTGGCCGGGAAGCCGGCCCTGCTCGGGTACCTGCGGCCCGGGGGATTCCCGCGCGAGATGGCACTGGAGCCAGGGGGCCGGACCCTGCTGGTCACCAACTTCTACGTGTCGCAGCTCGATTCAGTCAACGTCGCAGACCTGCCCTGACCGGCCGGCGCGGCACGGATCTGCGGTGGCCCACCGCAGACGGCACCGGACGCCCTGACGGCGGGACGGCGAGCCGGGCCCGGACGTACGCTGCGGGCGTGGAGATCCGCACCGGATACGGAGAGGCGCGGGCCGAACTCGATGAGCCCGCCAGGCCGGTCTTCCTGCTTGTGCTCACGCACGGCGCGGGCGGGGGAGTGGACACGCCCGATCTGCTCGCCGTCCGCGACGCGGCAGTCCGGCTTGACGGCGCGGTGGCGCGGGTAACTCAGCCGTACCGGGCGCGGGGCGCCCGCGCGCCTGGCTCGGCCGTCCGGCAGGACGCCGCCTGGCTGGAGATCATTTCCGTGCTGCGGGCGAAATTTCCCGGGATTCCGATGGTCCAGGGCGGCCGGAGCAACGGCGCGCGGGTGGCCTGCCGTACTGCCCGCGCGGCTGGGGCGCGGGCAGTCCTGGCGCTGGCCTTCCCGCTGCACCCGCCCGGGCGCCCGGACCGCTCCCGCGCGGCGGAACTGCGGGAGGCGGGCGCCGAGGTACTGGTCGTCAACGGGGACAGGGATCCCTTCGGCGTGCCCGGCAGCACGGACGCCGCTACTGTCGTCGTCATGCCGGGCGAGGCGCATGCGCTGTCGCAGAATCCGGCCGCCGTCGCCAGCGTGGTGCAGTCGTGGCTGCGCGGGATTCTGGATCCCCCGTGAATAACGTCGTCGGCCGGCTTGCGCGGCCGGTACTGCCAGGCTCCCCGCGGACGATGTAACTCCAGGCCGCCGACGATGCGGCCAGGCCCCGGCGGCCGGTGCCGCCCCGCCCCCGCGGACGGTGCGTCAGGCCGCCGGAGAACTGCGCTGCGCGTCCGGCGACCGGGGCACGATCGCCGGCTGAATCAGGTCGGTCGGCCGGTGCGGCGCGATCATGTCCCCGTCAGGGAGAAGCTCACCGGTGTCCTCAAAGCTGACGACACCGTTGCAGAGCAGGCTCCAGCCCTGCTCCGGATGGCTGATAAGGGTCCGGGCCGCCTCACGGTCCGGAGCCCTCGCATCCGGGCAGGACGGCGTATGCGGGCACATCGTGTGCCTCCAGGTCATTCATCGTTGTGGTCTTGATCACACTCTACTGTGCCAGCTCAGGTCCCCTGCCGGCATGGCTCATTGTGACGGTTTTTAGTCTCATCATTTGTAGTTTCTCTTTGGTATACGTTCTGACACAGAGTTACTACTAATAGTTAATAGTAGTCATGGCGCGGTACGCCCGCCGACGATATGGCAGCAGCGCGACATGCCCGTTCTAGCCCGGACGCCCCGGATACCGGCGGGCAAGCCCGGCAGTCAGGCCGCGTAGGTGCGCGGAACCGGCGGGATCCCGGTCAGCATGTGGGTCTCCCGCAATGTCAGCAGCCGCTCGGCCTCGTCGGTCCAGGCGTGCACGGCGGGCCTGGCCTTCGCCTTGCGCCGGAAGATCCGGTCGTCGTAGCCGCGGGGACCTATCTCGGCGCGCTCGGCGGCGTAGGCGGCCCGCATCGCATCCGTCAGGGCCACGGCGAGGGCGACGGCCAGGGCGTGCTGATCGAGGAGCGGCGCGTGCGTCGCCTGCGCCTGCCGGAAAGCCTGCTCCGCCGCGTGCGCGCCGCTGAGCAGCTCGCCGAATCTGGCCGCGAGCGCCCGGTCGGCGTCGTACTCGGCGCTCGCCTTCTCGCTGACCTGCTTCTTGCCCCTAGTCACGCTGGCCAGCCTAGCGGACGGCCGGTTCACCGGCGGGCCACTGCCGGCGGGCTACCTGGCGAAGTAATGCCAGCCGAGCCAGAGCCAGCCGAGCAGGATCAGTGCCCGGCCGGCCCGGGCGCGCATCAGGTACCCGAGCCATTCGCCGAGGGTCGGGACGCGGCTGGTCCGCCGCCGCCCGATGATCTCGAGCACGATCAGCGCAGCGATCACGCAGGCGAAGCCGATGATCGTGATGACGCGGGTTACCAACTCGTGCTCACCGCCTCACCAGAGCCCACCCGGCCAGCAGCCAGAGCAGGATCGCGGCGCTTTTCAGCGGATGCGGCGCTATCAGCGGATTGATCAGGTCCGTGAGTGCCGGGTGCCACCAGAGTGAATTGTCCTTGAAAGCGGATGCTTCCCATTCGAAGAGGGCAGCGACGCAGATCACCCAGTACCAGAGCCCGGTAACATCCAGCCGGTCCGGCGGCGGGATGCGGGCAGGCGGCCCCCAGACCGCGACGGCCGCGATGACGGCTCCCGGCAGCAGGACGACGAGCAGCGCCCCGGTAGTGAACGCCGCGGTACCCGCCGCCGCCCAGGAGTACGCGGCCAGCCCGGCACCCACCACCAGCTTCCTGGCCAGCCGCCCGCCGGCGGGCAGCCGCGGTGCCCCGGGCCCGCGGCCGAGGCGGCCATCCGGGCGAGAGACGTCATCAGCCGCCATCAGGACCTCCGCGACCATGATCTCATTGCCCGCTCGCGCTCGGCAAACGTGCTGCGGACTGCCGCCGGATCAGGCGAGGCTGTCGCGCCAGCTGGCGTGCAGCGCAGCGTACTCGCCGTCGAGGGTGAGCAACTGCCCGGGCGGGCCGTCCTCCACGATACGGCCGTCATCGATGACCAGCACCCGGTCGGCGATTTCGACCGTGGAAAGCCGGTGGGCGATGATCAGCGCGGTACGCCCGGCCAGGATGGTGCGCAGTGCCTCCTGCACGAGCCGCTCGCTCGGGATGTCGAGCAGCGAAGTCGCCTCGTCCAGGACCAGCACCGCCGGAGCGGCGAGGAACGCGCGCGCGAAGGAGATGAGCTGCCGCTGGCCGGCCGACAGCCGCCCGCCGCGCTTGCCGACCTGCGCGTCGTAGCCGTCCGGCAGCGCGGCGATGAACTCGTGCGCGCCGATGGCCGCGGCCGCCGCCTGCACTCCGGCGCGCGAGGTGCCGGGCTTCCCGAGCTCGATGTTCTCCGCGATGGTGCCGCTGAACAGGAAATTCTCCTGCGTGATCATGATGATCCCGGCGCGCAGGCTCTGCTCGGACAGCTGCCGCAGGTCAACGCCGTCGAGCAGGATGCGGCCCTGCACCGGATCGTAGAAGCGGGCGAGCAGCCGCGCGATGGTCGTCTTCCCCGCGCCGGTGGCGCCGACCAGGGCAGCCGTCTGGCCGGCCGGGATGCTCAGGTCGAGCCCGGGCAGCACCGTCTTGCGCCGGTAGCCGAACCGGACCGATTCGAACGTGACCGCCCGCCCGCTGCCCCCGATGGCGCGGGGCGGCAGCATCGCCGGCTCGGCCGGCTCGGCCACCTGCGGCTCCTCGTCGAGCACACCGGAGATCTTCTCCAGGGCCGCCGCGGCCGACTGGAAGGTGTTGTAGAACTGCGACAGGTCCTGCAGCGGGTCGAAGAAGCGCTGCAGGTAAAGCAGGAACGTGACGAGCACGCCGACTTTCATGTCGCCGTCGATGACCCGGAGCCCGCCGTAGAGCAGCACCGCGCCGACGGCAAGGTTGCCGACCAGGGTGATGCCCGGCGAGTAGATGGCGATCAGGCGCGACGAGCGCAGGCTGGCTGCCGCGTAGCGCTGGTTCAGCTCGCCGAAGATCTCCTCGTTCCGCCGTTCCCTGCGGAACGCCTGTACCGCCTGAATGCCGCCGAAGGTTTCCACGAACTGCACGATGACGAGGGCGATGGTGTCCCTGGTGCGCCGGTAGGCGACGGCGGACTCGCGCCGGAACCAGGCGGTCAGCCAGATCAGCGGGGCGAACCCGGCCAGCACGACCAGGGCGAGCTGCCAGTCGAGCAGCAGCATCCCGGCGCCGACAAGCAGCAGCGAGAACACGGCGAAGACCAGCGAGTCCAGTCCCTCGTCGAAGAGATCGGAGATCGAGTCGATGTCGGAGACCTGCCGCGAGATGACGCGCCCTGAGGTGTAGCGCTCATGGAAGGCAACCGGCAGCCGCTGGAAGTGGGCGAAGAGCCGGCGGCGGAGCTCGAGCACGACCGTGCCGCCGAGGCGGCCCATCGCGGCGATGAACGCGCGGGTGGCGACCGCCTGGGTCAGTACCGCGGCGGCAAAGGCCGCGATGATGGCCAGCATCGGCGCCAGGTCGTGGGTGCGGGTGAGCTGCGGTACCCGGTCGACGCCGATTCCTACCAGCCACGGCCCCGCCAGCGCCCCCAGGTTGGCGATCAGGATCAGCACGAGGATCGCGAGCACGCCGCGGTGATGCGGCCGGAGCAGGTCCTGGAGCAGGCGCCTGCCCCGCCGCCGCAGCAGCGCCGACAGGCTCGCGCTGATGTCGTCGGTGTCCTCGGCCGCGACGCCGCGCCAGGCCTCGGCGGCTGGCGGGCTCACCGGTGCGCTCCGGTCAGGCCCTGGCCGGCCGCATCGCCAGGGTCCGTGCCGTCGAGATCCGTGCCGTCTGCGTCCGCGTCGCCGGTGCCGGGCTCGCCGGGGACCGGCGACGCGCTCATCAGGTCCCGGTAGCGCGGATGGCCCGCGAGCAGTTCCCGGTGCGTGCCGAGCGCGCTGATCTTGCCGCCGTCGAGCAGCGCCACCCGGTCGGCCAGCAGCACGGTGGACGGCCGGTGCGCGACTACCAGGGCAGTCGATGCCGACAGGACCCGGCTGAGCGCCGCGGTGACCTTCGCCTCGGTGTGCACGTCGAGAGCGGACAGCGGGTCGTCAAGCACCAGGACTGCGGGCCTGGCCAGGATCGCGCGGGCGAGCGCGACCCGCTGCCGCTGGCCGCCGGACAGGGCCATGCCCTGCTCCCCGATCCGGGTGTCGAGGCCCCACGGCAGGTCGTAGACGAAGCTGGCCTGAGCGGCGGCGAGGGCATCCTCGATCGCCGCCTGGCTGGCGTCCGCCGCGCCGAAGCTGACGTTCTCCCTGACGCTGGCCGAGAACAGGGTGGGATCCTCGAACGCGCAGCCGACCCGGGCGCGCAGCAGCGGGAGGGTGAGCTCGCGGATGTCGGTCCCGTCCAGCCGGATGGATCCCGCGGTGACGTCGGCCAGCCGGGGGATCAGCTGGAGGAGCGTCGTCTTGCCTGCCCCGGTCGCCCCCACCAGCGCCAGCGTCTCGCCGGGCTCAAGCTCCAGCCGGATGTCGCGGAGCACCGGCCGCGGTGCGCCCGGGTAGCGGAACTCGACGTGGTCGAAGACCAGCCGTCCGGGGCCGGGCGCGGGGTCATGCCAGGCAGCGCCGCGCTGCTGCGGCCCCCCCTCGCGCGCAGCCTCCGGGGCCGCCCCGCGCGCAGCCTCCGGCACCGCCGCTGGCGCGGAGGCGCCGGAGGGGTCGGTGATGGCCGGCTCGGTGTCGAGAATCTCGTAGATCCGCTGCGCTGCCGTGGCGGCTTCCTGGCCGGAGGCGAGGATGTACCCCATCGCCTCGATCGGCCAGACCAGCTGGAGGGTCAGCGTGATGAACGCGACTAGCCCGCCGAGGCTCAGCTCGTGCCTGCTGGCGGCGATCGTGCCGAGGAGCAGGATCAGGCCGATCATGATGTTGGGTATCAGGTCGAGGCCGGCCCAGAACGTGCCGCGGAGCCTGGCCATGTCCAGCTGGGTCCGGTAGACGCGGGATGCCTGGGCGGTGTGCCGCCCGGCCGCCTCGTCGCGCCGGCCGAGCGCTTTCAGCACCCGGATCCCGGCGGCGGCGTCCTCCACGTAGGTAGCCAGGTCGCCCTGCTGATCCTGGGCGCGCCGGGAAAGCACGCGGTACCGCCGCTCGAACCGGAAGCAGGCAACGGCCACCGGCAGGAAGACGCAGCCCGTCACCAGGCCGAGCCACCAGTTCAGGTCGATGAGCAGGGCGATGACGGTCACGAACGTGACCACGTTGGTGATGAAGAAGATCGTGCCGAAGCCGGCGAATCGCCGGATCGCGGACAGGTCCGTGGTGGCACGGGACAGCAGCTGGCCGGACTGCCAGGAGCCGTGGAAGCCGGTGTGCAGCCGCTGCAGGTGCGCGTAGATGTCGTCCCGCATGACCAGCTCCATGCCGGTCACCGCGCTGGCCTGCACCCACCGCCTGATCAGGTTCAGCGCCGCCTGGGCCGCGCCGAGCCCGGTGGCGGCAAGTCCGAGCGGCAGCAGCAGCCGCCGCTCGGCATGAGCGATCGGCCCGTCGATGATCGCCTTGGTGAGCAGCGGGATCACGATCTCCGCGCCGACCGCGCCGAACGCGGTCACGAGCATCAGCACGAGCTGCCAGCGGTAAGGCCGCAGATACTCGCGGGTACGCCACAGCGCCTGGAACGGCGTCTGCCCGCCCTGGGCATGCAGAAGCTGGGCGGCTGGCTCGGAGGGCATTTCCCGGAGGCTAACCGCCAGGCCGCCGGGCTGTCACCTGGTTTTCGCTCAGGGCGACATCACGCACCATACCGGGAGCGTCCCGGCAGCCGGGTGCTCTGCGGCGATTAGCCATATTCGCCGCAAGGTGGCGGGCGGCCGGCAACTCTGGCACGCTGGCTAGTCCAGGGGCTCACGGCGCTGGCCGTCGGCAGGGGAGGGACCCATGGAACGCACCGATTCCTGGGATCGGCCGACGATCCGGTGGTCGCCCGTCCCGGTGCTGGCCGCGTATTACGACGCGGTCATCATCGTCTGCGAGCTGGCCGGCCAGTTCAGCGATGAGGCATGGAACGCCCCGACTCCCTGCGCCGACTGGCGGGCCGCCGACATTGCCGGGCACCTGCGCTGCATGGCCGACGATTACCACGAGTACCTCGACGACGCGCCGGTCAGCCGGCTGGCGAGGCTGATGGCCACCGGGGTCCATCCCGACACCCTGGCGCGCAAGCTGGCGAGGCAGAACGCAGCCGAGCTGGCCGCGCTGCCGGACGCCGGCGGGCCCGAGCACATCGCCGCGTTCGCCGAGTCTGCCCGTGCGTACGCGCGCAGGCTCATGCCGGTCTGGGACCTGCCGCATCACCGCTACCGCGGCGCCGTGGTGACGGTGGCGGGCATGGCTGGCGCGGCCTGCGCCGAGTGGCATCTGCACGCCTGGGATCTCGCCAGGGCGCTCGGCAAGGAGTACCGCCCGGCCGCACCGGAGGTCGTGCTGGCCGGCTGGCGGGCCGGGATGCCGCAGCTTCCGGTGGAACCGGCCGCCGGGCCGGATGGCGGCCGTGGCGATCTTTGGCACGCGCTGCTCCGCGTTTCTGGCAGGTCGCCCGACTGGGGCGCCTCGATCCTGATGCATGATGTCCCGTAATGGCCGCCATTCGCCGGCCACCGGATAGGTAGCCGCGGCCGGCCGCGAGTCAGGCGGCGGCGGAGGGAGCGCCGCGGCCGTGACATTCGACGTGAGCAAGGTACGGTCCGCCTATCCGGCCCTCGCTGACGGCTATGCCTACCTGGACGGGGCCGCGGGCACCCAGGTACCGGAAGCCGTGATCGACGCGATCGGCGACGCGTACCGGGCCGGCCTCGGCAATGCGGGCGGCGCGTTCCCGGCGAGCCGCCGGTCCGATGTGATCACCTCGGAGTGCCGTCAGGCAGTGGCCGACCTGACCGGCGGCGAGCCTGACGGCGTGATACTCGGCCCGAATATGACCACCCTGACCTTCCGCCTGGCGAACGCGCTCGCCGCGGGATGGGGCCCTGGTGACGAGGTGATCGTTACCCGGATGGACCACGACGCCAACGTCCGGCCATGGGTCCGCGCCGCGGCCAGGGCCGGGGCCACCATCCGCTGGGCCGACGTCGACCTGCCGGCCGGCGAGCTGCCCGCCGGGCAGTTCAGCGAGCTGGTCAGCGACCGCACCAGGCTGGTCGCGGTCACGGCCGCGAGCAACGTGATCGGCACCCGGCCGGACGTGGCGGCAATCACCGCGATCGCCCGCGCAGCGGGCGCGCTCAGCTATGTCGACGGGGTGCATGCCACCCCGCATGGGCCGACCGACGTCCGCGCGCTGGGCGCTAACTTCTATGCCACCAGCGCCTACAAGTGGTCAGGGCCGCATATCGGCGCGGTGATCGCCGATCCCGCGCTGCTTGACTCCCTGCGCCCGGACAAGCTGGTGCCCGCGCCGGATGAGGTGCCCGACCGGTTCGAGCAGGGCACCCCGCCGTACGCGGACTTCGCCGGGGTGACCGCCGCGGTGGACCACCTGGCGGCCCTGGGCGACGCCGCGTCGGGGACGCGGCGCGAGCGGCTGCTCGCCGCGATGACCGCAGTCCGCGAGCATGAGGAGCGGCTGCTCGCCGTGCTGCTCGGCGGGCTGGCGGCCATGCCGCGCGTGACGATCTACGGCGGTGCGCGCAACCGCACCGCGACCGCTTACTTCACCGTCGCCGGCCGGACGCCGCGCCAGGTCGCCGAGCACCTCGCCGAGCGCAGGATCAACGTGTGGGACGGGCACAACTACGCGTGGGAGCTCACCGGCGCCCTGGGAATCCGGGACGCGGGCAGCGCGATCCGCGCCGGGCTCGTGCACTACAACGACCGCAGCGACGTGGACAGGCTGCTGGCGGCCGTGGCGGAACTGGCCGGCTAGCGGGCCGCGCCAGGCCGCCCCGGCGCGGGCTGCCGCGCCGCGGAGCCGGTCAGAGCGGCCGCCGGCTGCTCCTGCCGCGGATCCCGGGCGGCCGCGCCACCTCAGTCCCGGCTGAGCGCGTAGCGGTACAGCCGTGACTCGCGGACCGCGAATCCGGCCCGCTCGTAGAGCCGCCCGGCGGCGACCCTGGACGGCCGCGACGTGAGATCCACCGTCCTGGCGCCGGCTGCCTCGGCCGTGCGCAGCGCGGCCTGCATCAGCGCCCCGCCGATGCCCTGACGGCTGGCGGACTCGTCCACCACGACGTCCTCGATCCAGGCCCGGAGCCCGGTCGGGAGGGGGAACATCGCAAGCGTCAGGGTGCCCGCGATGACTCCGGACGACCGGGCCACCAGCACGGTGACCGCCGGACTCGACACGATGTTGTGCAGGGCCGCGCGGTCGAGCGGCGGGGCGCTGCCGGACAGCTGCGGCAGCAGGCGGCCGAACGCCTCGACTACCTCGTCGGTCACCTCGCTGAGCACCTCTACATGGACGGTCACGCGGGGCAGAATACCGCGCCATGCGGAGTTCTCCTGGTCAGCCCACGCCGAGTGCACGCAGCGCCGCGGCGGTCCCGGCGGCCACGATGATGACCACGAGGAACGGCGCGCGGGCCAGCAGCGCCACCACGGCGGCGCCCATCCCGGCCAGCCGGGCCGGGTCGGCGTGCAGCGACTGCCCGCTGGCGAACGCCTGCACGGCGGTGAGCGCGGCGCGCAGCGCGACCGGGACGAGCTCAGCGAACCAGCGGGGCAGCGGCCGGTCCAGCAGGCGCTGCGGCACGGTCAGGCCGGCCAGCTTCAGCGCGTAGCAGCCCGCGGCGGTGGCCAGCGCGAGCTCACCGAGGCCGGGGGGATCGGCGAGGCGATCCGCGAGCACATCCCGCACCACGGTGACCGCCGCAGATGACTTACGAGCACGTCCCGGCCGGCCCGCGTTGCCGGGGAGCCGCGCATGCGCGCTGAGTATGCCCGCCAGCGCGGCAGTCAGCAGGCTGGATGAGGCGAGCCGGTCGCCGCCTGGCAGCCGATTGCCGACCGCATGGCTTTCTTGCCGCGCTATAGCGGTGTCCTTGCCCGCGGGATAATTACGTGGGCGCAGCAACTCGAAATGGCTCCGGCTGCCCGGCCACGGCGGCGCGGTGGCCGGGCAGCCAGAGCCGGCTCACCGTCAGGCCTGCCGGTTGGCCAGTTCCTCCAGGTACTTGCGCAGGGCTGCGTTGACTTCCTTCTCGTCGTAGCCCACCCGGAACCTGGTGGTGGTGAACTGGGCTTTCTCGATGTCGCCGGCCGTGACCAGCCGGTCCGGCGGCATGCTCCGGCCGAGTGTTCCCTCGATCCTGGCGACGAGCTCGTTCACCTCGGAGATCTCGTACCCCGCCCTTAATCGGGTCGTGGAGAAGTGCAGTGGCTGCCAGTCGGTCATAGGTGTCCCTCAGCTGGCGCGGCCCTGTCGCTGGCGCAGCCCGCTAGCCTGGCGTCGTCCGTTAGCTGGCGTAGTCCAGCAGCGGCTGGGCGCGGCTCGGGTGGCGCAGCTTGGACAGCGACTGCTTCTCCAGCTGCCGGATCCGCTCCCTGGTCAGCCCGAGAACCTTGCCGATCTCGTCCAGGGTGTGCGGATTCCCGTCATACAGGCCGAACCGCATGGCCATGATCGTAGCCTCGCGCGGGGTCAGTGCATCGAGCGCATGCCGGAGCTGGTCGGCCATCAGCTGGCGGTCGACGAGTTCCGATGCGGCCGGCGCGTCCACGTCCTCGATCAGGTCCCCGATGCTCGTCTCGCCGTCCTCGCCGATGGTGGAGTCCAGGCTGATCGGCTGACGGCTGGTGCGCAGCAGTTCCTCGATCTGATCCGGCGTCCGGTCGAGCTCGACAGCAAGCTCCTCCGGGGTTGGTTCCCGGCCCAGCTTCTGGTGCATGTCACGCTCGACCCGGCTCAGCTTGCTGAGCATCTCCAGCACGTGCACCGGCAGCCGGATCGTGCGGGCGGAGTCGGCGAAGCCGCGCTGTATCGCCTGCCTGATCCACCACATGGCGTAGGTGGAGAACTTGTAGCCCTTGGTGTAGTCGAACTTCTCGACCGCCCTGATCAGGCCCAGGTTCCCTTCCTGGACGACGTCGAGCAGGGACAGCCCGCGGTCGCTGTACTTCTTGGCCACGGATACCACCAGGCGCAGGTTGGCCTCCAGCATGTGGGCCTTGGCGCGCTGGCCGTCCGCGGCGACCTCGGCGAGATCGCGGCGGTAGTCCTTGCGCAGGCCCTTGGCGGTGGCCAGCTTGTGCTCGGCGTACAGGCCGGCCTCGATCCGCTTGGCCAGGTTGACCTCCTGCTCGGCGGTGAGCAGGCTGGTCCGCCCGATGGACTTCAGGTAGGTATGCACCGAGTCGCCCATGACGGACGTGTGGTCGTCGAGATCAACCTCGGCGGCGGCGCTCTGCGCTGCCGCGGCGAGGGCGGCCGCTTCCGCGGCGGCGTGGTCTGTTCCGTCGGCTTCCGCGGTGCTGGCCCCGGGGGCGGCGTTGGCGGTCCGTCCGGCGGCCGGGCGGTCCGGCTCGTTACCCAGGTGCACTCCGGCCTCGGAGAGCTCACGGAGAATGGACTTGGCCTCGCTCGCGGAGATGCCGGCCCGCCCGAAAGCGGCACGCAGCTCCGGCAGGGACAGATGACCCTGCCCGCGGCCACGCTGGACCAGCTCGTCCACGTGGGTCATGATCGCCTCGTCGTCGTGTCCGGGGGACCTCGCAAGTGCTGTCCTCGACATGAGACACCTCCCTTCGTGGCGCATATCGCGCGTGTACTGCTCACTGCGCCGGGCGGCGCGGCCTATCGGCGGGGGCCCGCAGCAGTTGCCACTGTGCATCGCAGGCACTAGTAGTAACGCTCTGCGAGCTGAAATGTTCCCGTATCACGCCTGCATGCCGGCCTGCGTGGCCATGGAGCGCAGTCGTTCCAGGTCGGGCTTGCCAGATGGCAGCAGCGGGAGCCGCGGGAGGAGCATCAGCGCGCGCGGCGCCGCGTAGGCCGGGAGTTTCGCCCGCGCGTGGGAGCGGATTGCGGCCAGCGTCGGCGGCGCGGCCGGGTCGGCTGGCACGATCATCGCCGTCACTAGCTGCCCCCACTCCCGATCGGGCCGCCCGACCACCACGGCCTCCCGCACCCCCGGGCAGGTGCCGACCACGGCAGCGACTTCGCCGGCGACGACATTCTCGCCCCCGGTGATGATCATGTCGTCAGCCCTGCCACGGACAAGCAGCCGGCCCGAGGCGCTGACCGACCCCAGATCGGAGGTGATGAACCAGCGGCCGTCGCGGGCGCTGGCGGACAGGTCGGGTCGGAGCCGGTAGCCGGAGAACAGCACCGGCCCGGCGATCCGGATCCGGCCATCGGCGCCGACCTCGGCCGATACCCCGTCCAGCGGCAGGCCGTCGTAGAAGCAGCCACCGCAGGTCTCGCTCATCCCGTAGGTAGTGATCACCCTGACGTCGGCCGCCCGCGCGGCGGCCAGCAGGCCGCCTGGTATCGCGGCACCGCCGAGCAGGATGGTACGCAGGGCCGAAAGGTCCGCGCCCGCGTCGAGCAGGCGCCGTAGCTGGGTGGGAACTAGTGACACGTACGCGCAGCCGCCCGCGGATATCGTCCCGGCCGCCAGCTTGTCGCTGACCACCGGCGCGGTACCCGCTAGCAGCGAGCGGACGAGCACGCCGATGCCTGCCACGTGACTGGCCGGCAGGCAGCACAGCCACCGCTCGCCGGCGCGGGCGCCGATCCGGCTCAGCGAGGCCCGTGCCGACGCCAGCAACGCGGCGGCAGACAGCTCCGCCGCCTTGGGCTGCCCGGTCGATCCCGATGTCGCGATGACGACGGCCACCTCGGGCCGCACGCCGGGCCTCGGGGCGGCGGGGCGCGCAGCGGCCAGCCGGGTGATACCTTCCGCGGTCTCGATGGCGGCCGGGGCGAAGGCTTCGAGCATCGCGTCCAGCCGCTCCCGCGGCAGGCCAGGGTAGAGCGGCAGGATCGCCGGGCCGGTCCCGTCCAGGGCCGATGCCAGCGCCTCAAGCAGCCGGCCGCCGGCGGGCAGCAGGACCGCATGCAGGGGGCGGGACGTCACGGTCGTAAGGTTAATCCGGGCAGATCAGGCAGGGATCGGGAGGGCGGCGCGTGATCGACTGGCAGGCGGCGGGGCAGGACTACGCCGACATCGTGTACGAGACGGCCGAGGGCATGGCCAAGATCACGATCAACCGGCCGGAAGTGCGGAACGCATTCCGGCCCGCCACCTTGTCCGAGCTGTCGGCGGCCTTCACCGCGGCCCGTGACGATCCCTCAATCGGCGTGATCATCTTGACCGGTGCCGGGACCCGGGCGTTCTGCTCCGGTGGTGACCAGAAGATCCGCGGCGATGATGGCTATCTTGACGCCGCCGGTGTCGGCCGGCTTAACGTCCTGGACCTGCAGGTGCAGATCCGGCGGACCCCGAAGCCGGTCATCGCCATGGTGGCCGGCTACGCCATCGGTGGCGGGCATGTCCTGCACGTCTGCTGCGACCTGACGATCGCGGCGGATAACGCGGTCTTCGGCCAGACCGGCCCGAGGGTCGGCTCGTTCGATGCCGGATACGGATCCTCGCTGCTCGCGGCGACCGTGGGGCTGAAGAAGGCGCGGGAGATCTGGTACCTGTGCCGCCAGTACAGCGCCGCCGAGGCACTGGACATGGGCCTCGTGAACGCCGTCGTCCCGCTGGACAAGCTGGAGGAAGAAACGATCTCCTGGTCCCGCGAGCTGCTGCAGAAGTCGCCGCTGGCGCTGCGGATGCTCAAGGGCGCGCTGAACGCCGTCACCGACGGGGCGGCCGGCATGCAGCAGTTCGCCGGGGACGCGACGATGCTCTACTACATGAGCGAGGAGGCGCAGGAGGGCCGCGATGCCTACGTGGGCAAGCGCGCCCCCGATTTCGCCAAGTTCCCGCGCCGGCCGTGACCGGGCAGGCCAGGCTGGAGCAGCGGGAACTCCTCGCCGGCCTGCTGCCGGGCGTGCGCGCGTTCGCGATCCCGATGCGGACCAGGTTCCGCGGCATCACCGTGCGGGAGGGCGCCCTGATCGAGGGACCGGCCGGGTGGGGCGAGTTCTCCCCGTTCGCCGAGTACGGCCCGCGTGAGTGCGCGCGCTGGCTAGCCTGCGCCATCGAAGCGGCCGTCACCGGCTGGCCGCCCCCGGTCCGGGACGCCGTCCCGGTGAACGTCACCGTGCCGGCGGTCGAGCCGCAGCGGGCACGCGAGATTGTCGCCGCGTCCGGCTGCCGCACCGCGAAGGTGAAGGTAGCCGAGCACGGCCAGCCAGCGGCGGCGGATCTGGACCGGGTCGCGGCAGTCCGGGACGCGCTCGGCCCGGACGGCAGGCTCCGGGTCGATGCCAACGGAGCCTGGAGCGTCGATCAGGCTGCGCGGATGCTCCGCGCCATGGCCCCGTTCGGCCTGGAGTACGCCGAGCAGCCGTGCGCGACCCTGGCCGAGCTTGCCGAATTGCGCCGCAGGGTGGACGTGCCGCTGGCCGCCGACGAGTCCATCCGGCGGGCTCAGGACCCGCTGGCGGTCCGCGCGGCGGGTGCCGCTGACATCGTGGTCCTGAAGGTTGCGCCGCTTGGCGGGGTGGCCCAGGCACTGCGGATCGCCCGCGAGTGCGGCCTGCCGGTGGTCGTGTCCAGCGCGGTGGAGTCATCGGTGGGCCTGGCGGCAGGGGTGGCGCTGGCTGCCGCGCTGCCTGATCTGCGCTACGACTGCGGCCTTGCCACGATGAGTCTGCTGGCCGGCGACGTCACCGCCGCGCCGCTCGCGGCGGTGGCCGGGGCGCTGCCGGTCAGGATGGCCGTGCCTGATGCCGGGCGGCTGGCCGCATGGGCAGCCGATCCCGCGCCGTGGCGTGCCCGAATGACCGCCGCGGCGCGGTATCTCGGTGCCGGATGAACCCGTCGACCGCGTTCGGCACCGTCTTCGTCGACGAGCTGGTGCGGTGCGGCCTGCGGGAGGCCGTGCTGGCGCCGGGATCACGCAGCGCTCCGCTCGCGCTGGCGCTGGCCGATCGCGGCGGGCACGGCGATCCGGGCCGGGCGGATCAGGGGCGTCCGGTTGGGCCAGACCGGCCGGCGCTGCGCCTGCACGTGCGGATTGACGAGCGGTCTGCCGGGTTTCTCGCGCTCGGCCTGGCCAAGGCGAGCCGCCGCCCGGTAGCGGTCGTCTGCACGTCGGGCACGGCCGCGGCGCACCTGCACGCGGCCGTCATCGAGGCCGACGAGGCCGGCCTGCCGCTCATCGTGCTTACCGCCGACCGGCCGCCTGAGCTGCGCGGCACCGGCGCGAACCAGACGATCGACCAGCTGAAGCTCTACGGGGCAGCGGTCCGGTGGTTCTGCGAGGCAGGCGTGCCGGAGGCGCGTGCCGGGATGACCGGCTACTGGCGGTCGCTGGCCTGCCGGTCCTGGGCGCAGGCGTCCGGGGCGGGCGGCGCATTTCCCGGGCCTGTGCATGTCAACGTTCCGCTGCGGGAGCCACTGGTGCCCGAGCGGGGGGCCGGCGATCCTGGCGAGGCTGGCGAGACTAACGGGGACGGTAGCTGGCCGGAGCCGCTGGGCGGCCGGCCGGACGGGGCGCCGTGGACCAGCTTCGGCAGTGCGGAATCTGGCGGGCCGCCGGCCGCATCGCCCCCGGGCCTGCCCGCATCGCAGCCAAGGCAGGCCGCATCGCCGGTAAGGCAGGCCGCGTCGCCCGCAGGGCTGGCCGGCCTGGAGCTGGATTGGACGGAGCGGGGGGTGATCGTCTGCGGGGATGGCGATTATCCGGCGGAGCCGTTGCTCGAGCTGGCGGAACTGGCAGGCTGGCCGGTGCTAGCCGAGCCCTCGTCGAACGCGCGCCGCGGCCCGAACGCCCTGTCGGCCTACCCTTATCTGCTGGCGGCACCCGGATTCGTGGCCGCGCACCGGCCTGAGCTGATCGTCTCGGCCGGCCGGCCGGGACTGTCACGGGGCCAGCTCGCGTTCCTGCAGGCCGCGGGCCCGGCCGGGCAGCAGGTCCGGCACGTCGTGCTGGCGCAGGGTCCGGGCCGCTGGGCTGACCCGGCCAGGACCGCCAGCGACGTGGCCAGCGAGATCCGGCTGCGGGTGCCGGACGGCGCCGCGCCGCGCCGCGCCGGGTCGGCCTGGCTGGAATCGTGGCGCCAGGCAGATGCCGCCGCCCGGCGGGCCGTCGACGCGGTGCTGGACGGCACCGGGCTGGATCGCACCGGACACGACAGGGCCGAACCCGGCGTGACCGGGCCAGCCTGGACCAGGCCAGACAGCACCGGACCCGGCAACGCCGGCACGGGCGACGGGAGACCGGGCGGGAAGGGGCAGCTAACCGAGCCCAGGCTGGCCAGGGACCTGGCCGCGGCACTGCCGGATGGCGCGCTGCTGTGGGCGGCATCCAGCCTGCCGGTTCGCGACCTTGACCAGCAGATGGCGCCGCGGACCGGCCTGCGAGTGCTGGCCAGCCGCGGCGCGAGCGGCATCGACGGCCTGGTGTCCTCGGCGATCGGCGCGGCGCTCGCGCACCAGGCCGCCGGCGGGGGAATAGCCTGCGCCCTGCTCGGCGACCTGGCATTCCTGCACGACGCGCCGGGCCTGATGCTCGGCCCGGCCGAGCCACGGCCGGACCTGTGCGTCGTGGTGGTCAACAACGACGGCGGCGGGATCTTCTCGGAATTGGAGCAGGCGGCCATCCCCGGGCCATTCGAGCGCGTGTTCGGCACCCCGCACGGCGCCGATCTCGGTCAGCTGAGCCGGGCCGCTGGCCTGCCCTATACCCGGCTCGAGCATCCTGCGGACCTACCCCGCCAGCTGGCGGGCAGCGGCCTGCGGATCATCGAGGTGCGCACGGACCGCGCGGCCGGGGCGGCACTGCGCGCCCGGCTCCGCGAGGCAGCCGCTGCGACAGCAGGGACAGCACTCGATCCCGGCTAGTCCGGGTCCCCTGGCGATGCGGTCAGCGGGGGACCCGTGTCTGCGGGTCTGCGGGGATGCGGGTCTGCGGCGATCCGGGTCTGCGGCGACGCGGGTCTCAGGCGATCCGGACGCGCGGGTCGAGTAGCGCGTAGGCCATGTCCACGATGATGTTGGCGATCACCACGAACGCGGAGGCGAGCAGGACGAAGCCGATGATGACCGGCAGGTTGCCGGTGTCGATGGCCTGGACGGAATCGAACCCGAGGCCCGGGAGGCTGAACACCTGCTCGACGACGATGACGCCGCCGAGCAGCGCCCCGATGTCGATGCCCAGCTGGGAGACTACCGGGGTCAGCGCGGCCCGCAGCCCGTGCCGCAGGATCACCCGGCGCTCGGACAGGCCCTTAGCGCGGGCGGTGCGGATGTAGTCCTCGCCCATCGTGTCGAGCAGCGATCCGCGCGACAGCCTCGTGTAGACGGCTGCCTGCACGGTGGCGAGCGTGATCCAGGGCAGGATCATGTGCCCCATCCACGGGATCAGGCCGGTGGACAGGCCGGCATAGCCGGTCTGGATCCAGGTGATGCCGTGCTCGTTCAGCGGCAGGAAAACGCCGATGATCAGCAGCTCACCCAGCACGAAGATCGGCATCGAGAGGCCGGCCAGCACCCCTACGGTGGCGACCCGGTCGAACAGGCTGCGAGCCCTGGTGGCGCTGACGACCCCCACGCTCAGCCCGACGATCAGCCAGAGCACCACGCCGCCGACGACCACCGACGCGGTGATCGGCAGGTCCTGCGCCAGAATGGTCTTGACGGGCACCTGGCTGTAGTACGAGAAGCCGAGGTTCAGGTGCGCCGTGTTGTCAAGGAAATGCAAGTACTGCACACGGAGCGGCAGGTTCAGGCCGAGGTTCCTGATCACCTCGCTGATCACCTGCGGCGTCGCCGACCGGCCGGCTAGCTCCCGGGCGACCACCTCTACCGGCCTGGTGAAGAACAGCAGGAACGTGCCGGTGGCGACGATCCACAGTACGACGATCCCGGTCAGGATCCGGCGGACAAGAAACCGCGCGAGGCCCATGGCTAGCTCAGCTCCCTAGCTACGGTGTCGGCGGCATGGGCTGCCGCGGCGGGTCAGGGAACTCGGGCGCAGGGCCGCCTGCCACGGCGGGCACGGCGGCCACGCCCGGCCGCCTCCTCCTCCGGCGCTGGCTGCCCGCGGCGAAGATCCGCTCGGTCCGCGGGTCCATCGCGTCCCTGATCCCGTCGCCGAGCAGGTTGAACGCCAGCGTGGTGACCAGCAGCGCGACGGAGGGGAAGACCACGTACCACCAGGCGACGGTGTAGTAGTTCTGCGCCTCGGCCAGGATGCTGCCCCAGCTCGGCGTCGGCTCCGGGATGCCGATGCCGAGGAACGACAGAGTGGCCTCGAAAATGACGGCGATCGGGATGTACAAGGTCGCCAGCACGAGCACCGGGCCGAGCAGATTGGGCAGGATGTCGATAAACATGATCCGCCATGGCCCAGCGCCGAGCGACCTGGCCGCCTCGATGTACTCCTTTTCCTTGAGCGAGAGAGTCTGGCCGCGGACGATCCGGGAGATGCCCGCCCAGGAGAAGAACGAGATGACCCCGATCACGATCGTCAGGCTCGGGGTGAATATCGCCGCGAGCGCGAGCGCGAGCACGATGTAGGGAAACGCGAGGACGGTGTCGATGAACCTGGCGAGCACGGTGTCCACCCAGCCGCCGAAATACCCGGCGATCAGGCCGATGCTGACCCCGGCCAGGGTCGCGATCGCGGTGGTGACGATCCCGACGAACAGCGAGACTCGCGCTCCGTAGAGGATCCGGATGAACAGGTCGCGGCCGATGTAGTCAGTGCCGAGCAGGAAGCCATGCGTGCCGGGCCCGACCGGCGCGCCGGTGCTCGTTGTGCCAGTGTTCGTGAACGCCTGATCGGGGGCGTGACCGGTGAGGCTGGCAAAGAGCGGCGCCGTGATGGCCAGGATCACCATCACCAGGATCACCAGGATGGAGGCGATGGCTATCTTGTCGTGGAGCAGCCGGCGCCAGGTGAGCTGCCACTGGCTGCGGCCCTCGATCGCCTGCTCGGGCGCCGACTCGGCCGAGTGGGCCTGGAACTCAAGCGAGGTGACGCTCATCGTCGTTCCCTTCCCGCCACCCTGGCCAGGGACTCGCCTGCCTCGACGGGGAAATGACAGGCGGTCTGGTGCGCGGCCTGGTCACCCGCCTTGGTCTCCAGTACTGGCTCCTGCTGGCCGCACAGATCCTGCGCCTTCGGGCAGCGGGGATGGAACCGGCAGCCGTCCGGCGGGTTGATCGGGGACGGCACGTCGCCGGTGAGGATGATCCGGCGGCGCTCGGCGGCCGCGTCCGGATCAGCGGCCGGGGCGGCGGAAAGCAGCGCGGCGGTGTACGGATGCCGGGCGCTCTCGTAGACCTGGTCCTTGGGCCCCGACTCGGCGATGCGTCCCAGGTACATCACCGTGACGTCGTGGCTGACGTGCCGGACGACCTCCAGGTCGTGGGCGATGAACAGGTAAGACAGGCCGAAGTCGCTTTGCAGGTCGGAGAGCAGGTTGAGCACCTGCGCCTGGATCGACACGTCGAGCGCGGAGACGGGCTCGTCGCAGATGATCAGCTTGGGCCGGAGCGCGAGCGCGCGGGCTACTCCGATCCGCTGGCGCTGGCCGCCGGAGAATTCCGCCGGAAAGCGGTTGAAGTGCTCGGGGTTGAGCCCGACCCGCTCCATCAGTTCCTGGACGGCCTTCTTGCGCTTGGCGCCGGACGCGGTCTTGTGCACGGCGAACGGGTCGCCGATGATCGCGCCGACCCGCCGCCGCGGGTTCAGCGAGCCGTACGGGTCTTGGAAGATCATCTGGATCTCCCGGCGGAACGGCCGCATGGCGCCGCGGGACAAGTTGGTGATGTTACGGCCCTCGAACGTGACCGTTCCCGAGGTGACCGGGATCAGCCCGGCGATGCAGCGGGCCAGGGTCGACTTGCCGCATCCGGTCTCGCCGACCAGGCCGAGCGTCTGGCCCCTGCGGATCACCAGCGATACCCCGTCTACCGCCTGGACCTGGCCGACGGTCCGCCGGATCAGGCCGCCGCCGCGTACCGGGAAGTGCTTGACCAGCTTGTCCACCCGCACGAGCACATCGTCTTCCAAGCCCGGCTCCGGTGGCATGGGCAGATCGGCATCCCGCGGCAGCGTGTCACTCACGCGATCACGCTCCCCTCGGACTCCGGTCGTTTCGCGATGTCCTCGGCGATCTTCGCGGCCGCCTCCTTGCGGCCCCGCTCGACCGCCCGCCGGCGCAGTTCCTCGGCCTCTCCGGCCAGGCCGGCTGCCGTCGCGGGCAGCCAGCACGCGGAGAGGTGGCGGCCGTCGTCACTGACCGGCGCCAGCCGGGGCTCGTCGGTCAGGCACTTATCCATCACGTACGCGCAGCGGGGGTGGAAGGCGCAGCCGGACGGCAGCCGGATCAGGCTGGGCGGCTGGCCGGTGATCGGCCGGAGCCTGTCACCGGCCGCGGAGCTGTTCGGGATCGACTCGAGCAGGCCCTTGGTGTAAGGGTGGTGCGGCTGGTAGAAGATGTCGTGCTTGCCGGCCTTCTCCGCGGCCCGGCCGGCATACATGACCATCACG
>Ga0182024_10004102_pt1 | contig 33936 bp, 28 predicted proteins | sample P32metaG_FD_120480 | JGI IMG/M metagenome (GOLD analysis project Ga0182024, IMG submission 120480) | Permafrost microbial communities from Stordalen Mire, Sweden - P3-2 metaG (Illumina Assembly) | ecosystem: Environmental > Terrestrial > Soil > Wetlands > Permafrost | place: Sweden: Stordalen... | reverse complement strand
GGCTGGCCGGCCTTCCCGTGCAGCGACGGTTATGCCTATACGGCGCCGGTGGGGAGTTTTTTGCCCAACGGTTTCGGTCTGTACGACATGCACGGCAATCTGTGGAGCTGGACGGAGGACTGCCGGAATGACAGCTACGTGGGCGCGAGCGACGGGACGGCCTGGACCAGCGGCGATTGCAGTCGCCGTGTCCTTCGCGGCGGTTCCTGGCTCATCGGTCCACGGTACCTCCGCGCTGCGTACCGCGACGGGGGCACCACCGTCCTCCGGATCAACAGCGTCGGCTTCCGGGTCGGGCGGACGCTTCTTACGCCTTGAGTCCTAACCTCTTTACCTCTTGAGAGGGGTCCAGGGGGCGAAGCCCCCTGGACCCTCGCGAATCGGGTAAGAGATGACTAATCACGCAAAGCGCACGGGCGCGGCGGTTGAAGCGCATTATCAGTTCCTGCTCTGGCTCGTGCCGGCTCACGTTGCTCGATCAAATACTGGATGTCTGCGTCACCGATGGCGGCTACGACGGCTACTAGCTGCACGCTGCACATGCTGCGTTGCAATGAAGTCTCGCAGCAAAGCGCCGCTTCGGGTCACTCGCTGCGCTTTCACGGTGTCCACGCGACTTCCGCTTTTCCCCCAATAGCGACCAAATTGCTGCACCGCAGCGCTCCACGCTAGGCGGTCAGTCTTCCCAGAATGATTTGAAGCGATCTGGTGATAGTTCGGTGTAGCGAACCGTATGCTGAATATTTTTATGTCCAAGATAGTGTTGAAGCGCTCGCGTGTCCTGCCCATCGTTCGCAAGCTTGTAGCCACACGCGTGCCGCAGCATGTGCGGATGCACTGGAAATGGAAACTTGCTCTCCTCCCCCGTCCGCGCGATCAATTTTCGAAATCCGGCCGGCGACATCGGCGACCGTCGCTCGGTAAGAAAGACGTGCCGTGATTCAGGTTGTTCGCGCCGCAATCGACGTAGCGCTCGAATCTCAGAACCGCCGAGCGGATGCACACTCGGGGTTCCGTTCTTCACCCGTCGCACATGTAGCATGCCCCGCTCGAAATCAACTTGGTCCCAACGCAATGCGCATAGCTCGGACACACGCAGTCCGTGACGGTAACCGACAAGGATCATTGTCGCATCACGATGACCGTAGCGGCCACGCTCGCGCGCGCCTTCCAATAATCTTCCCACTTCCTTGACAGTGAGATATTCGCGTGGTCGACGTTTGCCGTTTTCGACCCGACGCGGCGGTACTGTCCCATTAACAGTGTTTGGTGCTGATCCTCGTTTGGGAGATTTGAACTTGGAAATTCGACTGGCCGATTTCATAACTGTCCCGAGAAGAAGCATTTTTGGGACAGTTTAAGTATACCATGCCCTTCCCCGCTCATATTTCCGGTAGCATGCGCGGATGACGGCGGATCGCAAAATCACGGTGTTTCTGCGCCACTCTTGGCTTTGATCTTGCTCCGCTCGTCCTCAATCTCAGTGATCAAGCTTTTAGGAGGTTGAATGTTGCCTTTCACCCACTGCCACAGCACATCGGCGTGTGCGAAATGTTTCGGTCCTGCTTCGAGAGGATCGTAAAGTCGTCGGACCAAAACAGGGTTCTCCGAAGAGGAAGTGTAGGTCGTCGGTGAATGTTCGTAACCACTCGGAGCGAAGGGAAAATTCCAGTTCAGGGCCGCGTGGAGTAATGCATCGCCGTGCTTACCCGACATTGTTTCTTCCAGCTTCGACTGAGGCTTCCATCTCGTCGGATATCTTCGCAACACCTCCCGGTGCGAAATGTTGGTCACCCCTTCAACCGGTCTACCCATTTCGTATGCTTCAAGGGGCCTGCAAACGCGACGGATACTGAAAACCAATTGGTCCAATTTCCACAAATCTTCCGGATACCGGCTATATCCAAACAGCTTATATCGGTTGTCGGCCTGCCCGTCGCGATACAACCGCACAACGTATTGTTCGGCACTTTCGACGTGCCAATGCTCAACCGGCATTCGCTCCGGTTTGACGAGCATCGCCGGGAACAGCTCGGGCGCTAACGGTGTTGCGGCTGCATACAGTTTGACGATGTCGTGGCCATACTGCTTTGCGCTTTTCAGGTTTAGAAGCAGTATTGCCTTCAGATACTTCTCAACGGAGTGAACGGCGAGCCAAAAGAAATCGACGTTGAGGCGTTCGCGGAAGCACCATCGCGCGGCAACATAGTTGTCGTCTGCGGTAGCGATGAACAGCTCATTTATAATGCTGCGCTTCTCTGCATAAAAGTCATCAAGCACTTCTGGCATGACGCGACTTTCATTCTTAACGACGCGGTTCGGTGTAGAAACGATGCCGGGCCGCGACCTTATCTCGGAAGAATTCAGCAATCCGGACACGGTTCGCAGCCAGGTCATATTTTGCGAGACCCGGCAATTGGGCCACGGCGGTCGTCCAGTCATCAAGTTCGATCGCCGCAGCCGCGCCCTCCGGTTCGAGCCGCAAGATTTTCTCCGGACCGAGCAGGAGCGTTGCCTGCGCCTGCGCGTTGTCGGTGGTCAAGAACGTCGCGCCCTTGATGATTTCTAGCCATTGAAAGAAGCCGCCCCGCACGGCGAACTTACTGATCTCATACGGTTGATTGCCCGTCCCGATGGAGAAAATCTCAATTTGCTCCCGAGACACGTCGTATGCAGACAGCGCGTCAATGACGACAGCCATGATCGGATTATTCGCCCACACTCCGCCGTCGAGAAACACGTAGTCATCGCCGCCGTGCCCGGAAAAGAATGCGGGGGCCGCCGAGGTGGCGCGCGCTGCCTCCCATGCGGCCATCAAATGGTCTTTCTCGAAATCCGGGTGATGGTCCGTTTTGAGAACGGCAATTTGGGTCTTCGGCCCGAGGAACGCCGGGATCACCAGTCGCGCTGACGAATCGCCAAGCCGCGCATCGCCGAACGTTTCATAGAGCAGAGCTTCAAGCACGCGGTGGTCGTGCAGGACCCGGAACAGTTGGCGCGCAAACTTCAGACGCGGATGCCGCGACCAAAATTCCGGAAATACGCGATTGCCGTTCTCGACATAGAGCCGCTTGATCAGCGCCGCCCGCTTCTTCAGCCCGAGGCCAAGCGCGATGATGCCACCGGTCGATGTACCGGCTATCGCATCGAAGTAGTCGGCGATCGACTCACCGCCCGTGATCTCTGCTTCGATATCGGCGAGCATGCTCGCCGCGTAGATTCCGCGTATCCCACCGCCGTCGAGTGACAGGATGCGATATGGCTTGTCCGCCGGCCACGGCAGGCGATCACGTCGCGTCTTGCGCGAGTTGGCCCGTCTGTCGGTAAATGGCCGCGGCCCGCGCTTCGGCGATGCTTTCGGGTCCAACTCCGCCTCCTCGCCAGATGCCATCAACATGCCACAGCTCGTAATACATCAGCCATTCGGCCGCCCATCTCATTGTCGTATCGGCGATCAGCAGCTTGTTCGACCACTCGCGTCCTTCGGGATCGAACAGGCACAATCCGGAAAGCTCGGGATGCTCCGAGTAGAACATGAGATGCGGGATTTGCTCGAACGTGCCGCCCTCGCGCGGCCTAAGTGGAGGGTCCTGCAGGATCACGTACGGTCTATCGGTCCGCTCCGGGTCCCAGTACACGGCGATCACGTACCATTTCTGAAATCCTCGAATCTTGCCTTTCCAGCGGACCATAGACCCACGCAGCTGCTCGAACGTGAACAGCGGCCAATGCCCTTCCACCTTTGCCCTTTGGGCACCGAGCTTGCGCGGGCGTTGGTGGTACCCGAGCCCCCGCATCAGTCCTCGTGGTCGTCTTCGCAGTGGAAGTTGTGGCGCGGCACCTCGACGGCGCTCCGCGCGACCGCCGGCGCCGCCACTGCAGTTGCCGGAATGATCGCGCCGGTGCCACGCTCGAAATGCAGGGTCCGGCGCTCCGAGCGTTGGTCCACCCGCTTGTTGAAGGCGTCGAGCGTGCGCTTGCTGACGCGCTCGCCGAACAGGTCCGAGAGAACGGCGACGACATCCTTGATCTCTGCCTCGCGCGCCTTCTGCAAGCCCTCTAGGAGCGCCACCATGTCGTCAGCGAGCATCTTGCGGTCGGCCTGAGTAGTCGGCCACCGGTCGTTCAATTGCTCGACCTCATAGGCCGGATTGGTTTCGTGCGGACCATTGTTGGCCGCGAACGCCGCATCCATCTCGATCCTGATCTTCGCCGCGAACCGTTCGAGCTGCGCAGTCAGGCCCAAGGGCTCGTAGCCGCACGTCACCGAGAGCTTGGTGAAATAGATCGACGGGGGACGCTTGATGCCACGTCGCTCGTAGCGGAGGTTGAGGTACCGCTTCATCAGTTTCAGCGCGTGGACTTGCTGCGCATCGACACGCGGCGGCACGACCGGCGGCAGCCTCTCCTGCTCGGCCTTGTCCATCGCCATCATCGACGGCAGCCGGTCGATGGCGAACGAACGCCGCCGAGACTTCACCTCGTCGAGGAATTTCTGCGTCGGGTAGGTCACGTTCTTCCGGAACCACAGGCCGAAGCCGTACGGGTTCGATGGAACGCGGTACGACGCGCCGATGTCGGGGCTATGGAAAATCTCGCCTACGCGCTCGGGCCGCGGGTCCGCCATCGGGTCCAGCATGGTCACGTCCATATGCATGAACGTCCATTGCAGTTGAACGCACCGCGTGCAGCGAACAATCTTCTGGACATCCGGGAAGCCCTGCAACGCTTTGTAGAGTTGGTCCAGGGCCTCATCGTTGGACCAGTGCGCCGGCACCGCCACATCGACCAGCGCATCAACGTCGAACCGATCCTCATCCTCCGCACCGCCGATGATCGTGGCGCCGATCGCCATCGAGCCCTGCGCGTAGATCAAGCACGAGTTGTTGAGGAGGAGTTCCCGCAGCGTGCTCGAAGGACGTTCGAGGTGCGGCTTGAGTCTGCGGTAGCGGTTGTCCGCCACCTCGCGGTCGTGGTCGCTCAGTTCGATGACGGTCACAACGTCGAGCAGTAGATCGTCGAGACCTGGAGCCGTTTCTTGGATGGACCTGACGACGGGAAAAGAGCGGATTGCCCTGAGCGTCACACGCATCAGCCTGAGTTCGCCTGAAGACAACCGAATTGAGACGATGGCGGCTATGGAGCATGTCGGCAGTGTTAAGGAAGAGAGACGGGTTAAGGAGCCGGATCAACATCCAAAACCGAAAGTGATCACCCTGATGGGGGGTAGCTGAAAGCAGGAGCAAATCACGACTGTGGTCGCGCAGTGCCTCCGCAAGTTTGAAATTCTGCGTCTTGGTCACTTTCGCGCCGGCTTGATAAGCCGTCAAATGATGTGCCTCATCAAAGACGATCAAATCCCAACGCGGAGCTTCGAGTAATTTCTTTACCCGAGCAGGTCTCTTGAGCGTATCGATGCTGGCGATCAAGCGATTGTGCTTAACGAAGGCGTTCGACTTACGGTCGGTAACATCTCCTTCGCTGCCGAAGACCTCGAAATCAAGATGAAATGTATCGTTTAGCTCTCGCTGCCAATTGTTTACCAAGCCGGCCGGAACAACCATCAACGCCCGCGTTAATTCGCTGCGCGATGCCAATTCACGTAGAACAAGAGCGGTCTCGATCGTCTTGCCGAGCCCGACGCTGTCAGCGATGAGAAACCGGCGCGGAGAAGCGTTGGCAATGTGGTGCGTCAAAACGATTTGATGCGGCAACAAATCTACCTTGGCAGCCGTCAACGTGGCCGAGTTCTCTAAAAGTGGAAGTTGTTCGGCTTCGAGCGCTAGCCACAAACGTTCCAGCGATTCGGGCGTAGCGGATCGGACATGCGAAATAACCTCTTCATCCCACGTCAAGGCAGACGCGAGACTTAACGCCGATACCTGTCTCTCGCCGTGCTTCTGAAAAAATACGCGCGCATAGCCACCGGGCTCCACGCCTATAAACACCCCGGTTCCTAGCTCAGGATGGGTGACGCGGGAACCGGCGGTAGGGTTAGGAGACCCGGATGACATGAAATCCACCGATATCCTTCGTACTCTCAACGATCAGCTTGAAGACCCCGTTGCCGGTTGCGGCCCCATTCCAGATCCCTCTTGTAAGACAGAGCTTGATGTCCCGGTCCATCCCTCGTCCGAAGTACACCAGGTCGTCTGATTCATTGAGTTGAAAAAGTCTGCTTGGACCATCCATGCCGAACACGAGTCCAACACCGGCCCAGTGGTTGCACCACATACGGCACAGAGGCAGGATGTTTCCACGCAGCCACGCGTATGCCGTGTCAGGATCGGCCATCAATTCCAAGACGGTTTGCAAGCCGCCGACAAGGACCGTCTTGCCACCGCCGGGTGGTGACTCAGGCAGGCCGTGGCGTTGCCAATTCAGGGCCGTGCGAAGCGGTGCAGCTTCGGTATCGGTGATAAGGGCGGCGAGAAGCTCCGGCGACCACACGATGCTGCATCCGCGGCGCTTCCAGCTGTTCGCTGTCATCTCTTGCATGTCATGGCCCTTGTCCAGGCAACCGAAGCAAACTTTATTCGTCGTCATCCCAGTCATTGAACAAGCTGAGCTGCCGTTCCAGCTCTATTGGCTGTTGTCGCAATTTATCTAACGTCTGGCGAAGAATAGTGCGCGCCAATGTTGAAGCTGCTTGTAGTTCTGGATCGGGAGACATCTTGGCATACCATTCTAGTACGGCATCGAGACTTCGACGAACCATCCACGTATCCTTCGACAGCTCTTCTTCTAAATTGATACCACTGTTGGGTTTGGCCGCACCGATAAGAAAGTGCGCCTGATCAATTTCCGTCTTCATCTCCTTGCGAGGTCGCTTACGGAACTCTTCGAAGCGTTTCAAAATTGGTATCGGCGTTACAAGGCGATTGTGTTCCTCGACCCATCCCCGATCCTCGAAGTCTCGCTGACGAAGAGCTGTTCCAAATAAACTCTTGCTAACATCATCGGCCGTTCGCGATGGCCTGACCGTAAAGAGCCGCAAGTATTGATAGGCAGCCGGCTGAACGATCGACGGGGGGTTGCCCGTCGCGTCTGCCGTGCCTTCGTCAAGCAATTGGTTTATTCCAGCGAGAGCGTGCCGAATGGAAAGCGGTTCGTCCTCTGATGTGAATACCTGCCCATAGTGGCGGCTGTAGAACTCAAGAGCCTTGCCCCGAAGGATGACGCGTATGTCGGCGTCTGACAGCTCGCTGGCCCTGTAGGCAGCGAGCAACACTTTCAGGCGGTTCAATTCCGCCTTAACCCATTGCCGTAACTTGGCCCAACTGACAGGAGTGGGTTCTACCAGTCGCTTGCGGCAGACATGAATGATGTCGTACTCGGTTCCTTTTGCTCCGAATTGGCCGGCTTCACCCTTCATGTCATCGCTTGAGATGGGGAATGTTTGTTCAAGGATGAAGCCGGCCTCGAACAAACTCTCCAACACTACTGCCCATTGCGAGTCCTCACTGTGATGAAAGGTGAATGCCAAAATTCCTCCGTCCTTAAGCAGACGGCAGCCTTCGGCCCAGCAAGCAGTGAGTCGAACTCTGTAGTACTCGTTTGCTTCTTGTTCTGGGAGCAGCCGCGGGGCCAGCGCTTCCTGCGCGTTGGGTGTTTGTACTGGCGTAAATAATTCCGGATATTGATACTGGAGAGATAAACGAAGCCAAGCGTGAAAGAAATTTGCGAGGTCTGAGTAGAATATATTGTCCCCAAACGGCGGATCGGTGATGATCAGGTCAAAGGATCGGTCCGCGTAAATAGATAGGTCAGACGAAGAACGGCACTGAATCTCGGCTCCAGCTAAGACAGGGTCTCCAGTCGGAGCCTTTTCTGTTTTTCCTTTGTCTGTTTCAAATTTGATTACTAGCTCTGTCGGCTGTCCGCACCACTCCAAACCATCGATAACTCCCTGCCGGCAGCTTCGCCAGTTCTCCCGCCCAATCGCCGAAAACTGGTTGTTCTCCACTACTCCATTCTTTGGCGTATAGTTTGGGTTCGCAAACAGGGGCGCCAAGCAATCCTGCTGGATGTCCCAAAAAGAAAACATGCACTGATGCCTTGAGAACTCCTGCCAAGCTCCCAATGCCTGAAGACGCACGTTTTGGTTGGGTTCTTTGTTTTTTTGCGGTGAGGCGGTGATTGCTCGGAGAAACTGCGTGTGCACGAGCAATTGTCGAGAGTTAAACATCTTCCACCAGTGGGTGTATCCCTGTTTAGGCAACGCGAAGTTAGCGTGGTGGGTCATGTAGCTGTGCGGAATCTCGTCCTTGGGCCAATAGTCGGCAAGATCACCATATCGTCGCGCGCACCATTCCCGCTCCGCTGCTGTCAGCGGCTGCATCCGCGTAGCCACCAAGCTCCTTGTCATTCATAATTCCCGCTGTACCCTTCAGCCATTCTGGATCAATCATCAGGTAAGAGTAAACGTGCTTGGTTCCGTTTCGTGGCGGTTGAATGTTGAGGTGCTTCTTGTCGATCGCTGAAAGGCGTTTGGCCGAGGCGTGCTGGTTGAGAATATCGCGAAGGTATTGACCCGCGAACTCCCCACACTTAGGACACATGAGACCTGGCTCTGAATGCACCATTTCGCAGAGCTCTTTAATTCGGGCGCGCTTTTCGGCTATGTCACCTTTGCTGTAGTCGGCCATCCGTTTCGCAAACGGCTGTGACAACTCTGTAAAGCAGAACTCCGAATCCAGCACTACTCGCTCGGCGCCAGGTGCCATACGAGCAGCACCAAGTTCGGCGTGGAAGGCGATCTTGCAGCTCTTACAAGTAAGTTCGACGTACTTCACACCAAGTTTCTTTTCGGCAATTACTGGAGAGCGAAAGATTGGAGTTCGATGACCGCAGCCAGGCTGTGAACATACTCCGTGTTTTGCCCAAAAGGTGTAGATGAGCTCCGGCCCTTCGTAGCGATATTGCACACGCTCTGCGACAGATAGGGTCAATGCATCGAAGCTATCCGGCATTAGCCTTTCTTCTGCGGTATCCCCTGTGATGGAGTTGCGATACCACCGTCCGATGTGTCCGCGTTGGCATTCCGCGACGTAGAACGGTTGGATCAACGGCTTAACTTCAGAATCGACTTGGTCAAAGAACTCGCGGACTTCGTCAGGATTGGTGCACGCAAGCTCGTTCTTTACGATAAACCAAGCTACAGGGTTCAGATCGACACCCACCACTTGGAAGCCAAGCCGCGAGCCTTCAACCAACGTGGTTCCTCCGCCCATAAAGCAGTCGAGTACTTTGAGGTCCTTGAAATTCCCTGCTTTCTGGTGATTGGCGTAATATGTGTCCCAGACGGCTTTTGCAGCTTCGGTTTCATCGGGAACGGGGATACCGTCTTGGTCCAAGACTACTGACCCATCAGCTTGTTTGCGGATAGGAGCTTGGGTAGCGGCCGCTAGAAGCATGGCTCGAAATACAGTCGAAGCTCGGCGCGCCCACCATTTGCTCATACAGTAAATACGTTTGCGAGCAGGACCTGATGACGTTTCCACCTTGGCTATCGCATTGACGGGCACGAGCGGAAAATCGACTTCTAAGCAGGTTTTGGGTCGTTTCGGATTGGCAAAATCCGGCACAACAACGGTCAACACCTTGCCGAGATTTGGGGCATTAGCTTCATCGAAAGCATTGTTGGCTGAAGCCTTCTTTGTCCAACGTAACGGGAGCGTCGCCTGCGTATCGAGGTCCAAGCCTGGAAATGTCTGCTGTTCGGCAGTGCGCTTCGGGATACTCATTCGGATCAGCTCGCTGGAAATTCTATGAAAGGGACCACTACTTCGAGCAGCGACAGCCCACCGTGGCACAAGTGCGGAAATCCGTCGCTCGCTCGGAGCCAAGTCGGGAGTGAATCTCCTTGGAGAGATAGAGAAGTGGGCGTTGCCCGATGCCCAGAAGGTTACTCAAGCAGTTCTTACTTTGAGCGGCGTGTCGGTCAAAGAGCTTCGCGATCTTTGCATCAAACTTCCGCCGAAACTTCAGGCGGAGTTGCAGTTGAATCTTCCGCCCGACGAAGGTTCGACAAAATGACCGGGACGGCGTCCGAGTGGGTAGATGTTATTTTGGGTCGAGATGATCCAGCGACTGCATGGACGCAGATTCTCGCCGCCCTTCGGGAGCTTGCTCTAGCGTCCACAAAGTCCGGTTCTTTGGATAGAGCGACGGTAGCGCCGGATCGCCTTATAGCGAATTCCGCCTGGAACCTATGGGATGACTTCCACCATCATGCCCCAACGGTCATTGATGAACTCAAGAAATTTTGGGTGCAAACGTCAGCGTCCGGCACCGCAATTTTGCTGTTGGACGCGCTCTCCTTGCGAGAACTACCGATAATCGTAGCCGCAGCAAAAGATCGCGGGCTGACGCCCTCTCGTGTTGAAGCGCTCGGTTCTCAAGTCCCTTCGGATACTGATCGCTTTGCCGCAGCACTGGGTATTTCTGGTCGCTCGAAGCTCTTCAACAATCAGCCCCCAGCATCGTTTATCTTCGGCGGCACTGACGTATACACCGACGTGCTTGATGCCCCCTTCGCGGATTGCGCTGGCTTAGTTCCCTCCAAACCTCGGCTTTTCTTGTGGCACAAGTGGCCCGACGAACCCCTCATTCATCTCCATGCCAGCCAGGATGACGGACCCGACATTGTGGCTTCGCAAACGAAGCAACAAATTCTATCGCCGGAGTTTTGGCAATTCATCGACCGAATTCGCCAGGGCCGGCGGCTCATAATCACTTCCGATCACGGGTATGCGGCCAGCCGGTTCTTTTCGGACGAAATTAAAGACTCAGCGACAGTCCACTTGCTGAGAAGCGTGTTCGGCGCGAAACGGTCTGCGGCCGAATCTCCAAATACACCGTGGCCGCGTCAGCACCTGCCACCTTTGATCGGTCGACACCATGGTCAACTGGTCGTCCTTGGACAGCGAAAATGGGCTGTGCAAGGTGGGTTACCGGCAGTGGCTGCACCCCGCCTACGCGCAAGGGCGGCGTCGGCCCACCGCCGATTGGAGGATTTGGCGGGAGCGGCTCTGGCTGAGAAATCGGTCCTGGAGGCACAGGTAATGGCGGTGTCGGAATTGGCGGGGTCACCACTACACCACCGCTACCGACTTGCGACGTCTCACCAAGCTGCACAGCGAACATTGCCTGTCCGCTGTACCAAGCCCCTTGACGCAGACGAACGAGGGCGTCCTCTGTGGATTCTCCGGGTTCTTTGTGCCACCAGCGACCGGCCGCGTTTAGAGCAATCTTATCTTTCGCAACAACACGCAAAACCTGGTCATAAATATTTACATCGCCTAGGAAAGGGATCACCGTCTTTCCAGGCAGTGGCGGCTCGCGCAATAACGCAAGAATTCGTCGCATGGTGTCGTTGCGGCCGGCCGCTTGAATGATAAATGCCTCGAAGTCTTCCGGCGCAAAGTGATTCGCTGCCACGTGCTTTTCCACAGCGGCTGGAATATCTGCGCCCATGACTCCGTGCGCTTCTTCCGTAAATGTACAGTTCTTGGGGGTCTGGAAATCCCAGGTCGTAAGAAGGGCGTACCGATCAAAGCGGTTCTTTAGTTCAGCTTTGAGAGCTGCTTCAAATTTGCCGTGCAGCTTTGAATAATGCTGATCCGTTTGTTTCCATTCGCTGGCAAGCAAAGCGCAACGAGCGGTGATCAACAGATTGCGATCATCGTAAAAATTTGGAGAGTCGGCCTTCGGCAAGAGGAACCTAACCATGTTCCGATTCTGAGCAACGTGCTCTGCGAGCCATGGGCCGAGAACATCACTAACGGACTTCGGAGCAACCGGAAGCGCTTTCTTCCAGGGCCACGGATTAAGCATATGCCTTATGAGTTCCCCTCGCCCCGGGATTGCGCGATAGCTGAAATTGAACAGTTGACGTTTCGGCGGTTGCAGGTCGATGACAAGATTGGGTCCGCTCTTGAGCGAGTTCATGACGCCGACCGGTAGGTTATCGCGGACCCCACCGTCGACCAGCATGTGACCCGCGTCATCGATAAATGGCGGCAAGACACCGGGTATCGAACAGGAAGCCCGGATCGCTTGCCAGAGCGGACCCTCGCGCATCACGCGCAAAGTGTCTGTCGACAGATCGGTTGCAACGGCGAAAAAAGGCTTCCAGAGATCCTCTATGTCGCCAGGATTCTTTCGCTGCAGCTCGTCTTCAAAAGTCCGATGATCGAGCAGGCCATATCTTGGCAACGTGAAGCGGCTGAGTGCGCGTCGCCGGACGAACATGTCATGCATAGCGGCTTTGAAAACCTCAGCGTCCGTAAGGCAAGCAAACCCCGCAGCCACTGCCGAGCCGACGCTGCTGCCCCCAAAAATGTCAAAGGCGACGCCTGCTTCCTGGAACGCCTTGAATATGCCGATGTGGCTGGCGCCAAAAGCGCCTCCGCCGCCCGCAACCAGACCGATGGCCTGCCCAGTGAGAAATCGCCACAGGCTATGAAAATCGTCCTGGTCCTGCATCGACAAGTGATGAATCATGAAGACTTCGCGTCGCCGCAGCCAGGGCTTGCTCGGCGGGGCACAAGCTGAGCGACGGATTTCGACCCGAACCAAGCGCCGCCGCGCCTTGGGAAAAATCTCCATTGCCAAGGATTCGACAGGATTGAGCGTGTCGGGGGAACCCGCGGCAACCAGCAAGATCTGATCTGCGGAGCGAAGCACTGCATGCGTCCAGGTGGTCAACGCCGGGTCAGCGACGCAAACGACGAGATCGTGTTTTAGTTCAATGCCGGATAACCAATTCGCCAGTTCGTAACGAGTGGCGCTGCCTTGCGAGACAGGCACGGCATTCTCGGAAGTCAAAAAGCATGTGCGGCCGCGAGTGGCCAATGCCTCCCTGAGCCTCGCGATGAAATCGCCCGGCATTTCGCCGGAACCCGCAGCGACGACAGCGACCACACGTGGCGTACTCAACGTCGTGGCGCTCTCGTTGTCGCGGATGATTGATGCCAAATGCACCAGACGCTTGGCGAGCGCCCTCGTGACCGAACGCTGTATTTCGGGAATACGCGCAGCCAAAGCGTCAAACTGCGCGCGGTTGATCTCGAGAACTTCGGAGTCGCGCGCGGCGACCACGGAGGCGGTGCGAGGTTCGCCTGCAAAGAAGCCAATTTCGCCGATCAGTTGCCCTGCGCCAACTTCGGCTATGGCCTGTCTCGCAAAATTTCTCACCTCGAACCGGCCGAAGTTGACAATGAACATAGCCTGCGCGAGCGAGCCCTGTTCGATGAGAGTTTCGCCACCCGCAACTCGGCGAACCACCATGGCACTGCGAATCTCGAGCCGATCCTTCTCGCTCAAACCAGACCAAAAGCTGTTTTCTTCAGAAAAGACCTTGTCGGACACGCTGGGCCTCCCGCCTCCGGCAATGGACCTCGGGCATCCCAGCCCCACGCCATGCATTCCCCGATGGCTTCATACAATTCCGCCAATGCCGTGCGACTATGGAGCGACTATTCCTTTTTGTTCTCTGCGGTGGTGCCCGCAACTTATTGAAATAGTTGGCGGTCCCGACAGGACTCGAACCTGTGACCTTCGGTTTAGGAAACCGCTGCTCTATCCGGCTGAGCTACGGGACCATAAGCATTTCTTCGGTTCTTAGCCATTGGCTAGTCATTGAAGAAAGCAACTCTGACTAGCAAGGGTGCAGTGTTTGAGCAAGCGGGCTGTTATAGCACAGCTAGCTCGGGCGCATGAACGTCGCGAAACAGATCTTGCGCGACGTTACTGAAAACCTGTCAACCGTCCCCTTTTCATGGAATTCTTTGGCTCTGTTCTCTTTCAAAGAATGAGCCCTTATTTTCTATGAGTATTATTCTTCTGAGTATTCTTAATAGAAAGACCGGCCGATTTTGCCGGTCAGTGCGGCGAAGGTTGCCGGTCAAGACCGGCGAAATTTGCCGGTCTGGGACGGCGAACCAGATTTCTTCACTGTCACCTGTAGTCGGTAGAGATTCGTTTTGCCGAGACCGCGTTGAGTGATTTCTAGAAGGTTCGCGGCCTCAAGTTCTTTGAGGTATGTGCGAACACTGCGCTCCCCTGCCCCCATGTCGTGCGCGAGCTTTGCTTGCCCCGGAAAGCAGCCATCATCGTACCAAGCGTATTTGAGCAACATTGCATAGGACAGCTTAGCGCCAACCGAAATATCGTCCTTGGTCAAGATGAAGTTTGGAACCTGAGTGAAGCCGAATTGGGTCGCTGGATCGGCACCAATAAGCTCAATGTTCCGATCTTTAATTATGTCGCCAATCGACCGCGCATCCATTACGCAATTATACGGCCTATATGAACTGGCTCGGGTGGTTACTCGAAACGAAGTTCAGCTCGACATCACGCGAGACAAACCGATCGATGACAATGCCTTCACCGCTGAACTCGCAAATATTGTAGAGAGCAGTTTCAATATTCATGATGTGGGTACGCACGACAAACGATTCTGTTTCAAACTACCCGAGAATCCCGAGTCAAAACTGAAGGCGTGGGCAAGGAATGACCGGGCATTCGATCCGCAGTCTGCTGCTGTTCCTGGATTGTTTGCCGTACGTCGCGACCAGGAGTACCTGAAACAAGTGTTGAACTATGTGTTAAAAACACCCGACGGCACGAGTGAGCCGCCGTCGCAGCCGGTGGTCCTTGATCCAAACTGGCAAAGGGCGCCATGGGCAAACCTCCCTCATGCCGACCAGCCGGCCGGATGGACGGAGCGAGGCAAGCCGGTACTCATCGTTCTGCCGCCTTGTCCTGGACCGGCGAGCGTTATCGCCCGCAGCCTATCCAGCAGGAACGTTGCCAAAGCGGAAAAGAAAAATCCGCTCGAACTTGTGTTGAATCCGCCGGTCTTCCCGGGGTCGAGCTTCATGGACTGGAGCCGTTATCCTGACCTCATGGAAGCTTCCTATGAATGGGGTCGCAAGACGGTCGAGACGCTTCGCGGGAATGGCGATCCGGCGCTCGCGGCGATGCTTGAACTTTCCCGATCCCGGCTCGAATAAAAGGCGACCACCGGCAACTCAAGTGCGGCGTTTCCGATCGGCCGCATTCATCAGTTGGTGCGCTCAGGACGTCGCGGCGGCTCGAGTCCGCGCGCTGTTGGTCATGCGGCGGTGCGCGTATTCGGTCACGCGCGTCGAGGCGATCAGTTCGTCGCATTTGATATCGGCGCTGACCGGCGCAATCGCCGCATCCCGATAGGCGAGCCGATGAGGATCGGCTTTGATTCGACGCATGATCAATCCCAAGCGCACGAGCGTTGAGCCGAAAACGTAAGTCGACTTGAGGCTTTTGAACCAATGCCAGGGATAGAACATGAAGGGATTGGGGATCGGCATGCCGGGACGGCGCTGTTTGCGCCGGCGCACTCGGATATAGCCGGACTCTACGAAAGACATTGCCTCGATGCGCACCGTCTCGCGATAGCTGACGAAGCGGTTGATCGTCGCAAGGCCGCGACTGAAGCCGAGAGCGACCCCACGACGCAAAATCGTCTCCATGTGGTCGAAAGTATAATAACGCGCATGAAATTCGCGATAGGCGGATTCCCATTCCGCATCAGTCATCTTGGGGTGGTGGGTCACGCGGCTCGACAGATTGTATTGGTTCATGTCGGGGTCCATCCAGACCCCGGCCTCGTAGAGTTTTTTATGGTCTTCGCTGCCGGGCAACGGGGTCAGATAATTGATGTAAATATTGTCGATCGCCAGACCGCGTTTGATGACTTCGACGTCGTGCAAGATCGATTCTTTCGTGTCGTTGGGGAAACCGATGATGTAGCCGCAGGTGATGAGGATGGGGTATTTTTTCCACGCGAGTATCATCTCGCGGTAATCCTCAATCCGGTTCTGCCACTTCTTGCTGCCCTCGAGATTGTCGGAATTAATATTCTCCAGCCCTATGAAAATCTCGTCGCCTCCGGCCGCGAAGACCTTGTCGATGAAGTTGGGAATCTTGTGTGCCATCGCGTCGACCTGCACGTGCATCTTGATGCGCAGCCCTTGCTGGCGGAGCTCGATCAATCGGTCGACAAGAATTTCCCAGTGCTTATTGCGGGAAAAATTGTCATCGGTCAGGAAAAACCTCGAAATGCCTATTTTGGCGTTGGCGCGCACTATCGCTTCGAGGTCGTCTGGCGTCCTGAAGCGGCTCTTGCGCCCCTGGACATTGATGATCGTGCAGAACGAGCACTCGAAAGGACAACCTCGGCCAAGATCAAAACTGGAATGCCGGAAGGTGTTCTTCGCGATCTGTTCAGTGTCGAGCAATGGAATTGGTTCGCCCGCAAGATTGGGTGTGCGTGCAAGGTAATTGTAGATTGGCTTGAGAGCGTTATTGTATCCGTCGATCAAGACCTCATCGATCCGCCGCTCCTCGGCTTCGCCAGCGAAGAAGCTTATGCCAAGGTTCTGAGCCTCGACGAGGTCGGGAGGCAGCGATTTCAGCATCGACAGGCAACCCGAGACATGAAATCCGCCGACGCATACCGGCAGTCCGGCGGCCCTGAGCGGTCTCGCGATGTCCATCGCGCGGGGAAATTGATTGGTCTGGACGCCGACGAGCAGGATCAGCGCGCGTCTCGCCCGCGACGCTCTGACGATCGAGGCGGCCTCGACCTTCGTGTTGGTTTCGTCGATGACGTGGAGCTTGACTGCCGTGCGGCCCGCGAGAACGCCACGTCCGAGCGCCTCGTTGACCAGTCCGGCGACGCAGGCAAGCGAATTGGACGGGATAAGCGAGCGCCACCACTGCACGGGGTAGCCGTCGTCATCGTAGCGCGTCGGCTTAATCAAATAGAGGTCGAGCTGATCCACACAATCCTCCGCCCCCGCGCGCAAAGCCTCCGACCGACATTCCTGGCGTCGGCTCTGATTTTCGCCCCAATGTGCACGCTGTCGATGATCCCGGCAAGCTGAGCGATTCCGCGCTCGCGCTTTCCAACCCCTCGGATCGTCTCGGCCGACGTGACCGAGCGCCGCGAACGCGAGGCTATGCAAACAGATTCTTTCTCGCGAGGGGCAGGCCTGACGGTCCAATCTGTCGCTTTGACGCCAGGGTTTGGAAGACGCCGATCCACTGTTCTGTCATAGTCGGCGACGGAGCGGCTCCGGGCACGGCCGACGAGAAAGGGCATCGCGCTCTTGAAAGCCGCCCAGCGGTCTACCTTTCGCAGCAGCTCCAGCGAGCGGTCGTGATCCCAGCGCCTGGAGGCCTCCAGTGGCGTCGCACCGACAAGATCGAGTTCGCCCTCGGCGTAGAGTTCGACCACGCTCATGAAGCTCGGATTGACGATGAGGCGGCGCGCCGCCGCCGGCGAGCGGATTGCGATGCGGATGTCCTCGCGAGCGCCGGGCCCAAGCGGAAGTCGCTCGCCGTTCCACAATTCTACGCTCAAATCGGCGCGCAGGTGATCGGCTACCTGCGCAATGATCTCGCGCGCACCGCGCAACCGCCGAGCCTCAAGCCCATTCCTGCCCAATCGAACCATCGTGCCCCCGAACTAAAACGCCTTTTGTTACACCCGAATGCGTCGCAATGGTCGGGCCAATTGCGCTCAACGAAGCCATCGTTTTTCAAGATTATTTCAAGGATTCCAGACCCGCGGCAGCGCCATTGTACGAGCTTACTGGCATAGGCCGGATATAAGCTATCATCAAATGTTGGGGTTATATCTACAGGTATTGATCGGTTCGGTCCGCAAGCTTTCGTTTCGGCAGTTCAGACCCCGGCTGACGCCGGGGCCTGAGCTTCTTTGGCACGCCAGTCGCCTCCGATATCAAGCGCGCAGACCGCTTGCGGCGAGCGCCCATTGATCTGGCTTGACGGTAATGCTTTTGTCGGGTCCGGCCATTGCCCTCCGCAACAACGCAAGCTTGAGCCCATGACCAGACAGAACGCCGATGAAGCCGCCGTCTTGACCAACCTGGCGGCACAGCCCGATTTCATGAACCTGCACGAGGTTGTCGCCAAGGCGCGCGCCAACCTCAACCAGAACGACTGGGACTACATCGTCGGCGGCGTCGAGACGGAAACCACGCTGCGCCGGAACCGCATGGCGCTCGACACGGTGGCGTTCCGGCCGCGCGTGCTGCGCGACGTCAGCAAGGTCGACGCCTCGACCGAGCTGCTTGGCCGCAAGCTGCGGCTGCCGATCGTGCTCTGCCCGGTCGGCTCGCTGGAGAGCTTCCATGCCGGCGGCGCTGCGCCGGTCGTCAAGGCGGCCGCGGAGTTCGGCATCGCCCACATGCTGAGCTCGGTGTGCGATCCCGGGCTCGAGGAGGTCGCCAAGGCCGCACCCGATGCGCTGCGCATGTTCCAGCTCTACGTGCGCGGCGACGAGGCGTGGGTCGACGACCATGTCGAGCGCGCCATCGCCAGCAAGTACACGGTGTTCTGTCTCACCGTCGATACCGCGCACTACAGCCGGCGCGAGCGCGACATCGCCAAGCGCCACATCACCGGCGGCCGGCGCCGCGCCACGGGTCGCGAATTCCAGGCCGCGCTCGATTGGCGCACGGTCGAGCGCATCAAGCGCAAGTACAAGATCCCGCTCGCCATCAAGGGCATCGCCACCGCCGAGGACGCCAGGATCGCGCTCGATCACGGCGTCGAGATGATCTACGTCTCCAATCACGGCGGCCGGCAGCTCGACCATGGCCGCGGCTCGACCGACGTGCTGCCGGAAGTCGCCGATGCGGCCGGCGGCCGCGCCGTGATCATCGTCGACGGCGGCTTCTACCGCGGCAGCGACATCGTCAAGGCGATGGCGCTCGGCGCCCATCTGGTCGGTCTTGGCCGCATGCAGTGCTATGCGCTGGCGGCCGGCGGCCAGGCCGCCATCGTGCGCATGCTCGAACTGCTGGAGGACGAAGTCACGCGCTCGATGGGGCTGCTCGGCGTCACCGGCTACGGCAAGCTCGATGCCTCCTGCCTGCATGCGGCGCCGCCGGCCAATCCGCCGAGCGTGTTCAGCGCCTTCCCGCTGCTCGACATCGCGCCGTATCGGTACTAGGAGGCCGCGCCATCGTCCGCTACGAGGTTCTGGACCGTACCGCACGGATCGCGTTCGACCGTCCGCCCGTCAATGCGCTGAGCCTCGAAATGATCCGCGCCGTGATCGCCGCGCTCCGCCAGGCTGCGGCCGATCCGGCGGTACGGACCGTCGTTCTCGCCAGCGCCGTCGCGCGGCGTTTCTGTGCCGGACTCGATCTCGATCTTCTGCTCGGCAAGCCCGGCGCGCAGGTGCGCGAAGTCCTGCAAGCGCTTTACGTCGAGCTCCACGACAGCCAAGTCCAGCTCGGCAAGCCTTCGATCGGCGCGGTCGGCGGCGCCGCGCGCGGCGGCGGCATGACGATGGCGATCTCCTGCGATGTCATCCTCGCCGGCGAAGGCGCGACGTTCGGTTATCCGGAAATCAATATCGGGGTGCTGCCCGCCATCCATTTCGCGCACCTGCCGCGCATCGTCGGCCGTCATCGCGCTTTCGAGCTCCTTTTCACCGGGCGGACTTTTGGCGCGCAGGAAGCCTTCGCGCTCGGCCTCGTCAGCAGGGTCGTTCCGGATGCCGAGCTCGATGCCGCCGCCATGGCGCTGGCCGCCGACTTTGCCGGCAAATCGCCGACCGTCATGGCGCTGGGCCGCGCCGCGTTCATGCGCCAGAACGATCTCGAGTATCGGCGCGCCATCGCCGATGCGGTCGAGGATTTCTGCAACGTCGTGATGACCGATGCCGCCCAAGAGGGGATTCGGGCGTTCATGGAAAAGCGCGCACCGAATTGGTAGCGCGCCGTTGCCGCGTCATTCCGCAGCCTTGCGGCGCCGCGAGGCCCTTCCAGGATCGTCGATGAGCGGGTCGCGCACCACGACCTTCTCGTCATGGAGCTTGCGGATTTCCTCATCGTCGAGCGACAGCAGATCCCGCAGCACATCCTCGTTGTGCTCGCCGAGGAGGTCGGCGGCGAGGTCGCTCGACGGCGTCCAGGCGGAGAATTTCGCCGGCAAGCCGGGAATGTCGAACTCGCCGATCGCCGCATCCTTGACCCGGCGCACGGTGCCGCGCTCGCGCAGATGCGGATGCGCCATCGCCTCGTGCAGCGAAAGCACCGGAGCGCACGGCACGCGCTCCGCTTCGAGCGCCGCGATCGCCTCGTCCCGGCTGGCAAAGCCGCTCAGCCACTGCTCGATGATATCGCGCAGCGCCTCGTTGTTGTCGCGCCGGGCGCGGCCGTCGCGGAAGCGCGGGTCGCCGGCGAGCTGCGGCATGTTCATGGCCTTGACGATCTGCGGCCATTGGTACGGCATGACCATGATGGCGACGAAAGAATCGCCGCGCCAGCGGAACACGCCGGTCGGGCCGCCGTCGGCGTGCAGCGAGCCCATCCGCTTCGGGCTGAACCGTGCGCCGCGCAGCGATGCCTTGGGCACGTTCACCTCGTGCATGTTGAAATAGGTATCGACCAGCGAGCACTCGATATATTGCCCGTCCCCGGTGCGCTCGCGATGCAGCAGCGCGAAGCCTATGGCCATTGCCGCCGTCACACCCGATGCGTTGTCGCCGATCGCGATCGGCACCTGGGCCGGACCGCGATCCTGTTCGCCGATCGCCGCGGTGATGCCGGCAAAGGCCGCGCCCATATAGTCAAAGCCTGGCTTGTGGCTGAGCGGACCGCTCTGTCCGGCGAGCGAAATGGAGCACATCACCAGCTTGGGATTGATGCGGCGCAAATCCTCATAGGCGAGGCCTGATCGCGCCATCACGCCGGGCGCGAAATTCTCGACCACGACGTCGATCTTCGGAATCAGCGCCCGGATGAGCTCGCGCCCGCGCGCCTGCTTGATGTCGACCGCAAGGCTTTTCTTCGAGTGATTGTGCTGGAAGAAATACGTGCTCTGCGACGAGTTCCTGAGCGCCGGATCGCGCGGCTTGTCGCCCGCCCCTCGCCCGCGATCGCCGTGGGGCGCAAGCTCCAGCTTGATCACCTCGGCGCCGAGCTCGGCGAGGATGCGCGTGCAAGTCGGACCGGCGACGAACTGCGTGATGTCGAGCACGCGGTAGCCGGTCAACATGGGCAGGTTGGGCAGCTTGTCTGGCATCGGTCGCTTACGCCTTCGCCGGTCTGCCGGGCTCGACCTCAGCCGGCCTGCTTCAGCGGCTCGCCGATCTTGAGTCCCATCTCGGTCAAACGCAGCTCGAGGAGGGCCATGCGGTCGAAGCCCCAGAATTGCTCGCCGTGGACATGGAACATGGGCACGCCAAACACCTGATCGGCGACCGCGTCCTGCTGCGAACGCTCGTAGTCGGCCGGGCCCTCGCCGTCGAGATAGTCGCGATAGTCCTGTGCAGGCAGGCCGAGCGCGGCGATCACCGCCGCGACCGCGTCGGGCTCGTCGGCCGCAAGCTCGCGCTTGAAGAACAGCTCGAACACCGCGTTGCCGTAGGGCCGCAGCTTGCCGTGCTGTTCGGCAAACAGACCGCCGATCAGCGCCGGCGTCGTGTCGAAGATCTTCAACGGGCCGCGGATCATCAGACCGCCGCGCCGATTGGCCCAGCGCCGCGCATCCATGTAGGAGTATTTCACCTTGTATTCCGAATAGACACTGCGCTCGCCTTTGCCCTTGAGGCGAAGCTGGAACGGCTTCCACTTGAGCCGGATGCGGTACTTGTCCTCGAGCGCGAAGGCCGGATCGAAGGCGAGGAAGGCGTACGGACTCTTGAAGTCGCAGTACATCTTCACTTCGACGCGCGCGTCCTCCTGCATCGCAAGCCTCCGCTGCGGCCAATCCGCTTCGACGCGGCTTGGCGCTTGCCGGCAAACTATCGCGCCGGCGCGACCGGTTCCAGGCCGGCATCCTGCCATGCCTGGCGTGCCGCCGCAGCGCCGAGCGCTTGGATGAAGGCTTCGGCCGGCTCCGGCGCGGCATTGCTCGCCGGGATCGCGGCGCCGAACACGATATAGGACTGCAATTCGGCCGGCAGCGGGCCGACCAGCGTCACGCCCTTGATCGGCACGATCTCGCTGATGTTGAACAAGCCGATCTCCGCGGTGCCGCCGGCGACGAGATCGACGCCGCCGCCGATGGCCGCCTTGAGCGTGAGCTTGGCCTTGATGGCTTCGGCGATGCCCATGCGCTCGATCATGCGCGCCACGGCGCGTCCCGTCGAGCCGCCGCCCGAGCGTGGATCGGGATAGACGATCGAGCGCGCCCCGAGCAGCACCTGCCGTATGGCGGCGGAACTGGAAATGTCCGGCCGGCTCGCGCCGTCGCGGACCACGATGCCGACGCCGACCCGCGCCACATCGACGGCGCTCGGCGCGCGCAATCTGCCCGATTGCTCCAGTCTCGCCATCAGCCGTGCCGGCAGCACGACGACGTCGGCACGATCTCCGGCCGCGAGATCGCGCTCGATGGTCGCGGGCTGCGCGACCGCGAACGTGACCTGGTGGCCGGTCTGCGCCGAGAAGCCCGCGGCGATCGCCCGCACGGCCTGGGCGGGTGCCCCGCTCGTATACACGCGGATGTCCGCCGCCTCGGCAACAGGCGCGGTACCGACGCAAGCGAGCACCGCCAACGTGCGGATGCCCGTTCCACCCCTCATAGCATCCCCCTTGCATCGCAATCATCGCACGATACGGAGTACAAAGACACGGACTATCGTGTGCCGCATGCTAGCCATGCCGCGGCCGTCCAACCCTGGGAACGATCGCATGAACCTGCCCTTGAGCATCGGCATCACTAACAATCCGCGCACGTGGCCGATCATCGACGGCACGGTGAAGCCGGACGGCATCGATCTGATCCCGACGGTGCTGCATCCCTCGGAGCTGTTCTGGCGGCAGCTGCATTTTGCCGAATTCGCCGTGGCGGAAATGTCGTGCTCCTCGTTGCTGATCACGACCGCGCGCGGCGACACGCGTTTCCTCGGGCTGCCGATCTTCACCACGCGGCGGTTCTTCCACACCACCATCCTGATCGCCCGCAAGGCCGGCATCGAGACGCCCGCCGACCTCAAGGGCAAGCGGGTCGGGGTGCCGGAATATCAGCAGACCGCGGCGCTGTGGGCGCGCGGCGTGCTGCAGCACGAATTCGGCGTTCACCCGAGCGACATGGAATTCTGGATGGAGCGCACGCCCGAGAAGAGCCACGGCGGCGCCACCGGCTTCAAGCCGCCGCCCGGCGTCGTCGTCAACCAGATTCCCGCCGACAAGAGCATCGGCTCGATGATGCTCGCGGGCGAGCTCGACGCCGCGCTGCACTACCTCGTCGATCGCAACCTGGTGGACCGCAGCCGGGTCAACCTCGCGGACCATCCCGACTTCAAGTATCTGTTCCCCGACCCGACTGCGGAAGGCATCCGCTACTACCGCAAGACCGGGCTCTTTCCGATCAATCACCAGACGGTGGTCAGGCGCGACATCGCCGACAAGGAGCCGTGGGTGGCGCTCAACCTGATCAAGGCCTTCAACCGCGCCAACGACCTCGCCGATGCCCGGCGCGTCGCGCACGTCGAGGACCACCTCGCCGCCGGTCTTCTGTCCGGCGATGCCAGGACGCCGCTGATCCACCACGGCATCAAGGCGAACCGCAAGGTAATCGAAACCATCGCGCAATATTCGCTGGAGCAGGCCCTCACGCCGCGGCTGGTCAAGGTCGAGGAGCTCTACGCGCCGAACGCGATGGATACCTGAGACACTTCTTATCCTCTCCCCCCAGCGGGAGAGGACAGATCGCGCGAAGCGCGATCAGGTGAGGGTTCGCCCGCTCGCTCAGCGCCACGGCCCCTCACCCGATCGCTTCGCGATCTGCCCTCTCCCGCAAGGGGAGAGGGAAACCGAGTCGCTACGCCGCGACCATTTCGGCGAGCGCGCGCGTCATGGCGCCGTCGGGGCGGGCGATTTCGTCAAGGATGGAGAAGTGATGGTGGCCGGGCAGCACCGTCAGGCTCACCGGCAGCTTTCTGGCGCGCGCCGCCGTCGCGTAGTCTTCCGACTGCCGGCGCAGCTCCGGCAGCTCGGCGCCGCCGACGAACAGGCGCAGCGGCGAACCGTCGGAAAGATTCTTCAGCGGACTAAACCTCGCAATCTCGTCGGCGCCTAGTGTGAGCTTGTCATTGAGGACGCCAAGCGAAATGGGTTCGAGGTCGAAAATGCCGCTGATCGGAATCCCGCCGCGCACCGCAGGGTGATCCGCGACGGCCGCGGCGAGGTGGCCGCCTGCCGACCAGCCGCCGACAAAAATCCGCGCGCGGTCGAAGCCGAGCTCGCCGGCGCGCGCGTCGAGAAAGCTCAGCGCCTCGCGCATCTCCGCGACGATGTCGGTGAGCCGCGCATCGGGCGCGAGCGTATATCCCGGCACCGCCACGTCAATGCCATGGGCACGCGGGCCGGCCGCGACGAACGCAAAGCGTTCCTTCTCGTTGCGCTGCCAGTAGCCGCCATGGATGAACACGAACAGCGGCGGCCCCGCGGCGCCGCACGGAAAGTAGTCAAGCGCGGCGCGCGGGCGGGCGCCGTAGCGCAGGTCGAGCCGCGCGCGCGGCTCGCCGCGGATCGCCTCGCTCTGCGCCCACCAGCGCTCGCGATAATGCTGGCTGTCCGCGACCGCGCCGGTATTGTCATAGGCGGCGTCGAGCGCGGCGCGGTCCATGCCGCGATAGAGCGCGGCCATGTCAGTTCGCGCCCATGTCAGTGCGACGCCGCCTGGACCGGCGCCAGATGGCTGGTCAGCCGGCGGGCGACATCACGGCGCACCGCGTTGAATTCCGGCGACGACACGTCGCGCGGCCGCGCCAGCTCGATCTTGAGATCGTTTTCGATCCGTCCCGGTCCGGCGCTCATCACCAGCACGCGGTCGGCGAGCAGCACCGCCTCCTCCACCGAATGCGTCACGAAGATGATGGTGACGCCGGTGCGCGCCCAGATCTGCAACAGCTCGCGCTGCAGCTGCTCGCGCGTCAGCGCGTCGAGCGCGCCGAACGGTTCGTCCATGAGCAGGATCATGGCGTCGTTCGCCAGCACGCGCGCTATCGCGACCCGCTGCTTCATGCCGCCGGACAACTGGCTCGGATAGCGGTCGGCGAAGCGTTCGAGCCCGACCAGCCGGACGAACTCGCCGGCGATGGCCTCGACCTCGGCGCGCGGCAGATGGCGCTGGCGCGGGCCGAAGCTGATGTTCTGCCGCACCGTCATCCAGGGAAACAGCGCGTAGTCCTGGAACACCATGCCGCGGTCGCTGCCGGGCCCGGTGACCGGCTTGTTGCGCACGGTGACGCTGCCGACGGTCGGCTCCTCGAAGCCGGCGACGATGCGCAGCAGGGTCGACTTGCCGCAGCCGGAGGCGCCGATCATGCAGACGAATTCGCCCGCCGCGATGGACACGTCGACGCGCGCCGGCGCCTCGATCTCGTCGTCGCCGACCGCAAAGCGCTTGGTGACGCCGCGGATCGTCAACAGGTTCGGCGCCGACTCAGCCATGGTGCTGCGGGCTCCAGCTCAAGAGGCGGTTAGACAACGCCACGATGATGCGATCGGTGATGAAACCCCATGGCGCCGATCACGATCATGCCGGTCACCACCAGGTCGGTGCGCGACAGCGTGCGGCCGTCCATGATCACCGAGCCGAGGCCGGTGGGCACGCCGGTCATCTCGCCGACCACGATCAGGATCCAGGCGAAGCCGTGGGCGACGCGCAGGCCGTTGCAGATCGACGGCAGCGAGGCCGGCAGCACCACCTGCCGGAACATGGCGGAGCCGGAGCAGCCGAGCATCGAGGCCGCCTCGAACAGCCGCACGTCGACCGAGCGCACCCCGAAAGTCGTGTTGAGCAGGATCGGATAGAACGCGCCGAGGAAAACCAGGAAGATCGCGGCGTTCGGCCCGAGCCCGAAGAAGATCATCGACAGCGGCAGCCACGCCGTCACCGGGATCGGCCGCAGCACGTTGATGGTCGGGTCGAGCAACTGGCGCAGCGGCTTGATGCGGCCGATCAGCAGGCCGAGCGGAATGCCGATCAGCGCCGCCATGAGGAAGCCGCCGTAGACCCGGGTCATCGATTTCCAGATATGGGTGAGGATGGTGGCGCTGAAGGCGTCATCGTAGACGCCGCCGAACGAGAAGTCATACATCATCACCGCGACTTGCCACGGGCTCGGAATGAGCCGTGTGCCGGAATAAGCGACGGCGAAGTGCCACAGCACCACCAGCAGCGCCGGAAAGCCGGCACCGAGCGCGATCGCGGTCAGTTTTTCCTGAAGCCGGCGCCGGCGGCGCGGCGCTTCCGTTGCGGCCGGCTCGATCGCCTCCGCCAGCGCCGTGGCCTGTTCGCTCACCGCGATCCCCGACCGCCGCCGCGTTACTGGAATTCTTTGTCGACGAACTTGTCGAGGTCGACCGGCTGGCGCAACTGCTTGTTCTCGAGCATCAGCGCCGCATAGGCCTTGGCCTGTCTCATGAAGTCGTCGTCGATTTTCCAGGCCAGCACGACGTTCGGCACCGCCAGCTCGAGCGAGGCGCGCTGCTGGCCGAGCTTCTGCATCGCCATCTCGACGATCTCCTGCGGATGGGCCATGGCGTAATCCGCCGCCTTCTTGTGCATGTCGACCACCATCCTGATGCGGTCGGGATTCTCCTTGGCCGCTTTCTGGCTCGCATCGAGGATCATGTTGAGCGAGCCGATCGGCGTCGAATACGGATATTCGACCAGCACGCCGGTATGGTTGGCGAGCGAGATGCCGGCGGCGGGCTCGGCGCCCACATAGGCGTCGATGTCGCCGCGGGCGAGCGCGGCCGGATGGTCGCTGAACTGCAGGCGGATCGGCTGGATGTCCTTGATCGACATGCCTTCCATGCGCAGCCGCTCCAGGATCACGGCCTCCTGCGTCGAGCCGGGCCAGATCGCGACCTTCCTGCCCTTGAGGTCCTTGATGGTCTTGATGCCGGTATTGGCCCCGGCGATCACCGCCATGCCGCGGTTGTTGGCATTGGCCACGATGTAGATCGGCTCGTCCGCCGCCGCGCCGAGGATGAACGCGGCGATGCCGTGAATGCAGGTGTCGACGGTTCCGGTGACGACGGCGTTCTTGCCGTCGGTCGGGCTCTCGAACGGGATCACCTCGACGGTGTAGCCGGGCGGCGCAAACTTCTCATAGAAGTAGGCGGTGATGCCGTGAATGAGCTTGAGCGTGCCGACCCGGATGACCTTGTTGTCGGCCTGGGCCTGCGGCGACGCGGTGAGCAACAAAACGGCGGCAACGAGCGCAAGGCAGCACGGCGGCAGCCGGCCGACGAAGGCGGTCATGGGACCTCCAAAGGGCGCAGAGCGCCCAGTCTTCAGCTACCCGGCGCCTTCACTCTAGCCCACGTCCATGCCGGGGTGAACCGGATTGCCGCGCGTACGTCGGGATCGAGCGGCGGCGCCGGCTTGCCGCCTTTTCACTCGGCGGCGCGGGCCTGCGGCGCGCCGTCGACGGTCGCGCCCGAGGCGAGCAGGGTTTTGATCTCGTTCTCCACGAGGCCCGCTTCGCGCAGCACGTCGATGCTGTGCTCGCCGAGCCTCGGCTGTAGCCGCTCGACCGATCCGGCGCCGTCGCTAAAGCGCACCGGTAGATCGGTGAAGAGAATCTCGCCCTCGCTCGGGTGGGTGGCGTGCTTGAAGAAGCCACCGGCGGCGAGCTGCGGATCGCTCATCAGGCCATCGAGGCTCGACATGCGCGCCGACGGGATTTCAAGCTGGCGCAGCAGCGCCAGCCACTCGTCCGTCGTCTTCGCGGTGAGGCACGCGCCGGCCAGCTCGTACAGCGCGACGACGTTGTGGCTTCGCGCCGCGATGCTGTTGAAGCGCGGATCCCCGCAAAGCTCGGGCTGGCCGACCATGCCCCAGAATTTGCGCCAGTGCCGCTCGGTGTAGGCCATCATGCAGAGATAACCGTCCTTGGTCTTGTAGGGCCGCCGCCACGAGCCGAGCACGCGCGTATAGCCGAGCGGCCCGAGCGGCGGCGTGAAATTATGGCCGAACAGATGCTCGGCCAGAACGAAGCTGACGGTCGATTCGAACATCGGGATTTCGACGAACTGGCCGCGGCCGGTTTTTTCGCGCGCGTAGAGCGCCGCCGCCACCGCGTTGGAGATCGAAAGCGCGCATATCTTGTCCGCCAGTATGGTCGGCGCGTAGCGCGGCTCGCCGGCGATCTCGGACATCAAGGCGGCGACGCCCGATTGGCCCTGGATCACGTCGTCGTAGGCCGGCTGGCCGCTATAGGGGCCGCCGCCCCGATAGCCGTGGAGCGCCGCATAGACGATGCGCGGATTGCGCGCGCACACGGCCTGGTGCGCAAAGCCGAGCTTTTCGATCTTCTGCGGCCGCATCGAATGGACGAACACGTCGGCGGTCCCAATGAGCCGCCACAGCGCGTCCTTGGCGCCCTGCTGCTTGAGGTCGAGCACCAGCGAGCGCTTGTTGCGGTTGAGCCCCATGAACAACGCCGCCATGTCGGGCGAGCGCGCCGGTCCGGTGTAGCGCGTAGTGTCGCCGTCCGGGCTCTCGACCTTGACCACGTCGGCGCCCATGTCGCCGAGCGTCTGCGTGGCGAGCGGCCCGGCGACGACGGCGGTGAGATCGAGAATGCGAATGCCCGCAAGCGGTCCGGCCATTTGACAATCACCCGCGGCCTGAAATGATTTCGCGCGCGACCGCGCCGAGAGGACATGAGCGATGCAGCATATCGATGCGTTCTGTCATTTTTTCCCGCAGGGCATCTTTGCGAAATTGTCGGAGACGACGGGCGGCACCAGGGATATCGGCAAGCGCATCCAGGGCGTGCGCACGATCTACGACCTCGAAGCGCGGTTTCGCATCATGGACGGCTTTGAGAATTATTCGCAAGTGCTCTCGCTGGGCCTGCCGCCCATCGAGGCCATGGCGGGGCCGGACCAGGCGCCGGAATTCGCCCGCGTGGCCAATGACGGCCTCGCCGAGCTGGTGCAAAAATATCCCGACCGGTTCTGCGGCTATGTGGGCGGCCTGCCGATGAGCGCGCCCGATGAGGCCGCCAGGGAGGCCGAGCGCATCCTCGTTCACGGCGACGCCAACGGGCTGCAGCTTCACACCAATGTGGACGGGCTGTGCCTCGACGAGCCGCGCTTTCTGCCGATCTTCGAGATCGCCGCCAAGGCCGGCAAGCCGATCCTGCTGCATCCGGCCCGCACCGCGAGTTTTTCCGATTTCGCGGCCGAGCCCCGCTCGCGCTACGAGATCTGGACCATCTTCGGCTGGCCCTACGAGACGAGCGCCACCATGGCGCGCCTCATCTTCTCAGGCGTCATGACGCGCTTTCCCGGACTGAAGGTGCTGGCGCATCATCTCGGCGCGATGGTGCCGTTCTTCGACGCGCGCATCGACACCGGCTGGGCGACGCTCGGCAGCCGCACCTCGGACGAGGATTACAGCGGCGTGCTCAAGAGTCTCGGCAAGCCGCTGCTCGACTGCTTCAAGGATTTTTACGGCGACACGGCCTTGTGCGGCGGCCGCGCCGGCCTAGTCTGCGGCCTGGATTTCTATGGCGCCGATCACGTGCTGTTCGCGTCGGACGCGCCGTTCGGCCCGGAAGGCGGCCGCGCCTATATCCGCGACTGCATCGCGGCGGTCGACTCACTCGATATTCCCGCGAGCGACAGGGAAAAGATTTTCTATCGCAATGCGCGGGCGTTGTTCGGCCTGTCCTGATCGGGCGCGATGCGCGACGCGCACCGCCGCTGCCCTGCTTGCGCTGGTCCGTCGCCGCAGTAACGCCGCATTCCGGCCGTTCGCTTGAGGGCGATGATCGGCTGGCGGGATGGGGTTGGGGCCGCTGTGTTTGCAGCCATATGGGGATGTTCCTGCGCGCACGCGCAGGCGCAGCAACAGCCTGCGGTCCGGTGCGGCGGGGAAACGATCGGGCGCGGCAGCGCCGGCCGCATCCTCGACGGCCGCACCTTCGTGCTCGACGACGGCCGCGAGGTCCGCCTCGCCGCCATCGAGGCGCCCTCGCTTGCGGCGGCGCCGCAAACGGGCGACGCGCCCGGCGCCGCGGCGAAGGACGCGCTCACGGCGCTGATCGGCGGCGACGACGTCCTGCTGCGCCGCGCCGAGTTCCAGACCGACCGATACGGCAGACTGCTCGCCTATGTGTTTGCGGTGCGCGACGGCGACGAGATTTTCGCCCAGGGCGAGATGATCGCGGCTGGCTTTGCCCGGGTCGCCGACCATGTCGGCACCCGCGCCTGCGCGACGGAACTCGCCGGCCGCGAAACCGCCGCGCGCAAGGCCAAGCTTGGCCTGTGGGGCGATTCATATTATGACGTGCTCGACGCCGACAACGCCGGGAACGTGCTGGCGCAGCGAGGCCGATTCGCGCTGGTCGAGGGCAAAGTGTTGTCCGTGCGCCAAAGCGGCTCCACGATTTACGTGAATTTCGGGCGGCACTGGACCGAGGACTTTACGGTTACGATCCGGAAGCGAAACGAGCGTAATTTCGTGGCGGCGGGCCTTGATCCGAAAAGGCTCGAAGGGCGGCGCATCCGGGTCCGCGGCTGGATCGAGGCGCGCGGCACCGGGGGCAGCCCCTGGATCGAGGCGGCGCACCCGGAGCAGATCGAGGCGGCCGAGCCAAACTGACGGCGGGAAGCGTATGGCGGCAGGCGGGACAGGCGGGGACGATTTGAGCGGACGCGCACCAACGCAAATCGCAAGCTGCCGGCTGGTGCATGCCGGCATCGCGGTCGCAGCGCTGGTGCTCGCCGGCTGCACCGCCGTGCCGCCTCCTGTCACGGAGACACAGGCCGCGATCGCGCCGGCGCCTCCCAAAGTACCCGCGGCCGAGGTTGCCCCGGCCATCTCGCGCGAGCACCAGCGCATCGTGGTGGCCTATGGCGGCGTCTACAACGACCCGCGGCTGCAGGCCATGATCGAGCCGATGGTCGAGAAGCTGGTCGCCGCCTCGGAGCGGCCCGACCTGCACTACAAGGTCACCATGCTCAATTCGCAGTCGATCAACGCCTTCGCGTTGCCGACCGGCCAGCTCTACGTGACGCGCGGCCTGATCTCGCTCGCCAACGATGAGTCCGAGCTTGCCTCCGTGCTCGCCCACGAGATGGGGCATGTGATCGCGCACCATGCGGCGATCCGCGAGGAGCAGGCCCGCAACGCCGACCTCGTCAGCCGCGTCGTCAACGACATCGTCACCGACCCGGAAGCGGGCGCGCTCGCGCTCGCCAAGTCGAAGCTGCAGCTGGCGAGCTTCTCGCGCGCGCAGGAACTCGAAGCCGACGGCATCGGCGTCGGCATCGCTTCGCGGGCCGGCTATGACTCCTACGGCGCGGTGCGGTTCCTGACCTCGATGGAGCACAATTCCGAGCTCAAGCAGCAGCCGAGCGGCAGCATCAATCCGGCGGCGCCGGATTTCCTGTCGTCGCATCCGGCAACGCCGCAGCGCGTCACCAACGCGCTCGCCAATGCCCGCCAGTACAGCGCGCCCGCCACCCGCAACGCCCAGGATCTGGCGCAGGCCAAGACCACCTACTTCGCCGACCTCGACGGCATGGTGTATGGCGAGGACCCCAGCGAGGGTTTTGTGCGCGGCCGGCACTTCCTGCACCCGAAGCTCGGCTTCACCTTCACGGCGCCCGACGGTTTCGTCCTCGACAACACCGCGCAGGCCGTACTCGGCGTCAAGCGCGGCGGCGGCCAGGCGCTCCGCCTCGACGTGGTGCGGGTGCCGGTGGAGCAGACGCTCGCCGGATACCTCACCTCCGGCTGGATCGAGAACATCGACCCCGCCACGGTCGAGGACATCACCGTCAACGGCTTCCCCGGCGCCACCGCGGCCGCCAAGGGCGACCAGTGGGATTTCCGGCTTTACGCCATCCGCTTCGGCAGCGACGTCTACCGCTTCATCTACGCCTCAAAGCGCCGCACGCCCGAGACCGACCACATTTTCCGCGAGTCGATCGGCACGTTCCGGCGCATGAGCCTCGCCGAAATCGAGCAGGCGAAGCCGTTGCGCCTCAGGGTTGTAACGGTTGCGCCGGCCGACACGGTGGAGAAGATGGCGACCCGGATGGCCATGACCGACCGCCCGCTCGAGCATTTCCGCGTCCTCAACGGACTCGAGCCCGGCGACAAGCTCAAGCCGGGGAGCCAGGTCAAGATCGTGGTCGAGTAGGATTCACCGCGTTTCGGCGCGGTTCGGCCGATGGAACGTTTTCGCCTATCCCAAACTTGCGGCCTTCGCTATGATAGTCCCAAGAAGAGCCTCAACGGCCTCTTTTTTGGGGGGACGGTTATGCGTATCGTGAAGGGAGCGGTCAACGTCGCCATATCGCTCGCGATCATCGCGGCGGTCACTACGTTTCTCTGGTACGTCAAAGCAGCCGGCGTGGGCCCGCGTCATCCGGTATTTTTCTACTTGCTGCCGATCGTGATCGTGGCGTGTCTGTATGGCAGCATGCCGGCCTTGCTGAGCGCCGTCACGGCAATGATGTGCGCCGCGTTTTTTCTGTGCGATCCGGTCTTCAGTTTCCACATCGCCGATACGCGGGAGCTGGGCGACCTTGTCTGCTTCGCGATTCTGGCCCTGATTTCGGTCAAGACGATGGTGGAGCTGCTGCGGCCCGGGGCGAAAATGCCGGCGCCGCGATCGCGCTACGGCCGGCCGTAATCCACGAGTCGTTCCGAACTCGACGCGCCACTTCGCGGCGCGCCGCAATGGCGGTCGAGGCTGCGCTCAGAACTGCGTCGCCAGCTGATCCAGGCCCATGACGTGGGCGAGGTTGCGCACTTCGTCGCGCTGCTCGGAGTTGAAGCTCATGATCAGCGGGACGGCCGCGTCCTTGAGGCCTTGCACCTCGACGCTGTTGGGATCGACGGCGGCGGCGGCGACCTGGGTGCCGCCCTGGCGGCGCTCCTGGTGCGCGCGGGCATAGGCGATGTTGCGCAGCGCCGCCTCGACGGCCGGCCACATCTGCTGCTGGTCCTCGGTCAGATGCAGCCGATCTTTGATGCTGGAGATCTGAGCGTCGTTGAGGACGAAACCGGGCCGCTCGGCGCGGCGATGGCTCGCTGCCGCGGCGACGGCCGCCTTGGGTTCGACGGCGGCGCTCGCCACCCGCAGGGGCTTGGCTTCCGCTATCGGACGCGGTGCTGTTAGGGCCGACCGCGGCGCTGCGACCGCGGCGGCGGGCACAAGGCTCATCGGGTCGGCCGACGCCATCTGCACGGGCGTATTCGCAACCCTGGGCTCTGCAACCATGGGCTGCGGGCTTAATAGGGCAAGCTGCCCATCGCCCATGACGCCCGAATTCCTGATCTCGTGGGCGACCGCCGAGGTCACGGCGGAAGTCACATCTTCCCAATTCTGGGGAAAACGCAGCGCCACGGTCTGGGCAGCCGAAAGGTCGACTTTGCGCACCGCCGCGGCGTTCCAGCCGCCAATCAAGTACCCGACACCAGCCGCCACAAGAATCGAAAACAGCCGACCGCGCCTAAGCGCCTTCTTTCGCCGCATGCTCGGCGCCCCCTATCCATCCCCTACGCTGGAGACTTGTCATTCCAAAAGGAGCTTAATTTGTGACTAACCCTGGGATTTTTATCGACAGACCAGTGGATAGGGGGGTCGGAGCGGCAAAAGGCCCGGCGTTTCCGCCGGGCCTGGTATTATCGTAACGTCGCGTTTGCGGCGTGAATATTAGAGGCGTCAGGCGGCCTCTTCCTCGACCACCGCATCCTCCTCGGCGTCGGGCTTGGGACCGCGCCGCGGCCCCTTGGCCAGCGCCGCCTCGATCTCCTTGATGGCCTCGGTCTCGGTGATGCGCTGCACCGCCGCGACCTCGCGGGACAGCCGGTCGAGCGCGGCCTCGTAGAGCTGCCGCTCCGAATAGGACTGTTCCG
>Ga0182024_10004101_pt1 | contig 33940 bp, 29 predicted proteins | sample P32metaG_FD_120480 | JGI IMG/M metagenome (GOLD analysis project Ga0182024, IMG submission 120480) | Permafrost microbial communities from Stordalen Mire, Sweden - P3-2 metaG (Illumina Assembly) | ecosystem: Environmental > Terrestrial > Soil > Wetlands > Permafrost | place: Sweden: Stordalen... | reverse complement strand
GGGGGTCAGGAGTCCTTCTTGACGGGGAGATCGCCTGCGGATAGCTTTGCGACCATGGCAAGGCGTCTTCGTGTTGCAGCGGGCGGGGTCGTTTACCACGTCCTGAACCGGGCGGTGGGCCGGGGCTGCATTTTCCGCAAGGAAGGCGATTACAAGGCATTCGAGAAGGTGCTGCTGCAGGCCCATGAACGGACCGGCACCCGCCTGCTCGCCTACTGCATCATGCCGAACCACTGGCACCTGGTGCTCTGGCCGCGTGAGGATGGGGAGCTGTCGCAGTACGTTCGGTGGCTGTCGGTGACCCACACCCAGCGCTGGCACGCACATCACCACTCGGCCGGGACGGGACCGCTGTACCAAGGGAGGTTCAAGAGCTTTCCGATCCAGAAGGACGGTCATTTAAGGATCGCCTGCCGGTACGTGGAGGGCAATCCCGTGCGTGCCGGGCTCGCGGTGCGGGCCTCGGAGTGGCGCTGGTCGAGCGCTGGCGGCCGTGCCGGGACGGCCAGACCGTGGCTGACGCCGCGTGAACTTTGGCCGACGCCCGCGCCGGCCGACTGGGAAAAATGGGTGAACTCCCCGGCAAACCAGGCCGAACTGGACGCTGTGCGGCGATCAGTGGTGCGCGGTGCGCCCTTCGGCGATGACCGCTGGACCAGGCGGACGGCGAGGCGACTGTCGCTGGAGTCAAGCCTGCGACCGCCGCACAGGCCCAAAACCGCGAAGGAAGCGAATAAGAAGGACTCCTGACCCCCTTCGCGTTTCTATTTGGCCGGTCGATCCAGCTGAGGTAAAGGCCGACGACATGGTCCTCGTAGCGTGGAAAGGAAGTTACCTGCTCCACTTGGTCAAGGAGGCCACGGACGACCAACTGCTGATCGGCAACAACCTCGGCAAGATCAACGGCTGGGTGGCCCGCTGTGCCGTAATCGGCAAGGTCCGCGAGGAAGCCAGCGGCATTGCCCGTAGCACGTAAGAATCGGCTTGGCAGCGTACGCTGTAGCGGGAGATTAAAGAGGGGCGACCCGATCGCCCGACCCCCATGCGCATTGGCATTCTTTCCGACACCCACGACCACGTCCCCCTGACCCGGCAGGCCGTCAGGCTGCTGCTGCGGCACGGTGCCGAAGCATTGGTCCATTGCGGCGATCTGACCGGTCCGGAAATCGTGCGGGTCTGTGCCGTGCTGCCTTGCGTCTTCGCCTTTGGAAACCACGACGCGGATAACGTGCCGAAACTAGAACTGGCGATCACCGAGGCGAAAGCAACATGCATCGGCTGGGGCGGCGTCGTCGAAATGGGAGGCAAACGCATCGCCATCACCCACGGACATTCCGGCATGCGGGAACTTCTGGCGCAGAATCCCGACTACCTGATGCACGGCCACTCCCACATCGCCGCGGATTGCCTTGTCGGCCGGGTCCGGCGAATCTGTCCCGGAGCGCTGACCCGGACTGCAGCGGTCAGCGTGGCGCTTCTCGACACCGACACCGGCGACGTACGTTTCCTGAGCCTTGCCGGAGAAACGGGTGAGTAGAACGCGGCATCCCGACGGCTTACCGACGGTCTGCGTGCCCGCTGTTGCGAGGAGTCGTGGGTTCGTGGGTCAATCAGGATTGTTTTGCCGCCCCAGACGGCGTAAACTTTTCCGGATGGCAAGTGCAACCATTATGACGCAGGAGCGTGTCGTTCCGGAGGAAGTTGTCCGATTCTGCAACTTGCATCAGTTGCTCGCCACACTTCAGCACGCCATCCGGCTTGCCGAGGGGTGCTTCCGTCCGGTCCAGCGGTTGAGCGTCGAGATGGATGTGGACCCGGATACCGGTGAAGAGGGGTTGGTGATCCTCGTGGGCGTGTCGATGGCGGTCGATGAAGTGCTGCGGTGCAAGGCGGCCTACACCCGCCAGTGGGTCGATTCGGTTCCCGCCGGCCCGCGCCACCTGATCCGACTTGTGTTCTATGTGATCTGAGCGCCGCGTGGATCCACCAGACTTCCAAAGGCTGGCGGCGGTCCTCGCGTCGGGTACACGCGCCGCCGAGTTCCGCTCCGCAATTAGCAGGGCGTGCTACGGGTCAGGGCGGCGGGGTCGATATCGCCCAGCCCTTCTGCGGCGGCCGGTCGAGAATCGGAGCCCAGAAAGCCGGAGGCGACGCGACTGCACAAGCGCCACTCGCTGCGCAGCACAACTCTTAAGCAAAATGGACGAGACGAAAACGACCAGCGGCCGATCCGATAGCGGCGTGCGGTCCGATGCGCTCTATGCCCTCGCGTTCCCATTTTGAGAAAAACCTTGCGAGCCGGTTGTATCCTTTCAACGCGATGGCGTAACGAGGATCATCGCGTTGTAGGTCGAAATAGATTCTGCTTCTGCTCAACCGTTTTCCTTTGCGTATGCCCCGGCTTACCTCAATGACAGGAGACGCATGGGACATCAGCACGGACCGTGCGGCATCGAGGTCCTTGTAGAATGCCTCAACTCGGGACCGCCCCGGCGGTAGAAGATAGAACTGATGGACATCAGTCGTTACTTTCGTCGGCGCGGTGGTCGTCGCAACCTCGACCCTCCTCGGTAAAATGAGTGGAACCGCTAAGAAACCTGCTGTTTCGGCATATTGAAGGAATGCATCAAAATCGACGCCGTCCGCGTAAAAATTCACCTGGTTTGACATTGTTCTCGCTCGGCGTTCCGTGCCCATGCTGCGGCCGCGAATGCCGGATACGCAATGGCCGCCTCGATCGTCATCGGGCGCATCTGCGCGGGCCCATTCCGCGTTCGCCTGAGAAACTCGTTCAGGACAGCGGCGAAGATGGCTTCGCCTTGCTCTCGAATGAACGTGGCTTCGTCGGCTGTCGGGCCAAATTCCGTGAGGAATCGTTCGGCGTCGGCAATGGCCGTTGTTTGAGAACTTTCGTTCATTTGTTTCGCGCCCCTCTCGGTTTGGACACCCACCTAAGTTCCACAGGTCGCAAACATCCACGTCACCGCCGGGATTGTACTACTCCCTTCGTATCCAGCAAATGGTCGGCGCCGTCCAGGTCCAGATCCAGCGTAACCCACCTGTCATCCCCGTGCTCGAATGGGGGAAGTGGCGAGCCTTGCAGGGGTAATGGCCGCGAAGAGACATAAAAGGCACAAAAGAAAAACAACATCCGGTTCGCGGCGTCGGCCTTCGCGTGCCATACATTTTTTCTTCCTGCTCCACGGCGTGACGATTCCCGGCCTCTTGGTCCCGTTTCTAATCGCCGCTGGAAACACCAAGCGCCTTCATGCCGGCCCTTTCAGACGCACCGGCTTGGCCCGGCGACCGGGTCGTCTGGCTTTGGCGCCAGCTTTTCGGCCCTCGGCATCCAGCTCACCCCAGAACTCTTCGTGCGGTATGCCGCCGCTCTTGTCGATCTGACGGCGTGATTGGTTCAGAATCGCCTGGAACTTGGGCGAGTGTGCCAGCACGAGCCGTTCCAGTTCGTCATCGTCGGTGACCGCCAAGAGTACGGCGACCGCCTTGCCGTTTCGAGTCACGACTACAGGTCCTTCCTGGCTTTGTTTGAGGTAGGCACTTAGTTTCACGCAATAGCGGTACGCCTCACGGCGGCAGAACCGCGAGCTTAGCCTACCGCTTTAGCCTTCAGCTTGAACACTTCGTCCTTGAACCAGTTCAGCGCGTCCTGCTCTCGTGCCTCCAGCGGGGCCACAGGTTCCAGACGGGCCGCGAACTCAACGGCTACAGTTTCGAGTCTGCTGTCCACCACGGGGCTTAGGCCGGCGAGCTCCAGCAACGGTTCAGCGTCGACCGTCAAAACCGCGGCGAGACGACTCATACTGTCGCGACCCACAGTCGTTCCGGCTCCTGTTTCGACCGCAAGCAGGTCTGCAAGGTCTACTCCCGCCTGTGCGGCAAGCTCAGCCAGGGTGAGGCCAAGTTGGCGTCGCGAAAGTTCGATGAACTGGGCGAGCGTACGCCGCGACGCGTCCAGACGGTGCGCGCGCAATCGCCCATCAAGGCCGCCTACCCCTACCGACTGCCCTTCTTCCGCATCGGCCATCCTCAGGACCCACGCGTCATCGCGTTGGACTTTGTCAAAAGCGCTCATGTCTGACCTCTCATTTGCAAAAACTTTGCGGCGCCGTGCGTCGTCAACTCGAAATACCACAGGCCCCTGGCGTGACGGTCCTGCCGCTCAATCTCGACGGCAGGAACACCGAGGCGGCGATAAAACCCTTCGGACGCGGGAAGGGAATGAAGGCCGATACGTCCTGCGTACCCCAAGTCGACACTCAACTTTACCGCGCCATCCAAGAGGCGTGAACCAACCGCGCCAAATCGCGGCGTGTCCACCAGATTCTGATCGTTCCACGGCGCTGTCTGCAAATAGTCCACGTAGACGAGTGGCCTTCCGAACTCCGGGGCCAATCGTGCGTAATGGCCATCTGTCACGACAAGCATGAGGCCCTGCATCACTCCCTCACACTCCACGCCGAGGGAGCGATAGCTGGCAAGACTCAGCCAACCGGCCTTCATCAGCCAGTCCCGCGATTCAGGTCCCGATTGCCCCATCGCCTGCAAAGCACGCTTGGCTTCTTCGCTTCCGTTGCTTGCGGCGCCGCGGAGCAACTGGATTCCACGCTCGCGGTTCGGCGGAACGCCGTCACCGTGTACGTACATCATCCCGAGGTTGTACTGAGCGCCCGGGAATCCGTGTTCCGCCGCCTTCTGGACCCAACGCGCTGCCGCAGCAAGATCCTGCGGCACGCCTCTGCCGTGAAGGTACAGGCCTGCGAGGTTGTTCTGGGATCTGGCGATGCCTTGCTCGGCCGCTTTCTTATACCAGTCCGCTGCTGCCGCATAATCCTGCCGCACGCCGATGCCCGCCTCGTACGCCCAGCCAAGATTGTCCTCGGCGATCGCATCGCCCTGCTTGGCGGACATGAGCGTCCATTGCACGCCAGTCCCTTCGTCCTTGGGTACGCCGATGCCACCCATATACATCACGCCGAGATTGGCTTGTGCTAATCCTGCTGCGCGGCAGCGAAATACCACCTGAACGCTTCCTTGTCGTCCTGCGGAGCAAACAAGCCCTTGTGGTACAGGGAGGCAAGGATGTCCTGGGCGACAGCGTCCCCGCTTTCGGCAGCCGCGCGAACCAGTTTAGCTCCCTCGCGTCCATCTCTGGCTACTCCGCGTCCGTAAAGATAGGCTACTCCCAATCGGGTCTTTCCCCTGGCGTCTCCCGCATCGGCAGCGCGCCGCAGCCACGCGACGGCCGATTCCAGGTCGGCTTTGGTTTCGATGCCTTCGGTGTAGCGCCGGGCCAATTCGAGCTGAGCCTCGACGTCGCCGGACTCGGCTGCCGCTCGAATTTCAGTCAGTGGAAGCGATGCGCGGGTCGTCGGTCTCGTTGTCGGATCGGGACTCCCCGCCCTCGCGCTGGTCAGGATAGAAATGCTCACTCCCACGCACCCGGCCAGCAGGAAGAAGAACGCCCTCATCGGAAACCTCAGATGCGGTAAGGCATAATGTCCGTCGGAAAGTCTATCAGCGGATTAGGAGCCGCTCAAGGCTGATTGCTGGAAGGCCGAAGGGCGCGGAGCGACCGCCGATTCGTTGGGCTGGGAGCGTCGCCGCGTGCTGCTCAATGAACCGGGTCTGGAGCCGGGCGGAGCCGCGGCCAGTGCCTGCTCGTCGAAAGGAACGGTATGAAGTGTCGGCTGGCGAGCTTGTACAAAGCTCCAGCGCGAACCGGGTTGGGCGAGCAGCGTGGCTTCGCCGCTTTCGCCGACGACATCGACTCGGCCGGCGGCGCTCGCCACGTTGCGACCGGCCGGCGAGAAGCGAACCTGCTCGTCACCAATCAGCAGGATCAGGTCGTCTACCGAGTTATTCCTGGTTCATCGATGCACTCCATGCCGGGGCAACGGTAACGGTCGACTAAATCGCGGCGCAACTTCTGAATTGTACGTCGGGGTGAGGTGCAGACGCAACTTCAATCCTGTTCCCCGAAGACTGCCGCATAGCTTTTCCCGTAGGGATAGAAGCCGGTCTTTTCGCCGCGGGCCCAGGCTTCCCTGTGGGCGGCGTCGGTGATGTCCCAGTCGGGCCGGCACTTCATGGTCACGGCGCGAAGGTCTTGTCTCAGCTCCTCGTTCGTCGGCCTGCCGAGAAACCAGTATCCATTGTAGATCTTGAACACGCGCAGCCCGGGCTCCAGGACAAGCGTGTGGGGGATCATGGGGTTGTTCACCGGATCGGTGTACTCGGCGATGTCGAGGTCCTTCTGAATGATTCGGCCGGCATCGGAAAGGAAGGGCCAGTGCGCGCCTACGCCGGTGCGGTACTCATTGGTCCTGGCAATACTGTCGGTGCTGATGGTGACGAGGCGGCAGTATGAGACTTCCAGCTCGCGGTGGAGTTGGACCAGCAACTCGGCCTGACGGCGGTCTTTCGGGCAGAAGCCGCCCCGGCTCAGGACCAGCACCATAGGGTGCTGGCCCTGCAGATCGGAAAGCTTGCGGCGGGTTGCCGTGTGGTCGCTCAGCTCATAGTCGGGGAACACAGCACCTGGAACAATGTCGGCTCGCATGAATCATCTCCGATAAACACCGTCTACAGAAGCGTCGATTGAGTTCCGCCCCACAAGCCAGGGATCATTGGATGCTAGCGCATCGGTCGAGCGGAGGCGAGTCGTGATGGGCCTTGGTTTCGCCGCAGGACCGAAGGTGCGCGCGTTTTTGCTCGTTGTCAAAACAAACGCGCGGACCTTCGGTCCTGCGGCGAAACCGAAATTCAGTTGGGAGGTCAGGGAGATGCGACCTTTTGCGGGTATGCGCGAAGCACGAGAAACGATGTTGACGCCGGAAGCTTTACGATGTAAAGTTACTCTTCCAAAAGGAGCACTCGATGCCGGACACGACGAATCCGATGGTGCTGTCGTTCTCGTCTGCGGACAATCGCCCTGCGTCCTGGGGGAGGGACCAGGTTTGGGCGACGGCGTTGGCGCTGCCGGGCGCCTGCGGGTTCTGTCTTCTAGCCGGCGCCCTGCTGTTCGACTCGCGATTTGCGTGGCACATCGGGCCGCGCGTGGGGCTTGCCTGCTGGGTTGTGGCTTTCTTCTGCGCGGCTCTCAGCATCCATTTGTATCAAGGCCGGCCCAAGTCGCTTTGGGTGAAGTGTTGCCTGGCGTTGGACTGGATGGGAATTGTGTTCAGCCTGACGCCGCCGGGGTGGCTCGTATTTGTGCTGGCACTGATCGCGTCGCAGCGTTGAGGTGGTGACGGGTCCTCGTTTCGCCGCAGGTCCGCGACTCGACTGAGCTCGTCGAAGTCAGGGACGCGCGTCTGTTTCGACAGCGAGGAAAAACGCGCGGACTTGACTTCGACGAGCTCAGTCGAGTCGCGATCCACCGGCGAAACAGAGACGCGGGTGGGGAGGGGACCGCACCTACCTACTCGCGTAAGCGGTGCCACTGGTCTTCCTGCTCGATTTATGGGTTCATTCCGGGAAAGGGTGATGGCTGAGACGTCTTTCGATCTTTCGGGGGATTATACACCGATGCGAGCATTTCGCATCGCGAATGCGGGTACAGCAGCGCGACGAATCCGGGGCGTGCTGTCTTGTCGTTAGTCTTTCCGTGTCGTAGATTGACCGTCTCTTCGAAAGCCCGTGTCACATGCTCCCTGGATTTGTTCCAGGCAGCCAGTTCTTGGGCCGGCGGGAAAGGGACTCTCATGGCGGATTGGTATTACACAGCGAATGGCCAACAGGCTGGGCCGGTGGACGAGCTGATGCTACGGCAACTGCTGGATGCCGGCTCGGTCTCGCCCGGCGACCTTGTGTATGGCCCGGGTCTGACGCAGTGGACGCTGGCGGGGCAGGTGCCGGCGTTGTCGGGCGGGCAGGGCTCGGTGCAACCTGACCCCCCTGCCGGCGCGCCGATGATCGGCTATCGCGGCGTCGAGACCGGCCTGACCGGACTGTCGGCGGTCGCGATGGACGCGCTGCGCGGGACTAAGCCGTGGGTGCGCTTCCTCGGCATCATGGCATTCATCGGCGCCGGATTCATGGCACTGGGCGGCATTTCGATGCTCTCCATGAGCGCCATGATGCCAAAGAGCGCGGGCATCCCGACCTGGCTGGGAGGGGTCTATCTGGCGATGGCTGCCCTCTATATCATCCCCGCCGTGCTGCTCAACCGCTATGCCAATGGGATCGCCAGCCTGATGCGGAGCCAGCGGATGAGCGATGTGGAAAGAGCATTGGGCGCGCAGAGATCGTTCTGGAAATTCTCCGGCATCATGCTGATCATCGTCCTGTGCCTGTATGCCGTCGGAATCGCGGCAATGGTTGTCTGGCGAGTTCGGTTTTGACATGGTGGCACGGGCGTCCCGCCTGTGTTTTTGAGCGGAAATCACAGCCGGGACGGCTATGCTACGAAAGATCACACGCTCTGATCTGAGCGCAGGATCTCTCCGTTTTGCAAAAGAAGAGACTCTTCGTTTCGCTCAGGGCGACGGCCTGAAGCCGTCGGCTACACGACCGCCCTTTCACGGCCCTTCCAACGGCCGCGGCTGGGCCTTCGTCTCGCCCTTCTGGATGGCGGTCTGGTAGTAGGTATTGTCGTGCGGCGTGCGCCAGCCGTCGGTGGGGGCGGGGAGGGTGGTGCGGTATTTGGACCACATCTCATTAACGAATGTGTCCCAGCACTGGCCTTGCCGGGCCCAGTCTTTGTCGAAGTCGTTGCCGGTGGCGGCCTTGATCTGCTTCACGAAGTCGGCGTCGTTCTCATACATCCAGCGATCGACGTAGTCGAAGAACGCATCGTGGGCCCAGCTTCCCTCGGCGTGCATGAGCCGCAGCGCCAAAGCCTGGGCTACCCAGCCTGTGCTGGTGCAGCAGCGGCGGTAGGACTCGCTGGTGTTCTGGCCGCCCTTCCAGGCGGTCGGCGGGGTGTGCTCGTACGGGCCCCACGGCTCGCCGCGGCCGTGGTTGCGGCCGATGCCGGTGGCTTGGTCGATGCCGGAGTGGCCGGCGAAGACGACTTTGGCGCCGGTCCAACTGTCGCCGTAGGCGGTCTGCTCGTCTTCGCCGAAGCTGGCGCGGGGGAAGGAGCGGTTGATATGTTCCAGCTCGGGGTCGCCGAGAAGGAGGCCGGCGAAGACGATGGGGAGCTTGCGGCCGCTGCCGTGGCCGCCCCAGCATTGCCAGCCGGGGTGGCCGGCGCGGACCATGCCGCCCAGGTCGATGCCGATCTGGACGAAGTTCACCAGCAGCGGCTCCTTCTGCTCGGGAGTGAGGTCGGTGCAGAGCAGCAGGGCCGACAGCCCGACGACCCGGCCATATTCGAGGCCGTACTGCGGCATGTTCTCGACCGGCTCCTCGAAGCCAAAGAAGCAGGTCCCGACCCAGGGGCGCTCGGTGAAACGGACATATTGTGCGATGTCCGGAGTGCCGGCCGTACGGGCGGCGGTGGGGAGCAGATCGCGGCGCAGGTCGCGGGCCAGGTAGATGCGCTGCCCGCGGTCGCAGAAGGCCGGGCGGAACGCGTCCGCCGGCTGGGGCGCGGCGACGCAGGTCAGCACCGCCGCAGTTTGGATCGGGCTGGAGTCTTCCACGCCGCGTTCGATCTTGTTGCGCAGTTGTGCGTGCAACACCAGGTTCTTGGGCATGCTGATGGTCGAGACCATTGAGTCGCCGGCCTTCATCTCCGCCGGCAGTTTCTGGATCAGCGAGGGGTCGAACCAGTTCCGCACGCCGCTGTCGTAGGCGACTTTCATCCGTGCCGGCGGGTTGAGCATGAAGCCATTGCGCACCCGCTGTGCTTCGGGCCGCTCGCTGTCCATGTGGTCCAACTGGCTCCTGGGGATGTCGGCGCCATGAAGCGGCTTGGGGTCGATGGCGACCACAGTCACCGGCCCGACTACGTACCAGTCTCCGTTGATGAATTGGCCGACCGGTGCCGGCTTGTCGAACGTCCAGGTGATTCCATACTGTGAAACGCTCGATTTGCGGGGCAGGTCATCGAACTTGGGCGTATTGGGGGCGTTGGTCTTGGTATACACGACGGCCGCATGCGCGGCAGGCCGGTTGCCTGGGACCTTCAAATCGTATGGGTCGGCCTCAACCGCCGCCGGGACGCTCACCGGGCCGCCGAGAGTGATCGACGGTCCGGCAACCCAGATCGTCTGGCCTTTGTCTTTGCCGCCGTCTCCCCAAAGGGTGATGCCGCTGAAGCCTTTCATGTCGGCCTTGGCGGCGTCGATATCGCCGCCGACCGGCTTGCCGTCGCAGAGGATGCGGATGACGCCGTCGGCGTCGAGGTCGAAGGCCCACTTGTGCCAGGCCGGCTTGCCGCGGTTGCCGCCGAGCCAGAAGAGCTGGTCGAACCAGCTCTTGCCGTCGTTGGCGGAGGCGGTAAAGCCTTCGTTGCCGCCGAGGTAGCTGTTGTAGAGGCTCCCCACCGCCAGCACGCGTCCGTTGGCGCCGACAAGCCCCCAGCGCGGGCCGACCCGGGGGGCTTTGAAGTCGGCGGGAGTGGTGCCGTCGTCATAAACCCACATCTCGACGATGCCGGACCCGTCGGTCTTACGGAGGTTGAGCGTGGCCTTGCCGCCGGGCCCGACGCGCAGCGCGCCACCGCCCCGGCTGGCATCGCTCTTTTCCGGAGCGACGGCCACGTCGCCCGCCACCGTCCAATCGGCCAGTGCATCCTTGGCGCCGAAATCGATGCGGCGATTGTGATCGGCGAGTGCGTCGGCCGATGCCTTTGCGGGCGACGCATCGAGCACGTGCAGCACGACGTTGCGGATCTGCGTGCGTCCGTTATCGCGGCACAGGTCCTGGAAGCCGATATGGCCCTTGCGCGGCCGTTCCTTCAGCGGCGGCGCGCTCAGCTCGGGCTTATCCCGGTGCAGGTCCTTGGTTTGCTCGTCGAGGTTGAAATCCTGGACGGTCTGGCCGTTCAGCACGACCCTGATGTGCGGCCCGACGCAGGAGATCTGGTACCGATTCCAATCCTCCGGCTTATAAGCGTCCTTGGCGGCGGGAATGGCCCGATAGATCGCGCCGCACAACTGCTCGGGGGCGCCTTTGCCCTCGTAGTAGCGCGGGTCGACGATCTGCAGTTCCATGCCGTCGTAGGCGGGGTCGCCGTGCAGCGGGGCGCGCAGGGCGACGCCGCTGTTGCCCAGGGCGGAGACTTTGAACTCAAGGTCGAGCTCGAAATCGCCGTACTCCTCCGTGGACATGAGCCAGGTGTCGTAGGTGTTGGTTCCGGTGAGGATGCCGTCGTCGTTGACGAACCATTTCGCGTCGTTGGCCGGCTGCTTGCCGACGTCTTTCACGGTGCCGATGACCCACCCGGCCGGCACGCCTTTCTCGGTGAAAAGATGGACCGGCTCGGATCCGAATGCGGGAGCCGCGAAAAGCAGAAGTGACGCGAGAGTGGAGATGAAGAGTGAGCGCATGGGGGCGGATTATCAGTCAACGTGAATGATGGGGCAAGCCGGGGTGGCCGGGGTGCAGCACCTTTTCAGGGTTGGCCGGTAAGCAAAGCGTCGGGCGCCGCCGAGTCTTGGGGAAAAGAGCGACCGCGAAGCCCCGATGGACGCGAAGGAAGCAGACCGGACGGCCGTGGAGGAGCCTTATGAAGAACCCTTCTGGGAATCCCGCGTCGTCTCGCCCTGCTCCGACAGGGCCAGGGCATTTCGACTTTCGGGTTGGGGAGAATTAATAAGTGAGCGTGCATCGAGGAAACGCACCTTCCAATTCCGACGTGCCCGCGTCCGTCACCTTCGTGTCCGAAAGGTCGAGAATCCGCAATTCCGTAAGACACCTGAGCCACTCGAAGCCCGCGTCCGTCACCCTCGTTGCTGAAAGGTCGAGCGTCTGCAATCGCTTCAAATCTTTCAGGTACTCCAGTGCCGCGTCCGTCACCCTCGTTCCCGAAAGGTCGAGGGTCTGCAATCGATTCAGGCCCTTCAGGTGCTCGATGCCGGCGTCTGTCGCGTCAGCGCGCGCAAGGTCCAAGGACTGCAATCCTTTTAGATTCTCTAGATACTCCGAGCCCGCGCCAATCACACTCTGGTTGTCCCGAAGGGATAGCGTTCGCAGTCCGTTGAGGTTCTTCAGGTGGGCGAGTCCACTGTCCGTCACCCCCGTGTCGCCAAGGTTCAGGTCCCGCAGTTCTGACGATCCGTCGAGTGCTTCAAGATCGGCATCCGCAAGCCTGCCGGAGTAAACGAAGTCACACGTGGGCCCAACACGCTCCAGAAGAAAGCCGCCCCTCTGGCCAAGCAGACTTCTCAGCCACTGCGGGCCGACCGTTGTTGTTTCCACCGTGCCGCCGCAGCGCTGGACCATCCGGACAGCCGCCGCGTTGCGATGCCATGGCCACCAGAGGCTGAACGCGGTGGCGGCAGCCACGAGGCTCAGCATGAGGAACGACGTGAGAATGCGTCTGGCCCAGCGCCGCCGCGAGTGTGCGCTGGCGTATGTTTTGCGATTATTTGGATCGAACGTCCGCCCGCACTCGGCGCAGCGGTTCGCCGGCAGCCCATGCAGGTTGTATCCGCAGTGGCGGCAAAACATGGCGGTGATGGTTGGTCCGGGGGCCATGTCGTTGGGTAGTGTAACGGCAAGCAGGCTGATCGCACCATGATGCTTCGGCAGGAGGCAGAAGACAGTGGCGCCGAATCACGGGTTCGTCGGGCAGACTCCCGCTGGGCGATAGACGTTGAACACTCGAACGATTCCTCCGCCCCTGCCGGGGCGGGAATGGAATGCCCGGCGTACCACGGGTTGCGCTGCGGATCGCCTGTCGGCGATCCTGCGGTGCACCCGTGGCTACAGTCCGGCGCCCTGCTGGGGCGGGTACCGGCCCGCCCGGAGGAGCGCAGACTGGCGCATGCCTTCTTGGGGGCCACCCCGGTTCGTGTAGGGTCCGCACTACGGACCGTTATTTGCGGTGTCGGGGATAACCTCCCCAGTGAGGCTCGTTAGTGCCGCCGGTGCCCTCACCGGCGGTTTCATCGCGCCAAGCAGCTTTCCGCCGGTGAGGGCACGTGAGGGCACCGGCGGCACTTGAAAAGGTTCACGCCCACCGCGCAGGAGTTTCTCCCACGCCGCTGATAATGGTCCGCAATGCGGACCCTACAGAATCATTGTTTCGCGCTGCTCAAGAAACCATCCGGGGCTCCACTGCGCTGCGCGTCCGGCTTGTCGCAAGTTGCAGTATCGCTCCACGGAGTGCGACAGGGGTATCTGAAACAGGACCATTATGTTAGTAGCGCAACGCCTCTCAAAGGTTTCCTGGCAATCCGGCTCATACCGATACCCCAGATGATCACACCGATAGCAAGCGGCGTGAAACTCACCCCTGGGGGCGGGCCTGTGGAGCCGTTGCTCGATGGCTCAGCACGCCGGAATCCCCCGGGCACCCGCTCGATGAATGCTCTGGCCGAGTTGTCATCGTAGTTCGGCGGACGGCTCAAAACATAGCGAACCTGCGTTGACACAACCGACATCTCCCGGTTGAGTTGACCAGTTCCTCCCGGCACGGAGTTACTCTTCAGCCACCAAACCAGCGAGTCGGCATCCAAGTTCCGCGAACTCCGCTCGCTCTCCGCAATGGACGGGTCGCGAAAACATAGGGTGCCCGGGTTGACCGCTAACGTACGCGTCGCTCCGTCGGAACGCGTGAGCTCGATACTGAAGTCGCCGGGCAGCACATGCGGATCGGGCGACCAGGCGTGCGTGTGGGCCCGCACCGCGATGGATTGGTAACCCTTCGATGCCGGCTGCGACAGGGTTACGAGCTCCGAACAGTCGTAAAGCTGAGGCATCGCCGGCATGACGAGGGTCAGCCAGACAGCAGCGAACGGTATGACGATCGCAAAAGCGCAGAACATCGACCATCGAACCGATCGCGCGAGCCGTCCCGGGAGGAGCCGTACGTTGGCGATGATTGCTCCAGGCCTGGCGAGGCCTGAGCCGCACTCGGGACACGTTGGCGCGGGCAGCCCCTGGACGATATACCCGCATGCCGTGCACCGGGGCTCGGGGCCGGCGACCTTGCGGCCAAGCGGCAGCCACAACAGACAGGTCACGCCCATCAAGATGAAATGGACACTGAGAATCAGCGCCACGAAAGCCATGAGCGGGATCGTACATCATTGGGATGAAAAAGCCCCGTGAAATGGGAATGGGGAACAGAAGAGGTCCATTTCAAGAGGAGGCCATGTGAGAATCGCCGCCGGCCTTCGGCATCTTCCGCAGGACCCAGATCATGCCGATGCACCAGACGATCGCCGCGGCGAAGAGCGGCGCGCGGCCCACCCACGGGAGCGGGCTTAGGGTGAATCCGCTGGATGATCCAGCGACGCCCGCGAACCCGTCGCCCGAGCTGTAGGATTGCGCCGCTCCGCTGACAGCCTGATGGACCAGCGTCATTGCCTTCGACATCTCCTTGTTGAGTTGATCCGCAGTACCCTGTATCCCAATGCTCTTGAGCCACAAGACCAGCGCGTCGGCATCCAGGGGCGTCGCGCTCATCGCGCGGCCCAGAGCGGAAGAATCGCGAAAATGGAGGGTGGCGGCATCGATCAACAAGGCGCGATTGGTTCCGTCGGAGCGGGTGAGCTCGAACTTCAATTCGGCGGGCAAGGGACCGGGCTGGTTGCGGTAGACCAAGGCATGCGTATGGCTGCTCAAGTTGATGGATCGATAACTGTTCGATTCCGGAGACAATAGAGTCACCGATCGGGAACTGTCATGCACGACAGGTATCGCCGGCATCACGAAAGCCTGCCACATCGTGTTGACCGGCATGAGAACCGCCAGCAGGCAAAAGATCGACCAGCCGATCGAGCGTGCGAGGCGCGCCGGCGGGAGCCGGCCGGTGGTGACGATGGCCCCTGGTTTGGCCAGGTCTGACCCGCATTCGGGGCACATTGGCGCCGGCAGGCCGTGGACGATATACCCGCACGCCGCACACCGCGGGGCGATGCCGGCGACTTTGCGGCCGCGCGGCAGCCAGACCAGGCTCACCACACCGATGATGAACGCCGGGACGGCCAGAATGAGCTCCAGGAGCATGCGATCCATGCGATCAATCGTACCTCATGGGGGCGGAAAGCAAAGACATGAAACGTGAAGACGTGAAGACGTGAAACGTGAAGACGTGAAACGTGAAGACGGGAAGCGTGAAGACGGGAAACGTGAAGACGGGAAGCGTGAAGACGTGACCTTCCGGGCCTTCCGCACATTGATTAGCATTCCCGGCTCGTTGCCTTTTGACCATTCGAGCCAGGAGAACAACATGCCGGCAAGACGACCTAATTCCAAGCCCGCAGCGAGCAAGTCGGCCCGGACTAAAGCGTCCTCCGGTCGTCGGGCCACGGCGGCGGGGCCGCGTCTCTACACTCTGGACGTGTGGATCATGACCGGCCCGATCAGCAAGAAATTCGTGAAGAAGAACCCGAAGATCTCCCGGACCATCGAGATTCGAGGCGATCAGACGCTGGAGGATCTGCACGAAGCTATTTTCGACGCGTTCGACCGTTTCGACCCTCACATGAAGAATCTTAAGCCAGAATCTCCCTCACCACGCTCCCGCTCACGTCCGTCAACCGGAAGTCGCGCCCCGCGTGGCGGTAGGTGAGGCGTTCGTGGTTGAGGCCCAGCAGGTGCAGGATGGTGGCGTGGAAGTCGTGGATGTGGACGGTGTTTTCGGCAACCTCGATGCCGTAGTCGTCGCTGGCGCCGTGGACGTAGCCGGGTTTGACGCCGGCGCCGGCGAGCCAGGAGGTGAAGCAGGGGTTGTGGTGCTCGCGGCCCTTGGCGGACTTGTTGGCAACCATCGGGGTGCGGCCAAATTCGGTGGTCCAGACGACCAGGGTGTCGTCGAGCATGCCGCGGCCCTTGAGGTCGCGGAGCAGGCCGGCGATGGGCTTGTCTACGTTTTTGGCCAGCGGGGCGTGAGTGAGCATGTCGCCGTGGGCGTCCCAGTTGTTGTTGGAGCCGACGTCGATGAGCTCGATGAAGCGTACGCCGCGCTCGGCGAGCCGGCGGGCGACCAGGCACTGCCAGGCGAAGCCCTGGCTGCTGCCGCGGGGCAGGCCGTAGAGGGCGAGGGTGGCATCGGATTCTTTGGACAGGTCGAAGGCCTCGGGTGCTTCCTGCTGCATGCCGGCGGCGGTCTCGAAGGAGCGGATGCGGGCGGCCAGGGCAGGGTCGTTGCCGTGGGTTTGCAGGTGGGCGCGGTTGACCGACTGCAGCATCGACAGCTCCATATCCTGCAGGGCGGCGGTGGGAGATCGGCGGGTGAGGTCGGGGATCGGCTCGCCGCCGGGGATCACGCGCGTGCCCTGGTGGCAGGGAGGAAGGAAGTCGGAGCCCCAGACCTGGCCGCCGGCGTAGGGGAGTTGCGGAGCGAGCACGACGAACGATGGGAGGTTGCGGTTGACGGTGCCCAGGCCGTAGCTGACCCACGAGCCGATGCTGGGGCGGGTGAGGGTGACCGAGCCGGTGTGCATGCCGAGGGTGGCCTCGGCGTGGTTGTTGTGATCGCCCTTCATGGAGCGGATGAGGCACAGGTCGTCCACGCATTGGGCGACGTTGGGGAACAAGTCGGTGACCTGGATGCCGGAGCGGCCGTGCGGCCTGGCCTGCCACTGCGGGGCCTTGAGGTACATGACCTTGTTCAGCAGCTTGGTCGGGTCCGACGCCGCGGGAGCCGCGACGGTCTTGCCGGCGTCGGTAAGCAGTTTGGGCTTGGGGTCGAAAGAGTCGACATGCGACACGCCGCCGCTCATATTCAGGAAGATGACCCGCTTGGCCCTGGCCGGGAAGTGCGGCGGCCTGGGACTGAGCGGATCGGCGGGGGCCGATGCGAGGGTGGCGCTGCCGCCGTCGGCAGCAAGGAGCTCCGATACGATGGCGGGGAACAGCAGCGAGCCGCCGACAAGGGAGCGGATGATCTGGCGGCGGGAGGTTGATGCGGTGGATTGGGTCATGGCTTTTGTAGGGTCCGCACTGCGGACCGATTCGACCATAAGAAATAATCGAGCCGCAGTGAGCCTGGGAATCCTTAGTGCCGCCGGCGTTCCGCCGCGCGAGCAGCTTTCCGCCGGTGAGGGCACCGGCGGCACTTCAAAAGTTCTGACGCTCAGTGCGGACCTTACGTAAATTCGCAACTACGACGGTAAATCCCGCGATCGTCTTTGCCTTTCACACCGGGGCAGAGCGGCGCGGGCGACTTTCGGTTCATTGAAACTCCTGTCGCCGCTCTGCTCCGGCGTGAAATCAGTCTACATACATAAACTCATTGCTCCCCAACAGCACGCGGGCGAAGCTGGCCATCGCGTCACGATCGCGCTGGCCGGCCTGGGTTTGTCCGGGAAGTTGCTCGCGGTATCGCCGCAGATAATCCACTCCCGCGGCGGTCTCCTCGGGAAGCGGCGGGCGTCCCAGGGCCCGGCGGTAGGCCAGATCGACCCGGCCGGCATCCTCGGTGGCGTCGGAAAGCAGATGCCTGGCGAACTCCGCGGACTGGGCATAGACGAACGGGTCGTTCATCATGAACAAGGCCTGCAGCGGCGTCGTGCTGTCGCCACGGATGGCGGTCGTGGCGTTGGGGTCGGCACCGTCGAAGGTGCCGAGGAACGGGTGCTGCTTGATCCGCTGCACCATCAGATAGACGCTGCGGTGGTTGGATTCGTAGACCGCCGAAAACGCCTTGTGCTGCGAAAAGCTCCACTGGCCCGGCGGCGGGAATGGGTGCGGGCCGGGCATCGAACGGTCCAGTTGCCCGCTGAGGGCGAGCATGGAATCGCGGACTTCTTCGGCGTCGAGGCGGTGCCGCTCGAAGTGCCAGTATAGCTCATTAGTCGGATCGATTTGCGCGCCTTTGGAGTCGCCGGCGTCGGCAATTTGCCAAGCCGCGGAGAGCATGATGGCGCGGTGCATGGCCTTGATCGACCAACCCTGGTTGACGAACTGCACGGCGAGGTAGTCGAGCAGTTCGGGGTGCGAGGGCGGCTTGCCGCGTGAGCCGAAGTCGCTGGGCGTGGCGACGATGCCGCGGCCGAAATGGTACTGCCAGATGCGGTTGACCATCACGCGGGCGGTGAGGGGGTTGGCGGGATCGGTGAGCCAGTCGGCAAGTTCGAGCCGGCCGCTGCCTTTTTCGGTTGGGGGCAGGGTCTGCCCGCCGAGGACCGCGGGGAAGCCGCGCGGGACGACATCGCCCTTGTTGAACGGTTCGCCACGCCGGAAGATGTTGGCATCGGTCGGCGCGCCCTCGGTGACGGCGTAAGCCAGATCCGCTGGCGGGAACTTGCCCAGCGAGGCGTTCAGCTTCGCCTTGGCATCATGCATTTCGGCGGCAATCTTGTTGGCTTCCTCGCTGTTGGTGGTCAGAAGCTCAAGCCGCTTAAGCTTGCGATAGCCGGCGTCAGCTTCATCGATCTGGTCCTGCAATGTCCGCAGTGCGGCGGCTTCGGGCGGAGGACCCAGCGGCGCCATGTCCTTGGCAAATGGCGAGGTCTCCGAACCAGGCATCGGGTAGCGCGTGCTGGCAAAGATGCCGTACAGGGCGTAGTAGTCGCGCTGGGCGATCGGATCGAACTTATGGTCGTGGCAGCGGGCGCACCCGATGGTCAGCCCCAGCACTGAGCGGGCCAGCGTGTCGATGGTGTCGTCGATCGTCAGGTGCATCTGCCCCTCGGGCGTCGTCGAGAACCGCTTGGACACGGCCAGGTAGCCGGTGGCGATGATCTTCTGCCTGCGGTCGGCTTCGTCGGTTGCGGGCAGGAGGTCCCCCGCCACCTGCTCGCGCAGGAACTGGTCGTACGGCTCATCGCGATTGAACGCGTCGATCACCCAGTTGCGATAGCGGTAAGCTTCTGGGACGGGATAGTCGGCGCTGTCGCCGCCGGTGTCGGCATAGCGGGCCAGGTCGAGCCAGTGCCGGCCCCAGCGCTCGCCGTAGGCCGGCGAGGCCAGCAGGCGGTCGACCACCCTGGCGAAGGCGTCGGCCGAGTTGTCCGCGAGAAAAGCATCGACTTCGTCGGGCGTCGGCGGCAGGCCGGTCAAGTCGAACGTCGCCCGCCGGATCAGCGTGCGCTTGTCGGCGTGCGGCGCGGGGGCGATCCCCTTCGATTCGAGCCTGGCGAGGATGAAGCGGTCGATGTCGCCTTGCGGCCAGGCCGAGTCTTTCACCGCCGGCACGGTCTGCGGCTTCGGCGGTTGGAACGACCAGAACGAGCGCGCCTGGGTCAAGTCGATGGCCGGGGCCGAGGCGGCCGGACGGGTCGTCGTAGCGGCCGGCTCGGTGCGCGGGTCGGGCGCGCCCATCTTGACCCATGCCTCGAAGTCGGCGACCTCGTCGTCCGGCAACTCATGCTTGGGCGGCATTTGGAGGTCTTCATCCTTGTATCGGATGGCCGACAGGAGCAGGCTGTGTTGCGGATCGCCGGGCACGATCGACGGCTTGCCGGAGTCCCCGCCATGGAGCACGCCGGCCCGGGTGTCGAGCAGCAGGCCGCCCTTCACTTTTTCCGATGCATTGCTGTGGCATTTGTAGCACTCCTGTGCCAGCACGGGCCGAATCCTGGCCTCGAAGAACTTCAGGCCCTCGGGATCGGCCGGCTGATCGCGACCGGAGTTTGCCTGCGGTGAGGCTGTCGAACCGCTCAAAGGCGCGGCGGCCGCTCCCGCGACGCAGGCAAGAACGGGAACGCAGACGAAATAGCGGATGATCTGATGCACTGGCGTTGTTACCCTGTCGGACCACCTATTGTTGTGATTCGGGGCAACTCCCGCACCGACACTCATCAACTCAGCATGAAGAAATCCCTGATCCGGCGCAGCAGTTCTGGCTGCGTTCCGGCGGCTGTGTGTTGCAGCGCCTGGGCGTGCAGTCCAAGTCGAAGCGCTTCCAGCGAGGCCTTCCGTTCGGCCAGGAGGCGGGCGAGGGATTCGGCGATCTCGGGACGCCGTTGCAAAATGTCCTTGAAGCCGGCCTTATCGAGGCGATAGCACACGACCTCCGTCAGCGCGGTCGCCGTGGCCGTCCTGGGTTCGCCGGTCATCAAGCCCATCTCCCCGAAGGCTTCGCCCGAGCCGATCCTGGCAATCACGCGGCTTTGGCCCTCGGCGGTGACACTGAGCTCGACGTCGCCATCGACGATGATATACAGAGAGTGGGCCTCGCTCCCCTGCCGGAGGATGACTTCGCCCTTGTGGAACGGCGCGACCAGGACACGCTCGGCCACTTCCTCGCGCTCGGAGTCTGTAAGAGGTTTGAGGAGGTGGACGCCCTGGAGGGCGGCGGTCCGGCGTCGTACTTGCTCCAGGTGTTTCCGCCGGGTTCGCGATTCACCCTGCAATGTCAGGAAGACGCGCTGAGCGGGGATCGAGAGGCCGACGCCTGCCCGCTCCAGTGCAGCGACGATGCGAAGGCTGATCTCGGAAGCGGTCGGCATGTCAGACGCGAAGTCGACAATCCAAAAGCGTACGGCGTAGCGCACGTAGCTGTCGCGGAACTCGCGCAGGACGCAGTCCGGGTGCGGATCAGGCGCGACATTGGGAGGCGACTCCGCCCGCAGTGCGTTTTGCACGGTCTCGATCACTTGAGCGGGCGGATGGCGGAAGTCGACGTTGAATTCAACCGACATCCGATGGAGCCTGGGCCGCCCCTGGCGGCGGCCCAGGACGGTCACCTGGGACTTCATCAGCGAGCTGTTGGGGACCACCACGGTATCCCAGTTGCGGGTTTCAATCGACGTCTGCCGCCAGCGGATTTCGCGCACCAGTCCCTCGATTTCGCCGACGCGGACCCAGTCGCCGACGGCGATGCTTCGCTCCATCTGCAGCGCCATCCCGCTCATGATGTTGCCCAGGGTGTCCTGGAGGCTGAAGCCGATGACCGCGGTGACCACGGCGCTGGTCGCGACGATCCCGCTCAGGTTGACGCCGTGACGCGCCAGCAGCGTGAGGGCGGCGACGACGTAGGTCAGGCCCACGATCGTATCACGGAGGATGGGAGGCGGTTGGAGGCGGACCAGCGGCAGCAGCAGGCGGAACACCAGCACGCCAGTCAAGTTGATGGCGGCCATGGCGAACAGCAGTTGCGAACCGAACTGAGCGTAGCGGTAACCCGCCGGGCTTTCCTCCAGTTGCGGGCGGTGGGGCCACAGTCCGCACACCAGCATGCCCAGGAACGAGGCGGCGATGAGGAACAGGGCCGCGCGCAGCCGCGGGCGTGCGGCCGGTGCAGCGGCGGACAGCGCGAACGCCGTCGCGATGCACGCGGCCAATACCCAACGGTAATGACCGCCCATTCCCGCGGCGTTCTCGACCTGTTGCCAATAGTCATTCATGGATGAAGGGCCCGCGGGTGGCGTTGCGGCCGATCGCACCGCCTGGGCGGTTCGGCGATCATCGACGCATGATCACCTTCATTCAGGGGGGTTTGTCAAGCGGCGCCGGCCCACGTACCATACACCGATGGGGTTCCCTCAACCACTGCGGACTTGGGGCTCAGACGGCTCATCCGGCGGGTTCTCACTGCGGCGAGCCCGGTTCTGGACTGTCACCACTTGGCTCATTGCCATCAATGTTGCGGTCTACATTCTGGGGATCATTTTCCCCTTCATTTATGACTGGGGAAATTTCTCCGCGTTGGCGGCCCTGTACCACGGGCAGGTCTGGCGCTGCATCACCTACCAGTTCCTGCACTTCGGGCCGATGCACTTGTTCGTGAACATGCTCGGGCTCTATTTCTTCGGGCCCGACGTCGAGATCTCGCTGGGCAGGCCGCGATATCTGGCGTTTTATCTCCTGTGCGGCTGCGCGGGCGCAGCCGGCTATCTGCTCCTGTGGAAGCTGCATGTGCTGATCTACTCGGCGGATTCGGCGCTCGTCGGTGCCTCGGCGGCGATCTTCGGCGTGCTCGTGGCGGCGGCGCAAATCAACCCGCATTCGATCGTTCGTGTCTTCGGCATCTTCCCCATGAAGCTCCGCACGATGGTGTGGTGCTTCCTCGGTCTGGCGGTGCTGGTCGTGCTGCAGCACGGCGCCAACGCCGGCGGCGAGGCGTCGCACCTGGGCGGCGCCGCGGCCGGATGGCTGCTGATGCGGAATCGCCGGTGGCTCAATGTCTTTGACCGCGCTCGCCGGGGGCGACAGCGCTTCTGGCGCCCGGGCGACCCGGCGGAAAACTTCTTCCGACGGGACGTCCATCGCGGGTGATCTTGGCGGAGGGCGTCAGTCGAAAGGCCCGTGGATTTCGAAAAGCGCCGGAAGGCCCGAACCTGGGCCCTGACACGCTGAGTCCTGTTCAGACCGTTGCCTTGGCGACGCCGGCGGCTCGGACGTAATCTGACAGGCCTCGGAAACCCTGTCTCTGGGCGGCCGTCTCCATGGCGAGTTTCTCCTCGGGGGTGAGGTGGATGTTCACCTGTTCCGATCGCACCTGCTCGGTGGAAGGGGCCGGCGGGGTTTCGCCACGCTCGATCATTGCGGCGACATGTGTGGTCAGAATGTCTCGCACGTTATGGACGCATTCTTCGGGCGTTTTGCCATCGTTCATCGCGTCCGGAACTTCAAGGCCACGGCCATACCACTCGCCGTCTTCGAACCAGATCACCAGCTTGTAGCGCGCCGCGAGTTTGCCGGCGCGATTCAGCACGCCCGGATCGAACGGCCGGCAAGGATCGGGTGCGTTTGGCGCCCTCAGGGCGGGCTTCTGCTTAGGGGAGGTTTTGGATTTGACGGACATAAACGTACTTTACGCAATTATGGGTGGACCGGGAACGTATGGTCCCCCCACTTTTCCTGTAGAACCCCTCAGACCTTGGTACAGTGTCGATCTAACGGCGAGGTGAACTGTGGCGGATTCAGCTATTTGCCAGCGCTGCGGCGTGGCCGTCGGTCCGGACGGGGCGCAGGGGCTTTGCCCTGCGTGCTTGCTGGAACAGGGGTTATGCGATTCGCAACCCGCCACGCTGCCGCAGGGGGCGGCATCAACGCCGGCGGCCGACCTCGCGGAACTGGTGAGCCAGTTCCCGCAGCTTGAGATCGTGGAGCTGGTCGGTCGCGGCGGGATGGGGGTCGTGTACAAGGCACGCCATCGTGGGCTTGACCGGCTGGTCGCGCTCAAGATCCTTCCGCCGGGCGTCGATCGCGACCCGGGTTTCCAGGAGCGGTTCGTCCGCGAGGCTCGGGCGCTGGCACGGCTCAACCATCCCAACATCGTTGCCGTTTACGATTTCGGGCAGGTGGAGGGGCGGTACTATTTTCTCATGGAGTACGTGGACGGGGCGAACCTGCGGCGGATGCTGCAGGCGGGCCATTTGACGCCGCAACAGGCGATGGCGATCGTGCCGCAACTTTGCGATGCGCTGCAGTTCGCCCATGAGGAGGGGATCGTCCATCGCGACATCAAGCCGGAGAACATCCTGCTGGATCGCAAGGGCCGGGTGAAGATCGCCGACTTCGGCCTTGCCAAGCTGGTGAACAGCGCGCTGCCGCAGGACCCGTACACGCTCACCTCGGCCCGGCAGGTGCTGGGCACGCCGCATTACATGGCGCCGGAACAATTTGAGAGGCCGGGAACCGTCGATCATCGCGCCGACATTTATTCGCTGGGGGTGGTCTTCTACGAGATGCTGACGGGCGAGTTGCCGCTGGGGCGGTTCCCGCCGCCGAGCCGCAAGGTGCAGCTCGATGTTCGGCTCGATGAAGTGGTGCTGCGGACGCTGGAAAAAGAGCCGGAGCACCGCTACCAGCGCGCTGGCGAGGTGAAGACCGAGCTGGCATCGCTAACCACCACGCCGCCGGCCGTGCCGGCCCGGTGGAGTGCGGGGGACATCGGGTCGGCGGGCCCGCGGGAGCCGGCGCCTGGATGGCGGCCCTTCGACGGCGCTCAGGACAGGCCCTTCGACGGCGCTCGGGGCAGTCAGCCCTCGCTTTCCCCCTGGGCAGTCGGCGGCCTGATCGCGGCTTTCCTGTTCCCGCTGGCCTTTGGGGTGACCGCCATTTGCGGGACCATGAACTCGCTGCCGCCCCGCGATTCCAGTGTCGGGGACGGGATCGTCTCGGCGCTGGCCATCCTGGCTGTCACCTGCGCGGTGACTTCCTGCGCGCTGGGGTTGGCCGGTATCAGGCAGATTCGCGCCTCAGGCGGACGGTACTATGGCCTGAAACTGGCCTTGGCCGATGCCCTGGCCTATCCGTTGTTGCTGTTGGATATCCTGCTGGTCTACACCACGATGTTTGTTCTGTTCCCCGACGCTCCCGGGCCTGTGGCCGACCGAATCGTGATTCCGATTTTTCTTTTGACAATCGCGCTGGACGTGTGGATCGCCCGCCGCCTGTGGCGCCGCGTATCGCGCACTCCGGTCGCTCGCCCGCCCGAACTATCGCGGCGCCCGGCGTTGCCCGTACCCCCGTCCAACCGGGCATACAGCCTTGCGCCGAAACCGAGGTTCGTGGGCGTGGCAATCGTCGTTATATTTGGGTTTTTCCTGCTGCTGGCCGCGATCTGTTTCATCATCTTACAGACCCGCCGCGAGAGAGCCATGGCACAGGAGGCGCGGGCCGAGGCGATGGAAATGCAGGCACGGGCCGAGGCGGCGCAAATGGTCCAGGCAGTCATCCGCCCGGACGTGGCTGCCGACGGCGGCAGAGATGGCGATGCCCACAGATTTCGTTTCGAGATCCACGCGCCAGTAGATACGAAAACGACCGTCTGGGCGGAATTGTGGAAGAACGGCAAGCTCGATCCGGCACCCGGGTTCGACGTCACCGAATGGATCATTCCGCCGCCTGGGCAGGGGTTCGACGGATCGGCAACGTTTATGGAGACGCCCGACGACGATGGGAAAATAAGGGCCGGTTGGCAGATCAACGGAAACGCGGGCCGGGTCATGTCCGAGAAGTTGATCGGCGATCCATTCGCGGGAATGACGATCCGGGACTCCACCTGGGGGATGTGGACAGGTCCTGAGTCGGTCTCGCCCGGGCAACCCCTGCAACTACTGATTCTGCGCGGCGCGAAAGAACGGCTCAGCGGGGCGCCCGACGACGATAGACTTGTCGGTCATGCCGACGTCGAACTGCGCCTGTTTGCCCGAGTCAATCCGCTGACGCCTGATGAGCAGGGCCGCGGCCCGATGATGGGGTCCTCGCCGCAGCCGCCAGCATGGTGGCGGAGCAACATGCCGGCGGCGGACCCCTTCAAGACGACGCCTTCCACGTCGCCGCCAGGCGGCCTGCCGCCGCCTGGCATGGGCGCGCCATTACCCCCGACCACTCCGTTCGGAATGCCGCCGGCTGGCACCGGCGCGTCGCAAAAATTGACCCCCGATGATTTCGCACGGCTCGGCGAGCCCCGGATGGCCCGCGAAATGAAGCAATACTTGGAAGACAGCGAGCGGTACAACGCCCTTCTCCAAACGCTCGGCCAGAATAACCCCGCGGTCAGAAGCGCCAAGGCCATGTTGGATAGTCGGATGGCCGCGATGCAGGCGTACGCCGATCAATTGAACAAGCAATTTGTCAGCCGGTCGCGGCCGGCACTGTCCCGCCCGCCCGGGCTTACCCCGGCGGGCGAGGGCACCCCGTCGGCATTGCCCCCGGCAGGCGGCATTGTGCCGGCGGCCCCAAGTACGCCATACGCGATACCCCAGGCCGGCGGCGTTGCGCCGGCTGGCACCGGCGCGCCGGTTGGCCCCAGCGCACCGGGCGCATTGCCCCCGGCAGCCGGTTCACCCACGACCGAGCCGTCCGTCCGGCCTCCAGGGTCCGACGATGTCGAACAATCCGGCCCCACAATCGGAGGCCATTCCTGAAACACTCCGGCAACCAACCCGGCAGTCACCCGCCCATGCGCTTTGCCACAACGCGGTGGAGCGTGGTCCTGGCGGCAGGCGGCGAGCGTTCGGCGACCGCCGACAACCCGGCTTGCCAGGCGCTGGCCGTTCTTTGCCAGACCTACTGGTATCCGCTGTACGCATACGTGCGGCGTCGCGGGCACCCGCCTGACGAGGCGCAGGACCTGACCCAGTCCTTTTTCGTGAACCTGCTGGAACGACACACCCTTGGATCGGCAGACCCGGGTCGCGGCCGGTTCCGTTCCTTCCTGCTGACGGCCCTCAAGCACTTTCTCGCCAACGAATGGGAACGAGCCTCGGCCCAAAAGCGGGGAGGCGGACGGGCGGTCCTGCCGCTCGCCGCGGACTTCGATTCGGCGGAGCTCCGCTATGGGCGCGAGCCGGCCGACACGCTCACGCCCGAGCGCCTTTACGAGCGCCGGTGGGCAATCGCGCTGCTGGACGCCGTGCTGGCAGACCTTCAGGCACAGCACGTGAGCAGCGAGCGGGCGAAGCTTTTCGAGCATTTGAAGCCGTACCTCACCGGCGACGCACATGCCCCGCCGCACGCCCAGACCGCCGCCGAGCTGGGGATGACCGAGGGGGCGGTGCAGGCTGCGGTGCATCGACTGCGCCGCAAATACCGCGAGTTGCTTCGCGCCCATATCGAGCAGACGGTGGAGTCGTCGGAGCAGGTCGAAGACGAGATTCGTGAGCTGTTCCGGGCGGTGCGGGGGTAGGACCCACCGTCAATCTCCGTCACAAATGCCCTCCACGAATGGCGTGGCGGCTTGACCGGTCTGCGACGCCGCAAGCCGCCGTATCTGGTCGTCCCTCAAACGGGCGTGCTCCCGCATTCCCGGCAGATCCGGCAAAGTCGGTAAGGTTTGCCTCGGATCGTGCCGATGAGCGGTCAAGTGTGGACCGCCCCTTCGATGCATCCGGCGCGGGATGGCAGGGGCACTGCGCCGCCGCAACCCAAGACGTTGCGGCACCATTGGAGCGAGCATGCACCATCCGATAAATCGGCTCTTTCTAGCTGTCGCCATCTCCGCGGTGGTAGCCGCGGCGACCGTCTCAGTGCGCGGCGGCGGGATCGAAGTCCCCATGCAGGACAGCCGCGCCGCCGGTCAGGCGGATGCCTTCACCGCAAGTGCCGACGATGCCGCCGCGGTCTTCTACAATCCCGCCTGCCTGACCCTGTCGCGGGGAACGCAGGTGAGCGCCGGCGAGCTGACCTTCTTCCCCGACTGGCATTTCAACGCCGACAACGGCCAGAGCGAGTCGATGCGCTTCCTGTCGTATCTGCCGCACTTCTATGCATCGAGCGACCTGGGCACCGAGCGCCTGCGCGTCGGGGTCGGCGTCAATAACGCGTTCGGACTCGACGAAAGCTGGGGCCCCGGGGGGCCGCTCCGCACGATCGTCGACAACGCCAAGCTGTTCGTCCTCGATAGCGCAGTGGCCGCCGCCTACAAGGTGGACGACCATCTGTCGCTGGGCGTCGCGCTGAATATCTACTATGGCGAGTTGAATCTGAGCCGCAGCGTGGTGCTCGCCGCCCCCCCCGCCCCGGAAGGCGACTTCCATCTCCGCGGCCGCGGTTTCTCGGTGGGAGCGACCCCGTCATTCCTCTATAAGATAAACGAGCAGAACGCCATCGGCATGTACTATCGTTCCCCATTCACGCTGGACCTGGCCGGCACGTCGATGCTCACCGCTCCGGAAATAGGCCGGATCGGCCCCAGCCACACCGACGCCCCAATCAATCTCCCGCAATCCATCGGGTTCGGGTATGCGGTCCGGCCCGTCGATCGCCTCAAGGTCGAAGCCGATGTCATCTGGACCGACTGGCATGTATTCAAAGGCCTGACGATCCAGTCCGCCGACCCCCACTTCAACGGCCAGTCTCTTCCCGCCGACTGGAAGAGCGGCTTCACCTTTCGCCTCGGCGGCCAGTACGACCTCACGCCGCACTGGGCGCTCCGCGCCGGCTACGCTTATTCGCAGAACTCCGTCCCCGAGTCGACGTTCTCGCCGCTCGTCCCGGACTCCAACTACCACCTGTTCAGCGTCGGCGTCGGCTACTCTACCGACCATTGGTCGGTGGATGCCGCTTACGAGTACGTCTTCCGGGAACCCCGCAACATCAGCAACGACGTCAACTCTCCGACTGTGAACGGGTCGTGGTCCAATAACATCCAAGGACTGATGATCACGTTCACGCTGAAACTCTAGGTATTCTCTACTTCGCCGCCCGCTTATATTGCACCGGCCACCGCACGGCGTCCCCCAGCGCCTGCGCCGCGTGGAGCGGCCAGTACGGGTCGCGGAGCATCGCCCGCGCCAGCAGGACCACGTCGGCCTTCCCCTCGGCGAGGATCTGCTCGGCCTGCCGTGGCTCAGTGATGATGCCCACCGCGCCGGTGGCGATCCCCGCCTCCCGGCGGATCGCCTCGGCGAACGGCACCTGATAGCCGGGCGCGATAGGCATCTTCGCCCGCGGAACCAGCGCGCCGCTCGAGCAGTCGATCAAATCGACTCCAATGTCCTTCAGCCGGCGGCTCAACTCAATCGATTGCGGCAAGTCCCAGCCGCCCTCGACCCAGTCGGTGGCGGAGATGCGGACGAACAGCGGATACCTGGCCGGCCACGCTTCGCGCACCGCCGCCGCGATCCGCAGCGGGAAACGCATGCGGTTTTCCAGCGGGCCGCCGTAGTCATCGGTCCGGCGGTTGGAGAGCGGCGAGAGGAATTCGTGCGCCAGGTACCCGTGGGCAAAGTGCAGCTCGACCACTTCGAACCCCGCCGCGAGGCAGCGGTGAGCCGCGGCGACGAACGCCGACACGGCGGCGTCGATGTCGGCCGGCGTCATCTCCCGCGGCACCCGATACCCCGCATCGAACGCGATGGCGCTGGGCGCCACCGGCTCCCACCCGCCGGCCTCGGGCCCAACCGGCCCCCCGCCGGTCCACGGCACGGCGGTCGAGGCCTTCCGCCCGGCATGGGCAAGCTGCATCCCCGGCACCGCCCCCTGCTGCTTCACGAATTTCGCAATCGGCTTGAACGCCTCAGCATGAGCGTCGCTCCAAGATCCCGCTGTCGCCGGGCGAAATCCGTCCCTCGGGCACGACCGCAGTCGCCTCCACCATGACCAGCCCCGCCCCGCCGACCGCCCTGCTGCCCAGGTGAACCAGGTGCCAGTCGGTGGGCATTCCTTCAATGCTGGAGTACTGACACATCGGAGAGACAAAGACGCGATTGCGGAAAGTGATTTCGCGGAGCTCGAACGGGGAGAAAAGCTTACTCATGGAATCGGGACTCCCGATGGTGGAATTCGGAACGCCAGCGGACACCTGTCTGTTGGAAACCGAGTTTGAATCACAAATCAGCGCCTGTTGGCGGTATGCTCACGATAGGCCTCCAGACCGTGCAAGTCTTCGGGACCTGGCCTGGGTTGGCGTGAGGTACTTGCCATGATCGAGCCCTGCGTAAGGACGGCGGCGAGTTTTTTAAGGCTGTTGGAATCAAGCTTCTCACCTGGGGCGCCTGGTTCAGTCGAGAAAACGGCTATGAGGGGCGTCTGCTGCTTGATGGGAGCCCAGACTACGTGCGGTGGTACGAGAAAAGGGGTTTGCAACCGCTCGATTTGGAACCTACCCTTTACGAAGGAACGAGCTACACCCCGATGGAGCTTTCGGTCGCAGCCGCGGAAGAGTTGCTCGCAGTATGGGACGGAAAGTAAGAGGCTTCTAATGCGCAATCCAACCCGAAAGAAGTCCGAATTGAGGGTGGCTCAATTGCCGAGAGGGCTGAAGCCCGTCGCTCCGCCAAAGAGTCGCAAGCTTCGTCGGCTAATGGAGGGAGAAGACATCACCACCAGCGGGGGTTGCCACACGGTTCATCGTCCGTCGGTTTCGGCCCAGGCACTGACGGAGCCCATTCCTCATGAACCCAGGGTCGAAAACTCCCCCACATGATCGATCTCCGAAGCGACACCGTGACCCAACCCACCGAAGCCATGCGACAGGCGATGGCCCACGCTGTCGTCGGCGATGACGTTTTCGGTGAAGACCCCACCGTCACCGAGCTCGAACGTCTCACCGCCGAACTGCTCGGGAAGGAGGCTGCGCTGTTCGTCCCGTCCGGCACGATGGCCAATCAGTTGGCCGTGCGGGTGCACGTGCAGCCGGGGGACGAAGTGCTGCTTGAAGCCGAGGCCCACGTCTACGCGAAGGAAGCCGGCGGCGCTGCCGCGATCAGCGGCGCGACCTGTCGGACGATCGTTGGCCGGCATGGCATCTTCACCGCCGACGACCTGGCAGCGGCGCTGCGCCCGGCCGACCTGCACCACGCGCGGTCGCGGCTGGTGTGCGTCGAAAACACGCACAATTTCGGCGGTGGGACGGTCTGGCCGCTAGAAACGCTGACGCGGCTGGCCCACGCGGCCCACGAGCACGGGCTCGCCGTCCACATGGACGGCGCGCGGCTGTGGAATGCCGCCGCCGCCAGCGGCATCCCTGAGGCTGACTTGGCGGCAGCGTGCGACACGGTCGCCGTCTGCTTCTCCAAGGGCCTGGGCGCGCCGGTTGGGTCGGCCCTGGCCGGCAATGCCGACCTCATTTCCCGCGCCCGGCATTTCCGCAAGATGCTGGGCGGCGGCATGCGTCAAGCCGGCATCATCGCCGCGGGAGCGCTGTACGCGCTGCGCCACCACCGCCAGCGGTTGGCCGAAGACCACGCCAACGCGCGGGCACTTGCCGGCGGGCTGGCCGAAATCAAGGGGCTGGAGTTGATGGGGGCTGAAGTCACAACCAACATCATCCGATTCCGCTCACCGGGACGGGAAGCCGCCAATGTTGCTCGTGAACTGTGTAAGCGCGGGGTCCGCTTGATGCCCACTGGGCGGGATTCATATCGTGCGGTGACTCACCTCATGGTCTCCCGGCAGGACGTGCAAACAGCGGTGGATGCGATGGCTGAAGCCGTGGCTGCTACGCGATGGGGGTGACCGAGTTGCCCCGTAAGCGCTGGCCGGAACAGGCGATGGCTCACGATACCTATTTCGAATACCGAAAGAACTCCAGAATGATCCGATCTACGTCTTCTTTCCTTGTTGAGTAGACGGTCTCGAGTAACTTCACGTCCATTGTCGACATGTCGAGCAGCATTTCGAGACGCGCGAGCAACTCCTTTCCAATGAACGTCAAGCACACGTTCTCAAATCGAAGGGTTCCTGGTGGACCGTTGAATGTCGTCAGCGCCGTGGCATCCGTAGCTATCAGGCCAAGGGTCTCCAAGCAAGTAATCGATTCGTCCATTTCCCGGTTGCTGCATTTCGTCGATTCGTATTCGATGACCGCTGCTGCCGTGGGAATCGCCGAGGAAGTCGCACCGCTCTTGGAGGGAAGCAAGCATCCGCAAGTCCAGGAGACCCATCGCATGCGACGCAAATTCTCTTGGCATGTCAGCCTTCAAAAAAGACACAAGACCGGGTGCCAAGCTGCCGTTCCTAACGCCAGTTGTCAACTTGGCAGCCTGTTTTCAGGAACTGTGGTGACGTAACCATATCCCGCGTAACGATTTCGGAACGACATTGCGCCCGGCATAGCTTTTGATAGCGGCTAACCACAAATGAACTGCGCGCTGCGGATTCGCGTCCGCCCGCCTTCGAAGAAACGGAGATCACACATGACCGAAACAGCCACCGCGCCAGCGCCTCAGCGCATGGAATTCAAGACCGAGCTGAAGCAGCTCCTCGACCTCATCATCCACTCGCTCTACACCAAGAAGGAGATTTTCCTCCGCGAGTTAATCAGCAATGCTGCCGACGCCATCGATAAGCTCCGCTTCGAGTCGCTCACCAACCCCGGCCTGCTCGACGGCGCGCCGGACTGGAAGATCAAGGTGGTCCCCGATGAGGCGGCCGGTACGCTGACGGTTTCGGATAACGGCATCGGCATGAGCCGGGAGTCGATCGTGGACAACCTGGGCACGATCGCCAAGTCCGGCACCAAGTTGTTTTTGGAAAACCTCAAGAAGGCGCAGGCCGAAGGGAAAGACGCCGCGCAGGTGCCGGAGTTGATCGGGCAGTTCGGGGTGGGGTTTTATGCCTCGTTTATGGTGGCCGACCGCGTGACCGTCATCTCGCGGCCGGCGGGTGGGCCGGCATCGGAGGGCGTCAAATGGGAATCCGACGGCCAGGGGGAATTCACGGTCGAGCCGTATGAAAAGGCGACCCGGGGCACTGATGTCATCCTGCACCTGCGCGACGACGCCAAGGAGTTCCTCAAGGAATGGCAGCTCCGCGACATTGTCAAGAAATATTCCGATTTCATCGATCACCCGATCGTCATGGAAGTCGAAGAGGACAAGGATGGCGTCAAGACCACCAAAGAGCAGGTGCTCAATAGCCGCCAGGCGATCTGGCTCCGGCCCAAAAACGAAGTGAAGCCGGAGGAATACAACGCATTTTACAAGCAGGTTTCGCGCGACATGGACGACCCGCTCAAGGTCATCCACGTGGCGGCCGAGGGGACGCTGGAGTTCCGGGCGCTGATGTTCATCCCAGCCCATCGCGGCATCGACTGGCTCGGCGGGCCGGAAAAGAAATCGGGGCTCGATCTGTACGTCCGGCGGGTGCTCATCGAGCACGAGTGCGAGCAGCTCGCGCCCCCCTATCTGCGCTTCGTCAAGGGCGTCGTTGATTCGGCGGACTTGCCGCTCAACGTCTCCCGCGAGACGCTCCAGCACAACCCCCTGCTGGCCAAGATCAAATCGAACGTCGTCAACCGCATTCTCAAGACGCTCGAGGAAATGAAGGAGAACGATTATGAAACCTACCTCAAGTTCTACAAGGAATTCGGCCTGTACGTGAAGGAAGGCGCCGCCCAGGACTGGAGCAACCGCGACCGTCTGCTGGACCTGCTGCTGTTCGAATCGACCAAGACTGAGCCGGGGAAGTACACCACGCTGGCCAAGTACGTCGAAGGCATGCAGGCCGAGCAGAAGGAGATCGATTACCTGATCGGCGATTCGCGGGGCCTGATCGAGAACTCGCCGTACCTGGAAACCTTCAAGGCCCGGGGCGTGGAAGTGCTGCTGCTGACCGACCCGGTGGACGAGTTCCTGGTTTCGTCGATCCACTCCTATAAGGACAAGCCGCTCAAGGCGGTGGACCGCGGCGACGTGGAGACGGACAAGGAAACCGAAGAGAAGCGCAAGGCGGATTCGGAGAAGTACAAGGCGCTGTTGGACGTGCTCAAGGCCAAGCTGCCCGATGTAAAAGACGTTCGGCTCACGGCCCGGCTCAAGGAGAGTGCCGCGGTGCTGGTGGCCGACGAGCACGCGATGAGCGCCCATCTGGAGCGCCTGCTGCAGCGGATGGGCCGGGGCGAAGAAGTCCCGCCGTCCAAGCGTATCCTGGAGATCAACCCCGATCACCCGGCGGTGCAGACCCTGAACAAGCTGGTGGAAAAAGACCCCGCCGATCCGCGAATCGACACCTATGTGGGCCTTTTGTACGACCAGGCATTGATCTCCGAGGGGTCGAGGGTGAAGGATCCCGCCGTATTCGCCAAGCGGATCAATGAGTTGCTGGCGCGGGAGTGAGTCTTTGCGGTCACGGTCCCGCGTTTACTCCCTCGCCCGGTACTCCGGGAGAGGGTTGGGGTGAGGGTCTTTTCTTTGCTGCTGACGAAAAAAGACCCCTCTCCCGGAGTACCGGGAGAGGGAGTTAGTACTCGGCATGCCAAGACGAGCCTAACATCCGTCGCGGGACGGGCACGGGGGTATTGCATTGCCGGCCAAACTTGGCACAATAGCAAGGGTTTGGGAGGCACCTGTCTTGAACTATTTACTATCAATCAACGGGACACAGCGCGGGCCGTTCAGTCCGGAGCAGTTGCCGGCACAGGGGCTGCGGCCCGAGACGCTGGTCTGGGCTGAGGGGATGGCGCAGTGGGAGCGGGCCGACCGGGTGGCCGAGCTCCAGCCGATCGTGGCCAAACTGCCGGCGGGCGGGCAGCCGGCGTATGCGGCGCCGCAATATTCCGCGCCGGGGCAACCCTACG
>Ga0182024_10004100_pt1 | contig 33946 bp, 31 predicted proteins | sample P32metaG_FD_120480 | JGI IMG/M metagenome (GOLD analysis project Ga0182024, IMG submission 120480) | Permafrost microbial communities from Stordalen Mire, Sweden - P3-2 metaG (Illumina Assembly) | ecosystem: Environmental > Terrestrial > Soil > Wetlands > Permafrost | place: Sweden: Stordalen... | reverse complement strand
CACCTTATCGTCGTCCAGGGCCAGGACGGCGAGCTGGTGGTCGGCGACAGTCATCACTACGCCGCGACCCCCGATCCCTTCGCCAGCGAGGCAGTGGACAGGCTGATCCTCGACGAATTCACGGCCGTGTTCGGCTGTCCGCCGCCGGCGGTCACCGAGCGGTGGACGGGAACCTACGCCTATGGCCCCTCACCTGTTCTTATCGAGACTCCCCTCCCCGGCGTGCGGCTGGTCATGGTGACCACCGGCGCCGGCGCATCGACGGCGTTCGCCCTGGGAGAGGAAGTCATCAACGACCTCATGGAAAGGGAAGCGGCGTGAAATGACCAAGACGGGTCTGTCGGCCTTCGACCTGGTGATCTTCGACTGGGCCGGAACGGTGGTCGATTTCGGCTGCCAGGCGCCGGTGACCGCCCTCGTGGCGGCGTTCGCGGCCGCTGGCGTGATACTTAGTGAATCCGCCGCCCGGGCCGACATGGGCATGGCCAAGGCCGACCACGTGCGCGCCATCCTCGCCCGCCCCGAGGTCATCGCCGCCTGGAAGCAAGCCCATGGCGCGCCGCCCACCGGGGTCGATGCCGACACCCTGATGGCCGATCTGACCCCGATGATGCGCAAGGAAGCGGCGCGAGCCGCCGAACTGATCCCGGGCGTGGCGCGAACCGTGGCCGCCCTGCGCGCCGCCGGCTTGAAGATCGGCTCCTCGACCGGTTACACCCGCGAGATGATGGGGCCGGTGCTGCCCCGCGCGGCGGCGCAGGGCTACGCGCCCGACCATCTGGTCTGCTCCGGCGAAACGCCGATGGGTCGTCCGAGCCCGCTGATGATCTACAAAGCCTGCGCCGAGCTCGGAGTGTGGCCGCTCGGCCGCGTGGTCAAGGTCGACGACGCCGAGGCCGGTATCGCCGAGGGCCGCGCCGCCGGCTGCTTCACCGTCGGCGTCGCCGCCTCCGGCAACGGCATGGGCCTCTCGCGCCGGGCCTTCGAGAGCCTGGATGGCACCGAGCGCGCCGCGCGCCTGGCGGCGGTGCGGGGCCGCCTGAAGGAGGCCGGAGCCGACCTGGTGATCGACAGCGTCGCCGATCTCCTCGAAGCCCTGAAGTCGGCGTCGCCGTAAGCTGCTCGCGGCGTCCCTTTCCACGCGTCGTCGCCTGCGTCGCCGCGATCCTTTCGGGCCTGAAACCTCCGGCGGTGTTCGAACGTTGAAATCGGGACCCCCTTGTATTCGGCGGTCCACCGATGCTGTTGCACATCCTCTTCGCCAAGACGCTGCGCCGCGGGCGCCTGTCGGTGCGCTACGCTGGTGGTGCGGTGGAGAGCTATGGCGACGGTTCGGGGCCGCGGGTGGTGGTGCGCCTCAATCGGCGTGGGGCGCTGAGGATCGCGCTCGATCCGACGCTGGGTCTGGGCGAAGCCTATATGGACGGCGACCTCGTCTTCGAGGAGGGCGATCTTTGGGACCTGTTGACGCTGGTGGGGCGCAATCTGCCCGATCGGCCCAAGGCGCGCCACACTCCCCTGGGCGACATCAAGGACCGGTTGCTGCGCCGCCTGCGCCAGGCCAACGGCCGGATAGCGGCGCGGCGCAACGTCGCCCGCCACTACGATCTGTCGGCCGATCTTTACCGCCGGTTCCTGGATGCCGACATGCAGTACTCGTGCGCCTACTTCCCCCGTCCGGGGATGAGCCTCGAAGAGGCCCAGGCCGCCAAGAAGGCCCACCTGGCGTCCAAGCTCGCCCTACGGCCCGGCCTCTCGGTGCTCGACATCGGCTGCGGATGGGGCGGTATGGCGCTCACCCTGGCCCGCGACTACTCGGTGAAGGTCACCGGCGTCACCCTGTCGGAAGAACAATTGGCGATCGCCAACCGGCGAGCCCAGGAGGCTGGTCTCGCCCGGCGAGCGCGTTTTTCCTTGACCGACTACCGCGATGCGCGCGGGCGGTTCGACCGCATCGTCTCGGTGGGCATGTTCGAGCACGTCGGCGAGCCGAACTACGCCGCCTTCTTCGAGCAGATCGGCCAGCTGCTCAACGACGACGGCATCGCCGTCATCCACTCGATCGGAAGGATGGACGGCCCCGGGCTGACCGACCCCTTCATTCGCAAGTACATCTTTCCCGGCGGCTACATACCGGCCCTGTCCCAGGTGACCGCCGCCGTCGAGCGGGCCGGCCTGTGGATTACCGACATCGAGGTGCTGCGCCTGCATTATGCGCAAACCCTGCGCCTCTGGCGCGAGCGCTTCGCCAACGAGCGGGAGGCGGTCGCGGCGATCTACGACGAGCGCTTCTGTCGTATGTGGGAGTTCTATCTGGCGATCAGCGAACTGAGCTTCCGCGCCGGCGCCGGCATGGTCATCCAACTACAGCTGGCCAAGCGCGTCGACGCCGCCCCGATCACCCGCGACTACATGTACCAGGCCGAAAGCATCGGAACGGCCGTCGCCCGCCCGGTCCAGCGTCGATCGATGGTTGACGGGCGCTGAGCCTGGGAACCATGAGGGCGGGGTGACGTTGGCGGACAAAGAACGTCGCAATCCGACCTAAAGTCCAGGACGCATGGTGGCCAGCCCAACCACCCAAGCGGCAGCCGCTCTTGGCGCCCATTTGCCGTACTGCGGCGCGCCGCCGGACCCGGCAAGCCTGTTGTGGCGCTGGAACCTCGATCCGATTCTCATCTCCGTGCTCGCCGCGGTGGTCGTCGCCTACGCACTGCTGGTGGAGAAGGGCCCATGGCGGCGTGCGGACGTCGCGCCGTGGCGGCGGGCCTGCTTCTACGGCGGCTGGGCGATGGGGGCGGCGGCCCTCGTCTCGCCGCTGTGCCCGCTCTCGGTCTCGCTGTTCTCTGCCCGGGTCGGCCAGCACATGATTCTGGAGATGATCGTCGCGCCCTTGATCGCTCTGGGCCAACCTGGGGTGTTCGTCGCCGCGTGGCGCGGACATCTGGACGCCGGACGGCCCGTGCGCCAGCCCGCCCGCGCCGCCCTGATCGCATCGGGCGTGTTCGCGGTGGCGCTCTGGTACTGGCATGCCCCCGGACCCTACACGGCCACTTTCGAAAGCGCCGCCGTCTATTGGTTGATGCACGCCACCGCGTTCGGGACCGCCCTGTGGCTGTGGGTGGCGCTGCTGGGCGCCGCGCGGGATCGCCTGGGCGCGTTCCTCGCCGCCGCCCTGGTCACGACCCTGCAGATGGGTTTCCTCGGCGCCGTCATCACCTTCGCGGCGCGCCCGTTGTACGCCGTCCATGGGCTCACTACCCAGGCCTGGGGCCTGACACCTCTGCAGGACCAGCAACTGGGCGGGATCATCATGTGGATTCCGGCCGGGGCGGTCCTGCTGGTGGCGATCCTGGCCGCCATGGCCGTGGCGATGCGGCGCTCCGGGGTCTCCGCCCCGGCGCGGGCGTGAGGCGTGGGGGGGCCCGCGAGCATGGCGCTGGCGCTCGAGAGCACTCCGGCGGGTCCGTTGTCGTGGCCGATGAGCTATCTGAGAACCTTCGGGCCGAGGGCCGACCCGGCGACGGTCCTGATGTGGGGCCTGATCGTGCTTTCCCTGGCGGTGGTCGGGATCATCACCATCGCCGTGGTAGCCGGCGTGGTGGTGCGGCGGCGGCGGGAGTCGGCCGAGAGCTTGGCGGCGCTGCCCGCCCAACGCGGAGCCGGCGGCCTGGCGTGGTTCTGGGTGGGAATGCCCCTGACGGTGATCGCTCTGGTCGGCACGCTAGGGTGGACGGTGGCCGTGCTGGCGACCATCGATTCCCCGAAGACGAGGCCGCGCCTGGTGCTCGAGGTCACCGGTCGCCAATGGTGGTGGCAGGTGCGCTATCTCTCCGACAATCCGGCCGAGACCTTCGTCACCGCCAACGAGATTCATATCCCCATCGGCGAGCCGGTGCTGGTGAAGCTGATCGGCGCCGACGTCATCCACTCCTTCTGGATCCCGGCCCTGACCGGCAAGACCGACACCATCCCCGGCCAGACCAACGTCGCCTGGCTCCAGGCCGACCGGCCGGGCCGCTACCACGGCCAGTGCGCCGAATTCTGCGGCATCGAACACGCCAGGATGGGCCTGGACGTCGTCGCCCAGTCGCCGGCGGCCTTCGAAGCGTGGCGCCAGGGCCAGGCGCGGCCGGCCGCCGCCCCTGAAGGCGGCCCGGAAGTCACCGGCGAGGAGGTCTTCGCCGGCCATTGCGCCGTCTGCCACGGCGTGCGCGGCATGAGCCTGCCGGTGGTCCGCCGCCCCGGCGAGGAAGGCGTCCCCGCCCCCGACCTCACCCACCTGATGAGCCGCGAGACGCTGGCGGCGGGGACGGTCCCCAACACCGTCGGAGGCCTCTCCGGCTGGATCGGCAATCCCCAGGCCCTGAAGCCCGGAGCCAGGATGCCCAAGACCTATCTTTCCGGCCAGCAGCTTTCGGCGGTGGTCGGCTATCTGGAGACCTTGCGATGAGGCGCCGCTCGTGACCGCCTGGGAAGACTCGCGGCGCCCGCGCCTCGTCAAGATCGACGGCGATTTTCCGGGCGCGCGCCTTCAAAGGATGTGGGAGACCGCGCCTGGTCTGAAGGGATGGATCTCTTCGGTCGATCACAAGGAGATCGGCAAGCGATACATCGTCACCGCCTTCGCCTTCCTGATTCTGGGCGGCCTCGAGGCGATGGTCATGCGCTGGCAACTGGCCGGCCCGGGCCTACGGCTGCTCACGCCCGAGCAGTACGACCAGCTGTTCACCATCCACGGCGTGACGATGATCTTTCTCTACTCCTCGCCGATCCTCACCGGATTCAGCAACTTCCTGTGGCCGCTGCTGCTGGGATCGCGGGACATGGCTTTCCCCAGGCTCAACGCCCTCTCCTACTGGGTCTATCTGGCGGCCGGAATCTTCATCTACGCCGGCTTTGTCACCGGCAACGGCCCCAACGACGGCTGGTTCAACTACGTGCCGTATGCCGCCAAGGCCTACAATCCCGGGATCAACATCGACGTCTATGCGCTCGGCCTGATCCTTCTGGGCATCGCGACCACCGTCGGTTCGGCCAATTTCGTGGTCACCTTCCTGCGCACGCGGGCGCCGGGCATGTCGATCAACCGCGTGCCGATCCTGTGCTGGGGAACGCTCACCGCCTCGGTGGCCAACCTGCTGGCGGTGCCCAGCGTCAGCCTCGCCTTCTTCCTGCTGTGGATGGACCGCCAGTTCGGAACCCAGTTCTTCACCACCGGCATGGGCCAACCTCTGATCTGGCAGCACCTGTTCTGGATGTTCGGCCACCCGTGGGTCTACGCCATCGTCCTGCCGGCCATGGGCATGGTGTCCGACGCCCTGCCGACCTTCTGCCGGCGCCCCCTGGTCGGCTACACGCCCGTGGCGCTCGCCACCGTGGCGACCATGGCGCTCGGGTTCGGGGTGTGGGTCCACCACATGTTCGCCACCGGCCTTCCGAGCCTGGCGCTCTCCTTCTTCAGCGGCGCCTCGCTGATCATCACCCTTCCCAGCGCCGTGGCGGTGTTCGCCTGGACGGCGACCATCTGGACCGGCCGGCCGGTGATCCGCACGGCGTTTCTGTTCTTCGCCAGCATGATCGTCCTGTTCGTGATCGGCGGCGTCTCCGGGGTGATGACGGGCTCGACGCCGGTCGACTGGCAGCTCACCCAGACCTATTTCGTGGTCGCCCACATCCACTACGTGCTGATCGGCATCAACGTCTTCCCGGTGGTTGGGGCGCTCTACTACTGGTTTCCCAAGATGACCGGGCGGCTGCTCGACGAACGCCTGGGCCAGTGGAACTTCTGGACCATGTTCATCGGCTTCAACCTCGGCTTCTTCCCGATGCACATCGTCGGCCTGTTGGGGATGCCCAGGCGTATCTACAGTTATGCTCCGGGGATGGGCTGGGGCCCGATGAACCTGGTGATATCCCTGGGCGCACTGCTGTTCGCCATCGGCGTCCTGTTGCTGGTGATCAACATCGTCGTCAGCCTCCGGCGCGGCCACATCGCAGGACCAAATCCCTGGGGCGCGCCCACCCTGGAGTGGTCGGTCCCCTCGCCGCCGCCACCCTACAACTTCGCCGTGATTCCCACCGTCGAGAGCCGCCATCCACTGTGGGAAGACTGGCTCTCGGAATCCCCGGCGCGGTCGCGCCTTACCGAAGGGCTGCTGCTGGACCGCGGCCGCGAGACGATCGCCACCTCGCCCCTCGACGCGGAGCCAAACCTGATCCTCGAGATGCCGGCCGATTCCTTCGCGCCCTTCATCCTCACTTGCGGCCTAGCCATCGGCTTCGTGGCGGCGCTGTTCCACCTGTGGTGGGTGGCGGCGCTCGGCGGCGCGATCGTCATCGGCGCCCTGGTCGACTGGTTCTGGCCCAGGCGTGTTCACGCCGACATGGAGGCCGCCAATGGCTGAGGCGGTCTATCTGGCCGAGGATCTGCCGGTCGGCGGGCTGAAGCGCAACAGCGTCGGCTGGTGGGGAATGCTCTGCCTGATCGCCACCGAGTCTTCGCTGTTCGCCTATCTGCTGTTCAGCTACGCCTATTTCGCGGTTCGCTTCGGCCCCGGCTGGCTGCCGGTGGCTCATCCCTCCCTGAAGCTCGCCCTGCCCGACACCATCATCCTGTTGTCCAGCAGCGGCGTCATCTGGTGGGCCGAGCAGGGCGCCAAGACCGGGCGGCGACGCCAGCATCTGATCGGCGTCGCGGCGACCATGGCCATGGGGCTAGTGTTCCTGATCGTTCAGGCCTTCGAGTGGAAATCCAAACCCTACAGCATCACCAGCGGTTCCTACGGATCGCTCTACTTCACCATCACCGGGCTCCACATGGCCCACGTCATCGTCGGCCTGATCATTCTGGGCGTGGTGTTCGCCTGGTCGGCGGCGGGCGATTTCACCCCCCGGCGCCACACCCCGGTGCTGATCAGCTCGACCTACTGGCACTTCGTCGATGCGGTGTGGGTGGTCGTCTTCACCACCCTCTATGTCACGCCCTACCTGGTGAACCCATGACCGCCGAACCTCTGCTCGGGCCTCGCGAGCACCCCTCGCCGCACCGGGATCGCGTGAGGCTGGAGACCTTGCTGCTGGCCCTGGCCGCCGGGCCAGCCGCCTGGATCCTTCAACTTTCCATCGACTTCGGGGTCGCCGCGGTCGCCTGCGAGCATGGCGGCGTCCCGCGCGCGGCGCCGCCGAACTCGGGGTGGGGCCCCGAACATGTATTCCTGGTGTGCGTCAACTTGGCCTGCCTCACCATTGTTGTCGCCGGCGGGTTGGTCGCCCGGGCGGCGTGGCGGCGGTCGGGCCAGGAAAAATCGGGCGGCGCGGCCACACTGATCGAGGTGGGAGAGGGCCGCACACGGTTCCTGGCCGCCTGCGCGATGATGGCCGCCGCCGGCTTCGCCGTGGCCATCCTGTTCGACACCGCCTGGCCGTTCTTCATCCCCTCATGCTGGAGGTTCGCGCCGTGAGATCGGATCGGGGCTGGACAGGTGTTCCTCATAAGCTGGTGAACCGCATCGTGCTGGCGATCGTCTGCGCCGCGCCGCTTTTCGGCTGTGTGCGCCGCCCCGCGGAGCCGACTTGGGCGAACTTCGGCGGCGATCCGGGCCGAGGCAGGGTGCTGGTCGATCGGTTCAGCTGCGGCGCCTGTCACCAGATCAACGGCGTCGCCAACGCCGACGGCCAGGTCGGACCACCGCTGGCGACCTTCGCCGGCCGGACGATGATCGCCGGCGTTCTGCCCAATACGCCGCCAAATCTCGTGCGCTGGCTCGAGCATCCCCAGGCGGTCGTCCCCGGTAACGCCATGCCCGACACCGGACTCGACGACGCCCAGGCGCGCGACATCGCCGCCTATCTCTACCGGGGCCGCTGAGGCCATGGCGGCCGGTTCGCCGGGGTGGCTGACCCGTCTCTTCTCGTGGAAGACGCTTCTGATCTATGTCGCCGGCGGCGCCTCGGCTTTCCTCGCCATCGCGGTGGGGGCCGTAGTGGTCGTCGAGGGCGGCCTGTTCAACGCCACCGCCAGCGCCCCGGACATTCCCGCCGCCGCCGTCGTCGTCCACACCGCCTTCATCACCTCGGTCCAACTGCGGGCGAAGAACATCCAGCCGCCGGGCCGGTTTACCTCGGCGCAGGTCGCGGCCGGTTTTCGCGACTACGACGCGTCGTGTGCGGTGTGCCACGGCGGTCCGGGAGTGGCGCGCGCCGACTGGACCCAGGGCATGACGCCCACGCCGCCCTATATCGTCGACAGCGCGCGGAGTTTTCGTCCCCGGGAGCTCTTCTGGATCGTCGGCCAGGGGGCCAGGATGACCGCCATGCCGGCCTGGGGGGAGGTGCGCACCGATGGCCAGCTTTGGGACCTGGTCGCGTTCCTGGAGGCCCTGCCCTATCTGACCGCCGCCGACTACGCCCGGATGCGGGCGAACGCTCGCGCCGCCGCCGCCGCCGCGAACGCTCCGCCCGTCGCCGCCTCCACCGGCCACCCGCGGCCGACGTCATAGAAGCCTTGTCGGCGCGAACCGACATGGCGCGCAAGCGGATCGTGATCGTCGGGGCCGGCTTTGGCGGCATGGCCGCCGCCAAGGCGCTGAAGAACGCCGACGCCGATGTCACCTTGATCGACCGGACCAACCACCATCTCTTCCAGCCGCTGCTCTATCAGGTCGCGACGGCCGCGCTTTCGCCCGCCGACATCGCCACGGCCGCCCGGGCGCTGCTGGAGCGCCAACGGAACGTCACCGTCCTCATGGGCGAGGTGACCGGGGTCGATGCCGAACGCGGCCTGGTGAAGATCACCGACATCCCGGACGTGGCCTACGATTGGCTGGTGCTGGCGACAGGCGCCGCCTACAGCTTCTTCGGCCATGAAGAGTGGGCGGCGGACGCCCCTGTCCTGAAGTCCCTCGCCGACGCCCTGGCCATCCGCGATCGCCTGCTCGGCGCGTTCGAGTGGGCCGAAAGCCACGCCGGCCACCGGGACATCGGCGGCGCCCTGACCTTCGTCGTGGTCGGCGGCGGCCCGACCGGGGTCGAACTGGCCGGGACCATCGCCGAACTCGCCCGATCGACCCTGGCGCGGGACTTTCGGCATATCGATCCGGCCTCGGCGCGGATCATCCTCTTCGAAGCCGGCCCCCGTTTGCTCTCCGCGTTTCCCCAGCGCCTGTCGGACTATGCGCGCAAGACCCTGGAGAGCCTCGGCGTGGAGGTGCGGAGCGGAGCCGCCGTCGATCACATCGACGCGCAGGGACTCGCCGCCGGCCCCGAGCGGATCACGACGCGCAACATCCTCTGGTGCGCCGGCACCGCCGCGCGACCCGCCGCGACATGGCTCGCGGCGGAGCCGGCCAAGAACGGGGCGGTCAAGGTCGCCACCGACTGCTCGGTTCCGGGACATCCGACCATCTTCGCGATCGGGGACGTGGCCAGCGCCGACGCTGGCGGCGGCGGCGGGACCCTTCCGGGGCTCGCATCGGTGGCCAAGCAGCAAGGCGCGTATGTCGGCGCCCTGTTGAAGGCGCGGATCGCGGGCCGGCGCGAACCTGGTCCGTTCCACTACCGCGACCTGGGGACGCTGGCGGTCATCGGCAGGTCGCGCGCGGTCGCCGATTTCGGGTGGCTGCGGCTGACCGGCTTCGCCGCCTGGCTCACCTGGTCGTTGGTGCACCTGATGCTGCTGGTCGATTTCCGCAGCCGGCTGATGGTCTATGCCAACTGGTCGTGGGCCTGGTTCACCCGCGGACGCGGCGCCCGTCTCGTCGTCCGACGCGAGCAGTCGCCGCGCGCCCCTGTCTCCAAAGACGGTCGTCGATGAATAACGCAAACGTCCGGCAATGCGCCCAGCTCGAGCCCTGCCGAACAGCGGCCGCCGAACGTGCTTATGTCAAACCTTGCTCGATGGCTTGCGCAGCGGGTGGGCGGCGACCTTGCCTCTGAGGCCGCGGACCTCGCCGTCGGACACCGGGGAGGCGGCGTTTCCCCAACTATTGCGGATGTAGGTCGCCACCGCCGCGAGTTCGTGATCGTTGAGTTTCCAGGCGTAAGCCGGCATGGCGAATGGCGTCGGCCTAGCGCTCGTCGCCGTGGTCCGCGTCCCGGTGAGAATGTAGTGGATCAGCGTCGTGGGATTGGTCTGCTGCACATTGGCGTCGGCGCCCAGCGGCGGGAAGAAGCGCGGGATCCCGGCGCCGTTCATCTTGTGGCAGGCCGAACATTCATCGACATAGACCGCGCGGCCCTGGGCCATCAGAACGGTGTTCGGACGCGCCGGCGGCCGCTCGGACTTGGCCGCCGGCAGGCTCTTCAGATAGGCGGCGATGGCCGACAGGTCCGCGTCGGTCATCTTCGAGGTTGAATTGGTGATCACCTGGGACATCGAACCCGAGGCGCTCGAGCGAGCGTTGCGGCCGGTCTTCAGGAACTCGACGATATCCGCCGCCGACCACGATGCCAGACCGGCATGGGCGTCGCCGTTGAGGTCCGGCGCGAACCAGTTGTCGAGCAGGCCGCCCCGTAAGGCGTCGTCGTATTTATCCCCCTGCAGCACGGTCTTGGGCGTGTGGCAGGCGCCGCAGTGGCCGAGGCCGCGCACGATGTAGGCGCCTCTGGCCCACCGGGCGCCGGCGTTGGCGGGCGGCGCGATCAGCCCGCGCCTCAGATAGAGCCAGTTCCAGAAGCTCACCAATGGACGAATGGTGAGGGGAAACGGCAGGCGGTTGGCCGGCGGGGTGTAGTTCACCGGCCTCACCGTCTTCAGATAGGCGAAGATGGCGTCGACATCGGCGCGGGTGACATGGGTATAGGACGGGTAGGGCATGGCCGGATAGAGATTGTGCTTCCGGTCGTCCTTGCCCTGGCTCATCGACCGCTCGAAGTCGGCCCGGGTCCACGATCCGATGCCCGTCGTCTTGTCCTGGGTGATATTGGCCGAATAGATCACGCCAAAAGGCGTGTTGAGGCCAAAACCGCCGGCCAGCGCCGGTCCGCCGGCCCGCGTGTGGCAGGACGCGCAATCGCCGACCGCGACCAGATAGCGGCCCTCGGCGATCATGGCCGCGTTGGCGGGCGCCGGGGCGGGAGTCTGGGTCTGGCTCGAAGCCGCCAGGGCGAAGGCGCCCGCGCCCAGGGTGGCCACGAGAAGGCCGGGGCGCGATTTGGGCTTCGTCACGCTTGGACCAGGGGCTTGCCCGGCGCTTTGAGATACTGCGTCGTGATGGCCTGCGCGGAATGATAGGCCAGGGCGGCCAGGGTGCCGGTGGGATTGTAACCGGACTGCTGGGGAAAGGCGGTGGCGCCCATCACGAACAGGTTGGCGACATCCCAGCTCTGAAGGTATTTGTTGAGGGCGCTGTCCTTGGGGTTGGTCCCCATGATCGCCCCGCCGGTGTTGTGGGTGGACTGGTAGGGAACCACGCTCCACGATCCCGTTCGCGGTTTGACGCTGATCTCCCGCCCGCCCATCGCCTTGGCGATCTCGGCCGCGCGCGCGGTGACGTAGTCGCTCATCTTGTGTTCGTTGTCCTTGAAGTCGAACGTCATCCGAAGCAGCGGCTGGCCGTTGGCGTCACGGTAGGTGGGGTCGAGGTCGAGATAGTTGCCCCGATAGCTCATCACCGCCCCCTGGGTGGCGACGGTGGCGCAGCGCAGATAGCTCGTCGCAAGCGCCCTCTTCCAGGCGCCGCCCCACTTGGGCGTGCCCTCCGGGGTCGGATGGGTTTCGATCGGCCGCGCCCCCGTCTGCAGGACGCCGATGTATCCGCCGCCGATGAATCCCAGTCCCGAATGGTCGAAATTATCGCCGTTGAAATCGCTGATCATCAAGCCCAGCGCGCCGGCGCCGACGAAGGGATTGAGGATCTTGTCCTCGTAGAAGACATCCACGGAGGAATCGATCTGGTAGGCGTAGTTCTTGCCGATCACGCCTTCGCCGCTGGCCGGGTCGTAGGGCTTGCCGATCCCTGAAACCAGCAGCAGGCGGACATTGTGCAGAATGTAGGCGCAGAGGATCACCATGTCGGCCGCTTGAAAATACTCTCCGCCGGCCGCGTCGACATAGGTGACGCCGGTCGTGGTCTTGCCATCCGCCGCGAGATCGATCTTCAGGACCTCGCAGCTGGTTTTCAGGGTGAAGTTCGGCTTGGCCATCAGCACCGGCAGGATGGTCGTCTGGGCGCTGGCCTTGGAGTAATTGCCACATCCAAATTTCTCGCAGAAGCCGCAGTAGGTGCAGGGACCCATCTGCACCCCCAAGGGGTTGGTGTACGGCCGTGACGCATTGGCGGCCGGTTGGGGAAACGGGTGGTAGCCCAGGGACGCCGCCGCCTGACCGAACAGGGTGGGACCCCACGGCATGTCCAGCGGCGGATTGGGGTAGCCGCGCGAACGCGGGCCTTCGAAGGGATCGCCCCCCGCCTGGATCGCGCCGTTGATATTTCCCGCCTGGCCGGATACGCCGCACAGGTATTCGAACTTGTCGTAATAGGGCTCGAGTTCGGCGTAGGTGACGCCGAAGTCGGCGATGGTCATGTCGGGCGGCAGCGCCGCCTTGCCGTAGCGCTCGATGTTGTGGCTCCTGGCGGTCAGGTCGGAGGGTAGATCTCTCCAGGTCTGGCCGTTCCAGTGGACTCCCACCCCGCCGACGCCGGAACCGGGAAGGAAGGAGCCCAGGCGGCGCATGGGAAGCGCCGTCTGACTCGCATCGTTGCGGACCGTGCAGGTGTCGTGGGCCGGCCGCTGGAAGATTTCCATGCGGTACCGGTAACGCAGCTCGTCCTGGGCGAAGGTGGTCGAGAAATCGGTGGCCGTGTCGCGCCAGATGCCGCGCTCCAGGGCCAGGACGTTCAAGCCGGCGTCGGTGAGTTCCTGGGCGAGGATCGCGCCGGTCCAGCCAAAACCGATCACCACGGCGTCGACCTTCGGCAGGGTCTGGACCATCGCTGTTCTAGCCCCCCTGGGCAAGCCAGCCCGGTCGGCCGCCGATCGAGACCGGCCGCAAGTCATAGGGTTTGCCGTAGGCGAGGGCCCAGCCGCGCTTGTCATACCGCGCGCCGGGAAAGCCAATCAGCTTCCAGCCGATCATGCCGCGGTTGCCGCCATGGATCGGATCGCAGAAGAAGCCCTCGATGACGTTTTGCAGAAAGAGGGTGAAGAAGGCCTTCGAATCGACGTTCTCGAGGGTCGCCTCACCGCTCTCGAGGCGCTTGAGATAGGCGTCCTGATCGGCCCCCTTCAGCTTGGCGAAGGCGGCGTTGAAAGCCCGGCTGGTGTCCTTGTCGATGGCGGCGATGGCGGCGCGGTACATCTGGGCCGGAGGCATTCGGCTCTGATAGCCTTGCGTCTCCTCGCCCTTCGCCCAGGGGCCTTGCATGTACCATCGGGCGCCCTGCCCGAACTCGCCGGCGAGCTGGCGATCGAGAAAGATCGGAACCCCCGCCTCGATCGCCCCGCCGCCCAACTCGTCGGCCGGAATCATTCGCGCCGCGGCCGCCACGATGAACGCCGCCTCGGCCTGGCTGAAGAAATTGTAGCTCGCCGCCTCGTCGACGGCGAGCGGGTAGGCCGCCTCGTCGGGTCGCCAGCCACCGCCGACCGCCTCGGCCGCCGCGCCAATCGGCGCCGCGCCCAGCAGCGCTCCCGCGCCCAGCAACCGCCGCCGGCTGAAATCCCGTTCCGCCATCGACCGCGCCCGCGCCTCGAAGCCTCGCCGGGTTAACAAACGATCGGACGCGGGGTTCCCGAGGGCGCGCACGTTCGATGAGGCGGCCTCCGCGGCTCTGCAGGGTCCCCCCCGGCCATACGTGCGGAGACGTCTCATCGGCTCGCCGAACCCCGCCCAGCCCGCGGCGCCAACATCGCGCCCAACGCAAGCGCGCCCCCGGCGGGCGCCGCCAAGGCGACAAGCCCGAAGTGCACGTAGGCGGTCGCGCCGAAGGCGCCGCCGATCACCAGGCCGAGCCATAGAAGCGCGTGGGGCGTCCAGCTCCACCGCGGGCTTGTTCCCGGGTCGGCGAGCCTTTCCCCAAGTTGGACCAGGGCCCCGGTAATGTAGGTCACGCTGACCTGGATCCCGCCGACTTTCTGAAGAGCGGCGTTTTGGACGCCCATGGCCAGAACGAGAGGAACGGCGCCGGCAAATCCAAGGCGGCCGAGAGCCATTCCCAGGACCAGCAGCATCGCCTCACCGACGAGGATCGCGGGACGGCGCCACGCGCCCGCCGCCCGGCCGATCGAGGCGCCGACGACGACCCCGCCGACGAACAGCAGGACCAGGCCGCCGGCCCGACCGGCTTCCACCCATCTCATTCGCGCCAGGGCGACCGCGAACCGGGTGGAGTTGCCGCTCATGAAGCCCAGGAACAGGCCATTCAATCGCAGGAAGCCGATGGCGTCCACGAAGCCAGCCACGGCGGTGAACGCAACCGTGAGGGCCAGGTGTCCACGTTCGTCGCGGGTCAAGGCCTTCTCGAGCCGTCCCTTGAATGGCCCTCGAGGCCGTTCCACACCTCTCCGCTCGATTCGACGATCGCCGCGGGTGCGCTCAACGCGTGGGTTTTCACCACACTCTCGACGGTCGCGGCACGCCACGCTCGCCGGGCCGCAGGCGCAGGAGGGCGCCGGCGAGCGGTTCTCGCGCCAGCTGCTCGGCATCGAGCTTGTCCCTGGCGCTGGTGACGTACATCTCATCCAGCGCCGCGCCCCCGAACGCGCACATCGTCGGCTGGCTGACCGGCAGCGGGATGTCGCGATCCACGCTTCCGTCCGCCCGGTAGCGCCGCAGCCGGCCACCGCCGTGGCAGGCGCTCCAATAGCCTCCCTCGGTATCCACCGCCGCCCCGTCGGGAATGCCCAGGGCGGAGGGCAAGCGGGCGAACAGGCCGCGCGCGCCAATCCGGCCCGCCGCCGCGTCGAACTCGAAGGCCAGGATCTCGCCGTTCTCGCTGTGGGATAGATAGAAAGTCAGTCCATCGCCGCTCCAGGCCATGCCGTTGTGCAACTGGGCGGCGTCGGGTTCGAGATGCAGACCGCTCTCGAGGCGAAAACTGTGCAGGGGCCCCTTTCGGGGCTCGGCGCCGGCCTCGATCGGGTCGAACATGACGCCGATCCAAAAGCGCCCGGCGGAATCGCAGGCGCCCTCGTTGAAGCGGAACAGCGAGGGATCGAACGGCGCCGGCGCCAGCCGCTCGAGGGCGCCGGAGGCGAAGTCCAGCGCGAACACGCCCTCGCGCAACGCCACCACGGCGCCCGGCGGATCGGCGGTGAGCGCGAAACCGCCGACGTCGCTCGAAAGCCGCCACGACCGCTGGGCCCCGGTGGCCGGGTCATAGCGGTAAAGCGCCGGTTTCTTGACGTCGATCCAGTAGAGGGCGCGTTCCGCCGCCGACCACGTGGGGGACTCCCCGATGGTCGCGCCGGCATCCAGGACGACCTCGATCTCCACGGGCGCCGTCTTTTCCATCCCAACCAAACCGCGCGCCCGGCGCGGCGGTTCCACGCTCGTCGCCTTCGAGGGAGCGCGTGAATGAAACGAATGTCTGGCCACGACAGGAACGTCTGGGCGTCTGGGACGTAGTGATTTTGGGGGATCCACGAGCGGCCGGCGCGCCGGGAACGGCCGCATTCTTGGAGCAACCAATGAGCATGAACGTCAGTGAATTCGTCTGGCTGAGATTGAACGAGTGGGGATTGACGCGGGTCTATGGGTACCCCGGCGACGGCGTGGGCGGCCTGGACGTGGCCCTCGAGCGCGGCGGCAACACCATGGAGTACGTCCAGGTGCGCCACGAGGAGATGGCGGCGTTCATGGCCAGCGCCCACGCCAAGTTCACCGGCGGCGTGGGCCTGTGCTACGCCACCTCCGGACCGGGCGCCATCCATCTCCTCAACGGCCTCTACGACGCCAAGATGGACCACGTGCCGGTTGTCGCCATCGTCGGCCAGCAGGCGCGGGCGTCGATCGGTTCCTCCTTTCAGCAGGAGGTGGATCTCCAGACCCTGTTCAAGGACGTGGCCAGCGAATACGTCGCCACCGGCACGATCCCCAGTCAGGTGCGCACGATCATCGACCGGGCGGTGCGCATCGCCCAAGCCAAGCGCTCGGTCACCTGTGTCATCCTGCCCAACGATCTGCAGTTGATGAAGTACGAGGAGGCGCCGACCGCGCACGGCTACACCCATACCGGGGTCGGGTTCCCGACCGCCTCCAAGGTTCCCGAGGAAGCCGGCCTGCGCGCCGCCGCCGCGGTGCTGAACGCCGGCGAGAAGGTCGCCATCCTGGTCGGCGCCGGCGCCCTGGAAGCGACCGACGAGGTGATCGGCGTCGCCGACAAGCTGGGCGCGGGCGCGGCCAAGGCGCTGCTGGCCAAGGCGGCCCTGCCCGACGATCTTGCCTGGGTCACCGGCTCGCTCGGCCTGCTTGGAACCAAGCCGAGCTGGGATCTGATGAAGACCTGCGACACCTTCCTGATGGTCGGGTCGGCCTTCCCCTACAGCGAGTTCCTGCCCAAGCCCGGGCGCGCGCGGGGGGTCCAGATCGACATCAACGGGGCCAACCTCTCCCTGCGCTATCCGATGGAGGTGAACCTGATCGGCGACGCCGCCGCCTCCCTTCGCGCGCTGACGCCGCTGTTGAACCAGAAGACCGACACCCATTGGCGGGACAAGATCGCCGAGGGTTTGAAGGACTGGTGGAAAGTGCTGGAGGCGCGGGCGATGAGCGGCGCCGATCCGATCAACCCGCAGCGGGTGTTCTGGGAACTGTCGTCGCGCCTGCCCGACAAGGCGATCATCACCGCCGATTCCGGCTCGGCGGCCAACTGGTTCGCGCGCGACCTGAAGATGCGCCGGGGAATGAAGGCGTCTCTCTCCGGCGGCCTGGCTTCGCTGGGCGCGGGAACGCCGTACGCGATGGCGGCCAAGATGGCGTTTCCGGATCGGACGGTGATCGCCTGCATGGGCGATGGCGCGATGCAGATGAACGGCATCAACGTCATGATCACGATCGGCAAATACTGGAAGCAGTGGTCGAACCCGACGTTGATCGTCCTGGTTTTGAACAACCGCGACCTCAACCAGGTGACCTGGGAGGAGCGCATCCAGCTCGGCGACGGCAAGACCGAATCCACCCAGTCGATCCCCGATTTTCCCTATGCCAGATACGCCGAGCTGATCGGGCTGAAGGGGATTTTCGTTGACGACCCGGACAAGATCGGCGCGGCGTGGGACGAGGCGCTGGCGGCCGATCGCCCGGTGATCCTGGAGGCCTACACCGACCCCAATGTGCCGCCTCTGCCGCCCCACATCACTCTGAAGGACGCCGAACACTTCCTGACGATGATGCCGACCGAACCGGAACTCGGCAGCGTGCTGAAGAACAGCCTCGAGGAGGTTCTGGAAACCGTCTTGCCGCACAGGGGTTAGGCCGGTGCGGCGCGCGGACCGGGCCGCCGTCGAGGCGGGCGGGACTACCGAATTCACGGAAGTGATTCATCGATCATGCGATATTCCGATGCTCCTCCACCGTAAGGGGCTTGCAGATTCACTCATCTCCCGAATTCGGAACATGGACCACCTCTCCCGGAGGGGAGAGGGAGGGGCCCGCCGATCCGGCGAAGGCCGGAGCGGTGGGAGGGTGAGGGGTCACGGTGCATCGCCAAGGGCCCTCCTAACGTCGAGCCGGCGAAACGGGTCCAGCGCTCGAAACGCCAAGACCGTAACCCCTCACCCTCCCCTCGCCCTTGCTGCGCAAGATCGAGGGGCCCCTCCCTCTCCCTCTGGGAGAGGTGTTTCTAAGAACGGCGCGCGAAGTTGAGTGAAGCCGCTAGCCCCCTACACAGATGAGTGAATCCGCAAGGGCGAGTGGGAGGGTCGCGGGTGTCGCGAAAGCGGCGCCCTGGGGCCGGCGGATGGTCCGCCTCTCGCCGGCCTCCGCGAAAAGAAGCACGCCGGTCGAGCGGACGCCCTGGGATCCCGGCGTCGCCGCGCGCGCCGGGCGCCGGCTCAACCGCGCCTCGGGCGTGATCGCCGCCTCGGTGTTGATGGACAGCGCCATCGAGCACTACCGCGGATCGTTCCACAACAAGGCCATGTTCGCGCCGCTGGCGAGTTCGGCGCTATCCCTCCTGGCCGGCCTGCACGGCTCCGGGGACCGGCGTCCGAGGCCCCACCCGGCGCGCGATATGGCCTACGCGGCGGCGGCGCTGATCGGGATCGTCGGAACCGGCTTCCATCTCTACAACATCGGCAAAAGACCGGGCGGTTTCAGCTTCCAGAATCTCTTTTATTCCGCCCCCATCGGCGCGCCGGCCGCGCTCATCCTGTCGGGAATGCTGGGCTTCCTGGCCGAGCGCGTGAGAGACAACGCGCCCGGAACGAAACCCACTATCGCCGGTCTGGCCGCCGGCCGGGTGGTGGCGGCCGGCACGGCCGCCGGCTTGTTGGGAACGGTGGGAGAGGCGGGGCTGCTGCACTTTCGCGGCGCCTACCACGACCCGTTCATGTTCCTGCCGGTCACCGTTCCGCCCGTCGCCGCCGCGCTGATGGGCGCCGCCGCGGTGGGCGGCGCGCGCGAACCCCGCGGCTTCACGCGCTGGTGGCTGCGCCTCACCGCCGTGCTCGGTTTCGCGGGGTCGGGTTTTCACATCCTGGGTGTCGCCCGCAACATGGGGGGATGGCGGAACTGGCGCCAGAACGTCCTGAACGGCCCACCTATCCCCGCCCCTCCCGCGTTCACCGGACTGGCCCTGGCGGCGCTCGCCGCGCTCAGCCTGCTCGAGGACGACGGCCGATGACCGAGCTCTACCCCGGCTACGACGTGCTCGCCAAGCGCTGGACGCAATCGTGGAACGAGCAGACGCGGGCGGTGATCGACGCCCGGCTGGCCGCCCCGCGCGAGCCGATTTTCTTCACGTCGGATGAATGGCGATGTCTGGAGGCGGTGTGCGACCGGATCATGCCGCAGCCCAAGGACCGACCGGCCGTTCCACTGGCCGCCTATGTGGATCTGAAGCTGCGAAAGGGACTCTTGGACGGCTATCGCTACGCCGCGATGCCGCCGCAGGGAGAAGCCTGGCGCCGAGGTCTGGCGGCGCTGGACGCGGAGGCGATGGACCTGCATGGCGCGCCGTTCGACTCTCTTTCCCCCCAAAGCCAGGACGACCTCCTCGGGGCCATGCAAAGGGGCCAGCTGACCGGCGAGGCGTGGGGCGCCATGCCCTGCGCGCTGTTCTTCGCCCACCGGGTGATCCCGGACATCACCCACGCCTATTATGCCCATCCGGCGGCGTGGAGCGAGATCGGCTTTGGCGGGCCGGCCAGCCCGCGCGGCTATGTGCGGATGGCGCTGGACCGCCGCGATCCGTGGGAAGCGGCCGAGGCGACGGGCGGCGAGGAGGCCCGCGCGCGGCGCGAGAACGGTCGTGTCGGCTGACCCGTTCGCCGCCCCGCGCGCGGCGAGGGGGCGCGCGCCGGACATCTTCAAGCCCGGCGCCTGGGTCCCGATGCGCCAATTCGACGACTCCGAGAGCGTCGATTTCGTCGTGGTTGGAACGGGCGCCGGCGGCGCGCCGCTGATCGCGCGGCTGGCCGAAAGCGGCTTTTCCGTGGTCGGGTTCGACGCCGGACCCTATTTCCGGCCGCTGGAGGACTTCGCCTCCGACGAGATGGAGCAGGACAAGCTCTATTGGAACGATCCGCGCGTCGTCGATGGCGCCAACCCGATCACCATGGGCGGCAAGAACAGCGGCAAGGCGGTCGGCGGCAGCACGGTGCATTTCGCCATGGTCTCGCTGCGCTTCCGTCCGGAATGGTTCAAGTCGCGCGGCACGCTGGGTTATGGGGCCGATTGGCCGCTCGATTGGCGGGACATGTGGGGCTACTACGCCAAGGCCGAGCGGGCGCTCGGCATCTCCGGCCCGGTGCGCTACCCCTGGGGTCCCAAGCGGCCGGCCTATCCCCACCGCGCCCACGAGTTGAACGGCGCGGCGGTGTTGCTTGCCCGCGGCTGCGAGGCGATGGGGATCGCCTGGACGCCGACGCCGCTGGCCACGGTGTCCACCCCGCGCGGAGCCTCGCCGCCTTGCGTCTATCGCGGCTTCTGCCGGTTTGGCTGTTCGACCAACGCCAAGCAGAGCCAACTGGTCACCTTCATTCCCCGCGCCCTGAAGGCCGGAGCGGAGATCCGCGACCTGGCCATGGTCGGCCGCATCGAGATGGACGCCGCCGGCCGGGCCACCGGCGTGCACTACATCCGCGAGGGACGCTGGCGGTTTCAGCGGGCGCGCAACGTGGTGGTCGCCGGCTACGCGATCGAGACACCGCGCCTGCTGCTGGCGTCGGCCACCGATCTTCACCCCGAGGGCCTGGCCAATCGCTCCGGACTGGTGGGCAAGAACCTGATGACCCAGTCCAATCAGGCGGTGTTCGGGACGATGGAGGAGGAGGTGCGCTGGTACAAGGGACCCCCCTCCCTGGCCATCACCGAGCACTGGAACTACTGCGACGCCAAGGACTTCGCCGGCGGTTATTGCTGGATGGCGCAGGGCCCGCTGCCAATCGAGTGGGCGACGATCCAGACCAGTTCGCGTGGACTATGGGGCCAGGCGCTTCGCGACGAGATGGCCAAGTACAACCATCAGGTGGGCCTGAAGATGGTCGGCGAGATGCTGCCCAGCGAGGCCAATCGCGTGACCCTGGCCGACGAGACCGATCAATATGGTCTCAAGGTCGCGCGCGTCACCTACGGTTGGGGCGACAACGACAAGGTGCTGATCCAGCACGCTCTTGGCCAGATGCAGACCAGTCTCGAGGCGGTCGGCGCGCGCGAGCTGTTCCGCCAGGAGGACGACACCAACCACCTGGCCGGGACCGCGCGCATGGGATTCGACGGCGACACCAGTGTCGTCGACGCCGATTGCCGGACCTGGGATATTCCCAACCTCTGGGTCTGCGACGGCTCGGTCTTCCCCACCACCGGCGGGGTGAATCCATCTCTGACCATTACCGCCATCGCCCTGCGCACCGCCGACCGCATCAGGGCCCTCGCCGCGCGCGGCGAGCTATAGGAATGTCGACCTTGGATCGGTTCCAATGAGCGAGAAAACACCGAAACTCAGCGGCCCCGATTTCACCAGGGGCGTCGAACTCTCGACGATCCCCGAGGGAAGCATGCTGCTCGGCCACGCGGAGGGCGAACCTATCCTTCTTTGCCGGCGCGGGGACGAGGTGTTCGCGATCGGCGCTATCTGCACACACTATGGCGCCCCGCTGGCCGACGGACTGCTCGTCGGCGACACCGTCCGCTGCCCTTGGCATCATGCCTGCTTCAGCCTGCGCACCGGCGAGGCCCTGCGCGCGCCCGCTCTGGACCCCGTTTCCCGTTGGCGCGTCGAAGAAGTGCGCGACGCGGCGCGTCAGTTCACGCCGGTCGAGACGCCGGTCGGCGCGGTGTTCGTACGGGAGAAGCTGGTAAGAGCAGAGCCGCGTTCACTCCCCGCGACCGGTCTGACGAGGTCGATCATCATCATCATAGGCGGCGGCGCCGCGGGCAATGCGGCCGCCGAAACCCTTCGTCGCGAGGGCTACCGCGGCGCCGTCACGATGCTGAGCGTCGATGAAACGCTGCCTTGCGATCGACCCAACCTATCGAAAGGCTATCTCGCCGGGACGGTTTCGGATGAATCGAACCTCCTCCGACCGGCGAAGTTCTATAAGGACAATGAAATCAACTTGGAGCTCGGCGCGCTCGTCACCTCGATCGACACGGTCGCCAAGCGGCTGGAGTTGGCGAACGGCAGCGGACTTGACTATGACGCGCTTCTGCTCGCCACCGGCGCCGATCCGGTGCGGCTCGAGATTCCCGGCGCCGACCTCCCGCACGTCCACTATCTGCGCACGCTCGCCGACGCGCGCGTCCTTGTCGCCAAAGCTCTGGTGTCAAAGCGGGCCGTGGTGATTGGCGCGAGCTTCATCGGCCTGGAGGTCGCCGCCTCGCTCCGCGCCCGGAACATCGAGGTTCACGTAGTCGCGCCCGACAGGATTCCGATGGAGAAAGTCCTCGGACCAGAGGTTGGGGGTTTCATCCGCGGTGTCCATGAGCAACATGGCGTGACATTCCACCTGGGCGCGACCGCTACCGCGATCGACTTGGCGGGCGTGACGCTGAAGAGTGGCGAACACCTCCAAGCCGATCTGGTCGTCGTCGGCATCGGCGTGCAACCGGCGATCACATTGGCGCGGGGCGCCGGACTGGCTATCGATCGCGGCGTCACGGTCGACGAATATCTTCAGACGAGCGCGCCCTGGATTTTCGCCGCCGGCGACATCGCCCGCTGGCCCGATCGGTTGACCGGGGAGAAGATCCGCGTCGAACATTTCGTCGTGGCCGAGCGCCAGGGGCAGACCGCGGCGCGCAACATCCTCGGGCGGCGCGAAGCCTTCGATTGCGCGCCGTTCTTCTGGACCGAACAGTACGATTTCGCGCTCGGCTATGTCGGACACGCTGAACGATGGGACAGCGCCGAGGTCGCCGGGTCGCTCGAGGGGAGGGACTGCGCCGTAACCTATCGGCTCGAGGGCCGGAAGCTCGCCATGGCCGTCGTCCAACGGGATCTCGAGGGTCTTCGCGCGGAGGTCGAGTTCGAACGGATCATGGCCGGGAACAGCTCCCACGCAGGAACGGTCCAAGGCTCGGCGTCATAGGGGCGGCAGGGTCAAACCGTGCTCGGAGGCAGATGATGAAGCGGTTCAAAGTCGGCGATCAGGTGTCGTGGAACTCGGAAGCTGGCCAGGTCAGCGGCAAGATCATCAAAGTGCATACGAAAGACGTGGAGTACAAAGGATACACTCATCACGCGACCTCGGATGATCCGCAGTATGAGATCAAGAGCGGCAAGACCGAGCATGTCGCGATGCACAAGGGTGGGGCACTGAAGAAGACCGGCGGCTGAACGAAGCGAAAACCGGGGCGGCCCGTCGATAACCGCGTTGAGGAGACCAAGTCATGACCGACTCGGTGACGATCACGCCGGCGCCGCACGATCCGGTCACCCCGACCCTGAGCGCGGCGGACGACCGGATCATCCTGAGCGACTGGCTGCCCCCGCAGCAAGGGATAGTTCCCGTCATCCGCATCGGCAAGCGGTGGATCAGCATCCTGTGGGCCCTCCCCATCGGGGTCGCCGCGCTCGTCGTCCTGATCGCCGTGGCGCAGTCAGCGAGGGAGCTGCCCGGCGTCCAGGCATTTATCAGGCAATACCCCGGCATCGCCCAGGCCGCGCCCTCGGTGGATTCAGGCTTTCCGTGGTGGCTGCAGCTGCAGCATTTCCTGAACATGCTGTTCATGATGTTCATCATCCGGGCCGGGATCCAGATCCTGGCCGACTTTCCGAGGCTGAATTGGAGCCGCGACTGCACGCCCGGCACGGAGTGGTTCCGCTTCCAGCACTCCGTGCCAAAGGACCGGGTCTGGACCTCGAAGGACGATTCGGTGACCATTCCCAAGTGGCTGGGCATTCCGGGAGTGCGCCACTCGATCGGCCTCGCCCGCTGGTGGCACTTCTCGATCGTGCTGCTGTGGACGATCAACGGCGTCGCCTTTTACGTGCTGATCTTCGCGACCGGTCAGTGGCTCCGCCTGGTGCCGATGACCTGGCAGGTGTTTCCCAGCGCCCTGTCGACCGGCATCCAATATGCGTCCCTGAATTTTCCGGTCGAATCCAGTTGGGCCCGCTACAACGGCCTACAACAGCTCTGCTATTTCACGACCGTATTCATCGCCGCGCCGGTTTCGATACTGACCGGCCTCATGCAGAGTCCGGCGATTTCCAACAGGCTGGGTATCATCGGTAAGGTGCTCAACCGGCAGGCGGCCAGATCGATCCACTTCATCTCGTTCTGCTGGTTCGTCCTGTTCATCCTCGCCCACGGGATCATGGTGTTCGTCACCGGCCTGCGCCAGAACACCAATCACATGTTCGCCGGGGTCCAGAGCCACGCCTGGATCGGGTTCCCGTTCTTTGTCCTGGCCATGGTCATCGTCGCCCTGGCCTGGTGGATCGCCTCGCCGTTCACCATTCGTCACGCCCGCCTGGTGCAGCGGATCGGCCGGTTCATGGTCGGCTGGATCAAGGGGCTCGCGGAGTGGTGGGATCCGAACGCTCAATTGACCGAAAAGGATATCTCGCCGCACCTTTGGCCCAACGGGACGATGCCCAATTCGGCCGAATACGACGGCCTGCTGGCGCGTGAGTTCGCGGACTACCGCCTGCGCGTCGATGGGTTGGTCGAGACGCCGCGCGAGTTCTCCTTCGCCCACCTGAAGGCCCTGCCAAAGCAGGAGCAGATCACCACGCATTTTTGTATCCAGGGATGGTCGGGTGTCGCCAAATGGGGCGGCGTTCCGATGCGCGACATCCTCGACATGGTGAAGCCCATGCCTGAGGCTCGTTACGCGGTCTTTTATTCATTCTCCGAGGGCGCCGCCGGCGGCGGCTATTACGACGTCCATGAGATCCACAACATGCGTCACCGCCTCACCATCCTCGCCTACGAAATGAACGGCGCGCCGCTGAGCGTTTTGCACGGCGCGCCGCTGCGGCTTCGGTGCGAGAACGAACTGGGCTTCAAGATGGTCAAATGGATCGCGGCGATCAGCTTCGTGCGCGCCTTCACCGATCTGGGCGCCGGCCAGGGCGGCTATAACGAAGATCACGAGTTCTATGGATACCGGATGCCGATCTGAAAAAGAACGTACGCCGGAGAGTCTCCAGTTGGCGGAAGACGCCGTGAACCAAGGCTCGGGAACCGCGGTCCTGACAGTAGGTCACTCGACGCGGTCTCTCGCCGAGTTCACCGTTCTGCTGACGAGCCATTCGGTGAGCCGGCTCGTCGATGTGCGCACCGTGCCGCGCTCGCGCCACAACCCCCAGTTCAACCGCGACACGCTTTCGGCCGGGCTGGAGGCCGTCGCCATCGGCTACGAACATGCCCCGGGCCTTGGCGGCTTTCGCCCCACGCACCCGGGGTCGGTGAACATGGGCTGGCGAAACGCTTCTTTCAGAGGCTTCGCCGACTACATGCAGACGCCCGAGTTCGCGGAAAATCTGGACCGCCTCGTCGAGCGCGCCAACGTCCAGCGGATCGCATTGATGTGCGCCGAGGCCGTCCCGTGGCGTTGCCATCGCTCGCTGATCGCCGACGCTCTGGTGGTCCACGGTGTCGGCGCCTGGGAAATCATCAGCGCGACCCGTCTCCAACTCCACAAGCTGACGCCCTTCGCGAAGGTCGATGGCGCGACGATCACCTATCCGCCGCCAGCGCCCTGAGTTCGGAACGGGGCCGATCGGGGCACGTTACGAAACCGCCGCTCCGGCGGCTCTCTCGGGCCTCGAACGCGATGAGCGGGAATGCCGGAACACTACGATCTGATCGTGATCGGCAGCGGCCCCGGCGGCGCCTCCCTCGCCCATCGCCTGGCGCCCGGCGGCAAGCGCATCCTGATGCTGGAGCGTGGCGGCTACCTGCCCAGGTCGCGCCACAACTGGGACGCGAAGACGGTGTTCGTCGATGGCGCCTATCAGGCAAGCGAGACCTGGTACGACACGAACGGAAAGCCCATCCACGCCGGCCTGCACTTCTGGGTCGGCGGCAACTCCAAGGTCTACGGCGGAGCGCTGTTTCGCCTGCGCGAGGCCGATTTTGGCGAGTTGCGGCACAAGGACGGCGTCTCTCCCGCCTGGCCGCTCCGCTATGACGTGTTCGAACCCTACTATACCCAGGCCGAGGCGCTCTATCACGTGCACGGCCAGCGCGGCGAGGATCCGACCGAGCCATGGTCGAGCGCGCCCTACGCCTATCCCCCGGTGTTGCACGAGCCCAGGATCGAGGAGTTGAACGGCATCCTGAAGGGCCAGGGGCTGCACCCCTTTCATCTGCCGCTGGGCATCAAGCTGGATCAGAACCCCGATGGCGGCGCGACCACCTATAGTCCGTGCATCCGTTGCGATGCGTTCGATGGCTTCCCCTGCGCGATCAACGCCAAGGCCGACGCCCAGGTGATCTGCGTCGATCCCACCCGCGCCGCCCACGCGAACTTCACCCTTCTGACCGGCGCCTATGTCACGCGCCTGGAAACCGATCCGAAGGGGCGCGCCGTCCGCATCGTTCACGTGATCCGCGAGGGTCGGGCCGAGCAATACTGCGCCGACATCGTGGTCGTGGCGTGCGGCGCCCTCTGCTCCGCCCTGCTCATGCTCCGATCGGCCAACGACGCCCACCCTAAGGGTCTGGCCAACGGCTCGGGCCAGGTCGGCCGCAACTACATGCGGCACAACATGTCGGTGGTGATGGCGCTGTTGAAGGAACCCAACGCCACGGTGTTTCAAAAAACGTTGGCGGTCAGCGACTACTACTTCGGCGCGCCCGACTGGGACTTTCCGCTCGGGCTGATCCAGATGTGCGCGATCTCGCACGGAGAGCAGATCCGAGGCGAGGCGCCGCTCCAGTCGGTCATGTCGCTGGCGCCGGAGTGGCCGTTCGAGCAAATGGCCGCTCACTCGATCGACTTCTGGCTGCAGAGCGAGGATCTGCCCAGGCCGGAGAACCGCATCTTCTATGACGGCGAGCGCGTGGTGCTGGAAATCCACGAAGGAAACATGGAAGCCGCGAGGCGGCTGAAGGCCAAGCTCAAGGATCTCCTGGAGCCGATGCGGGCGTGGCCGTCGCTGATCGACCGCGGCCTCTATCTCGGCAAGGACATCCCGATTGGCGGCACGGCCCATCAGGCCGGCACCCTGCGCTTCGGCGCCGACCCGGCGACCTCGGTCCTCGACCTCGATTGCAAGGCCCATGAGCTGGACAACCTCTATGTGACCGACGCCGGCTTTTTTCCCTCCATCGGGGCGGTGAACCCGACGCTGACCATCATCGCCAACGCGCTGCGCGTGGCCGACCACATCGGGGCGCGGCTCGGCGGATAGTCCGGCGCGCCGGTCAAATCTTCAGGCGTCTTGCCAGCAGATGGACGACGCCGACCATCGCAATGGCGACGGTCGCCCAGAAAACGACGCGGTGGCGGCTGACTTCCATCTCCCAGCTGCCGGTGCGTGGACGGCGGCCGTCGAACCGGCCATGGGCGCCGTAGGGTCCCGGCACGGGTTCGAAGAGGTTGTCGGGCGCGCCCGCCGGTTCGGGCGTCTTGGAGAGTTGCCCGCTGTAGCCGGCCTTGGCCAGGTAGCGGTCGATAAGTCCCGGCGCGATCTGGTTGGCGAGAACCGTCACCACGGTCGGAAGCCCTACCCAGATCTGCCGGCGAGGGTGAAAGGCGCCATAGTAGATAGCCCGCGCGGGGACCTCGGGCTGGTAGATCGGCGGCACCGGTTGAGCCTTCCAGCCCATCTTGTTGCGCGCCCAGTCGAACTGGGGCGTGTTGACCGCCGGCAGATCGACCATGGTCAGAGTGACGTCGATCTTGTCGTGGATCAGCTCCGAGCGCAGCGAGTCGGTGAAGCCGCGGATCGCGAATTTCGCCCCGCAGTATATCGATTGCAGCGGCACCGATCGGTAGGCGAGCGCCGAACCGACATTGACGATCGAGCCCCGGTTGCGCGGCCGCATGTGCTTGAGCGCCGCCATGGTCCCGTGAACCTGGCCCAGATAGGTCACCGCGGTGCCGCGCTGGAACTCGGCGGCCGTCAGCTTGCTGACCGGGGCGAAAACGGTCGCCATCGCGACATTGATCCAGGCGTCGATGGGACCCAGTTCACGCTCCACCCGGTCGGCGGCCGCTTCCACCGCGTCGGCGTCTGCCACGTCGGTGGGGATCGGTAGGGCGCGCACGCCGAATTCACGCAACTCGGAAGCCGCCCGTTCCAGCCGATCCTTGTCGCGCGACAGCAGGGCGACATCGCAGCCATTGCGGGCGAACTCGCTCGCCGTCGCGCGTCCGACGCCGGCGCCCGCGCCGGTGACCACGACGACCTTGTTCATAGGCTTACTCCCAACGGCTGGTGTGACGGCGCTACACCCATCGCTCGGTGGCGGTGGCATAGCTTTTCTGGACGATGGCCTTGGCTTCGCCCTTGAGAACCTCGAACCGCGTCGCCTTGCCGTCGCGCCAGAAGCGCAGGTCGAACATGTGCTTGCCGACCCTGAGGTCGCGGATGGTGAGGTCCGGAAGCCATTGCGGCAGCGCCGGGTCGATGTAGAGCTTGCCGGCCGGCCCGTCGGGCTGGAAACCGACGATCATCTGGAGCATGGCGAAGCACGATCCCGCCGCCCAGGCCTGGGGCACGTTCGCCCCGAGATACTGGACCGGAAAGCTGGTCGGATCGCGCTGCATGCCGGAATAGAGTTCCGGCATCTGATGGAGGATGAAGTAGCTTGCGGCGCCGCTGACGTCTCGAGCGATGGCGGCCGCCTCCTCGGCGAAGCCATAGCGGCGGAAGCCCATGGCGATGAGCGCGTTGTCATGCGGCCACACCGCGCCGTTCTGGTAGGAATTGGGATTGTATGAAGGGTTGCCGGTGGAAAGAGTGCGGATGCCCCAGCCGCTCCACATGTCTGGCTTCATCAGCCGGCCCACCACCTTCGCGGCGCGCTCGGGCGGGGCGATCCCCGACCACAGACACTGGCCCGGATTGGAGGCGACGCTCAGAATCGGCTCTTTGTCGCCATCCAGGCAGAAGGCGTAAAATCCGGAGGCCTCGTCCCAAAAGGTGTCGTTGAAGCGCTCGAAGAGCTGCTTGGCCTTGCGCCGCAGAGACCGAGCCCGGGCCGACTTACCCAGCGCGTCGTAGATCTGCGCCATGCGCAGCCACGCATCGTAGACGTAACCCTGGATCTCGACCAGCGCGATGGGCGTCTTGACCAACGACCCATGCGTATCGACCAGCGCCTCGCCGGAATCCTTCCAGCCCTGGTTATGGGTCCCGTTCTTGGATCTCGTCTGGTATTCCTGAAAGCCGTCGCCGTCCCGATCGCCGTACTTGTCGATCCAGGCGAGGCACTTCTCGGCCGTCGGCATGAACCTGGCCAGCAGATCGGCATCGCCGGTGCAGCGCCAGGCATTGTGCAGGACGATCAGGTAGAGAATGGTGGCGTCGGCGGTGCCGTAATAGGGCGTATAAGGAATATCCTTGAAGTGCGCCAACTCGCCGCGTCTGAGCTCGTGCATGATTTTGCCGGGTTCGGCGTCGCGCCAGTCATCCCGCCTCTTGGCCTGATGGCGGCTCAGCACCTCCAGGGCGCCGCGGGCGAAGCTGGGATAGACCATGGCGTTCTGCAGCGAGACGATCAGGCTGTCTCGGCCGAACAGGGCGAGGAACCAGGGTATCCCGGCGGCAGGTACGAACTCCAGGTGATCGGTGCCCTCGATGGGCAGCCGCAGGGCGGCCATGTCCTCCACCGACTGGTGGAAGAAGCGGTAGAACTCATCGTTGCTCGCCTCGATCTTGAGCGCCGCGTCCCGCCACTGCGTCAGTCTGTGATGGGCGCGCGAGTCGACGGTCTGCGCGACGCAGTGGTCCGGCGCTTTGTCGACGCTCTCGCCATCGCCGACCGCATAGAGCACACAGCTATGCCACGTCTCGGCGGGGCCCAGTTCGAGTTCGAAGCTGATCCGCCCGTTGGCGTAGACGGGCCTGGAATCGCACTTGTGGGCGGTGGCGGTGAGCCGGCGCTCGAAGTCCTTGTTGATATAGGTGGTCGTCAGGCGCGCATCGCTCTGCGACCATGATGTCGTGATCCGGCCGCGCCTGACGATATTGCCGGACTTCACTTCGAAGATATCGGCGAAGTCGCAGCGCAGTGCGATCTCGAGATTGAATTGGACCTTGACCATGCCGTGGTTGACCAGATCGAGATCCTCATGGATGCCGCCGGAGATGGCGCGGCTGATCGAAAGTCCGAGGGTATGTTCGGGCACGTCGCCGATCTCGGTGTGGAGAGTGCGATTGGTAAGGAAGATGCGGTTGGCGTAGGAGGCGATATTGCCGCTGTTCAGGAGATCCCACGGCTCGCCGTCGGCGAAGATCTGCCAGGACGAGAGGACCCGGGTGTCGGAATGGTAGAACCCCTTGTCGGTGGGCCAGGGGATCTGCCCGTCCGGGTCGGTGATGAGGACGCCGTAGCCCTGGTTGATCGCCAGCCTCGGCGGTCCGACGGTTATCTCGAGGGCCATGGAGCGGATTCCGCGAAAATCGTTTGGCGAACGCTTCGACCTCGATGGCGCTCGTCCTCGACAACGCGGCGAGGGCCAACAGGTTTCTCTCGGCGGCCGGGGGGACTCAAGCCCCGGGCGGGTTCGGTTGGGGCGGGACGATCAGCAGATGATGGCCGTCGAGATCGGTCACCGCACGCCGAGCGGCGCGGCGGGCGGACGGAAGCGCCGGATCGCCCTCCTCGAGGATCAGGCGCGAGGCGACGATGTCGTTGTTGCGGAGCCTTGAGCGCTCGCCGCGGACGACCGATCGATAACAGAGAAGCTCTATGTGGGGCGTGGCCCGGCGCGGCGAGAGCGCGGTCACTTCCACCAGCGGCTCGGGCACGCCATCGAGCCGCGCCTGCTCGGGCCCGACGTTGAGCGATCGGGAGGCAACGCGAAGACCGAGCCGTTCGTAGAAGTTGGCGGCGCGGGCGGTATCGGCGACCCCGATGGCGGAGTGGTCGATGCCGAGGCAGGGAGCGCTTCCTCTCGGGGCGCGCCAACGCGACGGGACCTGGCGCGGCGGAAAAGCGAGAAGCTCGAGGGGATGGCCTTCGGGATCGCGAAACTTGAATGCGGTGACGCCCCCCGACTCCGCCGGTAGCCGCTGGGGTCCGTCGGTTGAAATGGCGCGCCATCCGGGCGTGGCCGACAGCCTTTCATATGCAAGGCGGATGTCGGCGGCGACGATCGCGAAATGCTGGAAATCGAGGTCCGAGGCGGAACTGTTCAGCGGGTAGGGGCGGCCGGGGAGATCGAATTGCAGCAGTTCGATGATTTCGCGCCCAAGTCCGAGCCTGACGCACTGGGCGCCGCCTTCGACATCCATCAGGCGTTCGAACGCCGCGCCGCCAAGGCGCCTGGCGGCGAGGCGGCGAAAGCCCAGGGCGGTCTCGTAGAAAGCCGCTAGAGCCGAGGCGTCGGCCGTGGTGAGGCCAAAACGCGCCAGTCGGTGAATTCGTGCGGCCCCCCTCAGGGCCATCGCGCTCCCCGGCGGTTGAGGAAGATCGCGTAGAGGGTGTGCGAGCCGCCGATGAACAGGCGGTTCCGATCGGCGCCTCCGAAGGTCAGATTGGAAACGCGATACGGCACGAGCACCTTTCCGAGCAAACGGCCGGTGGGGTCGATGCAGTGGACGCCGTCGGCGGCGCTGGACCAGAGGTTGCCTTCCTCGTCGACGCAGATCCCGTCGGCATAACCAGGCTCGACCTTGTGGAACAGAGCGCCGCCGCTAAGCGCGCCTTCGGCGCCGACATCGAAGACGCGGATGTACTGTTTGGGGTCGTCGGTGGTCTGGTCCCCGGTTTCGGCGACATAGAGCCGCTTCTCGTCCGGCGAAAAAGCCAATCCGTTGGGCCCGTCGAAGTCGCCGGCCGCCACGGCGATAACCCCGCTTGCCGGATCGAAGCGGTAAAGCGCGGGCGGCTGCTCGGAGGTCTGTCGACCGCCTTCGTAGTCGGTCTGGATGCCATAGAGGGGGTCGGTGAACCAGATCGAGCCGTCCGACTTCACCCGCACGTCGTTCGGGGAATTGAGCCGCCGACCGTCGTGGCGGTCGATCAGCTTGGTGACCGATCCATCCAGTTCGGTGCGGAACAGACACCGTTCGCGATGCGAACAGGATATCAGCCGCCCCTGCCGGTCGCGGGTCTGGCCGTTGGCGTAGCCGGAGGGAGCGCGATAGAGGGAAACACCGGCGCCGTCGATCCAGCGCATGGTGCGGTCCCTGGGCAGATCCTGAAACAGCAGGCACCCGGCGTCGCCCATCCACACCAGGCCCTCGATCCAGCGAAAGCCGCCGGCCAGTTCCTCCAGCGGCGCGTTGGCCAGGACGTAGTGGGCGAAACGCCGATCGAGGATCTCGAAGCCGTCCATCGTCTAGACCTGGCAAGCCGACGGCGGAGCCATGTCGTCGAACTGCACGAGCATCAGCACGGCGGGCGCGTCGCCGACGACCCCGGAGCGGTGTCCCTTCTTGCCTTCGATCTCGCGCGCGTTCTGATCGCCGCCGAACGAAGGTTCGCCGATGCCGAACTCCGCGCGCGTTCCATCCATCGCTTCGACGAACCAACGCCCGGAAAGAGGGACGATCCATTGAGGCTTGGGATTTGGGTGCCACTCGCCGACCCAGCCGACCGGCAGGACGGTGAACGTCACGCTCGCGGCGGCGGTGGTCTTTGGTCCCAGCCATTGCGGAGCGGCCGGCGGCTGGATGGACTCCAGATGGAAATCGGTCATCGCGCACTCGCTCTGATGGCTCATCCCATCGGCGCCCGCCCAGAGATGCCAGTAGCGAAGGGTCGGCTTTTCGGTCATTGGCGCCTGCTTTCGTCGGTCACGGAGTAGGGATGAGAGGATCGCAAGGGGTGATCCACGAAGCGATGCACGCCGGCGGCGCTTGTCCCAAACGCGAGAACCAGGAAACCACCAGCCAGGGCCGCGTTCTTCATGAAATCCCAGAAGACTTCCCGTCCGCCGCTATCGCCCCGGAGCCGAAAATCGGGCGTGCGCCAGAATTGCTTCCAGAGCACCGCGGTGGCCAGGCAATAGCCGGCGAGAATGAGCGCCGCGAGCCGGTCGGCGATGCCGGTCAGGACGGCGAGCGGCGCCACGACCTCGACGGTCAGGCCGGCGACGATCAGGATCTTGGCCAGCCACCTCGCCGGAACCGCCTTTGACGCCTGAGCGACCGCCTGGCCGAAGTTCAGGATCTTGTCGAGGGCGCTGAAGGGCAGAAACAACAGCACAAGAAGCAGGCGGGCCCCGAACTCCACGGCAATGCTCAACACAAAGGATCTCCCGCAGAGCGCATTCGACGCGGCGTTGCCTCTTCGAGCCGATAACGCGCGTGCGCGACTTGGCGTTGCCAGCTTCGGCCGGGAGCGACGGCGGGCGGGCATTGACGTTTTGCAATGAGTTCCTTATGTGTTCCGGATTTCGCCATCGCCTCCCTGGGAAACCACATGAGCCACCTTCAGCGTCGACGCGGGACCTCGCCCGCGCCGGCAACGGGCCCTTCGGTCCGGGCAATCCGGACCGCCACACAATCGCGCCCCGCACGCCCCGCCGGCGGTGCCGACGACCGCGGCCACCGTATCAACGGTGATTTACGGTGAAGTGGGATCCCAACCTCGAACCACCATGACATCGCCGTGGCGCCATAGTGACTTGCAGTGACATCGTTGTGGTGTCATTATGGTGTCATGGACATCACACCCTATGTGGAATCGTTAAGAGCACACCTCGCCCGCGCCGCTGAGGTCGGGGGCCCGGACGTCCGCGCCGCCGCCGATCGCCTTTCGGTATCGCTCGACGCCGCCGTGCGGCTGGCGTTCATGGAGGGGCTCTCCCAGGCGGCGGCGGAGATCAGCGCCGAGCTCGCCGGCGCCGCCGTCGAGGTCCGCCTGAACGGACGCGAGCCGGTGTTCGTCGTCTCCGATCATCGGGGCCCCTCACCCGAGGCGCCGGCCCAGCCGGGCGAAAGCCAGGAAGATGAGTCCGGCGAAGCCGAGAACCTCGCCCGCATCACCTTGCGAATCCCCGAGCCGCTCAAGGTCAGGGCCGAGGCGCTGGCGGCGCGGCGCGGACAGTCGCTCAACACCTGGCTGGTGGGGGCCGCGCGCGCCGCCGCCGGCGATCATTCTCTTTCCGGCCAACGCGGCGCGCGCCGCCAGGGCCTTCCCAAGCGCCTGCACGGATGGGCGCGATGACATCGGAGCCGGACATGCACACCTTCCAGACCCCGACGCCGGT
>Ga0182024_10004099_pt1 | contig 33953 bp, 35 predicted proteins | sample P32metaG_FD_120480 | JGI IMG/M metagenome (GOLD analysis project Ga0182024, IMG submission 120480) | Permafrost microbial communities from Stordalen Mire, Sweden - P3-2 metaG (Illumina Assembly) | ecosystem: Environmental > Terrestrial > Soil > Wetlands > Permafrost | place: Sweden: Stordalen... | reverse complement strand
GTCCATTTTTTCCAACAGCTCGGCACGCATCGGCGACTCCTTATGGGCTCGTTTACGCGCCACGGGTATATGATCTCCGGGATGCTTGATCGGGCGGGTGAGTATCGTCAACCGTGTTAGCGGCGACAAAGGCGGCCGTATCCGACCACATCTGCCGCCAGAATCGTCGCGATTTTTCGGGTCTCGGCCACGGCTTCGCTTCCCTCGCCATAACTAGACTAGCGAATCTGACATTGTCGACGCTCCACCGTGTTCCGTTTTCGCATGGCGAACACCATCATAATTCCCGTTGTGGCAACAAGGTTGTTACAGCGATTCAGGTCAAATCGGCACAGGACCAATATTTATGTGGTCCGCGCGACAGTCGAGCGGAAACGCAGGATAGCGAGAAGAAAGAACGATCCGCCGACCCCGGCGACAAAAAGAAACTGCGGCCACACGACACCGATGCCGGCGCCGCGATAGAGGATTGATTGCGCGAAAGACACAAAATGGGTCGAGGGCGAGGCCTGCATCGCCGTTGCCAGCCACGGCGGCATGCTCTCCAGCGGGGTATTGCTGCCGGACAGCATATTCATCGGCAGGAAGATCAACATGAAAAGCAAGCCGAGCTGCGGCATGGTGCGCGCGACGGTGCCTAAAAATATTCCGATGGCGCAGGTAAAGAAGAGATAGATCATCACGCCGAGCATAAACAACGGAATCGAGCCAAGAATCGGAACATGGAGAATTGTGCGAACGACCAAATAAAGTGAAACACCGGCGGCTATCGTAATCACCAGGCTGTTCGCCCAGACCTTGGACATTGCGATTTCGAACGGCGTCAACGGCATGACCAGGAGATGATCCATGGTACCGTGCTCGCGTTCGCGCACAATCGCAGCGCCCGCGAGAATGATGCCCAGCATGGTGATGTTGTTAATGATTCCCATGACACTGGTGAACCATGCCGTGTCGATATTAGGGTTGAACATGACGCGCACGTCGATGTTAACCGGCGAAAGCGGCACACCTTCCTTGTGCGAGAGAAAGTCCTGTATCTCGGTCATAATGATCTGCTGGGCGTAATCGGATCCGAGACCAGCCTGGACCATCGCCGTCGCATCGACGTTGACTTGAACCTCCGGTTTGCGGCCGCCGAGAACGTATTTTTCGAAATTAGGCGGCATGTCGATGACGAAGGTATAGCGCCCTGCGTTCATCAACGGGATGATATCACGCTCGGCGATCGGTTGCGGCGTTTGAAAGTACGGCGGCAGGAAGGCGCGAATAATTCGTCTCGACAGCTCGGAATGATCCTCATCGACGAACGCGATTGAGGCGTTGTGCAGCTCCTGCGAGTTGCTCTGCGCTTGCGCGATGACTGCGAGCGAGAAGGTGTAGATGACGAGCGCGACCAGCACGAAATCGCGCGTGAAGCTGCGTATTTCCTTGGTTCCCAGCCAAAAGATGTTGGCGATCATGCGCATCGTGCTTCAGCGCTCCTGCTTGCGTAAGAGCAGGAGGCTGATCGACGTCAGTACCGGAATAAAAATGGTGAGAGCCACCAAGTCCGGCCAAAGGTCCCCGAAACTCAACCCCTTGGTGAAAGTGCCGACGCTGATCGGCACGAAATAGGTCATCGGAAACGCTCGTCCCATAATTTTGGCGACCCCGGAAAGCGATGAAACGGGAGTCAGCATACCCGCGAACTGCGTCGCCGGCAGCACGGTCAGAATAACGGTGCCGAACAGCGCCGCAATCTGCGTACTGGCAAACGCTGAAATCAGCATCCCATAGGACGTGGTCGTGGTAACGAAGAGCGCCGCGCCAACGACAAGTGTTGCGAAACTTCCTTTCAGAGGCACCTGAAAGACAAACAATGCCATCAGGAACATCACGGCGAAATTCACCATGGCGAGGCCGATAAAGGGCAGTTGCTTGCCGAGCAGGAATTCGATGCGTGTGACCGGCGTGACGTAAAGGTTGGTGATCGAACCCAGCTCCTTTTCACGCACGATGGCGAGCGCCATGAGGATCGCTGGTATCAGCGCAAGCATCAGCGACATGCTTGTCGGCACCATGGCGTAGACGCTTTCGAAATTCTGATTGTATTTGAATCGCAGCTCGATACGGGCGGGCGGAACCGACTCCGGAACCGTGGTTTTCACGGCCGGATCGGTCAGATAGAGCTGATGCATCGCCTGCAAATAGCCGCGGATGGTCTCCGCGCGGAACGGCATGGCGCCGTCGACCCATGCGCCGACCCAAACCGGACGCCCGGCCTCGAGGTCACGGCCGAAACCGGGGGGAATCTCCACCGCAGCCTTGATGGCTCCACTTTGGAGACGCTTTTCGAGATCGTCGTAGCTGGCGAGCGGCGGCTTCTCGACGAAATATGTCGAGCCCCGCAGCTCCTCGAGATAGGCCCGACTTTCGTGGCTCTGGTCGTGATCGAGCACCGCGAAGGTAAGATTGTTGACGTCCGTCGAAATTCCGTAGCCGAAGACCAGCATCAACAACGCCGTGCCGAACAAGGCGAAGGTCAGGCGAACGGGATCGCGCAGAAGTTCGATCGTTTCCCGGATAGTATAGGCGAAGAGACGCTGCAGGCTGAACGCGCTTTGCCGCGGCGGCAGTCGCGCCGGGAACACGCCGCCGTCGGCCGACACATCGACGCTTTCCGACGCACGGGGCCCGGTCGCGCGCTCCAGATAACTGATAAAGGCCTCCTCCAGCGTGGCCACGCCGCGAGCCTTGATCAGATTCTCCGGGGTGTCGGTCGCGAGCACTCGTCCCGAATCCATGAGCGAAATTCGGTCACAGCGCTCGGCCTCGTTCATGAAATGGGTCGAGACGAAGATCGTCACGCCCTGATTGCGTGAAAGGTCGATCAGGAGCTCCCAGAACCGGTCGCGAGCCAGAGGGTCGACGCCCGACGTCGGCTCGTCGAGAATAAGCATCTCTGGTTCGTGCACGATGGCGATGGCCAACGAAAGCCGCTGGCGAATGCCGAGCGGCAGGTCCGAGGTTTGCTGATCGAGATGCTCCTCCAGGCCGAATTGCGCGACGAGCTCAGCGATGCGCGCCTTCGCTTTCTTGGCGGGCAAATGAAAGAGCCGCGCATGCAGCTCAAGATTCTGCCGTACCGTAAGCTCGGTATAGAGCGAGAACGATTGCGACATGTATCCGACGCGCCGGCGCGAATTGATGTCGCTGGCGTCGAGCGGCTTGCCGAACAGCAGCGCCTCGCCTTCGTTAGGCGCCAACAAGCCGGTCAGCAACTTCATCGTGGTGGTTTTGCCGCATCCGTTCGACCCGACGAAGCCGAAAATTTCACCACGCTCGATGGTGAAGCTCACTCGATCGACGGCGGTAAAATCGCCGAAGCGGCACGTGAGATCGCGCGCCGTGATCACCGGCTCGCCGTCCACGATACGACGCGGCGGCACTTCCAGCCGCTTGTTCCCGCCCCGGATTTGTTCGGGCAAAAGCAGCGTGATGAACGCATCCTCGACCGATTTTGCGTGTGTCCGAGCCTTGAGTTCGGTCGGCGAGCCCGCCGCGGGGATCTTGCCGTCGTTCATGGCAAGGAGAAAATCGAACCGCTCGGCCTCTTCCATGTACGCGGTGGCAACGACAACGCTCATTCCGCGGCGGCGCAGGCGAATGCGATCGATCAGCTCCCAGAACTGCCGCCGCGACAACGGATCAACACCGGTCGTCGGTTCGTCGAGAATCAAAAGATCGGGATCGTGGATGAGCGAGCAGCACAATCCGAGTTTCTGCCGCATGCCGCCGGACAACTTTTTCGCCGGGCGATCGGCAAATGGCGTGAGCCCTGTGCTGTGCAGGAGTTCCGAAATCCGCCATTCCCGCTCGGAGCGCGACTGCCCAAACAGCCGGCCGAAGAACTCGATGTTCTCCCGAACGCTGAGGTCCGGGTAGAGGTTCTTACCCAATCCCTGCGGCATGAAAGCGATGCGCGTACAAACCGCATTGCGGTGAGTGACGTCGGCCATGTCGCCGTCGAGCACGAGGACCCGGCCGGATTGAACTTGCCGCGCGCCGGCGATCATGCTGAGCAACGTCGACTTGCCGACGCCGTCGGGACCGATCAGACCGACCATGCAACCGGCGGGCAGCGCTACCGTAACATCGTCAAGTGCGACGGCGCGCTTGTAACGCTGAGTGACGTTTTCAAGGCGTGCGACGGGCGCGGCAGGCCCGTTCATTACGTAGCGGGCCCGTGCAGCGAAGCGGGCCATTTCACCGCGGGATCGGTGAACACGTAGGTGACGCCCGGCAATCCGCTACGCACGGCCTCGGCGCGACTGCGCAGCCGCTCGGGATCGATCCGGACTCGTATCCGGAACATCAGCTTGTCGCGCTCAATCTGGGTCTCGACGATCTTCGGTGTGAATTGAGCTTGCGAGGCGATGAACGAAACCTTGGCCGGTATCGCGACATTGGGATAGGCATCGAGCACGATGCGGGCATCGGCGCCGAATCTCACTTTTCCCGAAGTTTCGGTCGGCAGATAAATGTCCATGTAGACGTAGGCGGTGTCGAGCATCGCGAACACATGACCGCCCGCCGGCAGCACCTCACCCAGATTCGCGATGCGGTATTGGATACGGCCATCGCGCGGCGCGACCAGCGTGTTATCGGCGATCTCCACATTGTAAAGCTCGACGTCGTGGGTTGCCGCGTCAAGCGCATGCTGGAATTCGATTACCCGCAGGTCTGCCGCATTGAGCGCCGCATTGGCGCCGTCAAGCTGCTGTTGCCGCTGATCCAAAACTTCCTTGGTTTGAAAGCCCTTTTGGACTAGAGCGACGGCACGTTCGTATTCCTGCTGCGCGAGAAGAACCTGTGTTTTCTGCTGCGTCACGTTGGCGCCCGCTTCGTCTACGGCCCGGCGCGCTTGAGCGACCTGGGCCTCCGATTTCTTCAGCGAAGCGGCGAGATCGCGCGTATCCATGCGCGCGACAACCTGACCGGCTTTGACCAGATCGCCCTCATCGGCCAGCATCTCGAAAATCCGGCCGGCGTATTTGGTGTCGATGTTGATCTCGTCCGCTTCGAGCCGGCCGTTGCCGAACGCTATGCCGGGTGGCAATTGCGGGTGGAGGCCCTGCCACCAGTAATAGGCGCCCCCGGCACCGCCGGCCAAAAGCGCGATCGCAAGCGCGACACGAAACCACCATCGGCGTTTGGAGACCTGCACCCGCGCCGGTGCGAGCGCCGGAAGGCCGGCGCCGGAAGGCGCCGGAACGAGGTCGCGCCCGTTCGGGGTTGGCGCTTCGTGATGTTCGATTGGCCGCGGCCGGGTTTTCTCGTCGATTTTGCTATTCTCGCTCATATTGCGTCCGCACTGAAATTCATCTCGCCTATGGTGAGCAAAGGCGATGGTGACTGATTCATTCGGCTTCGTGATTGACCGCAAGACTAATCGGTTGCCGCTGCCACAAAAATTCAGGGATTGGCCCTAAGGGATATTACGGGTGGCGCCGGACCCAGTTTTCACCGGCTTTGACGTAGGAACGCTTCACCGCGCCCAGGCGATCCGGCGCGCCGCTACCTCCTGCCGTGATTCTCTCGCATGCGCGGCGTAGGCGTGATTGAACGACTCGCGATAAATGTCCTTGCGCGTGGTCGGGAAGATGAGCCCCCACGGGGGCTGGCAGATCGGCGTTCGTTGGATAGGGCATCGGCTCCTCCAGACTTCGTAACCGCTCATTGTCTCGATTAGGGCGATGGTCGCATTTGATACAAATCAAAGCGCGAGCCGTCGCACGCGCTAGCATGAAATTACTTTAGTCGCCGCAGAGGAGCACGCCGATGCAGCAGGACATACCCGGAACGACTATTTTCGACGGGGCGGAGGCGCAAAAAGGCTTGGCGCTCAACCGCATGTGTTTTTCGTTCAACAACGCCGAGAATCGCGTGGCATTCCTCAAGGATGAAGACGCTTATTGCCGAAAATACAGCCTCAACGACGAGCAGCGGGCGGCGGTGAAGAGCCACAACGTTCTGAAGATGATCGAGGCCGGCGGCAACGTCTATTACCTCGCCAAGCTTGCCGGCATCTTCGGCCTCAATGTGCAGGACATCGGAGCGCAGCAGACCGGCATGAGCGTCGAGGCGTTCAAATCAAAACTTCTGTCAGCGGGGGCATAACCATGGCTGTGATTGTCGGCGGCATCGCGACGACGCATGTACCCGCGATCGGCAAGGCGATCGCGGAGAAGAAGCACAACGATCCTTATTGGAAGCCGTTCTTCAAGGGCTTCGACTACGTCCACTACTGGCTGGCGCGAACGAAGCCGGATGTCGCCGTGGTTTTTTATAACGATCATGGGCTCAACTTCTTCCTCGACAAGCTGCCAACCTTCGCGGTCGGCGCAGCCATGGAATATCGCAGCGAAGACGAGGGTTGGGGAATTCCGGTCTCGCGGCCGATCCCGGGCGACCCGGCACTGTCATGGCATCTGATCAATACACTGGTCGCCGACGAATTCGACGTGACGATGTGTCAAGACATGCTGATCGATCACGCGGTGACCATTCCGATGGCTCTCATTTGGCCTGGTCCCACATCATCAGCAAAGTCTTGGCCGGTAAAGATCGTCCCGATCGAGATCAATACCGTGCAGCACCCACTGCCGACGCTCGCGCGCTGCCTCAAGCTCGGACGTTCGATCGGACGCGCGATCGAGACCTATGAACAGAATCTGCGCGTGGTGATGGTCGGCACCGGCGGCTTGTCGCATCAGCTGGACGGTACGCGGGCCGGATTTATCAACAAAGAATTCGACAAGCTTTGCCTCGAAAAGATCGTGACCGAGCCAGAAGCACTGACCCGCTATTCGATCCATGATTGGGTCGAGCAATCCGGCTCGCAGGGCGTGGAGTTTCTCAACTGGATGGCGATGCGGGGCGCGTTGACCGGACGCGTCAGTGAGCTCAATCGCAACTACCACATCCCGATTTCCAATACAGCGGCGGCGACGGTTGTCTACGACAATCAAAAGGAAAGCGAGCGGAAGGCTGCATAAACACGGCCTTTACCCTCATCATGGCCAGCGAGCTGGTTTGATCCAGATCAAGGTGCACGATTGCGCGACGTTACAGAATTATTCAATGGAATGGGAGTCAATCGCCACTGCGCCGTTCGATCGCGAGCTTGAGCTCGCCGTCATTGACAAGGATGGACCCCACGCTCTTGCCTTCGCTTGTCGCCGCATAGCAGGCGGATGGACTAATGCAAAATCCAAGCAGCAAATCGACGTACGTCCTACGCACTGGCGGGAGTGGGATGCGAAACTTTAGTGTTTCGGCTTGCCGGGGTCGGGCGCATCCGCCAGCGCCACAAGTTTGGCCTCTTCCTCAACCAATAGGCGGCGCAGTGTCTGGCGCTGGATGTGGTCGATTTCGGGTGCGAGCAGCTTACGACAGTGCTCGACGTTCAAACGAGCCACGGTCTTATCCACGGCACGGATCTTGCAAATGGTCGAGAAGGTCTGACATTGTACGATCCCAATAGTACGAAAAAGCGGGCGACAGTTTGAAGAAATCTACGCGTTCTTGCCATCGATATGAGCGCAACAAGGTGACCCTATACCGTCCAAGCGAGTTGCGCCAATGATCCGACGACTGATTGCGGCTTTTGCGGTCGTCATTTTTGCAATCGGCATGACGTGGGGCGTCCCAGTCTGCTTTGCCGAGGAAAGCGCACCCGCCGCACCGGAGCGCCAAGGCCACGCGTTGGCCGAGCGAATGTGCGGACAGTGCCATGCCGTCGGCAAGAGCGGCGCAAGTCCACATCCCGCCGCGCCAGCCTTTCGCGAACTCAGCCGTCGTGTGGACCTTGATCGCCTTACTAATCGGTTGCACGAGGGCCTTATCAGCGGTCACCCAGATATGCCGATGTTTCGCTTTACCCGCGAGGACGCCCGCGCGCTGACCGCATACCTTCGATCCATCCAGGGGCCATAGTTCGAGCGGCGGCGCTCTCGGTCCAAATCCCTTGATCCAAGTCAAGTCTAGCGGCGAAGAATTGTCCTATCGTATGCGCATGATGTTCAGAGAGGGCGTCGTGCCATGACAAAGCCAATTCCCGATAAGGCCGAAGTCGCCGTGGAATATCCGGATAAGCTTTATATCGGAACCTTTGAGCGAGATTCGCGCTTCGATGCCCATGTCGACGCCAATGGAATCTCGCTCAGTCTGTATCGAACCGGCACGGACGACGTCCGTAAATCCGTTCGTATGCACTTCCACCACGCGCTGTTCGCGGAAATCCTGCGCGATCTCGCGAAGACGGTAGCCTCACTGCCGGCGGCCGACGTTACGCACCGCGAAGCGTTACGCGACGCTGCCAAGGCCCTTTATGTCGCGCTCAAGGGCGGCAAACGCGATAGCAATAAAGCCGACGACATCGCCAACCTGACGCCGGACGAAGAAGTGCGGCTGCTGCATATCATGGAATAGGCTAAAGCCCGCGGTTAGCTTTGACGTCAGCGGCGCTGGCACGCCTCGCGGATCCGGTCCACGAGCGCATTGCCGAATAGTGGCTTCTCGACAATGGGAACATCAGCCAGCGCCGCGCGGGCGGTGAGCGCAGGATTGGGATCGCTGATGAGCAATACCGTTGGCGTGAGGATTTTGCGGTCGCGCAATTTTGCGATCAGTTCCATTCCGCTCATGCCCGGCATTCTTTGATCGATGACGAAGCAGTCGCAGGCAGCAAGATCGCTGGCATCGAAGAGTTCGGCTGCGCTCCCGTAGGACCGCACCGTAAAGCCTTCCAGCTCCAGTGAGAATTTCAGCGAGCCGCAAACGGCCAAGTCATCGTCAACGATCACGACGACGGGGAGCCCCCCGGCCGATTGAAACCGCTGCTTCGTTGCGATCGGTTGCACCTGGGAGACCTCGTATTCCGTGCTCGATTTTGCGGCAGAATGCAGGGTGATCGGCGCCGCCGCATTGATGTGGCTCAATTTGCGGTAACAATTCGCTTCCTAGTCAGAACCTACAATTCCGACGATAAGCGCCATCCGTACGAGTTCGGACAAGCTTCCCGCATGCATCTTGTTCATGAGATTCGCGCGATAAACCTCTACCGTGCGCGGGCTGATGCCGAGGTCGAAGGCAATCTGCTTGTTGGCCAGGCCGCCCACGAGCCCGCCCAGCACGTCGCGCTCGCGCTTGGAGAGAGCCTCTAGTTTGCTTTCGATCTCCGCGCGCTCGGTATCGCGCCTTGTCTCCCCTTCACGCCACCTGAGCGCCGACCGCACGCTCGCCAGCAACACTTCATCGTCGAATGGCTTTTCCAAAAAATCCGTGGCGCCGACCTTCATCGCTTCGACCGCCAGCGGAACATCGCCATGGCCGGTGATGACGATCACCGGCACTTCGATCTTAAGCTCTCTCAATCGCCGCAACAGATCGATCCCGCTCAAGCCGGGCATTCTCACGTCGGTAATCACGCAGCTCAATCGGGTGTCGGGAAGCGCGTCGAGGAAAGCCGTAGCGGACGCGAAGCTTTCCACCTCGATCCGGGCGGTACGCAGCAGGAACGCCAGCGATTCGCGAAGACCGTCATCGTCATCGATGATGTGCACCATACCCGTTTCAGACGGCATCGCCGACCTCCTCCTTGGTCACGGCGGGCAAGGTGAAGCAAAACACGGTTCCCCCTCCGGGATTTGACCGCGGCGCGATCGAGCCGCCGTGCGCTTCGATGATGGTGCGCGAGATCGACAGACCAACCCCCATCCCCTGGCGTTTGGTTGTGATAAACGGCTGGAATAGTTGCGCTGCTACCTCGGGCGCAATCCCGGCCCCGGTATCGGCTACGCTGAACTCTACCATGTTGTCCGGCACAGCCGCCGTCGATACCTGAAGTTCGCGTTTCTCGGTGTCTTCCATCGCCTCGATGGCGTTGCGCATCAGATTGAGCAAAACCTGCTGAATCTGCACCTTGTCGGCAAGCACAAAATCGGTGCGAGGGTCGAAGTCGAAGCGGACACGCACGCCCTTGTCCTTCGCCCCGACCAGCGCGAGTGCGCTCGCTTCCTCCACGAGTTTCTTCACATCCTCCACCCGCCGCTCGCTCTCACCCCTGGCGACGAAATCGCGCAGGCGGCGAATGACCTGGCCCGCCCGCAGCGCTTGCTCCGCCGCCTTGTCCAAGGCCTCACGTAAAACGGCAGCGTTTTCATCGGAACTTTGTTCCAATAGCCGGCGCGATCCCTTCATGTAGTTGGCGATCGCCGACAGCGGCTGATTGAGTTCGTGGGCGAGCGCAGACGCCATCTCCCCCATTGCGGTCAATCGCGAGACATGAACAAGCTCGGATTGCAACTCCTGGAGCCGCACCTGGGTCTTCTGGCTCTCGGTTAGGTCGCGTATGAAGCCGGTGAAAAACCGCTGATTGCCCCCTGTCGTCTCGCCGACACTAAGCTCGAGCGGAAACGTCGAGCCGTCCTTACGCTCGCCGACGACAACCCGGCCGATGCCGATAATCCTGCGCTCTCCGGTGACGTTGTAGCGCCGCAGATAGCCGTCATGACCTTCCCGATAGGGCGACGGCATCAGCATCTTGACGTCTTTGCCTAATACCTCCGAGGCGCTGTAGCCGAACAGCCGTTCCGCCGCCGCGCTGAAGGATTGCATGCTCCCGCGTCTGTCGATGACGATCATTGCGTCGGGAATGGTGTCGAGAATGGATTTTACGTGAGCCTCGCGGGCGAAAGCATCCTCGGCGCTTGCCGCCGCCGCCGCACGCGAGCGGCGCAACAATTCGCCGCGCCAGGAGGCGCCGACGCCGACGAGGGCGAATATGGCGGCGTTCACGATGTCTGCACTCGTCAGCGCCCGATAATCGGTGACGAAAAACAGGCCGAGCAGGAGGCCGAGTATGGTGGCGAAAACGCCAGGGCCCCATCCGCCGAAGGCCGACGCAATCAGTATCGCCGGGAAGAAAAAGAGGTAAGACGCCTCGCCGGTTAGCACCGATGCCAGCGCGACGCGGGCAATTAACGCGACCGCAATCGCAATGATCGCGATACCGTATTGTTCGAGGACCCCGCGCGGGGCCGAGATGCTCAACGCCGCCTTGGCGATATACGATCGTGCGTGGGGGACGGCTTCTGTCATCGCATGCCGTTAATCGTTGCGAATCGTCGCCTTTTGCACTGTGACCGAGCCGAGGCGCTCGCCCCTCCGGGAAAACCCTTAGGGGCATTATCTGAATTTTTCAGCTTCTGCCCGAGGGTTACCAATACCTCCCGACACTCCCGGAGGTAAAGAGCCATGCTCGCGCAGCCCGCTATTCGCACCGCCATCCGCACCGACGCCTTCCGCCGCCAAGTTTCGGCCGGTGTTGTGCCGCCAGAACCAAGCCATGCCCGCGAAGACGCGAGCGAGCGCGACCCTCTCGCCGAATCCATGCGGCTTATGGGCGCTGTCATGTCATTTCCGCGCAATGCCGAGATTTTCGGCGAGAACGAGCCTGCCGACTATGTCTACAGGGTCATCAGCGGCAGCGTTCGGACCTACAAAATCCTGAGCGACGGCCGCCGGCAGGTCGGCGGATTTTATCTGCCCGGCGACACTTTCGGGCTGCAATTCGCCAACGAGCATACGTTCTCCGCCGAAGCCATTGCCGACGCGAAAGTACTGGTGGTCAAGCGCAGTGCGCTTACGGCGCTCGCAGGTCGCGATGCCGCGATTGGGCGTGAGTTGTTCGCAGTCACCGGCCGCGAGTTGCGGCGAGTACAGGACCGCGTCCTTCTGCTCGTCAAAAGCGCGCAGGAACGGGTCGCCGGCTTCCTTCTGGAAATGGCGGAGCGCGCTTGCGCCGGCAACATCGTCGAGCTGCCGATGTCGCGCCAGGACATCGCCGATTATCTCGGCCTGACCATTGAAACAATCTCGCGGACGCTCACCGGCCTGGAAAATGTCGCAGCCATCGAGGTACCGACGTCGCGCCGCATCGTGCTGCGCAATCGCTCCACGCTGAACCGCCTGAAAGGCTGAATTAAGAGTTGTGGGACGCCCGTATTTATTCGACGCAAGAAGGGGAATATCATGCAAGTTCGTGACGTCATGACCCGGAACGTCTTTTCAGTAGCGGCCGGCGAAACGGTCCTCAATGCCGTACGCACGATGTTGCAGAACAGGATCAGCGGCCTGCCGGTGGTCGATGCGGGAGGCAATCTCGTTGGCATCGTGACGGAGGGAGATTTTCTCCGGCGCGGCGAGATCGGCACCGAGCGGCAGCGCCCGAAATGGCTGGCGTTCCTCGTCGGCCCCGGACGGTTGGCCGGCGAATACGTCCACGCTTCCGGCCGGAAAGTCGAAGACGTCATGACTGCCGATCCCGTGACCGTTGCCGAGGATGACTCCCTGGAGACGGTGGTCGAGCTGATGGAGCGAAAGCGCATCAAGCGGCTTCCCGTAATGCGCAATGGCAAGATGGTCGGCATCGTCAGCCGCGCCAATCTCATGCACGCCTTGGTGAGCCTTGCCCGCGACTCGCAAGCCCCCGCCGGCGGCGATTCGGCGATCCGCGACCGTATCCTGGCGGCATTCGCCGAACAGCCGTGGGCGCCGCAGGTCAACGTCGTGGTCAAGAACGGCGTCACCGAATTGTGGGGTACGATTACGGACGAGCGCGAACGGCAGGCCTGCGTTGTCGCGGCCGAGAATGTCGCGGGCGTCAATGCCGTGCACGATCATCTGGTGTGGGTCGAGCCCATGTCCGGCATGGCATTCCCCTCGGCCGAGGACGAAGCTAGTCTGGGGACGGCGGCGTCGCAGAACGCCGTTCACTGAACGCGACGCGGACCGCCGCTAAATCTTCCGCCGGCCGTCCGGCGAGAAGGGATCATCATGCCCGCTACAACCTATCAACCAAGCGCCCTCACCCGCATGCGTATCGTTCTGGTGGCCACTGCGATGCTCTGGATTTTACTGCCGCAGCTCGCGTTAAGCGAAGAGGCGCTTTCGCCGGCCGCGCAACGAGGTCTCGTCTTTGTGCGCGCTCGTTGCGCGCAATGTCACTCCGTCGATCGGGTCGGCCCCAGCACGCTCAAGGTCGCGCCGCCCTTCCGCACCCTGCACAATCGCTATCCAGTCGAAAGCTTGCAGGAATCGCTCGCCGAGGGCATCGTCACTGGTCATCCATCGATGCCGGAATTCCGGCTCGATCCCGGTCAAGTCACCGACGTGATCGCCTATTTAAAATCGCTGGAAAACTAAGCCCGCCTTTTTTCGCTCTTCGCTTCCCCCCTTTTCGTCATACGCGAGCTTGACCCGCGCTCCATATCGATTCCCGAATCGACGGCTCGCGGCAAGCCGATCCGCCACGTTGACCGCCGGGTCAAACCCGGCGGGCCCATGAAAAAGACCTGCAAAACTGGCGCGCTCGGCACCGATCTTTGATCTGCATCAACTCCGCTCGACGGCGCGCGTGCTTTTTACGAATGCTTCGACGAGCGCGTCGGCTCTTCGAATCTTTCGGGGTGATCTATGGCGCAATCGCACGCACAAGCAAAATACATGACTTTTGGTGAAGGCGGCCTGGCACTCGCCTTAGGTGTCCTCGCGATTTTATCGATCGTGGTCGCGGCCAAGGCTTACACGCCGGAATATGCCTTTCACGCCTACCTGTTTGCCGCAGCAAGCGTGGCGGCGGTGTTCGCGATCGTCAATCGCTATTTCGATCGCAGCAATGAAGCACCGCCGCTGATGATCGACGGCAAGCCGAACTACAATATGGGACCGGTCAAGCTCGCAACGCTTCTGGCGGTGTTCTGGGGTATCGCCGGATTCGCGGTCGGGCTGTGGATCGCGCTCGAGCTTGCTTTTCCGGCGCTGAATTTCGACCTTTCCTACATCTCGTTCGGGCGGCTGCGCCCGTTGCACACCTCGGCCGTCATCTTCGCATTCGGCGGCAATGTCCTGATCGCGACGTCAATGTATGTCGTGCAGCGCACCTGCCGGGCGCGGCTCGTCGGCGATCTTGCGCCCTGGTTCGTGGTACTCGGCTACAACTTTTTCATCGTCATCGCCGGCACCGGCTATCTTCTTGGCATCACGCAGGCCAAGGAATATGCCGAGCCGGAATGGTACGCCGACCTTTGGCTTACCATCGTGTGGGTCGTGTATCTGCTCGTCTATCTCGGCACCATCATGCGGCGGACCGAGCCGCACATCTATGTCGCCAACTGGTTCTATCTCGCTTTCATTCTCACCATCGCCGTTCTCCACCTCGGCAATAACGCCGCCGTACCGGTGTCGATGTTTTCGCCGAAATCCTACATCGTCTGGTCGGGCGTGCAGGACGCGATGGTGCAGTGGTGGTACGGCCACAATGCCGTGGGCTTCTTCCTCACCGCCGGCTTCCTCGGCATCATGTACTACTTCATCCCGAAGCGCGCCGAGCGGCCGATCTACAGTTACCGCCTCTCGATCATTCACTTCTGGGCGCTGATTTTTCTCTACATCTGGGCGGGTCCGCATCATCTGCACTACACGGCGCTGCCGGACTGGACGCAAACGCTTGGCGCGACTTTTTCGATCATGCTGTGGATGCCGTCCTGGGGCGGCATGATCAACGGAATCATGACGCTGTCCGGCGCGTGGGACAAACTGCGCACCGATCCCGTGCTGCGCATGATGGTGCTCTCCGTCGCCTTTTACGGCATGTCCACGTTCGAGGGGCCGGTCATGTCGGTGAAGTCCGTCAACTCACTGTCGCATTACACCGACTGGACCATCGGCCACGTCCATTCCGGCGCGCTCGGCTGGGTCGGCTTCGTCTCGTTCGGCGCGATCTATTGCCTCGTACCCTGGCTGTGGAATCGCCCGCTCTATTCTCTGCGGCTGGTCAGCTGGCACTTCTGGATCGCCACGATTGGGATCGTTGTTTACATCACCTCGATGTGGGTAGCCGGCATCCTTCAGGGACTGATGTGGCGCGCCTACACCAGCCTCGGCTTCCTTGAATATTCCTTCATCGAGACCGTGGAGGCCATGCACCCGTTCTACGTGATCCGCGCGATCGGCGGCGCATTGTTCCTCGTCGGCGCGCTGATCATGGCGTTCAACGTGTGGCGGACGATCTATCCGCGCGAACAGCTCGCGGGCGTCGTCGCAATGGCCCCGGCCGAATAGGAGGATTCGCCCATGTCGTTTGCTGCTACCGTTTGGCGAAAGCATTGGATCCTTGAGCGCAACTCGGTCCTGCTCCTGATCGGCATCCTGATCGTGATCGCAATCGGCGGCCTGGTCGAGATCGTGCCGCTGTTCTATCTGCGGAGCACGATCGAGACGGCTGCCGGCATGCGGCCCTACACGCCGCTTGAGCTTGCCGGGCGCAACATCTACGTGCGCGAAGGCTGTTATCTCTGCCATTCACAGATGATCCGCGCGTTGCGCGACGAGGTCGAGCGCTACGGGCATTATTCCCTCGCCGCCGAAAGCATGTACGACCACCCGTTCCAATGGGGATCGAAGCGCAATGGTCCCGATCTTGCGCGCGTAGGCGGCAAATATTCGGACGATTGGCACCGCGACCACTTGCAAGACCCGCGCTCGGTGGTTCCCGGCTCCATCATGCCGACCTACCCTTGGCTGTTCACGACCGATCTCGATTTCAGCCATATCGCCGAGGACCTGAAGGTGCAGGCGCTGCTTGGCGTGCCCTATACGGACGAGATGATCGCGAACGCGCTCGCCGACGTGCGCACGCAAACGACGACCGACGCGCCGGACGCCGCCGCGCTCGCCAAGCGTTACCCGAAGGCGCAGGCGCGCGACTTCGACGGCAATCCGGGCCGCGTCACCGAGGCCGATGCGCTGATCGCATACCTGCAGATGCTGGGGACGCTGGTCGATTTCAGGCTCTACGACGACAAAGCCAACATCCGCTGAGGAGAGACCCGTGTCGCCGACTTATCAGTTCTTCGCGCAACTCGCCCAGACTTGGGGGCTCGTCTACTTCCTCGTGCTGTTCATCGCGGTGCTGATCTATGCGCTATGGCCCTCGCGTCAGAAGCAGTTCGACGAGACCGCGCGCCTGCCGTTGCGGGAGGACTAACATGCTCGGTCCAAAAAAACACGAACCAAAGCCGCCGGCAGAGGTCGGAACCACGGGCCACGAGTGGGACGGCATCCAGGAACTGAACACGCCGCTGCCGCGGTGGTGGCTGTGGCTGTTCTATGCGACGATCGTCTGGGCCGTCGGCTACTGGATCGTCTATCCGGCGTGGCCCCTGGTTTCCTCCTACAGCAACGGCGTGTTCAACTGGCACACGCGCAGTGCTGTCGCCACCGATATCGCTGCGCTACAGACGCAACGCGCCCCGATGATGACTCGGCTTGCCTCGGCTTCGCTGCAGGAGATCGAATCGACGCCGGAGTTGCTCGATTTTGCCCGTGCGCTCGGCCGCCGCGCCTTTGCCGACAATTGCGCTCCCTGCCACGGCGCGGGTGGTGGCGGCGCCAAAGGCTATCCCAATCTTGACGACAATGATTGGTTATGGGGCGGCACGATCGACCAGATCGCACAGACGATCACGCATGGCGCTCGCTCAGGCGACGACGCCGGCCATCAGGGCTCGATGCCGGCCTTCGGCCGCGACGGCATGCTTAAGCCTGACGAAATCTCCACAGCCGCCGACTACGTGCGCTCGCTGTCCGGCTTGGCAACCGCGCCCGGCGCCGATCTCACACGTGGCGCCAAAATCTTCGCCGACAATTGCGCCGTCTGTCACGGCCCGCAGGGTAAGGGAAACCGTGAGCTCGGCGCGCCGAACCTCACCGACAAGATCTGGCTCTACGCGCCTGACAAGAAGACGATCATGGAAGGCATCATCAACGGCCGCGGCGGGGTCATGCCGGCTTGGGGCGGCAAACTCGATGACGTGACCATCAAGGCGCTCGCGGTGTACGTGCACACGTTCGGCGGCGGAGAGCAGTAACCGATGTGTCCCGGGTGCGACATCGCGTTGGCAAAGCACAACGTTGTCTCGTCGGCGACCGCGCATCCGTCGCTGGCCGAACTCGCCGATGACGCCGCGCGAACGACGCTGATCCCGAACGCGGGCGAAGGCGATCAGCCGGACAACGAGCCGCCCCTCTACGCCGCACGCAAAAAAATCTATCCCCAGCATGTGACGGGTACCTACCGGCGGGCGAAATGGGCGGTGCTGTTCGTCACGCTCGGCGTCTATTATCTGTTACCGTTCGTGCGCTGGGATCGTGGCCCTCATGCGCCGAGCCAAGCGATCCTGCTCGATTTCCCGAACCGGCGCTTCTATTTCTTCTTCGTCGAGATCTGGCCGCAGGAGATCTATTACCTCACCGGCCTTCTCATCCTCGCGGCAATGGCGCTGTTCTTGATGAACGCCATCGCCGGGCGGGTGTGGTGCGGCTATCTCTGCCCGCAGACGGTGTGGACCGATCTCTTCCAAACCATCGAACGCTGGACCGAAGGCGACCGGCGCGAGCACCTGCAGCGCGACCGTCAGCCGTGGACGCTAGACCGTATGGCCCGGACGGGAACAAAGCACTTTCTGTGGCTGATGATCGCGTGGTGGACCGGCGGCGCCTGGGTTCTTTATTTTGCCGACGCCCCGACCATCGTCCGCGACCTCGCGACGTTCCAGGCGCCGCTCATCGCCTATGTCTTTATCGGGCTCCTGACCTTCACGACCTACGTGCTCGCCGGATGGATGCGCGAACAGGTCTGCGTCTACATGTGTCCGTGGCCGCGCATTCAAGCGGCCTTGACGGACGAATATGCCCTCAACGTCACCTATCGTTACGACCGCGGCGAGCCGCGCGCCTCGTTAAAGAAAGCCTCGGCACTACACGAGCAAGGCCTTCCCGCCGGCGACTGCATCGAATGTTTGCAATGCGTGCATGTCTGTCCGACCGGGATCGATATCCGCGGCGGCTCCAATCTCGGCTGCATCCAGTGCGGCCTGTGCATCGATGCCTGCGACGCCGTGATGAAAAAAATCGGCCGGCCTGCCCGGCTGATCGCCTTCGACACCGACATCAATATCAAACGCCGCCAGGAAGGGCAGAAACCGTTCTACCGCATCGCGCGCACCCGCACGGTGCTCTACGCGGCGATCATCGTTTTGGTCGGCGCAGTGATGGCGTATGCCTTGGCGACACGGCGCAACGACGCCGTCAGCATCATCCACGACCGCAATCCGCTATTCGTGCGCCTGTCAGACGGATCGCTGCGCAACGCCTACGCCTTGCGCATCCTCAACAAAAGCCTCGAAAGCAGATCGTTTCTGCTGAAGATTGCGGGCCTTCCCGGCGCGGACATTGACGTGATGGGCAGTTCGACATTTTATGGTGCCGATCCGCTCGTCGAGGTCGGTCCCGATCAGTCGCGCGAAGTGCGCGTGCTGGTCACAGTCCGTGAGCGGCTTACTCCGGCAGCCTCCATCCCCATCACCTTTACCGTAGTGCCACGGGCCGGCGGTACCCCGGCGAGCGCCGCCGATCATTTCTTCGCACCGTGAGGCGGCAACATGTCGAAGAAACTTCTCACCGCCCAAAAAAAGCGCCCCGGGGAATTGACCGGGCGGATGGTGCTGGTCTGTCTCGTCGCTTTTTTCGGCGTCGTTTTCGGCGTGAACGGCGTGATGGTCCATGAAGCGCTTTCAACCTTCAGCGGCGTCGAAACGGAAAGCTCTTACCAAGCCGGTCAGTTGTTCGAGCACGACGTCGCCATGGCGAAGGCGCAGGACGAGCAGCGTTGGCAAATCGACGCCAAGGTGACGCACGCGTCTGACGGCAGCGCGCACCTCGACGTCATCGCGCGCGATGCGGCTGGCGCCGCGCTTACCGGCATGGACGCCACCATAACGTTCGAACGTCCGACCGACCGGCGCCTCGACCGCCGCTTCGCCGTTGGCGAAAATGCACCGGGCCATTTTAGCGGCAGCGCCGCAATATCCGGTGGCCAGTGGGATCTCGTCATCGAATTGTCGCGCCGAGGCGATCGGCTGTTCCGCTCCAAAAATCGCGTCATGATCCGCTGAGCGCAGACAATGTCGGAAACCATTGATCTATCGATGTTCGTCGAGCCCGGAGATGCCGGCGCCTCGCACATGACGCTGGCGGTGGAAGGCGTTGCCTGCGCCGGCTGTATCCGCAAGATCGAGAATGGACTGACCAAGCTGCCGGGCGTGATCGATGCGCAGATCAACTTCACCCAACGCCGGCTCGCCGTCGATTGGCGCAACGACGAGATCGATGCCGCGCGCATTATCGAAGCGATAGAGGGCATCGGTTATCGCGCCCATCCCTTCGCGCCCGAGCGCCTCGAGGCGGACGAGGGCGCCCAAGCCAAGTGGCTCCTCATATGCCTCGCCGTCGCCGGCTTTGCTGCGATGAACGTGATGTTGCTGTCGGTCTCGATATGGGCCGGCAACGTTTCCGACATGACGCAGGAGACGCGCGACCTGTTTCATTGGCTCTCTGCTTTGATCGCGCTGCCGGCCGCCGCTTACGCGGGCCAGCCGTTCTTTCGGAGCGCGCTGCGGGCGCTGCGCGCGCGGCAAGTCAACATGGACGTGCCGATTTCAATCGGCGTCACCCTGGCGCTTGGCCTTTCGGTGTACGAGACCGCGATTCACGCCACGCATGCCTATTTCGATTCCGCGATCATGCTGTTGTTCTTTCTGCTGGTCGGCCGCTATCTCGATCTGGCGATGCGGCGTAAAACGCGGGTGTTTGCCGGCAATCTGGCCAGCCTGAAGGCGGAATTTGCGCACCGGCTTGACGCGAACGGTGAGCTCACGCGGGTGCCGGTCGCCGCTTTGCATCCCGGCGACCGTCTCTTGGTGCGGCCCGGCGAACGCATTCCCGCCGACGGTACAATCATCGGCGGTACCTCCAAGATCGACGAAAGCCTGGTGACGGGGGAGACGCTGTACCGCGCCGTCGGCGCGGCGACACAGATTTACGCCGGCAGCATCAATGTATCGGGCGCCCTTACCATGAGGGTCACCGCCGCCGGCGCTGGCACCCTGGTCGAGGAGGTCGAGCGGCTCATCGAGAAAGCCACGCACGCGAGATCGCAGACAGTGCGGCTTGCCGATCGCGCGGCGCGGCTCTACGCGCCGCTGGTGCATGCGACGGCAGCGCTCACGGCGATCGGCTGGCTCTTCGCCGGAGCTTCCGTTCACGATTCGATCGTCATCGCCATCGCCGTGCTCATCGTCACCTGCCCATGCGCGATCGCGCTCGCTATTCCGGCGGTGCAGGTGGTCGCCGCGGGGGCATTGTTTCGCAGCGGTGTCATTCTCAACGGCGGTGACGCCATCGAGCGGCTGGCCGAGGCGGACACGATTGTGTTCGACAAGACCGGAACGCTGACGCTGCCCGAACCGCGCGTTGACGAGACGACCGGCATCGCTCCCGATGTGCTCGAACAAGCGGCGCGGCTTGCGCTGTCGAGCCGACATCCGCTGGCGACGGCGCTGGCGCGCTTGGCGCGGGAGCGCAGTCCCTATGCCGGGGCCATCGAGGAACCGGGACAGGGCGTTCGCGCCCTCATCGACGGCAAGGAGGCGCGACTGGGCAGCGCCGAATTCTGCGGCGTCGCGCAGGCAGCCCGACTCGCCGGAGAACGCGACACCGGCGCGTCCTTCATCACTTTCGCGCATGACGGAAACGTTGCGGCCATTCCCATCCGCCAGACCTTACGGCCCGACGCTGTCGCGGTGGCGAAAGCGCTCAAAAAACGCGGACTTCATCTCGTCGTGCTCTCCGGCGACCGGCCGGCGGCCGTCGCGCCGGCGGCAAGTGAACTCGGTATCGACGATTGGCGCGGCGGCCTTACGCCAACGGAGAAAATCGCAATCATCGAACAGTTGAAATCGCAAGGCCGCCGCGTACTCATGGTCGGCGACGGGTTGAACGACGCGCCAGCGCTGGCCGCCGCCCACGTGTCGCTATCGCCGATCACCGCCGCCCATGTCACACAGGCGCACGCCGACGCACTGTTCCTCGGCGACCATCTCAAGCCGGTGCTGCGCGCCGTGGTCGTTTCGCGGCGGGCGCGCGCGCTGATGAAGCAGAACCTCGCACTCGCTGCGATCTATAATTTATTTGCCGTGCCGCTGGCGATTGCCGGTTTGGTGACACCACTGATCGCCGCCGTCGCCATGTCCGGCTCGTCGCTTCTTGTCACTCTCAACGCATTGCGCGCGCGGCTTGGTCCGGAATTTGGCCCGGAGCTCGAGCCATGAATGTGTTGATCTATCTCGTTCCACTGGCTTTGCTGCTTGGCCTTACCGGGTTGGTCGCGTTCCTGTGGTCGCTCAAGAGCGGACAATACGACGATCTCGACGGCGCCGCCGTCCGCATCCTGCCCGACGATGACATGCCGTCGCGCTAGAGCGGCAAGGTCACGACAACACAGGACGGCTCTTGAGGATCGGATTCGATCTTGAAACCGATACTCCGGCACATTTCCAGCATGGATGTATTCTCCTGCAGGACTTGTCCCTTGATAGTGCGGATGCCTTCGGCGCGGGCATATTCGATAATCAATTGCATCAGCAGCCAGCCGAGGCCGTGCCCCTTCAAACCGGACCGAACGAGGATGGCATACTCCCCGCTTTCGTAGGCCGCGTCCGAGTGCAGACGAACGACGCCGAGCATGGCGCCGGTGGCCTCTTCAACGGCGATAAACGCCATGGCGCGCGCGTAATCGATTTGGGTAAACCGCGCGATGAATGTATGGCTGAATTCCTTCATCGGCGCAAAGAAACGCAGGCGCAAATCTGCTGGTGTCACCGCCGCAAAGAACGGCGGATACAGCGGCTCATCTTCCGGGCGAACGGGACGAACCAGAATGGCCGTTCCGTCGCGCAGATTTATGTGCCGCTCCCACTCCGTCGGATAAGGCCTGATCGCGAAACGCGGGTTGCCTGAAATTCCCCGTGAATGTCTTTCGACCGGAGCGACCGACACTCGCGCGTCGACGGCGATGACGCCGGTCTCGTCGGCCAGAACGGGATTGAGATCGATTTCGCGAATCTCGGGAAAATCGGCCACCAGCTGCGCCAGCTTGACCAGAAGGAGCTCGATCGCGCGTTCGTCGGCGGCGGGCACATTGCGGTAAGCCTTGAGGATATGCGAAACGCGGGTCCGTGCGATCAGGCGGCGGGCGAGATCGAGATCGAGCGGCGGCAGCGCCAGCGCCTTGTCGCTGATGACCTCGACCGCCGTGCCGCCTTGCCCGAACGCAATCACCGGACCGAAGGTCGGATCGTCGGCCACGCCGACGATGAGCTCACGCGCTTTCAGACGAACGATCATAGGAAAGACGGTGACGCCGGTGATGCGCGCGTCAGGCCTCGCCGCGCGCGCTCGGTTCAGAATTTCAGTGGCAGCCTCGTGTACGGCACGCTCGCTGGCGAGGTTGAGCCGCACCCCGCCGACTTCCGACTTGTGCACGATGTCCGGCGACTGAATTTTGATGACGACCGGGATGCCCCGGGCCAGGTGTGGCTTTGCTGCCACGACGGCTTCATCGGCAGTTCGCGCCAGTGTGGCCGGCGTGATGGGAATGCCATAAGCCGAGAAAACGCGCGATAACTCGACCGGGTCGAGCCAGGTTCGTTTTTCGCTTAACACGCCGTCGAGCACCGGCCGCACCGCGGCTTTGTCAGGTGCAAAGTCCCGTGGCAGGCTTGGCGGCGTTGCCATCAATAGATCGCGCGACTCTTGATAACGCACGAGATGCATGAAGCCGTAGATCGCGGCTGTTTCGGTCGCGTAACTTGAAATGCCCGCCGACTCGAACGTCTCCGCCGCCGCGTCGCTTTCACCGATCCACATCGCGAAGACCGGCTTCGGCGGGATTGGCCGTTTGCGGCGCCTCTCGATCACCGCAATGACCGATTTGGCGGCATCGGCGGCCGACGCGAGCGCCGTCGGCACATTCATGACCAGCACAGCGTCATTTGATTTGTCGTCGAGCAGGGTTTCGAGCGCGACGGCATATCTGGCATCATCGGCATCGCCGGCGATGTCGACCGGATTGGCACGCGACCAGATCGGCGGCAATGCAGCATCGAGCTTGCTCATCGCCTGCGGCGAAATGCCCGCCAGCTCTCCGCCGAGATCGACGAGACGATCCACCGCGAGGACCCCTACTCCACCACCGTTGGTCAAAATGGCCAGCCGCTTACCGGAAAGAGTCGTCAAGCGCGAAAGCGTTTCGGCAGCGGCAAATAGTTCGTCCAGATCGATGACCCGCAGCAGGCCCGCCCGGCGGAAAGCGGCGTCATAGACCGCGTCCGAGCCGGCAAGCGCTCCGGTGTGCGTAAGGGCAGCTCTCGCACCCTGCGCGTGACGCCCGGATTTGATGACGAGGACAGGCTTGGTGCGCGCCGCGGCCCGCGCCGCCGACATGAACTTGCGCGCGTCGCGGATCGATTCGACGTACAGCAAGATCGCCCGCGTGCCGCGATCCATGGCAAAATAGTCGAGCAGATCGGCAAAATCGACATCGATGCTGTCGCCGATCGAGACAATGGCGGAAAATCCAATGCCGCGGACGGCCGCCCATTCCACCAAACCCGTCGCGATCGCGCCGGATTGCGAAATCAGCGCCAGACCGCCCGGGGGCGGCGCCGAGGCGGCAAAGCTCGCATTGAGTTTTGCGGGCGGTGCCAGCACGCCGAGACAATTGGGGCCCACGAGACGCATTCCCGCCGCACGGGCATTTTTCTCGCAGAGTGCGGCGAGCGAACCCGGGCCGTGACCGAGCCCGGCGGTGATGATGATGCCGACCGCCGTCCCCTTGCGGGCCGCCGCAGCAACGGCATCCGGCACCGCGGCGGGCGGCACCGCGATAGCGACAACGTCAGGCACCTCCGGCAGAGCGTCGTAGGATTTGAACGCGCGAACTCCCTCGATTGCGTCGTAGCGCGGATTGACCAGATGAATCGTGCCCGGAAAGCCGGCCTGGCGAAGATTTTCGAGTACGGCCCGGCCCGTTGACGTTTTACGGGGAGACGCGCCGACGACGGCCACTGATCGTGGCGCGAAAAGCGTATCGAGACGATAGATCGACATTGATTAACCGATCTGTGGGTGAGGCGGTTTCGGATTATTGAAAATCCGCCCGACCTTTCGTTTGATCTATGTCAAGGCTGAAGGTCACCCGCAACGGCATGATGACACTGTAAGGAGCACGCCATGCCGATCATCGACGCTTTCATCATTGCCGCCATCGTCACCGCCTTCGCCATTTTCGGAGTGGTCTTGGCTTGGGCAGAATACCAGACGAGGCACTTGCCCCGGCCGGTTCAACACGCCGCGGACAAACCGCGCCGAGCGACGACGATCGACGCGAAGGCCGCCTAGCTGCGCAACTAAGGCATCAATTAGTTCTAAGTTGAAGTCTCCGAAGTAGCCGATTCTGCCCATTCTGCCTGGCCCCGCTCAAAATGGTCTTCGACTTAGTGAACGATTTTAGTTCCGATAATGGAAGATTATCGCGGGTAATGCCGATCTCGCAGGGCACGTGCTCGTCTGCTCAATGTTCGGGGCAATGTCATCTTTGATCACCTGCCGCAGATGTGAATTAGGCCCTAATACAATTTGAATACTTCGCGCGGAATATTACCTCGGCAACCGGAGTGCTCACCTTCGATCACCATAGTGTCGTACGTATCTCGGCGCTCCGACCAATAAAACCCGTGACAATAACGGTTTCCGCGACACGCCGTTGAAAGCTCCTTGCTTCCCCGCCTTCGTTGCCGGATGATCGTTGGGGGCTGAGTGGAAGTTTTCGATGCGTGCGTCCTTATTTTTCTTGGCTGCATTTGCATGTGCACGCTTTGACCGGTTGCGCACAACTTATGACGCCAGAAGGGCCGGCGGAAGTGCGTGCCAAGCTGGCGAAGCGCGTGGCCGAGAATAGAACCACACCGGAAGGCCTGACGATTGCCGGACGCCTGTGGCTAGGGGACGGCACCGATACCGCGGCCAAGTTATTGGACTCATATCCACTAACACCGGCCGAACGAGGTGCATTTGTTCAACTCCACGACAGAACGGTGCAATGTGGGCAAACAGTCATTGCGCACGCCGATCAATCCGCCGCGTGGCAATCCGGGTATCTCCAAGAATATATTCAGCGATCGGATGCAATCTTCTATAAGTTGGCGAGTGGCGAGCTTCCGGTCGGTCTTGCGAATAAGCTGTCCATAGAAAGCGATCGCAAGTTACAGCTCGATCTTTCAAGTGCATACTATGACAATGTTGGCCGCCTTGACGGCGTTCGCATCGCCGAGGCCAAGCAAGAGCGAGCCACGGACGCGCTGCTTGAACAAAGCAATCAGATTGCAGCGTCGCAACCGCCGCCAAGAATGCCGACGACGAATTGCACATGGTCGGGCAACACGCTGAATTGCACCACCTTGCGCTGATTGCGAAAACTTGGGGGGCCCGTCCGCGACAAACCCACCGCCTCTCCGCTTAATCCTGCGGCTTGGGTGTCTCAGTTTGGACGTCCTCTCTACATTTCGGCAAAGCCAGCGTCCGCCAGTTTAATTGTGCGCGTGGATGGGAGTTCAAACCATCCGTGATCCACGCCGTACTGGACGCCAGAGCTGAAATCCGCGGCCTTGCCGACATTCAAGCCGAATTGCATCTCCACCTGGTCTCTTTGGAGAGTAACGCCGGATCCGAAACCCATGACTTTGAAGATCGCGAGAATGGCTCTGGCGGACTCTTCGGTCGTTGGTAGCGTAGCCATCGTGATCACTCCTGGCGTTGAGCCATGACTGGACGCGGCGGAATCGACTTCTACGCCAGCGAACCTCTTTTCGCGCTCGAACTCGGCTAGTCGCGGCTCTGGAAGAACGTTGGTGCTCGCACGAGCGAAGGTGACGGACGCTGGCGCGGGCGGACCGACAAACCGACACGGCAATCGGCGCTGCCTACCATTATGTCATCCGCCACGGCATCCGCAATGGGCTTTCCCCGCCGCGCAACCTTGCCCCGCAGGCGATCGAAATTCCGCCGGTGCAGCTCGATCGCTGCGCCTGGTTACCAATATTCAGGTGCGGCTTATTTGGCCGGCAGCATGTACGTTTTGGTCTGATTGCACTTGGCGCAAAGGAATGTGTGTCTTTGCATTTGGGTGGCAATCGGGTGGGGCGAAATAGCCGCCAGAACCATCGTCGTCGCGCACTTCGGACATGGCGCGGTCGTCGTTGCCGCATCTAAAGCGATCGCTTGCATCACCGGCCTCATTCCCAGCGCGGACAGGCTGCATTGGCTGGGTTAACAATCGGTTTCCGGCGTTGGCCCAAAAGGAGCCAGGAGACCTTGTGGGCGCGGAAGGAAGCCGATATCGGCGCCGCCGGCACCCGGGATATTGAAGCGTCGCACCCTGGCCGCACGCGGCGGATCGAACGCAGAACCCCTTTTTCCAACCTCGTAGGCGTTTGTTGCGGGTTGTTGCCGAACGGACACAGTATTTCGGCCCCCAAGTCGATAGATTTCAAGAAAAAGCCGCGAGCGTCGACGGCAAGTCGGAGTATCCGATGAAGGCGATTTTTGTCGCAATAATATTGTCTGTCGTCGGCTTGGGCCGGGCAGTGGCAGCCGATGTTGACCTGCCGGCGCCGCTTCCTCCGCACGCGCCGGCGAATTACTATCCGGCCGCCGCACCGCTGAATTGGGGGGGCGTCTATTTCGGCATCAACGGCGGCTACGGTTTCGGTACCAGCAACTGGACCAACCCCACCATTGGCGGATCGACCGGCGGCTTCGGGACAAACGGCTTCCTTCTCGGCGGCACCGGCGGTCTCAATTACGCCCTCGGCAGCGGGTTCGTGGTCGGCGTCGAGGGGGATATCGACTGGTCTACGCTGAACGGCAGCAGCTCCATTGCCGCCTGCGCTGGTGTGCAACTGGCGTTTGCGGGCGTCGCATGCAGTACCAAGAGCAATTGGCTGAGCACGGCGAGGGTCCGAGCGGGGTATGCGTTCGACCGCATCCTCATTTTTGCCACCGCCGGAGGGGCAATCGGCGATCTCCAAGTGGCCTTGACTCCGGCGACCGGCTTCATCGGCGGCGCAGCGCAATTCGGCTGGACCGCCGGCGGCGGTATTGAGTATGCCTTTGCCGACAATGTGACGGCGAAGGTCGAATATCTCTACGTCAATCTCGGCACCGCTTCCTGCGTAACGAATAACTGCGGGACTACAGGCATTGTTACAGGCGCCACGGTCTCTCTCACCGAAAACCTCGTCCGCGCCGGCGTCAACTACAAATTTAGCTGGTGACCGGCTCATCGGGACCAAGACGCGGCTCGTTTGGCCATGTGTACCGCTGAGGCAGTGCCGGCGAGCGGTCTACGCTAGTGAGCGATTCTTCCCGACCGGCGGATTTTTGCGCGGCTTGCGATGTTTTTCGCCGGCAGGACCGGAGCCGCCGAGCTCATCCAACAGCCATTGCCGAAAGGCTTTCACATCCTGGCTTTGGAGGTCAGGCTCCATTGTGACCAGCCAATAGCTCAGTCCGCTCGGAACGCAATCATCGAAGATACGAACCAACCGGCCGGATTCGATCTCCAGGTCGGCGAGAGGCGCGCGGCCCAGAGCCACGCCGAGACCTCGGCCCGCGGCCTCCAGCGCCATGTGCATGGTGTCTACGCGCAGTCCGGCACGCAGTGTGTCGGGTGGCTCAACGCCGACAATGCGAAACCATTCCGCCCAATCCGCCGAGGCTGAAGTCAGGTGAATAAGCTCCGCCTCCCCAAGGAGATCGCTGGCCGAAATTTCGGAGTGCTTCTTGCGAAGAGCCGGCGAGCAAACCGGGACGAGCGATTCCGAAAACAGGTGAGTCCAATACTCCATCGACTGCGCTGCGGGAGCCAGCCGAATGGCGGCGTCGATGCCTTCCATCGGAAGATCCACGCGGTCGACCGACGTCTGTATGTCGACAGAAATCTCGGGGAAGCGCCCGGTAAAGCGCGACAATCGCGGCAACAGCCAGCGCGCCGCAAAGCCGGGAGCGCTATTGATGGTGAGGCGGCCGCGCGACCTGCGTCCGGGCAATCGAGCCGTCGCATCCGCGATCGTCTTCATCGCCTCGCCAATTGCGGAGCCGTACGCGGCGCCCGGCTCGGTCAACGCGAGTTTGCCTCCACCACGGCGAAAAAGCTCGATGCCGAGCCAGTCCTCCAGATTCTGCACGGCGTGACTTACCGCGCTCGCGGTGATGTTCAACTCCTCGGCCGCTTTTTTGAAGCTGCGGTGTCGAGCCGCGGCCTCGAAAACGCGCACCGAGCTCAACGGCGGAAGTGTGAACGGCATGCCTACTCCGTTCGAATGCGACCGTTGCCGATCGTCTGGGTCCGCGATCCGAAAACGGCGGACGCCGGATTCGAGCGGATCACGAATAGCCGGAACTTGAGCGATCAACAATAAGGGCGATCCCGAAAGCGTCAACGCGCCGGGCTGAACGCCGCCGCGATCCAGTGGTTCATGGACGATCGCGCGCGGCCGATCGATCGATCGGATGTCCGGTGCGCTTCCAGCTCCTGTTTCTGCTTAACGGAAGCGCCGCGGCAATCTCGCGCATCCCTCGTGAATGATCTTCACCTGCAGCGTACCATTTCTCGTTTGCTGAAATGGGATCGGCACCGCAATTTAAGCTTCAAGAAGAAAGGCGGTGCTTCCATGACTCTTCTTCAATCAGACCGCAACAACGTCATCATGCTTGCCAATTTTTCGCCGCCGCCTGCCCCGTTGCGGCGGATCGCCGACGCATACAACGTTTTGCTCTCGCCGGTTCTGCGCAGGCTCGCCGACAGGTCAAGAAAGCGCCGGGAGCGGACGCAGATAACGCTGGCCGAAAGACTGAGGCAACGCCGGATGCTGGCGCGACTATCGGAGCGCGACCTGAAGGATATCGGCCTCTCCCGCTATGATGTCGAAATGGAATTGCGAAAACCGTTCTGGCGGTAATAGCGCGGGCTCACGCCGTTTGATCGGCCGAAGTCCGGTATGATGATCCATACGGCCTGATTCGGTGCGGCTCATATACGCCCCGCCGGCCGGTTTCCATGGACCCATTTTCATGAGGACACGCATGCGCGGAACCCTGCTCACATCTATCGCCGTCGCAGGCATTTTATCGGGCGGAATGCTTGGTCATGGCCCCGAAGCGGCGACGCTCGCCGGGCAATCGGTGGCGCATGTTGCGGCCACGACTAGCGCCCTCGTTCAACACGTCACGAACGTGTGCGGCAACAACGGCTGCGTGCGGGTCCAAACCCAGCGTGTGCGACACCAGAAGCCCGGCAGCGTCGCTGGGAATCACATCTAAATAAATCGGTGAATGCCGGACCGGGCGGCGCGTTCAAATCTCGCGGCGGCTGCTACTGGCGTTGTCGGCATGATCATCCGACAATGAGGGATCGGACAGCGCGGCGTCGATCAGGCTGCGACAAGCGATAAGGTCATCAAACGCGCTCTGCAATTTGCGCCGGTCTTCGCTGTCGGCGCCAAGCCGCCGCCGCGCGGGCTCGGCTGCCGCCGGCGGCGTCAATGTCGGTTCGCGCCGGATAGCCGCGTGCTCGTTAGCCGGTTCGCCAAACTGCGGCGACTGACCAAAAAAAGACGGCCCTTCCCCGGAGCGAACGGCGATTTGCTCTTCCGCCGCGCTCGCTTCGTCGTCCTCAGCATCGGGCGGCGGCGGTTCGGCACCGGGACGCCAGACGCTTTGGACGAACGCCAGGCCTTCTTCGCGCAAAATCCGCTGCACGCCGCGGATGGTGTAGCCCTCGCCATAGAGCAAGTGGCGCACGCCGCGCAGCAGATCCACATCGTCAGGGCGATAATACCGGCGTCCGCCGCCGCGCTTGAGCGGCCGGATCTGCACGAAGCGGCTCTCCCAGAAACGCAGTACGTGCTGAGGCACGTTGATCGCCTCGGCGACTTCGCTGATCGTGCGGAATGCGTCCAGCGCCTTTTCCAAGGCCTATTCTCCGCCGGTGATCATTTACCGTTTGCCTGACCGCCGTCCGGCTCGGAATTGATGCGCTGCTTGAGGATGGCGGAGGGCTTGAACACCATGACACGGCGCGGCGAGATCGGCACTTCCTTACCGGTCTTGGGATTTCGGCCGATGCGTTGGCCTTTCTTGCGCACGACGAACGAGCCGAACGACGACAGCTTCACCGTTTCGCCGCGTTCCAGACAGTCGGTGATCTCTTTGAGAACCAACTCGACGAGCGTCGCGGACTCGGTGCGCGACAGGCCGACTTTCTGATAGACCGCCTCGCACAAATCCGCACGTGTGATCGTCTTTCTCGTCATCGCCAGCCCCGCTCTCGGCGATCGATAGCAATCGATCATCGTATCGTACTGAATTATCAACGATATTAGCTTCTCGCCGAACGGTCAACGCCCTTCCTCACCAGCGCAGCAGGGCCGCTGCCCAGGTAAAACCGCCACCCATCGCCTCGAGAAGCAGCAGATCGCCGCGCTTGATGCGGCGGTCGGCGACCGCATCGGCCAAGGCCAGCGGTATCGACGCCGCCGAGGTGTTGCCGTGCCGGTCGACCGTGATGACGACCTTCGTCGGCGCGATGCCGAGCTTGTGCGCCGACCCGTCGATGATCCGCTTATTGGCCTGATGCGGAATGAACCAATCGATGTCGGCGACGGTGTAGCCGGTGGCCTTGAACGCATCCTCGACCACATCGGTGATCATCGCCACGGCGTGCTTAAATACCTCTCGGCCCTCCATACGCAAATGGCCGACGGTGCCGGTCGATGACGGCCCGCCATCGACGTAAAGCTTCGATTTATGGCGGCCGTCGGAACGCAGCCGGACCGTGAGAACGCCGCGATCCTCGCGCGTACCCGGCTGCTCCTGCGCCTCGAGCACGATGGCGCCCGCGCCGTCGCCGAACAGGACGCAGGTGGTGCGATCGGTCCAGTCCAGCAGCCGCGAAAAAGTCTCCGACCCGATCACCAGCGCCCGGGAGAATGCGCCCGACTGGAGCAGCGCATCGGCCGTCGCCAGCGCGTACACGAAGCCAGAACACACCGCCTGCACATCGAACGCGGCGCCATGCGTAATGCCAAGCTCGGCCTGCACCGCAACGGCGCTGGCCGGAAAGGTGTTATCGGGCGTGGAGGTTGCCAGCACGATGAGGTCGATCGCCTGCGCATCGATATGCGCATGCGCCAGCGCCGCGCGCGCCGCGTGCGCGGCCATGTGCGACGTCAATTCGCCGGGCGCGGCGATGCGGCGTTCGTGGATGCCGGTGCGCTGCACGATCCATTCGTCGGAGGTGTCGACCTTGCGCGCGAGATCGGCGTTGGTGAGGACCTGGTTCGGCAGATAGCTGCCGCAACCGAGGACGACGGAACGGCGAACGGTCACGAGGCGGCTCCGCTCAAGGCTTGCTGCGGCTCCCTGCCCGGCCGTCCGAGCGCCGCGGTAATCTTGCTCAGGAGCTCATCGCGCACCACGCCATAGCCGAGCTCGATAGCGGCCGCGAAACCTTCGGCATCGGTGCTGCCGTGGCTCTTGATGACGATGCCGTTGAGGCCGAGAAAAACGCCGCCGTTCACTCGGCGCGGGTCCATGCGTTCGCGCACTTCCCGGAATGCCGAACGCGCGAACAGATATCCGATCCGCGCGGCGAGCGAGCGGCCCATCGCGCTTTTGAGGTATTCGCCGATCTGGCGCGCGGTGCCTTCGGCGGTCTTGAGCGCGATGTTGCCGGCAAAGCCTTCGGTGACAACGACGTCGGCCTTGCCCATGCCGATGTCGTCGCCTTCGACAAAACCCACATAGTTGAGATCAAGCGATTGCCGTTCGCGCAGCATGCGTCCGGCTTCGCGGACTTGTTCGAGACCCTTTACTTCCTCAACGCCGATATTGAGAAGTCCGACCGTGGGACGGTCGATGCCGAACAGGATCCGCGCGGTGGCCGCGCCCATCACGGCAAGATCGACGAGGTGCTCGGCTTCCGCCCCGATCGACGCGCCGACATCGAGTACGATCGATTCGCCGCGCAACGTCGGCCAAAGCGCGGCAATGGCGGGCCGCGCGATGCCGGCGAGCATTTTCAGATCGAATTTCGACATTGCCATCAGCGCGCCGGTATTGCCGGCCGATACGACCATGTCGGCCTCCTTTTTCTTCACCGCGTCGATCGCCAGCCACATCGAGGATTTGCGGCGGCCATAACGGAGCGCCTGGCTCGGCTTATCCCCCATGCGGACCGCAACCTCGGCATGCACGAGCCGCGAGGCGGATTTCAGCGCCGGATATTTGGCGACGAGCGGCCCAACTTGCGAGGTATTGCCGAAAAACAGGAACTCGCTCTCAGGGTGGCGCGCCAACGCCAGCTCCGCGCCGGCAACGACCACGGCCGGGCCATGGTCTCCCCCCATCGCGTCAAGAGCAATGCGGACCATTTGCGACATTCAATGACCGCGGCCCCTAGACCCTGATCGAATTCAACGGACGCGGATCACGGTTCCGAATTTTTTGATTGCGCACGATCATCTCCGAAAGCCGGCCGCCACGTTTCGGGATCATGCTCCGGGTCCGAATGAGGGGAGGCGAAATCGACTGGAGAATAGCGGTTCGGCGTCCGGAAACAACTGCGATCAACGGTCACTGCGGCGCCTTCTTGAGCGCGGCCAGCGCAGCGAACGGGCCTTCGTCCGGCGTTGCGGCTTGCGGAGGCTGAAATACCGCGCCGGCCTTGCGGGGATACGGATCGAGCCCGAGGATGAGGAATTCGGTCGCGATCGCACCGAGATCGATCAGTCCGTCGACGAGCGGCTCCGTGTTGTCCCAGTTCTCCTGAGGCACTTCGGTTTCGCCATCTTCCCGCTCGGCCACAGCGGCTGGCCGCGGCGCGAAAATGAGATCGATATCCTCCGCGATTTCATTGACCTGCGGTTCGAGCGTGACCACGCACGCCTGGCCGACCGTCGCGGAAACCAGGCCGGCAACGCGCAAACCCTCGGTGCCATGCCGCGTCACCTCGAAATTCGCCTCGAGACGCGGCAAATCGCGCAGCCCCGCTATCCGCGCCACCGCAGCGCGTATCTCCGCGCCGGCGACGAGGCCGAAGCGCTTACCCGTTTCGTCCACATCTGCGAACGCAACGGGGACGTGCCACCGCATCGGCGCGTGTTTTTCGGTTTGCTCACCCATGCGCAAGGGTCTCCGGACTGGGGAAGACAGCCTCACCCGCCAAAGTTTTGCCCACCAAAGTTTCGGCGGCGACGAATGGGTCTTCCGCTTCGGCGTCCAATTGCCGGGCCGCCGCGCGCGCATAGCGTGCCAGCCGCGCCGCCCTTTCGTCGACACCGGTTACCCCAAAGATATTCCGCGCCAACGCCTTCTCAAGCTCCCGCTCGTCGGTGGCGGCGAGCGCGGCGCCATAGGCCGCTTGGCGGCCATAGAACGCCTCGCCGAAGCGCCGCATCTCCCGCGGCACCGCGAGGTCCCCGACCCCCATCTCCCGCAGGTTGTCATCGAGGTCGCGGCAAAAGACGTCGAATAGCCGCTGGCCGACCGTCTGTCCGGACCGGCGGACCCAACGCGGCCCGGGGGCCACCTTGTCCCGGCCGAGCCGGCCCAAGACCAACACGAGATGCAGCACAATCAGTTCAAACCGGCCCTCAACGGTGTCCGGGACCCCGTATCGGGTGTAAAAGACCGCCGAACGCGCCTGCGCCACGATGGCGCCATAGAGCGCATGGATGTTGCGGTTGTGGTGACCGCGGCGAAACGCCGGTAAGATCATAGAGATAGCTCACTTATCCGAAGCCCGCTGCGGTACTTGCCCAACTTTGGCAAATTGCCAATTGGACATTTCGGGGGTACGGCAGGCGGCGGTCGGACACAAGGTGGAATGC